>ENA-UOJG01000262-UOJG01000262.1-human-gut-metagenome-genome-assembly--contig:-C47-NODE-262-length-79476-cov-9.166253_pt1 | contig 79476 bp, 66 predicted proteins | sample MGYA00242340_ERZ723887 | MGnify/ENA metagenome assembly ERZ723887 | reverse complement strand
GCGGCTTTCCCCAAATACTCGCTCTTCATCCAAAATCATTACGCCAAATCGGGAATCCTTGGTTTTCGGAACGAACTCCGGAAGTATTAACGAACCTCTCATGGGAGGTTCGTTTTTTTGAGGGGAACGGGGAGGGGATAGAAGCATTGGCGAAGCCAATCTTCGTAAGGGGCGCCAGCCCCTTCAATGGCCGGCGGCCCGTGCCGCCCTCGCTCTTCATCCAAAAGCATTGCGCCAAATCGGGGAAGCTGGGGTTTTGTGAAACGAACTCCGGAAGAGTGGGGCAAGCCGAATTGCAAAGCAATCGCCGCAGGGGGCGATACCCTTTTATGGCTGGGCGCACTTTGGCTCTCCCTTTCTATGGGGTGACGCCGCCGTTTGGGATGAATCGCGCCCTTAAAAATGTTGCGGCGGGTTGAATATTTTGCAAACTGTGCCTATAAATTTCATTTAATTGGGGGGGAATTGGACTATGAAAAAATTTGCGGTTTCTTTTTTTGCGCTGGCCGCATTTTCGGAAGCGTTTGCGGGGATTTTCTTTTTGAATGGAACGTCGCCCGGCGACACCTCGTATGACGTCAACAAGGTTTGGCAAGACGACGACATGCTGTGCTGGTCCGCCGCCGCCTCCAACTCCATCAAATATTGGCAAAATTCCTATGCTTCCGAAGGTTTCGAGCTTCCCGAGGGAACGCCCAAGGGGGATTATTCCGCCCCTTACAATTCGGACATATTCAAAGTTTTTTTCGACAATTGGACAAACGAGGGCGGGTTCGCCGAAAACGCCATGCAGTGGTGGTTTTCGGGCGATGTTCCCATCAGCGTAGAGGGCTCGTCCGAGCTCAAGCCTGGCGCGGACGGTGGCGGCTACTGGAACGGCGTTTTCGATTTTGAGGAAATCGGCGAAGTGTTTGTCAGTTTCGATTTTTTTGAGGATTACGTCCGCGAGGGCGACCTGAAAAATACCCTCGACGACCTCATAGCGGGGAATATCTCCATGACTGCGGCAATATACACCGATTCGGGCGGAGGCCACGCGATAAGCGTGTGGGGATATGAGTACGACGACGAGCTCGGAGAGATAACCGGCCTTCTTATAAGCGACTCCGACGACGATTATCTCGGGAATCTCGTCGTAGGCGTGGAATGGAACGAAGGGGACTCCCGATGGTATTTGCGGGACTATTACGGAACGGACGACTGGTATTTGGAATCTATAACGGGGCTCGATCTCGGGGTTGAGATTCCGGAACCGTCCTGGTTTGCGGCGGCTTTCGGATTGGCGGCTATGGCTTTCGCGGCGCGCCGCGGGCGGAAGCTGCCTGCGCCGCTTCGGGGACCGTTTTGAGGCTTGACCGGCCGCTCATGGGAGCGCATTTTTATGGAATGTTCGATATGAGAGGATTGGGATTTCTGTTCAGGCTTTTTGCGCCGGTTTTTGTTTTGGCGGCTTCGGCTGCTTTGTGCGTTTCGAGTGAAAAGCCGCTGATGGTGAGGCTGTCGAAAATAGAAGTGCGCATGGAGGATTTGGAGGCGTACAATGCGCTTTTGAAGGAGGAAATTCTCGCTTCCGTCAAATTGGAGCCCGGGGTGCTCACGTTATATGCGGTCTCTGACAAAGCCGCCCCGAATAAAATCACGATTCTCGAAATTTACGAGAACGAGGCCGCATACAAAAAACATATAGAAAGTCCGCACTTCCAAAAATACAAGCGCGGAACTTTGAAGATGGTGAAGTCTCTGGTGTTGGAAGACGTGTCCGCGATGATTCCGGAAATGAAGATAAAGTGAGCTAGCCGCGGCTTTCGCCGCCAAGCTTGAAACTCCCGCGCAAAGGCGCAGGAAAATCGGATTTTACGGGCGCGCCCGCAGTCCGCCGGATTGCGTTTGGCGCGTCTTCGCTTTTCGGGCGCGGCGGAACGAGAACTGGCGCCGGGATTTATTAACAGGGCGCATTTTTTCAGACGCTATCCGCGCTGCGGCGCGTCAAGTGAAAGCCTGCGCCGCTTCGCGCTGCCGCAAAAAAGCCGCATCCCTTTGGGAATGCGGCGCTCAAATGGGTGCAGGGAGTGGATTTGAACCACTGACCTTCAGGTTATGAGCCTGACGAGCTACCATGCTGCTCCACCCTGCGTCGATTTTTAAAGTTTCAGTAAAAAATTTTATCGGGGCGATTGCAAGAAAAAAAATCGGTTTTGAACGTTTTTTGAATTTCCTCCGGTTTTGCGCCCGAACTCGGCTCCTAAAACGGGGGGATAAACCGCTTCCTGAAAGCGTTTACGTCCGTGCGCCTCTCGAAAATCTTGAAAATTTCGGCGCAAATAGCGGCGTCCTCAAAGGCGTCGTGGTGTCTGAATCCCCCGAGCCCGAAAGCCCTGGCGAGCTCGTCGAGGCGGTTGCCGCCGCGCCCGCGCAGGCGGCGGCTTATCGAGAGCGTGCAGATGTAGTCGAATTCGCCGGCGTCGGGCGGCCTGTATTCCGCGAGCGCCGCGCGCAGGCACGACATGTCGAATCCCGCGTTGTGCGCCACCACATTGTCGGAGAGGAACGGCCTCATTTTCCGCCATACCTCGGGAAATGCCGGCGCGCCGCGCACGTCGTCTGGCGTTATGCCGTGCACGCTCACGCACCGCCAGTCGAAATGCGCCCGGGGATCTACAAGCGTGTTGAGTGCGGCGACCGTTTCCCCGTTTTCGACGCGCACGAGCCCCACCGCGCATATCGATCCCCGCGAGCAGTTCGCCGTTTCAAAATCTATCGCGGTGAAATTCATTTCGGAATGATAATCTTGCGTCCGCGCGGTTTGGTCAACAAATTTTGCCCGCGCGGGCGCGCAAAGTTTTCCGCCCGGAGGGATTGCGCGCGGCCGCCCGAAATTTCCGCAAAATAAATCTTGCAAGCGGCGTTAAAAGGAAAGATATTAAAAAACCGTTTTTATAAAAATTCGGGAAAACGGAAAAAAAACTTGACGAAGATGGCGCAAATCTTAAAGTGCCATATTTTTCTTTACATAGATGAATACTACAATAGCAAAGAAAGACGAGCAGAAGCAGTGGTACGTGGTCGACGCTTCCGACCAGGTGCTCGGCCGCTTGGCTGTGAAAATCGCAAATGTCCTCCGCGGACGCCATAAGCCCATTTACACTCCCAATGTCGATTGCGGCGACCATGTTGTCGTCGTCAACGCGGAAAAAGTCCGCGTGACCGGCAAAAAGGAAGACAGCAAGGAATACATGTTCTACAGCGGCTATGTCGGCGGCGAAAAGTACGTGAAGCTTTCCGAATTCCGCGCGCGCAAGCCCGAGTATATCGTCGAAGCCGCCGTCAGGGGAATGCTTCCCAAGAACAAACTGGCGCGCGACATGTTCCTCAAGCTGCACGTATACGCCGGCCCCGAACACCCGCACGCCGCGCAGCAGCCCAAACCTTTTAACTTCTAATCCATACCATGAGCGACAGCGAAATTTTCGTCTCCGTCGGCCGCCGCAAGACCTCCGTCGCGCGCGTGCGCCTCGGCAAGGGAACCGGCAAGATTCTTGTCAACGAAAAGCCCGTGGCCGAATATTGCTATACCGACCAGCTCCGCATGATCGCCACGCGCCCCCTCGCGTGCACCGGCTTGCAGGATTCGGTCGACGCCCAAATCAGCGTCAAGGGCGGCGGCCCCGTCGGGCAGGCGGGCGCGATCAGTCTCGGCATCGCCCGCGCCCTTGAAAAGATGGACGCGGAGCTCCGCGCGCCCCTCAAAAAGGAGGGCCTCATGACGCGCGACCCCCGCGCCAAGGAGCGAAAGAAGTCCGGCCAGCCCGGCGCGCGCAAGCGTTTCCAGTTCTCAAAGCGTTAATCGTTTCAGGAACACTTTCCCACTGGAGCCCTTCCGCGATTGCGGCAGGGCTCTTGTGTTTGCGGTTGCGGGGCGGGGCGGCTCTTTCGCGGGGAAAACCGCCTTTCCCGCGGGCGTTTTTTTCTGGTTTTCGGCTGAAAATGCCATTTCCCTCGGACAAAGAAAATAGCGGCGGATTTCCGCCGGACGGCAAATATTTTTCAAGACATGTCGAAGATAAAGGCAGGCATAATTGGCGCCTCGGGGTATGCGGGCGTCGAAATAGTAAAACTTCTGGCGCGCCATCCGGACGCGGAGCTGGCGTGCGTGACTTCGCGCAGCCTTGCGGGGACTTTGGTTGCGGATTCCATGCCCTCGCTCAGGCACATGTTGCCCGATGGCATGAAGTTCGCGGCTTCCTCGCCGGCGGAGCAGGCGGGAATGGACGCGGACGCGTGGTTTCTCGCGCTCCCGCACGGGGCGGCGGCGGAGTACGCCAAGGCTTTGGTCGGGGCGGGCAAAACGGTCATAGACCTCTCGGCGGACTTCCGCCTGCATTCGCTCGAAACCTACCGCGAGTACTATAAGGAAGACCACAAGGCGCCCGAACTTTTGAAGCTCGGCAAGTACGTAATACCGGAGCTCTTTCCGGTCTCGCGCGCGGACAGGCTGATAGCGTGCGCGGGCTGCTATCCCACGAGCATTCTCGTGCCGCTTCTGCCGCTGATGCGCGCGGGCGCGGCCGGCAGGAGGCACATTGTGATAGACTCGTACAGCGGGGTGTCGGGCGCGGGCAAAAAGTCCGACCTCGCCTACGCTTTCTGCGAGCGCAACGAGAGCGCGAAGGCGTACGGCCTGCCGAAGCACCGCCATCTGTCGGAGATAGAGGAGGAGCTCTCCATCGCCGCCGGAGAAAAAATCGTCGTGCAGTTCAATCCGCATCTTGCGCCGATGACGCGCGGAATTTCGACAACGATAACGCTTCCCGCGAACGGGGTTGGCGTAGAAAGCGTCTATAAAATCTGGGAGGAAACCTACGCGGGCAGGCCGTTTGTAAAAATTCTGCCGAGCGGCTCGTACCCCGACACCCTCCACGTGTGCGGAACCAACCGCTGCGACATTTCCGCCGTCTACGACCCGCGCACCGAAAACCTCGTAATCTGCTCGGCAATCGACAACATTGTCAAGGGCGCCAGCGGCCAGGCGGTTCAGATTATGAACCTGATTTTCGGCTTTGACGAAACCGCCGGGCTGCTCTAATTTCAATCCTTTATTTTTCTGCGAAATGGACAAATCATTCGACATGGAAGTCCGCGAGGACGTCGCGGGTCTCGGGCTCGTGAAAGGCTTTAAGGTCGGCGCGGCGGCGTGCGACATCAGAAACAGGGGCGACTTTTCGCGCCTCGACTTGGCGCTCGTCGTCTCCGAAACGCCCGCCGACGCCGCCGGCGTGTTTACGACGAACGACGTGAAGGCCTCCCCCGTATTGCTCGACATCGCCCGCCTCGAGGCTTCCCCCAAGATGCGCGCGATAGTCGCCAACAGCGGCAACGCCAACGCATGCACGGGCGCGCGCGGCTCCGAGGACGCCGAGAAAATGTGCGAGCTCGCGGCCGCGGCCGCGGGCTGCCGCAAGGAGGAGGTTCTCGTATGCTCCACGGGCAGAATCGGCGAATTTATGCCGATGGAAAAAGTCGCGAAAGGAATCGCGGAGGCGGCGTCTAAGCTTTCGGATTCCGACGAGCGGAGCGCCGCAGCAAGCCGCGCAATCATGACTTCCGACACGCGCCCGAAAACCGTCATTGCGACCGTCGCGTTCGGCGGCAAAAAAATATCCGTCGCGGGCATGGCAAAGGGCGCGGGAATGATAGAGCCCAATATGGCGACGATGCTCGCCTTCATCGTATCCGACGCCTCCGTGGCGCAGCCGCTTCTGAAAAAGCTCCTCAAAGAGTGCGCCGGCAAGACTTTCAACCGCATGACGGTTGACGGCGACATGAGCACCAACGACACGGTCTTGTGCCTGTGCAACGGCGCGGGCGGCGTTTCGGTGTCGGAGTCCGACGCGGAGTCGGCGGAGGCGTTTAAGGCGGCTTTGCTTGCGGTATGCAGGTCGCTGGCGCGCAAAATCGTAGGCGACGGCGAAAAGATTACGAAAGTGGTGGAAGTGAAAGTCTCGGGCGCGAGGGATTCGGCACAGGCCGAGAAAATCTGCCGCTCGATAGGCAATTCGCTGCTCGTGAAGTCGTCGTGGTTTGGCGAGGACCCCAACTGGGGAAGGCTTGCGGACGCCGCCGGCTACGCGCGCACGGGGCTGGTATACGATAAGATCGACCTCGACTACGACGGCGTTCCGGTTCTGGCCAAGGGCCAGCCTGTCGCGGAGAACAAGCCGCTCTGGAAGAAAATCGTCTCCCGGAAAACTTTCACGGTGAATCTGAATCTCAACCTCGGGAACGCCGAGGAGTCGATTCTCGCCGCCGACCTCACCGAGGGCTACGTCAACTTCAACAAGGGCGAATAGGTGTTCCATGCAGGACATTTCCGAAGTTTCAAAAAAGGCCGGAGTGCTCATTGAGGCGATTTCTTATATCAAGCGCTTCAAGGGCTCGGTGTTCGTGGTGAAATACGGCGGGGCGTTTATGGACGACCCAGATCCGAAAATCCGCGCGTCTGTTGCCAACGACATCGCGTTTCTTGCGGCGGTCGGCATACGCGCGGTGGTTGTCCACGGCGGCGGAAAGGCGATAAGCCGCGCGATGGAGGCGGCCGGTCTCAAACCCGAGTTCCGCAACGGAATGCGCGTGACGGACGAAAAGACCGTGTCCATAGTCCGCGACGTGCTCAACGGCTCCGTCAACGGGGAGATCGTCAGCCTCCTGAAAGCCGGAGGCTGCGAGGCCGTTTCGATAAAGGGCGACTCGGTTTTGAAGTGCGAGAAGCTCGTCCCGAAAGACGCCGGCGGCAAAGAGGCCGACATCGGCTATGTGGGGCTCGTCAACGCAGTGGACGCGCTGGAAATCGAGCGCGTTCTCGAAAGGGGATTGACCCCCGTGATTTCCCCAATCGCCATTGGCCCCGACGCCCACGCTTACAACACGAACGCCGACGTCGCGGCGGCGGCTGTTGCAAAGGCGTTGAAGGCGCGCAGGCTCGTGTTCTTGTGCGATGTCCCAGGGCTCATGCGCGACCCCAAGGACAGGTCGACGCTCATATCGCACCTCAAAGTTTCGGAGGTCGCGGGGCTTGAGGCGTCGGGCGTAATAGGCGGCGGCATGACGCCGAAAGTCGAAAGCGGCGTGGACGCCATCAAGAACGGCGTCAGGCGCGTCCACTTCGTCGACGGATACCTGCCGCACAGCATTCTGCTTGAAATTTTCACCGACACCGGCATAGGCACGGAAATCGTCGCCGAAGCCGACTAAGACGCCAATGACAACCGCTCAAAAATACGAAAAATACACGCTACCGATGTTCGGGAAGCGGACGTTCGAGGCCGTTTCCGGAAAGGGCTGCGTCCTGACGGGCGCGGACGGGAGAAAATATCTCGACTTCGGCGCGGGAATCGCCGTCAATTCGCTGGGGCATGCGAATCCGCGATGGGTGAAGGCGGTCGCGCGCCAGGCGGCGACTTTGGCGCATTGCAGCAACCTCTACCTCACGAAAGTCCACGCCGACCTCGCCGAAAAGCTTGTCGGGCTGATAGGCGGCGGCAAGGTGTTTTTTTGCAATTCCGGCGCGGAAGCCAACGAGGCGCTCATCAAGGCGGCGCGCCTCCACGGGGTGAAAGTCGCGGGCAAAGAGGGCGTGAAGTGCAGGATAGTCACGGCTGTCGACTGTTTTCACGGGCGCACGCTCGGGGCGGTGGCGGCCACGGCGCAGTATAAAATCCAGCACAACTTCGCGCCGCTTTTGGAGGGGTTTTCATACGCCAAGTTCAACGACGCGGACTCATTCGCCGCGCAGATGGGCGACGACGTGGCGGCGGTTCTCGTCGAGCCCGTGCAGGGCGAAAGCGGCGTGACGCCCGCGACAAAGGAGTTTTTGAAGGCGCTCGGCGGGCTTTGCAAAAAGTTCGGCGCAATGCTGCTTTTCGACGAAATCCAGTGCGGGACGGGCAGGAGCGGAAAATTTCTCGCCTGCCAGAGGTACGGGGTAAAGCCCGACGGCGTGTCGCTCGCCAAGGGCATCGCGGGAGGCTTTCCGATGGGCGCCATTTGGCTCGGCTCCAAATATTGCGACCTCTTTACCCCTGGCTCGCACGGCTCGACTTTCGGCGGCAATCCGCTCGCGTGCGCCGCGGCCCTCGCGACCCTCGAAGAATTCGAGCGGCGCGGGCTTGTGGAAAACGCGCGCGAAATGGGCGAGCTTCTCGCAAAGGGGCTCGATAAAATCGCGAAAAAGTTTCCCGGCAAAATCGCGGCGGCGCGCGGGCTCGGGCTTATGCGCGCGGTGGCGTTCCGGCCGGAGTATCCCAACGCGGCGGTCTGCGAAAGGCTGCGCGAAAACGGGCTCATACTCATCCCCGCGGGGGCAAACGCTCTCAGGTTCCTCCCGCCGCTGACGGTAAAGCCTTCGGAAATCGGAAAGGCGCTCAAAATATTCGAAAAGACAATCTCGGAACTTTAAACCCAATGGTAAGATCATTTTTAAGAGACACCGATTTGACTCCCGCCGAAGCCGCGGAAGTGTTTGAACTCGCGCACCGCTACAAAAAGCTGCGCCCCGCCGGAACGCTCGACGCGCTGCGCGGGCAGAGCTGGGGGCTCGTGTTCTTCAAGAAGAGCACGCGCACGCGCCTCTCGTTCGAGGCCGGAATATACGAGCTCGGCGGCCATCCGATGGTTTTGCAGGCCGACGATTTGCAGATTTCGCGCGGCGAGACCGTCGAGGACACCGCAAGGATATTCGGCAGGTTTCTCCACGGCATAGTCGTCAGGACGTTTGAGCAGGATATGGTGGACACTTTCGCGAAGTATTCGGGGCTGCCCGTCGTAAACGCGCTCACCGATCTTCTCCACCCATGCCAGAGCTACACCGACATGTTTACGATGATAGAGCATTTCGGCAAGGGCTCCGAGGATCCCGAGTGCATACGCGGCAAAAAGTTTGCGTTCTTCGGCGACACCGCGTGCAACATGGCGTATTCGCTCGCTCTCGCGGGCTCTATGTTCGGCGTGGACGTCGTGCTGTGCGGCCCCGAGAAATTCCGCCCCGGCAGGGAGCTCGACGTCCTCTTTGAATCCGCCGGTCTCGGCAGCCGCTATTCATTCACTTCCGATCCCCGCGAGGCCGCGGAGGGCGCGGACGTGTTCTACACCGACGTGTGGGTCAGCATGGGCAAGGAGGGCGAGAAGGCGGAGCGCATAAAGACGATGTCGCCCTACCAGGTCAACGAAAAGCTCGTGGCGCTCGGTTCTAAGGACTCGATATTCATGCACTGCCTGCCCGCCCACTCCGGCGAGGAAGTCACGGAGGGCGTCCTGCGCTCCGAAAAGAGCATAGTCTTCGACCAGGCCGAAAACCGCCTCCACGTCCAAAAGGCGATAGTCAGCTGGCTCGTGAACAAGAACCGCAGCCTGGCGTAAGGCGGCGCGAAAACTGAGCGGCGTCTGATGAACCTGAATTTCCCCGAACTCGCCGCCGTCGGGCGCTACAAAAGCTCTTCCCAGAAAATTCGCGTATTGAGCGAGGCGTGGGCGGAGCGGAATCTCTTCTGCCCCGTGTGCGGAAATCCGCATTTGGGGCATTATGGGGCGAACCGTCCCGTTGCAGACTTCTTTTGCGAAAATTGCAATTCAGACTTTGAGTTGAAAAGCAAGAGGGAGATCTGGGTGAAAAAATTTCCGATGGCGCGTATGGGGCGATGATAAGCCGCGTGAACTCAAATAGAAATCCAAATTTTTTCTTCTTATCGTACTTGGAAAATCGCGTGCGCGATTTGCTTTTCGTTCCGAACTATTTTTTTACGCCGTCAATTATAGAAAAGCGAAATCCGTTGTCGCAAACCGCGCGCAGGGCCGGTTGGGTCGGGTGCAACATAAATATTTCAAAAATCCCATCCGCCGGTAAAATCCGCATCGTAAGCGACGGAAACTCCGCCGGCGTAGCCGGAGTTTTGGCATCTGCCGCCCGTGCAAAAAACCTTTTTATCGGGAATGTCGGAGCAAGAGGATGGCTTCTGGATGTCCTCAGGTGTCTGGAGAAAATTGAAGGCGGAGAATTTTCCATAGATCAAGTTTACGGATTTTCCGGACATTTGAAATCGTTGCATCCCCAAAACAATTTTGTGCGTGAAAAAATCCGCCAGCAGTTGCAAATTTTGCGCGACAGGGGATTGCTCAGGTTCAAATCCCGAGGGAAATACGAGCTTATAGCCGTTTGAAATATTGCAAATAAAAGCTTTTAATGCTCTGTAAAACGATTATTAATAGGGCGAATTTTTTAACGAAACCGATTAAAATGAAAGTCGTATTAGCATATTCTGGAGGTCTCGACACCTCCGTTATCGTCAAGTGGATCAAAGACCGCTTTAACGCCGAGGTGGTTACGTTTGCCGCCAATGTCGGGCAGCAGGAGGAGCTGGACGGCCTTGCCGAAAAGGCCAAGGCCACGGGGGCTTCCGCCCACTACACCGTCGACTTGCAGGACGAATTCGTCTCCGACTTCATCTACCCGATGATCCGCGCAAACGCGATTTACGAGGGACAGTATTATCTGGGAACCTCCATCGCCCGCCCGCTCATCGCCAAGGCGCAAATCGAAATCGCCCGCAAGGAGGGCGCAACCCACGTCGCCCACGGCGCGACCGGCAAGGGCAACGACCAGTGCCGCTTTGAAATCTCCTACGCCGCCCTCGCACCCGACATTCAGGTGATCTCCCCGTGGAGAATCGACGAGTTCCGCAAGGCTTTCCCGGGTAGAACCGAGATGATTGAATATTGCAAGTCGCACAACATAAACGTCCAGGCCTCCGCCAAGAAGCCCTATTCAATGGACAGGAACATGCTCCACATCTCCTACGAGGCGGGAATCCTCGAAGACCCGTGGTTTGACCCGACCGTCCCCGAGAACAAGGACATGTTCAAGACCACCGTTTCCCCCGAGGACGCCCCCGACAAGCCTACATATCTGGAATTGACTTTTGAAAAGGGCGACTGCGTGGCAATAGACGGCAAGGCGATGAAGCCCTCCGACATTCTGCGCGCGCTCAACAAAATCGGCGGCGAAAACGGGATCGGCAGGGTTGACATAGTCGAAAACCGCTTTGTGGGCATGAAGAGCCGCGGCGTGTACGAAACCCCCGGCGGCACGATTCTCGAATTTGCGCACCGCAACATGGAGACAATTACCATGGACAGGGAGCTCATGCACTTGCGCGACAGCCTCATTCCCAAGTACGCCGAGCTGATTTACAACGGCTTCTGGTACGCTCCCGAGCGCGAGGCCCTGCAAGCTTTCGTCGACAAGAGCCAGGAAAAAGTCAGCGGGGTCGTCAAGGTGAAGCTCTACAAGGGCAACATCGCCTGCGTCGGAAGGAAGAGCCCGTTCAGCCTCTACGACGAAAACATCGCCTCCATGGAGGGCGTCAAGAGCGACTACAACCAGGACGACGCCACCGGATTTATCCGCCTGCAATCGCTGCGCCTCAAAGAGCGCGCGCGCAAGCAGGGCGTTCCCGAAGAAGCTTTCGCAAAAAAATCGAATCTCGTGAGGGAATAGCGGCTCCGTGAGAATCTGCTGCATAGGCGCGGGCTATGTCGGCGGCCCGACGATGACGGTGATAGCCCGCAAATGCCCCGATATCCGCGTGGATGTCGTGGACATAAACGCGGAGCGCATCGCCGCGTGGAATTCCGACAGCCTTCCGGTATTCGAGCCCGGGCTCGAAGAAATCGTGCGCCTGTGCCGCGGCAAAAACCTGTTTTTCTCCACGGACGTGGACGCCGCGATAGACGCGGCCGACATAGTTTTCATATCGGTAAACACGCCGACGAAAACCTACGGGTACGGCGCGGGCAGCGCGTCCGACCTGCGGTTTGTGGAAAGCTGCGCGCGCAAGATTGCGGAGGTCTCGCGGAGCGGGAAGATCGTCGTCGAAAAGTCGACGCTGCCCGTGCGGACCGCCGACGTGATAAGGCAGATCCTCTCCTCGACGGGAATGGAGTTCCAGGTGCTCTCCAATCCCGAGTTCCTCGCCGAGGGCACGGCTGTAAGAGACCTCGAATCCCCCGACCGCGTCCTCATCGGAGGCGACGAAGACACCGAGGCGGGGAGAAGCGCCATCGACGAGCTCGCGGGCATCTACGCCCGATGGGTGCCGGAGGACAGGATAATCAAGACAAACCTTTGGTCGAGCGAGCTCAGCAAGCTAACGGCGAACGCGTTTTTGGCGCAGCGCATAAGCTCTATAAACTCCATAAGCGCGCTCTGCGAGGCCACGGGCGCGGACGTCGAGCAGGTCGCGCGCGCAGTCGGCTCCGACACGCGCATAGGCTCCAAGTTCCTCAACAGCTCCGTGGGATACGGGGGGTCGTGCTTCCAAAAGGATCTGCTGAACCTGATCTACCTTTGCGAGCATTTCAACCTGCCGGAGGTCGCGCGCTACTGGCGGGGAGTTGTGGAAATAAACGCCTACCAGAAGCGGAGGTTCGCCGAGGGCGTGATAGACTCGCTGTACCGCAACATCTGCGGGAAGAGGCTCGCGATTTTCGGTTTCGCGTTCAAGGAGGACACTAACGACACCAGGGAGTCTCCGGCAATCGACATTTGCAGGCTCTTTCTCAACGAGCGCGCGCAGCTTGCGATCTTCGACCCCAAAGTTTCAAAAAAACAGATTCTCGCCGATCTCAATGCGGAGGAGGGCGATCCGCGCGTTGAATTTTGCGCCTCGCCGTACGAGGCCGCCGAAAATGCGCACGCGATTGTTTTGTTGACACAGTGGAGAGAATTTAAAAACTTGGACTACAAAAAAATCAAATCGGCTATGGCGACCCCCGCATGGATATTCGACGGCAGAAACTGCCTCGACCACCGACTTCTTGGCGAACTCGGCTTCCTTTTGCGCGGCATAGGAAAAGGGAATTTGTCGTAGACCGTACGGACAATCAGGCAAACGGAAAGCGCGGTTCCCTCCACAAAAGAATCGCGCTTTTTTGTGCCGGAAAATTTAACCGACCGACAAAATGCAGGCAAAGAAAAAATACATACGAAGACCCGACATAGATCTGCCGGACAGGCAGTGGCCCTCAAAAAAAATCGAGCGCGCGCCGATATGGTGCAGCGTCGATTTGCGCGACGGCAACCAGGCGCTCGCGATCCCCATGGGAGTGGACGAAAAGCTCCGCCTGTACAAAGAGCTCCTGAAAATCGGGTTCAGGGAAATAGAGGTTGGCTTTCCGGCGGCGAGCGACACCGAGTACGCCTTTCTGAGAAAGCTCGTGGACGAAAACCTCGTTCCGGACGGCGTGTCTTTGCAGGTGCTCACGCAGAGCCGCGAACACCTCATCCGCAAGACGTTCGAGTCCCTCAAAGGCGCGAAGAGCGCGATAGTCCACCTCTACAATAGCACTTCCGCCTTGCAGCGCAAGGTGACGTTCAAAATGTCGAGGGCCGAAATCGTCGAGATAGCCCGCACAGGCGCGCGCCTCGTGCGCTCCATGGCCGACGACCTCGAGGCCGCGGGCACGCGCGTGCGCATGGAATACTCCCCCGAGAGCTTCAGCGACACCGAGCTGGACTTCGCCCTCGAAATATGCGAGGCCGTCAAGGAAATCTGGAAGCCGACGCCGGACAGCAAAATCATAATCAACCTGCCCGAGACCGTGCAGTACAGCTCGCCCAACGTCTACGCCGACCAGATTGAGTGGATGAGCCGCAACATATCGCAGCGCGACTTGGTGGAAATAAGCCTCCACACGCACAACGACCGCGGAACGGGGGTTGCCGCCACGGAATTCGGAATCATGGCGGGCGCCGACAGGGTTGAGGGCACGCTCTTCGGAAACGGCGAGCGCACGGGCAATCTCGACATAGTGACGGTTGCGCTCAACATGTACGCCGAGGGCGTCGATCCCGGGCTCGAACTGTCGAATCTTCCGGAAATCCGCCGCGTGTACGAGGAGTGCACCGGCATGAAAGTCCCGCCGCGCCACCCGTATGCGGGCGACCTCGTGTTCACGGCGTTCAGCGGCTCGCACCAGGACGCCATAAAAAAGGGCATGGAAATAATGCGCTCCGGCGGCGGCAAATGGGAGGTTCCGTACCTGCTCATCGACCCGCGCGACATCGGGTGCTCTTACGAGGCGATTATACGCATAAACTCGCAGAGCGGAAAGGGCGGGGTGTGCTACATTCTCGGCGAGGAATTCGGATTCGACATACCAAAGCCGATGATGCAGCAGGTCGGCGACTTCGTGAACGGCGAGGCCGACAAGCTCGGCAGGGAGCTTCAGCCGTCGGAAATATATTCGATTTTCGCCGGGGAATTTGTCGGGCGCGAGGCTCCGGTAAAGCTCGAATCCTACAAAATGGCCTACGAGGAGGGCGACGCCGACGAGCCGAAAGCCGTAAAAATAACCGCAAAGCTTCTCGTCTGCGGCGATGAAAAGACCGTCGCCGCGCGCGGCAACGGCCCGATAAACGCGCTCGTAAACGCCTTCGACCAAAACGGAATGAAAAACTTCAAAGTCGCCGACTACCGCTCGCACGCAATAGGCAAGGGTTCCGCCACGAATTCCGCCGCCTATGTGTGCATAGAGTCGCAGGGGGGCGGACGTTCCGTTTGGGGCGTCGGGGTGGACGCCAACATCGAATCCGCGGGGCTGAAAGCCTTGGTGTCTGCCTACAATAGGCTTGCCGGCGAAAAGCGGGCATAGTTTTCCCGCGGCGGCAAGCGTTAGCCGTTCCGGAGCCGGCGGCCGCACGGCACGGGCTGGCTCTGCGGTTTGCCGGAAATTTGTCCGGACGGCGTTTCGATTAAAAAAGAACCGTTCCATTTTCGTCGGAGCGGTTCTTTTTTCCCTTCCCAAATGCCGCCGGTTTTCGGCGGCGGATTGCCTCTCTTAAACCAGGCGGTACTCGCCGGGGAGCGGAATCGGGTCTATGGGCTTCTTGCCGAATTTCCATTCCCGCGGAGCCCACGACTGCTTCGAGCGGCTGACTATCCACTCGTACTTGAAGTTGCGGCCCGCGTAGGCGCTCTCCCTGCCCGCGATTGCCAGCCTCGTGGATTTTACCATTTCGCGCAGCAGGTTTTGCGGCTTGTTGTTGAGCACGCAGTCTATCAAAACCCTGTGCTCTTCCACCATCGCCTGCGGGTAGTCGCTCTCCGCCTTCCACGGCTTCTGGCCGAGTATGCGCATGCGGTTGCCGTCGAGGTTGGTTTCGAGAACGCCCTTTGTTCCTATGAAACGCTCGCACACTATGTCGGATGACTTGTTTTCGCGGCGGCTGTAGCTCGCGCAATGCAGGCCTTCGCCGAAGTCGAAATCAACCCCGAAGTGGCTGAAACGGTCGCCGTACTTGGGGAATTCGATGTCCCACCTTCTGCCGCCTATGCCGCAGACTTCCTTCGGGTCTTTGCCGAGCCCCCAGAGGATGACATCGAGGTTGTGGACGTGCTGCTCCACGTAGCAGTCGCCCGAAGTCCATCTGAAAATGAACCAGTTGCGGATCTGGTATTCCATTTCCTCCGGATCGGGATTTTGGAGGCGGAGCTCTCCGTTGTCCTGAATAAAGAAGCGCGAGTTGAGCCAGTACGCCTGGGCGCCGAGTATTTCGCCGATCTGCCCGTCCTGCATGCGCTTGATGGCCTCCTGGTAGCCGGGGTGGAAGCGGCGTTGTATGCCCGGGATTATCGTCAGGTTCTTCTTGTCGGCCAGATCCGCGATTTCAAGCATCTCGCGGCACTGCACGGGGTCGACGCACGCGGGCTTTTCGACAAACAGGTGCTTGCCGGCGTTGACAAATTCCCTGATGTGCAGGGGCCTGAACACGGGGGGAGTGGCGTGTATTATTATGTCTATGTCCTCGCCGAGAATCTGCTTGTAGGCGTCCCAACCCGCGAATCGGCGGCTTTCGGGCACGTCTATGGCGTCCTTGCCGAACTTCTTGGCGTATCTTTCAAAAGCCTTTATCGCAAGGTCGTTTCTGTCGGCGAACAAATCGGCTATGGCGACGATTTTCACCGCCCCTTTCGCCGCCGTCAGCATGTCCGAAACGGCCCCTATGCCGCGGCCGCTGCATCCGACCAACCCGACTTTGAGCTGGCTTTTCTTCCCCACTGCCGCCGCCGAGAATTTCGGCAGCGCCGCGGCTGCCGAGGCAACCGCGATGGACTTCATTGCGTCTCTTCTATCCATAATGTTTTCCCCTTGTATGCGTTAAACTTGCGCGTCGAACGCGCGGTATGTTTTGAGAATTTCGGCGTCCTTTCCCGGCGTCTTGACGGTCTGCCCGTGCTCGAGCCCTATGAAGCCGCGGTATCCCTTATCCCAAATTTTCTTGAATACGCCCGCGTAGTCGATTTCGCCGGAGCCGGGCTCGTTTCTGCCGGGGGCGTCGGCGACGTGGAAGGACACTATCGACTTCCAGACGTTCGGGTCGTCGAGCGACGACAGATTGCCCGCCTGCATGTATTCGTGGTAGATGTCGTAGAGTATGCCGCACGCGGGGCTGTCAACGTCGCGCGCGATCCTCGCGGCGAGCGTGTTGTTGACGCAAAACACCCCGGGGTGGTCCTTGACGGTGTTGAGCGCCTCGATTTCCATCACGAACCCGCGCTTTTTGCAGATGTCGGCGCAAAACGACATGTTTTCTATCACGTTGTCGTACTGTTTGCGCCAGTCGAGCTTGCGGTCGAGCGCCCCGGGGCCGATGATCAGAATTTTGGAGCCCACGCGCTCGAGAACCCCGAAAGTGGTTTCGAGCTGCCCTTCGAGCATCGCGCGCAGGGCGGGCTTGTCCTCGACTATGGAGCCGTCCGCGCGCTTGATTTTGTTCGCGGTCATGGTGGGCACGTCCTTCTCGTTCATCGACGAGAGCGAACCCACTTCAAGCCCGAGCTCGCGCGCCTTTTCGCCGATCTGGATCTGCTTTTCGATTTCCGCGGACGAAAATTTCCTGGAATGGTTTATCGGGCAGACGCCTTCTACCGCAAGCAGGCCGCAGCCCTTGAAATACTCCATCAATTTTATCGGGTCTCTGCCGGCGGTGGGGACTCCGAAGGAAAATCCGAGCCTCGGGGAGAATTTCATTTTAAATTTTTTCGCATCCGCGCCAAATGAGGGCGAGGCGAAAAAGCCGGCGCACGCGGCGGCGGAAAGGGTCTTTATGAAGTCGCGTCTATGCATATCGGTCTTAAATTTGAAAAAAAGGAGGGCAAAACGCACCGCCTCAAACGTTTGACTTAAATTTGAATGACAAATTCGGGCGTGTCAAACACAAATTCGCAAAAAGCTCCTGCGCGGGCGTTGCGTTTGAAATATCGGCGGAGTTTGCCAAGCAGTTCAAAATCCGCCGCAAAATATTTTCGGCGCGCCAAATTGAGCGGGCCGCTGGCGCGGGGCGGGCTGGAAAGCTTTCGGGAGGAAACGGGAGGAATGCCGCGGAGCGCCGGCGCCGGAAAAATCGCTTGCGAAACTTCCGGCGGCCGGTAGCGTTTAATTCCGCAATGAAGACCGCCATTTCAGCAATACTGGCCTTGTCCGCCGCCGCGCTGCTGTGCTCGTGCGAGAGCATGGGGTTCAGCTGCGGCGCCGTCGGGCCCGCCCTTACTCCCGACGTCGACGCGACGACAATCGAGAGGACGTGGGAAAAGGCTCCGGACTCCAATCGCGAAATTCCTACGGAAAGGGAAGTCGAAAACCCTCCCGCGTACAGATAACCGGAGGAAAATTCCGCGCGCCCCGCTTTGGCGCCGCCTTTTTAAGGGGAGGCGCGGCGGAGAAATGCGCCTCGCACGTCCGCGCTTGCAACTGACGGCGGTGGAAAGGCGTTTTTGGGGCGCGCCCATGCCGGTTTTCCCAAAAAAGGCGGGATTGGACAGATTTTTGAAAGCAATGCATATTTACGCGCCGCCGGATTTGCCGTAAAATCGCCTTCGCAAAAACCGATTAACACAAAGGGAAATAGGAAGATGAGAAAATTGCGCGACATTGAAGTTTCCGCCATAGGAATGGGCTGCATGGGCTTTACCCACGGCTATGGGCGGCTCCGTCCGAGGGCGAATCCATAAGGCTGATGCGAAAGGCGTTCGATTTGGGGTGCGCGCTCTACGACACAGCCGAAGCCTATTCCGCCTACGCCAATGAGGAGTTCGCGGGCAAGGCTTTCAAACCGATAAGGGACAAGGTTGAGTCTGCCCCGCGTTTCTGCCCGGGCAGGAAATTCCCGAGGGCAAATTGAGCCGCAGGGGGATACGGGCGGCTTTGGAGGGTTCGCTGCGCCTCCTGCAAACCGACCGGCTCGTGTACTACGCACACCGCATTCCGGCGGGAATCGACATGGAGGCGCTTGCTGAAATCTTCTCGGAGCTCGCAAAAGAGGGGAAAATCCTCGCTTGGTGGCTTTCGGAGGCGGCGGCGGAGCAGATGCAAAGCCCAACGCGGCATTCCCGCTCTCGGCGGTTCAAAGCGAATATTCGATGATGGAGCGCAAGTGGGAGAGGGAGGTCATACCTCTCTGCGGCGAGCTGCGCATGGAGTTTGTGGCGTATTCGCCCGTGGCGGGCGGTTTTTGGAGCGGAAAGTGCGGCAGCGACGCCGCGTACGAGGGCGACGACGTGCGCAGGGCGATTTCCCGCTACGCAAAAGAGAACGCCGAGGCCGACGCGCCTCTGCTCGGCCTCCTGAAGAAGTCCGCCGGCGAAAAGGGCGCGACGCCCGCGCAGATCGCCCTTGCGCGGATATTGCGCAAGGGCGGCTTCATAGTCCCAATTCCCGGGATGAGGTCCGACGGGCGCATAGCCGAAAACCTCGGCGCGGCCGGAGTGGAGCTTGGCGATGAAGAGTTCGCCGCCCTCGAATCGGAGCTCGGCAAGATAAAAATCCACGGGGACCGCAGGGACGAGGACATCGCAAAATTGGGAACGATAGGCGGCAATACGGGCGGCAAGTAGCCCATGCGCCGAAGCGCGGACGCCCGAATGCGCGGGCGGCGCGCGCGGGCTGAAATCAAGCTCCTGCCGCCCCGCGCGCCCGCGGCGGATTTTTGCGAAAGCGCGCGCATGGGCGCGCTTTCGCAAAACGCCCGCTCCCGCGCCAAACCCTCGTTTGCCGGACAAATTCCCCGCCCAAAATTGCGGAAAAAAAGTTTGCGCGCCCTCCGGATCTTTGGGAATATCGCCCTGAAATGGACTGCTTTTTGATAGACGGCTTCAATCTCGGGTTCCGCTGCTTTTACGCCATGCCCGACCTCTCCCGCTCGGACGGTTTCCCGACGGGTGCGCTGCACGCGTTTTTCCAGAGCCTCTTGAGGCTTTCCGCTATGGACGCCCCGCACGCGGGCGCGGTTTTCTTCGACAAGGGGGGATCTGCAAGGCACCGCGAGATATTTCCCGAATACAAGGCAAACCGCGAGGAAACTCCGGAGAGCTTCAAGCGGCAGCTGCCCGCCATACGCGACCTGTGCGGGCTGTTCGGGTACGAAACCGCATCGCAGGAGGGCGTTGAGGCCGACGACCTGCTCGCCAGCACCGTCGAGAAGCTCAAGCCGCTCGGCGGAATAATAACCGTCGTGAGCGCCGACAAGGATTTCGCGCAGCTCGTCTGCCCGCGCGTGAGGCAGCTGCTGCCCAATTCGCGCGACAAGAATTGGACGCCCCTCGACCCGATAGGGGTGAAGTCGAAATTCGGCGTCCCGCCCGCGCAGATCCCCGCGTTTTTGGCGATTGTAGGGGACTCGGCGGACAATATCCCGGGAATCCCCGGGGCTGGGCCCAAGACCGCCGCCAAATGGCTTAAAGACTACGGGGACATCGACTCCATAATCCGCAGGCACGACTGGCTCAAACCCGAAAAATTCAGGGCAGTAATCAGGGAGAGCGAGGCGCTCCTGCGCAGGAATCTCGAGCTCGTGACGCTGAAAACGGACTTCGAGGTCGAACTGCCCTCGCAGAAGGTCCCGGACTTCCCCGAGCTCGTAAAATTTCTCGAGGAAATGGAGATGAAGAAGTCGCTCGTCAACCTCCGCAAATTCGCGAAAGATTTTTACAAAATCGACCTCTGACGGCGCTCCGCACGCATTTCCGGCGTTCAAGCTAAATTGCGGCGGGCTTTGAAAACGCCGCTTAAAAAATGCTAAACTCCCGTCGTCGCCGACGGGAGCGAGCGCAAACCGGATCGCCTTCCATTGCGGATTCCGCGCCGCGCCCGCGGTTTATTGCGCATTTTTGGGGCGTTCCCGCGATTCCAAAAAGCTTCTCAATCGCCGATTTTGCGCCCCGCGGCTTTTCATTTTGCGGAGAACCGCCAAATTGCCGAAACATTCCGGCCGGCAAATTCAACAAAACGGCGCGGCTCCGCGCTCCGGCGGAACTTTTTGCGGAAATTTTAAAGCCGGCGCATTGCCGCAAGGCCGCCATTCCGCCGGAGCTCCGGCGAAAATTTTTCGGGATTTTTCGGTTACGAGTCGAGGCCTATGTCTATCCACTTGCTCGAATGCACGGGGGCGGCCGTCGAGACGAAATCCGCGCCGAGCTTCCCGAGCTCCCCGACGCTCTCGAGCGTCACGCCTCCGGAAATCTCCGTCCACGCCCCGTCGCCGACGAGCCTTACGCCCTCGGCGATGTCGGCGTTTGAAAAGTTGTCGAACATTATGACGTCGGCGCCCGCCTCGAGCACGGGCGGAATCTGGTCGAGCGCGTCGACTTCCACCTCTATCGCAAACCCCGCGTTCTTTTCCCGCGCGATTCTCACGGCGCCTGCGAGGGCGTCGCCCTTCGAGGCGCCCGCCGCCGCGAGATGGTTGTCTTTGAGCATCACGCGGTCGAACAGCCCTATCCTGTGGTTGTATCCGCCGCCGCACGCGAAGGCGTATTTTTCGAGAACGCGCAGTCCGGGCGTCGTCTTGCGCGTGTCGAGAAGCTTTGTGGGCGAGTCCCCGAGGGCGGCAACATACTTCGCCGTTTCCGTGGCTACCCCCGAGAGCCTCTGGAGAAAGTTGAGCATCACGCGCTCGGCCTGCAATATCACGCGCGCCGGGCCCTCTATCGTCCCGAGCGCCCCGCCCGCGGGAACCCTGTCGCCGTCTTTGGACAGCGGCGTAAGCCTGCACCCGAAGTCGCCGGAGGCTTCCCCGTAGACTTTGAGCGCGATTCTCGCAAGCTCCATTCCGCAGACTGTCATGTCGCGGCGGGCGCGCAGGCTCGCTTTCGTCCTAATCGACGGGGTGAGCGAGCGCGTCGTGATGTCGGCGGCGATTCTTGGGAGAACGGCGAGCCCCGCCCCCTCGATGTCCTCGGCGCGCGCCGCCTTTACAAGCCCCTCGACGTATTTTTCGTCGAGGTCTTCCCATTTGAGCCTGCGGACGAGATGGGATTCGTGCTGCGGATTCTTCATGGCCTATTCCGTGAAAAACTCCCTGCCCGCGGCCGCCTGGATCGAGACGCACAGCGGCTTGCCCTCAATTCCCAGAAACTCCAGCTCGCATTCGCCGCCGGCGGACTCCATCAAAGAAAGCCCCGCCGCGACGTCCCACAGGTAGAGGCGGCTCTCCTTGTAGGCGTCCGCCCTGCCGGAGGCGACCCATGCCATCGCGAGAGCCGCGCTGCCGCACATGCGCACCTTTTTGAACTTTTGGAGCGACATTATGAAATGTCTGAGGTTTTTTTCGGAATAGTCCGTCGCGCTCGGGAAACCCGTCATGAGAACCGCCTGCGAGATTTCCCGCGCCCACGCCGGCCTTATCTCCGAGCCGTTGAGCGAAAGCGGAAGCCCCGCGCCGCCCGCGTAGAGCTCCCCGCGGGTGAAGTCGTTTATTGCGCCGACTATCGGCTTGCGCCCCTTCATCAGGGCTACGCTCACGCATACGCCGGGGATTCCGCGCAGGTAGTTGTACGTGCCGTCTATGGGGTCCACTATCCAGTAGTAGGAGTCCGAAAACGCGAGCGAGGCGTCGCCGCCGTTTTCCTCGCCTATCACCGGAATGCCGGTGGGCTCGAGCTTCTCGCGTATGAACATTTCGCTCTCGACGTCCTCCTGCAATTTGACGTCGTTGCCCGCGTCGGAGTTGACGCGGCGCTCGCGTATGGCGGAGAGCCTGTCTCCGGCGGCCTTCGCCACGGAGGAGGCTATTTTTAAAAATGCGGGTTTTTCCGACGCTTCCATATCGTTTCCTTTCGGCTTGAAAAAATGGGCGGCGCGCAATCGGCGCGGCTATGCGGATTCCTCCGCGGCGCAGAGCTTCCTGATTTTCCCGAGGTCGAGCTTTCCGGAGCTCAACAGCGGTATAGAGTCGATTCTCACGAGGTACTTGGGTATCCAGAGGTTCGGGAGGCCCGCCTCGGTAAGCAGCCGCCTGAGCTTGGACATCTCGACGTCGAAGGTGGACAGAAGCACGAGCGCCTCCCCTTTCGCCGCGTCGAGGCGGGAGCCCACGGCTATAAGCGGGACTTCGGAATCCTGTATGCCGAGCGCCTTGACTATCGACTCTTCGACGCTCATGTGCGGCACCATTTCGCCGCCGATTTTCGAGAAGCGCGAGATCCTGCCCTTTATGAATATGAAGCCGTCGTCGTCGAGCATGGCCAGATCCCCCGTGTTCAGCCAGCCGTCGCGCAGCTTTTTCCTGTTTTCGTCGGGCTGGTTGAGGTACCCGCCGAATATGTTCGCGCCTTTGAGACACAGCAGCCCCGTGGAGCCTATGGGCAGAAATTCGCCCGTCTCGGGGTCTGCTACGGCCGCCATCATTCCGGGGAAGAGCTCGCCCACGGATTCCGGCTTCGTCCGGCTCGGCTGGGGGCAAAGGCCGCCGCGTTTGAGGTTCGGCGGCAGGTTCACCGCCACGACCGGAGACGCCTCCGTGAGCCCGTAGCCCTCCCAGTAATAGACATTGGGGAATTTTCGCCGCCACATTTCTATGAAGCCCTCCGGAGTCTTTTCCGCGCCGCCTATCACGCCGTGCATTTTCGGGAAATCCTCCGGCTTGCCCTTCTTGTAGTAGGAGCGCAGGAATGTCGGCGTGCTTATCATTATGGTCGAGCCTCCCTTGCGCGAGGCGTCGAGGTTGGCTTGGACTTCGAGCGGGCTCTGAACCGCCACCGACTGCATTCCGTAGACGGACGTCATCCACACCTGTATCGTCTGCCCGAAGCTGTGGAAGAGCGGCAGGTTTGAGTGCAGGCGCGTGTCGGCGTTTATTATGCCGATATTCCACATCTGCGTGCAGTTTGCCATTATGTTGCGGTGCGTCAGAACCGCCGCCTTGGGCATTCCCTCGGAGCCGCTCGTAAATATTATGGAGGCCTCGCGGTCGCCCCCCTCGCGCGGAATTTTGTACATGCGCGACAATATCCAAAACGGCAGCAGCCGCACCGCCAGCAGCTTCATAGCGATGCGCCTCTTGCCGATTTCCTTCAAAATTTTTCCGATGTCGTAGAAATTGTCCGTCCACGGATAGTCGGGCGAGTGCGAGTCCACCTTTTCGCGGACTTTGTCGGAGCCTATCACCATGCGGACGCCCGCGCGCTCGAGGCACGCCTTTTCCGCCTCCGCGCCCATAGTGAAATTCAGGTTTACGCTGACTTTGCCCGCCATCTGAACCGCGAGGTTTACGGCGATTCCTGGCAGGCACGACGGCAGGGCGATTCCGATCCTGTCGTACTGCGCGAAGTTTTTTTGTATGTGCTCTTTGAGGGCGAGCGCCATTGCGAGCGTCGTCCCCCTGTCGGCCCTCATTCCGAGCGAATAGTCGTAGACGCATTCGCGGCGCGTGCGGGAGCTGAGCGTGCGCATCGCGGCGTATCCGAGATTGAGCTTCAATATGCCGAGCCCGTTAAAATTTTCGAAGCCGCTGTCGACAATCCTGGAATCTATAATCTTCATCTTCCCGTTGTGGTAAAAATCGCGCCGGTTTTGCGAAACAAACGCGCGCTTAAAATGTTTAAAAATTCTCCGAGCGCGTCAAGAAGCTATTTGCCGTTTTTATGTCGCGCGGGCGTTGGGCGCAAAAAATGCTTGTGCGGCGCGCAAGTTTGGCAAAATATACGCAAATGCGCGCCAATGCGCGAAGCAAATTTTAACAGACTAACAGATCATGGCAGTTCCCCCATTCAAATACCAAAAGATGTTCCCGCTCGGCAAGGACGACACCCAGTACCGCCTGCTGACAAAAGACTACGTTTCGACCTCCGAATTTGAGGGCCGCAAGATTCTCAAAATCGACCCCGAGGGCCTCGCGGTTCTCGCCAGAAACGCCATGCGCGACGTTTCCTTCATGCTGAGGCCCGCGCACCTGAAAATGGTCGCCGCCATTCTCGAAGACCCGCAGGCGTCCGACAACGACAAGAGCGTGGCGCTTACAATGCTGCGCAACGCCGAAGTCGCCGCAAAGGGGAAGCTGCCGTTCTGCCAGGACACCGGAACGGCAACCATAATCGGCAAAAAGGGCCAGTCGGTCTGGACGAACGCCTGCGACGAGGAATACCTCTCCAAGGGCGTCTACGACTGCTACACCCGGGAGAACCTCCGCTACTCGCAAAACGCGCCGCTCAACATGTGGGACGAGGTCAACACGGGCTGCAATCTCCCCGCGCAGATAGACCTCTACGCCACCGATTCCGACAAGTACGAATTTCTCTTTGTCGCCAAGGGAGGCGGCTCGGCCAACAAAACCTACCTCTACCAGGAGACGAAAGCCATAATCACCCCCGAAAAGCTGATTCCCTTCATGGTCGAGAAGATGAAGGGGCTGGGGACCGCGGCGTGCCCGCCCTACCACATCGCGTGGGTCGTCGGCGGCACGAGCGCGGAAGCCTGCCTGAAAACCGTGAAGCTCGCGTCCGTAAAATATCTCGACGCCCTCCCGACAGAGGGCAACGAGCTCGGCCACGCCTTCCGCGACGTCGAGCTCGAAAAGCGACTCTTGGAGGAAACCCGCAAGCTCGGGATCGGCGCGCAGTTCGGCGGGGCGAACTTCGCCCTCGACGTGCGCGTGATCCGCATGCCGCGCCACGGCGCGAGCTGCCCGATAGGTCTTGGCGTATCGTGCTCCGCCGACAGAAACATGAAGGCGAAAATCGACGAGAACGGCATTTGGCTCGAACAGCTCGAATCCGACCCTGGCAGGTTCATTCCCGAAAAGTACCGCTCGGTCGACACCGGCGACGGGGCGGTGGACATCGACCTCAACCGCCCGATGCCCGAGATCCTCGCGGAGCTCGCAAAATATCCCGTCAAGACGCGCCTGAAACTGCGCGGCACAATCATAGTCGCGCGCGACATCGCCCACGCGAAGCTCGCCGCGCGCCTGAAATCGGGCGAGCCGCTGCCGCAGTATTTCAAAGACCATCCCGTCTACTACGCCGGCCCCGCCAAGACGCCCGCCGGAATGCCCTCCGGCTCCTTCGGCCCCACGACCGCCGGCCGCATGGATCCCTATGTCGACCTCTTTCAGTCGCACGGCGGCAGCATGGTGATGATCGCCAAGGGCAACCGCTCGCAGGCGGTCACCGACTCCTGCAAGAAGCACGGGGGCTTCTATCTCGGCTCCATAGGCGGCCCCGCCGCGATCCTCGCGCAGGACAACATCAAGAAAGTCGAGCTCGTCGAATATCCCGAACTCGGAATGGAGGCCGTCTGGAAAATAGAAGTGGAAAACTTCCCCGCCTTCATCCTCGTGGACGACAAGGGCAACGACTTCTTCAAACAGCTGTAATGCGGGGAGGGCGAATCCGCCCGCTTTCTCCGGCGTCGATGCGCCGCCGATTCCACGCCTTTCGGGGATTGGTTCGCCGCGCACGGGCGCGAGCTTCGCCGATTCTATCGGGCGCGCGGCATTTTTCGCGTTCCCCATTGTTTTGGGCGTTTATTTCCGCCAAAACGCAAAAAAACGGACCTCCGGCGGGAGGTTCGTTTTCATTGCCGTTTTGCAAGTTTGGCGTTGAAAGGCGGACGTCCGCAAACGGCGCTTTGCGCTTTTCATTGGCGTCCGCGCTTTGCGCCCCATATCTTCTCTTGCGGGTTTTGGATTGTCAATCCCGCCTATTGCCGCGCCGCGAACGCGGAGCGGCATTCCCGACGAATGGGGATTTTTTGCCGGCGCGCAAGGCATTCAATTCCGCTTGCGCGCCGTTTCCGCTCAGTTGGCAATCCCTGGCGAATAGGCCGCGCGCCGGCGGGAAACGGGCGGAGCGCATCCGGCCGCGGCGCGGAACAGCTTCTCAGCCGCCGCGCGCCTATTTTATTCGGATTCCGCGGGGGCGGCTGCCGCCGATTCCTTCGAGACCATTTCCGCGACGACGCTTCCGGCGGATATTTCCGCGAATGAGCGTTCGGCGTTGGCTCTCATTTCGGCTAAATCCCTGTTGGAGGCGTCCATCGCCGGCGGCGTAAATTTTGCGGCAAACAGTATGTAGCCGTCGCCCGCGATCGTCTGGAGCGGGGAAATCTTGCCCGGGGCGAGCTTGGGAAGCTCGGAGGCCGCCGCCGAATATACTGCGTAGGAGGCGTTGTCGGGGCGGGCGGCGGCGATTACATAATCTTTGTAGTCGGAGACTTTCGCCCCGCTTTCCCTTGCGATTTTTTCAAAGGATTTTTCGTCCTTTGCCGACTGCAAGGCCTTGTCGAGCGCGGAGGCGCGCTCGGAAAAGAGTTTTCTCTTTTGCGATAGCTTGTAGTCGGCCTCAACCTTGCCCTTCACGTCCGCGAGCTTGGGGAGATACGACGGAACCTTTTCCGCGAGGATTACGACAGTCACGCCGTTTTCGGAGGGAATGGGGTCGGAGAAAAAGGTTTTTTCGTCGAGCCCCATACCGGCTTGGGCTATGGAAATTTCCACGCCCTTGGGCAGTTCGGAGTCCGTCTTGCGTATGAGGGGGAGTTTTTTGACTTCCGCCTTTGAGTCGGCAATTAGCTTTTTGAGCTCGGCGGAGCCCATTTTTGCGCCGGAATCGTATATGGAGATGGCGAGGTTTTCCGCGGCTTTTGCGGCGGCGCGCAGAGCGGAGTCCGCGAGCGCGTCGGCCTTGACTTTGTCGGCTATTTCGGAGAGGGCGGGCACGTAGGGCTTGCCGTCTTTCTGCGTGGCGTACTTGCGCATGTTGGAGCCGTAGAACGCGGAAATTTCGGCGTTGGTTGGCGCGGGAACGGAGGCGGCGTATTTTACGGACGGGAAAAATGCGGTTTCGAGAACCGCCCCGTCGCCTATCCTGTACGCTTCCGCGTTTTCCTTGAAGAACTTTTCGAGCTCGGCGGGTTCAACTTTTATTTCGGGGTTGAAGTTTTCAAATGAGAGGGCGGCAACGGCGAAGTCCCACTTTCCGTAGTATTTTTTGTACTGGTTTTCAATGTAGGAGAGCGGCAGGTACCCGGGCCCCCCGAGGAGCTTTTCCACCTTGTCGGCGAGAGCGTTTTGGGAGATGACGTAAGAGAGCGTTTCTTCGCTCATGCGCCCGCGCTCGTCGATGAACCTTTTCCACGCCGCGGCGTCGAAGCCGCCCGCCGCGTTTTTGAAAGCCGGGGCGGACTGCACGTACTCTTTGAGTTCCGCTTCCGAAATTTGGCCTATGCCGAGCTCGCGCGCAAGCGACAGCAGGTACGCCTGGCGGAGCATCAGCTGCGTGAGCTGCTGCTGGGTGCGCAGGTTTTTGCCGCCGAGTATGGCGTCGTAGACCGCGAGGGTTTGGAGGTTGGAGCGCACGCTTTCGTCCGAGAGGTCGTATCCGTAAAACTCCCGCGAGGCGTCCCACGAGCGGTTTCTGTCGCCGAGGAAGGGAACCTGGCCTATCGTAAACACAAAGGCGATCACGATTGCCACAAGCAGCACCATGAACACGGGTTTGTGGTGTTTCTGCAAAACGATTTGAATCCAAGTAATCATGCTGAAAATTTTTAAAGGCGGGAATTTATCGCAGGCCGCCGCGCGTGTCAATCTTTGAAACGCGCAAAAAACCCTTCGGGGGGCGCGGATTTTGCGGGCTTGTAAAAATCGGAGGACCGTTCATTATGTGCGGGCGATGAAAGGCAAAATCCGTTCGGCGCTGATATTGTGCGCGGGCTACGGCTCGCGGCTCAGGCCGCTTACAGACAGGCTTCCCAAGCCCCTCCTGCCGGCGGGGGGACGCCCCGCGCTGTTTGCGGCGATGGACAAGCTGCGCTCGGCGGGGATTCGGGATTTTTTTGTGAACGTCCACCACCTCCCCGAGAAGTTCGCGGAGGCGTTCGGGCTTCCGGCGGGAGCATTCGCCGATTCGCGCGTGGCCGAAGCCCGGTATGGAGGCTGCCGCGTGCGCCTGGTATGCGAGCCCGAAATTCTCGACACGGGCGGGGCGGTCAAAAACCTGCTGCCGCTCTTGGATTTGTCCGAGCCGCTTGCGGTCCACAATGGTGACATAATTTTTTCCCAGTCCGCGGAGGGGTTTCTATCGGCGGCGGAGGCGAACCTTGCGGACGAAAATTGCGCGGCCGCCCTCTGCCTGCGCTCCTCGGGCAGCCTGCCGAACGTCGGCGTCGGCGAGTCAGGGGACGTGAGCGACATGCGCTTTGCGCTCGGCGCGCCGTTTGAGAGGCTCGCCCAATACGCGGGGTTTTTTGTCCTGAACCCGCCGGCATTCAAATTTTTTGCGGGCAGGGCGGAGGATAAATTTTCGATAGTCGATGCGTTTTTGGACATCCTGCGCTCTGGCGGGCGGATTGCCGGAGTTTTCGACGACGCCGGCGAGTGGGCCGACATCGGCACGCTTTCGGAATACGCCCGGCTCGGAGCGGGCGGGATGCCCGACGGGTGGACGGCGCTCGCGCGCCTTTGCATTGCGGGATTTCCGCCCGACGGCGGGGAGGTTATCCCCGTTTCAAAGGGGGCGTCCGCGCGGAAATTTTACAGGTTCGCGCGGGGCGGCGATAGGCTGGTGGCGTGTTTTTACGCCGAAAATCCCCGCGAGAATTTTCTGTACGCGCCCCTCGCCGAATTCCTGCGTTGCCGCGGGATTCCCGTCCCCGCGGTGGCTTTCCACGACCCGCAAAGCCGCATGATCGTAATGCGCGACGCCGGCGCGCGCGACTTGGGAGCGGTTCCTCCGTCCGGCAGGCGGAAATTCTATTTTGAAGCCCTGCGCGCGGCGAAAAAAGTCCATTCGATTTCCGCCGGAGAATTCGCGCGCGCCGGAATCGAATTGTGCCCGCCGTTCGACGGGGCGCTGTACGCCTGGGAACAGAACTACTTTTTCGAGGAGTGCGCGCGCGGAGTTTTCGGAATCGGGCTTCCCCGCCCCGAGGAGGATTTCGGGACGCTCTCGCGGGAGCTTTCGGGATTTCCGCAGTCGCCGCTTTTGCGCGACTTCCAGTCTCAGAACGTCATAGTTTCCGAAGCGGGGGAAATCTCGCTGATAGACTTCCAGGGCATGAGGTTCGGCAATCCCCTTTACGATATGGCGTCGCTGTTGTTCGACCCGTATGTCGAGCCGTTCGGCGAGGAGTTTATAGACGCCGCGCTGCGCGAATACCTGTCATTTATGCCGCGCGCGGATTTTCCGGACTTTGCGGAATCCAAGAGGATGCTGAATTTTGCGGCGGTGGAGCGGCTTTTGCAGGCGCTCGGGGCGTACGGGTTTTTGTCGCGCAAAAAAGGCATGGCGGAATACGGAAAATATTTCGGGCCCGCCGCCGAAAATCTTCTCTGCCGGGCGCGCTTGTGCGGGCTGGAGGGCTTGCGCGAATTTGCAGAGTCCATTTTGGAAAAATTGCGGAAGTGAAATTTTCCGCGGTGGCGGGCGCCGGGCCCTTTGGCGGAATGGGGCGGGAACTTTGGAGATTGTTCCCGCTGGCGCGTGGGCGAAGCCTTATCCTGAGTCTGGCCGCTGGAATGGAACGGGGGAGGCGAACGCGCTGACGTTTGCCGTTCCCGAGCCCGCGGGATCGCCCTCGCGCTCGCCTCGCGTTTGCTGCGGCGAGAAGGAGGCGTCGACGTCCATTTTGGAATTTTTCCAAAGGTGCGGCATGGTTCGGGCGGCGCGCAAAAATTCGCGCCGCCCGCCTTTTTTTCCCGAATGGCGCGGGGATTGCGGAATTTTTCCGCCGCGGCGCGCAGTTGGGGGATTTCTTTTTTTGCGTGCGGTTTTCTAAGGGTAAAATAGGGCGGCGGAGGTTTTTGGGGAAAAGCGTGCGGCTTTCCGCGCCGGAGAAAATGAAAGTTTGTCGGAGGTGTGCGGGCGGGAATCGCGGGAAGGGGAATTTGTTTCAATTTAATCTTGACTTTTTTATGGACATCGCATAATCTCGCCCAAAATTAAAGAGACATATGAATATATTAAAGGCAATTTCCGCTTCCGCCCCCGTTTGCGCGCTTTCCGCGCTTGCGCTTTTTCCCCCGCCTCTCCGGGCGGATCTTCCGGCTTCTCCGCTCGCCGGCGAATACACCGTCACCGGCAGCGAGACGATCCACGGCGAATGGTGGAACACCTACGAAGTGGCGGAAGGCGGCGTCTTGAACATTTTGGGCGAATACGCGCAGCTGCAAGTGAACTACGCTTTCAATTCCGCCCCGACTTTTTTCGGAGGCGGAACGGTAAACATAGGTTCCGACACCGAGTACGGAAGGATAACCGTATCAAACTCGTCGTCTTTCAACGACAGCTGGAATAATATCATAAACTTTACGGGCACGATAAATGTCGGAGCGCGCGGGGATTTTTCCATATCGGGCGGCTACCCGTCTCACTACGGAGCGATTTTCTATATCGGTGCCCTCAACGTCGACGGCACGGTTTCGGTGATGTCGGACGCGGAAAACAACCTTTCGTATTTCAGGATAACAAACCTTGCCATGCGCGAAGGTGGTCTGCTTGCGAGCGCGATTGACCTTCAAAGCTCCGACGGAAGCGTGTACGACTTTTACGGGAACGGGCTTACCGCGCCGCGTCTAAGGGTTTCAGCCGCGACTACGATCAATCTTCGCGCCCAAAACGTTCTGGACAATTTGTCCGCCATAGATTTCGACAGCAACAACGCGTGCGTCTTGAAGATAAACGCGGATGCGTCCAACGCGGTGAACATACTTACATTGCGCTCAAATTCCACGTTGGAACTCGCGATCGCAGAGGGGCAGACCCTGCTCGTAAAATCCTTGAGGAGCAGGGAGGGCGATGGGGAAAACATGTCGATAATTTTCCGCAGTTACATAGACGGCTCTTTCATGCTCGGCAGCTCCGATATATGGATAGAGGACAACCGCCTATATCTGCCGTCCACCGACGCGTACATCGACCTATTCGCCCGCGACTCGGCGGGCGGCGCGCTCGAAGGCGTCTGGTCGCTCGATTGGAACGGGGAGGCGAACGTGCTGCATTTTGCCGCGGTTCCCGAGCCCGCGTCCGCCGCCCTGCTGGGGATTTTCGCCTTAATTTTCGCCGCGCGCGCCCGCCGCCGGTTTTAGGGCAGGAGGAACGTCCTGAGGCGCCCGAGACCCTGTTTTCGCGGATGTCTTTGATATTTCGCCGCGGGCGGGATTCGCCCCGGCGTTTTTTTTGCGCGGCGCGGAGTCGGCGGTACGGTATGCCCGAGCCGCGCGGAGGGGCGATTGCGCGCGTCAGGCGAATGCGGACGGCGTCCGCATTTGCGGCGAAAATTTCGCCGCGTTTAAATGTTTTCGAGAATAATTAGATTAATCTAATTATTTTTCTTGACAAGTTAGCTTAGTCTAACTTTTATGGCTTTAAAAAATTTTGGGAGGGCAGCCGCATTTTCTCCGACTTGCGGGGCTCAGAGGATCCCGAAAAAATTTTTTTAAACCGAAAGTTAGATTAAGCTAATTATTTCTCGATCGGTTTTGGAAACTGATTTTGCAAACAATAAAACGAAAATGAACAGATCCGAAATCATATCAAAACGCCAGATTGCGGCTTTCGCCGCTCTCGCAATCGCGGGCTCGGCCTTTGCCGCCGAATCCGCGCCAGCAGCCCAACAGGGTTCCAAACCCGACGCTCCGGCGGCGGAGGCCTCTTCCGAAAAATGCCCCGCATGGAACGAGCGCGAAAGCCTCTTCATACGGGGCGCCGTGGAAAAATACGCTCCCGACAGCGGCTTTTCGCCGTTCGTGACGTGGACGGGCGAGGCGTGGGCCGACGTGTCGCGCGGCTCCAACGTGCACAGCCTTTTCGATTCCCTCTTCACCATTGGCTTTGAGCAGGATTTGTCCGTCATCGGCGGCTCCGAAGGCTGGGGCAGGATAGGGGTTAGCGCCTTCTATTACACGCAGTCCAACGACGGCAGCCTCGGGGGGCTGGATTCATCTCAGGGATGTTTTTCAAATATCGTGGCGGGCGAAATGGCGAGAGTCTTTGAAATCTATTACGCCAACGATTTTGAGACGAAGTTCGGCAACATAGGCTTCAGGATCGGCCAGCTCGCCGCCGACGAGGACTTTATGGGCATGGACTACTCCGACGTGTTCCTCAACTCGTCGCTCGGGGCTATTCCCAACGTCGCGCCCGCGCAGATGTTCTCGCAGTACAATGTGGCGACGCTCGGGCTCGTAGTCTACTACTCCTACGAGAATTTCGACCTGACCCTCGGCGTATACAACGGAAACGTCGGCGCGGACATATCCTCCAACAACGGTTTCGACTATTCGAACACCTTTGAGACGATAGCATTCTGGTACCAGCTCGGGTACAATTACGAGCTCGGCGGCCTCGCGGGGCGCGTTGTATTCGGCGGCAACTATCACAGCGACCCTTCAAAAGTCAACTTCGACCAGATCGACGCGGGGAGCTTTTATTCTTTCTTCATCGGCGTGCAGCAGGCCCTGGTGAACGACTCCGAAGGCAATGCGATGTTCGGCGCGTTCGCGCGCTTCGGCATCGCCCCCGACAGCAAATCGTCCGACCAGAACTTCTATACGGACTTCGGCATCAACTGGTTCGCTCCGATTCCGGGCCGCGGCGACGACGTGTTTGCGGTGGCGTTTTCCATAATTGAAAACGAGCGCGCATCCCGCGCGGAATACGCCCACTACGAAAGCGCCCTCGAAGTGACGTATAGGTGCCAGCTCACTCCCGCAATCGCCATACAGCCCGACATGCAGATTTTCATGAATCCCAACAACGGCGACACGGGCGCGGCGTATGTCGTGGGCGCGCGCGTGGAAGTGAATTTCTAAAAAGCATATCGTTGTAGTATATTGTAATTCTAAGCGCGGGGGCGACTCCGCGCTTATTTTTTTTTGCCCGGCGCGGGCCCCGTTTGCGGCGCGCTTTCGGGCGTCCGGAATTTCGGCGGCGCGCCCGCCCTGCGGCGCGGACGCGGGCTGCGCGGGGAACTTGGCGGCGTTTTGGCTTCCAAGCGCGCGCGGATTCGGATGCGGTTTACGCCCGGAACCTCCGGATTTTCGACGGGTTCCATTCGCGGGTCGGCGCGCCTTCGGGTTTTCGGGAAACGGCCGCCATTTCCTCGCCGGCGTTTTGCCTACGGGCGAGCCTCCGGTTTGCCGCCGGAAAAAATCCGGCGAATTTGTTTGCAATTTATGTAATTAATTACGTTATTTGTTTCAGAAGGGCATCGTTATGGATTTTTTTGAGAGAACCGGTCCGATGGCGATAGGAAGCAGGCTCAGGATGCTTTCCGACGCCGTGACGAGGGAGGCCGCGCGCCTGTACGCCATGAGCGGCGTGGATTTGAAGCCGAAATGGTTCCCCGTATTTTTCGCGCTTTCGCGGGGCGAGGGCAAGACGGTCACGGACATCGCCGCTGAAATAAGGCACACGCACCCTTCGGTATGCAAAATAGCGCGCGAGATGGCCGCGAGCGGCGTCGTCCGCGAATCGAGGGGGAAATCGGACGCCCGAAAAAATGTCTTGCGGCTTTCAAAGAAGGGGAAATCCATGCTGGGCGCGTTCTCGGAGCTCTGCGAGGACGTGGACGGGGCGGTGAGGAAAATCGCAATGGAATCGAGGGCGGATTTGTGGAAGGCGCTCGGCGAGTGGGAGCGCCTGCTATCGGAAAAATCCATCCTCGAAAGAGTGAAGGGCGAAAGGGCGGCGAGGGCAAGGCGCTGCGTGGAAATAGCCCCGTACTCGAAGAAGTACCGGAAATTTTTCGTCGATACGAGCGTCGGCTGGATCTCCGAGCACTGGAAGCCGGAGGCGGCGGACCGCAGGGTTTTGTCAAACCCGAAGAAATATATTTTGGACGGCGGCGGAAAAATTTTCGTCGCCCTCTACAAGGGGAAGCCCGCAGGGGTGTGCGCGCTGCAAAAGCGCGGGGATTCGGAAAACGCGCGGGAGCTTTCGAAGCTCGCCGTGGTTCCCGAACGGCGCGGGCTCGGGATAGGGAGGATGCTCTGCGAGGCGGCGATAGCGGAGGCGAAAAAGCTCGGCTGCGCGCGCGTTTTTCTGGAGAGCAACACCGTTTTGAAGCCCGCCATCAGGCTTTACAGGAGTTTGGGGTTCAGGGAAATTCCGGTGGAAAATCCGGAGTACGAGCGCGTGAACATTCAAATGGAGCTCGCGCTTGGGCGGCGCCGCAGGGTTTCCGACAATTTTCAATCCTAACGATTGCGAAAGGAACTACATGCTATGAAAAAACTGCGCACAGTGAAAAAACGGGACGCTTGCGAGATAAAAATTCCCGCTAAATTCTCGGAGAAAATAAAGGAGGTTTGCGGAGACGACGAAAGCGTTTCGCAATTCGTCATAGGCTCGGCTTTCTCCTCCCTGACCGCCTGGCTCGAAGTTCGCGACGAGATAAACCGCTGCGACGACGAGCAGATCGTAAGGCTCGGGAGGAAATGCGGGCTTAGCGGGATAATCGATCCGTTGAAATACAACTGATTCCCGAATATTTTTCGGTCCGGCGGGCCGATGGGAAAATGCCTTTCGGCCGTCCGTAAGCGTTTTGGGCTGCCGGCGCCGTCTGCGAATCCGCGCGGGATTGAGGCGGAGGGGGCGGCGCCGCTTCCTCCGCAGTCCGCGGCGGGCGCGGAGAATTTCCGTCCGCGCGCCGTTTGAGGGGGGCTTCGGCGGCTATGGCGCGCCGGATTCTGGCGTTTCCGCCCCCCAGTCACGGAAAGACGGCGGGACATTGCCTTTGCCGGCGCGGTTTTGCCCTCAAACGCGCATAGCGCACAGAATGCGGCGGCGAATATTGCGGGCGATTTGCGCGTTCCCAAAATGATGCCGCTTTTTTAACTCTATGGCGGCCCGTGCAAAGTCAATTTGCGCGCGGCGCCATTTACTCGGGACGGGACTCGAACCCGTACGGCCAAAGGCCAGCGGATTTTAAGTCCGCTGCGTCTGCCATTCCGCCACCCGAGCCAAATGGATTATTTTCAAGGCATTTGTCCGTTTTATGGCGCGCCGCCCGCCTTCCGGACAAGCGGATTTTTAAAATGCGAGTATTCAAAAAATCCGCCGCAAATCAAGGCGTTTTTGGCGCGCAGCCGGCCGGGGCTTTCGGATCCCTCGGCGTTTTTTTGCTTCAAAAGCTTTCCGAAATTTTGTTAGAGTGCGGAAAATCCCGACAATCGCACATGGAAAATAAGGCTTCTGAAAAACCCTTCAAACTTCTCTTTGCGCCGAATCCGAGCGGCTGGTGCCGGCACCTCGCCGGAGGCTGCTCCAAGCTTTCCGACGCCGACAAAGTCGAATACTTTTACGACCGCGGCTTTCGGGCTATGGAGTACAACGAATACGCGGATCTCCCCGTCGGAACGCAGGAGGCAATCGCCGCCAGAATGCGCAAGCTCGGGATGCGCATGGGGGTGTTCGCCCCGCGCGTCGGAAGCTGGGAAGTCCCGAACCTTACGGGCAATATTCTCGACCCTAGATCGCGCTCGCGCGACAAGGAGGGCGTAAGGCGCATGGTGCGCTCGGTCATGGAAAAAGCCCTCGCCGCAGCGCGCCGTTCGGGGGCGGAGTGGTTTACCGTCGTAATCGGCGCGGAGGACCCGAGCCTCGAGTATGAATACCAGTTTGCCAACGTCGTGGAGCACCTGAAATGGGCGGCGGAATTCCTCGAGAAGAACGGCGGGCCGGCGATGGTTTTGGAATCGCTCAACATTAAAAACCACCCCGGGCTTTGGCTCAAGCGCATTCCGCAGGCGTACGCCGTGTGCAAGGCGGTCGGCAGCCCGAAGTGCAAAATTTTAAACGACCTCTACCACCAACAGGTGACGGAGGGAAACCTCATTCCCAACATCGACGCCGCATGGGACGAGATCGCCTATTTCCAAATCGCCGACAATCCGGGCCGCAACGAGCCCGGGACGGGCGAAATCAACTACGCCAAAGTAATGGGGCACATCGCCGGAAAAGGCTACCGCGGGATAATCGGGCTCGAGCTCGTCCAGTCAGACGCTTCCGCCGCGGGCGACAAGTTCTTTTTGGACAGCGTCCGCGCCATAGACGCGGCGTAGCGGGGGAGGGCGCCGCACCCTCGCGCGCTTGCGTAAGGCGCATGGGCAAGATTTTGGGAGCGAAACGCTTGACGCGCATTTTTTGCGCATTTTTAATTTTCGGAAATCTTATATTGCAATGGCGATTCCGAAAATAATTCTCTCGCTTGCCGCATTCGCGGTTTCCGCAACAGCTCTTGCGGCGCAGGCGGCGAATCCCGTAAAATACGTCTTCCTCTTTATCGGGGACGGCATGTCTATTCCCCAGCGCATGACGGCCGAGGAGCTCGCGCGCATAAATACCGGCAAGGGGCTCGCGATAAACTCGATGCCCCACCAGGCTTTGACGACAACGCGGTCCGCCAACTCCTTCATCACCGATTCCGCGGCGAGCGGAACCGCCATTGCGTGCGGCTCCAAGACGAATAACGGCATGATAGGCATGGATCCGAAGGGGGGGAGGCTGAAGTCCGTGGCGGAGGTCGCGCGCGATTCCGGAAGGAAAGTCGGGATTCTCACGAGCGTCACCCTCAACCACGCAACTCCCGCGGCGTTCTACGGGCACAACCGCAGCCGCGGCAACTATTACGATCTTGGGCTCGACCTTGTGGAGTCCGGCTTCGACTTCTTCGGCGGCGGCGGGATAGCCGAGTGCGACAACAAAAAGGCCAAGTCCTACAAGGGCGACATCTACGAAATCGCCGAGGGCAGGGGATACGCGGTTGTCCGCAAAGACATGAAGGCTCTCGCCGCCCTGAAGCCGGGGTGCGGAAAGGTTATCGCTACCGGCGCGGACGGAGCGCTGATGTATAATTTGGACGCTCCGGATTCCCCGAGGATTGCGGATTTCACCAAAAAGGCCATCGAGCTTCTGGACAACGAAAAGGGGTTTTTCATAATGGTGGAGGGCGGAAAAATCGACTGGATGTGCCATGCAAACGACGCCGCCACCGTCATGGCGGAGGTCGCGGACTTCGACAACGCCGTGAAAGTCGCGCTCGAATTCGCCCGCAAAAATCCGCGCGACACGCTCGTCGTCGTCACCGGAGACCACGAGACGGGAGGGCTCACAATGGGCTTTGCGGGCACGGCGTACAATTCGCACATAGACCGCCTCAACGCGCAGAAGCGCTCGCGCGAGGCGTTCAACTCGGCCTCAAAAAAACTTGCTGGAGGGGGAAAAGACATCGAATTCGAGGACGTAATTCCGCTTCTTTCGGAGTCTTTCGGGTTTGCGTTCGACGAAGATTCCGAATCGCCGCTCGCGCTTTCCGAGGCGGAGCGCGGAGAGCTCGAAAAGGCTTTCGGGCGGTGGAAAAAGGACGTTTCAAAGGGCGCGCTTTCGCTCGCCGCGGCGAAGATTCTCAACAACAAGGCGGGGCTCGCCTGGACGAGCGACGCGCACACGGCGCTTCCGGTCGAGACGTCCGCGCAGGGCGCAGGCGCGGAGGTTTTCTCGGGAACCATCGACAATACGGACATCGCAAAAATATTGAAGGAGCTTGTGAGGTAGGCGCGCTTTGCGCGGGCTCTGCAAAAAAGGTTGAAATGGCTTCCAAAAGGGCGGCAGACTGGCTGATGTCCGCGGTTTTCGCCGTCGCGTGCGCGGCGGTCTGGCTGTTTGACTTCTATCCGTCGCAGTCCGACGCGCAGGGGGAAAAGTTCGCGGCTAAGGTCGTCGCGGCGGACAATTCGGCGGTGTCCTACGTCGGCCTCGTCCTGCGCGGCGAGCAGCGGCTGAAAGTGGAAATCTCGTCGGGTTCGCGCAAAGGGGAGCGGTTCGACGCCGTGAATCTCCTGCGCGCGCAGATGGATTTGGACAAGATTTTTGAAGCCGGCGACACCGCGTGGGTGTCGGTTCCGCACGGCGCGCGCGCCGGCGTCGACACCGTAAACGCGCAGGACTTCTACCGCATAGACAAGACGGCGGTTCTCTTCGCGCTCTTTGCCGCGCTGCTCGTCGCGTTCGGAGGGTTCGTCGGGTTCAAGGCGCTGCTGTCTTTCGCATTCGCATGCCTCGTCGTCTGGAAGATAGTTGTTCCGGCGTGCCTTGCGGGCGCGGACGCGATAGCGGTGTGCCTCGCCGCGGTGTGCGCGCTTTCCGCCGCCATAATTTTTCTGGTGGCGGGGTTTACCAAAAAGGGCTTTGTTGCGTTCGCCGGAACCGTCCTCGGGGTTCTGGCCAGCTGCGCGATGGCGTGGCATTTTTCGGGGGAATTCAAAGTCAACGGCGCGGTAATGCCCTATTCCCAGGCTCTCCTCTATTCGGGGTACGAGTTTCTGAACCTCTCCGAGCTCTTTATTGGCGCGCTGTTTCTTTCTTCATCGGGGGCGGTGATGGATTTGAGCATGGACGTGTCGGCGGGCATGGCGGAAGTTCGCGAGGCAAATCCGCAAATCGGGCGCGCGCGCCTTTTGGCGGCGGGGCTTTCGATCGGCAGGAGCGTTGTGGGAACGATGACTACCACCCTGCTTCTGGCGTACTCGGGAGGGTATCTTACGATGATGATGGCGTTCGCCGCAAACGGCGTCGGCGCGGGAGACTTCATAAACAATCCCTACGTGTGCGCCGAGGCCGTGAAAACCCTCGTGGGCAGTTTCGGGCTCGTGCTGGTCGCGCCCTTCACGGCGGCTGTCGGCTGCCTTGTGTTTTCGGGCTCGGGGAAGGGCTGCGGCGCGCCCTAACGCGCGAAAAGCGTTTTCTTGGGAGATAAAAAAATTGACGCGCGCCCGCGTCCGGTTAGTTTTCCGACAATACGAAAATCCCATGACGGAAGAAGCAGAAAACAGACAAATGCATTTCATCAGGCAGATCATCGCCGAAGACGTCGAGAACGGCCTGCCGCCTACCGCCGTCCGCACGCGCTTTCCGCCCGAGCCCAACGGGTGCCTGCACATCGGACACGCCAAGGCGTTCTGCCTCGATTTCGGCATGGCGATCGAAAACGGCGGGCTCTGCAACCTGCGGTTTGACGACACCAATCCCGACAAGGAGGACACCCGCTTTGTGGACTCCATACGCGAGGACGTCCGCTGGATGGGCTTCGACTGGGGAGACCGCGAGTTTTACGCCTCTGACTATTTTGAGAGGCTGTACGGGTTTGCCGAAGAGCTCATACAAAACGGCAAGGCGTACGTCTGCACGCTGTCTCCCGAGGAGTTCAAGGAGTGCCGCGGAGTTCCCGGGCAGCCTGGCAAGCCGAGCCCGCACCGCGACAGGCCGCCCGCCGAGAGCCTCGACCTCTTCCGCAGGATGCGCGCGGGCGAATTTGAGGAGGGGCAGTATGTCCTCCGCGCGAAAATCGACATGTCCTCCCCAAACCTGCACATGCGCGACCCCGCCATATACAGGATTAAAAAGGAGTCCCACCACCGCACGGGCTCGAAGTGGTGCATATATCCGATGTACGATTTCGCCCACTGCCTAAGCGACGCCATAGAGGGCATAACCCACTCCCTCTGCACGCTCGAATTCGAGGTTCACCGCCCGCTCTACGACTGGTTCATAGAAAATACGAGCATTTCCAAGACCTTAAAAGTCCGCCCGCGCCAGTACGAGTTCGCGCGCCTCAACCTCTCATACACGATGATGAGCAAGCGCAAGCTCCAACAGCTCGTGGCTGAGAAAATCGTCGAGGGTTGGGACGACCCTCGGATGCCTACGCTCTCCGGAATGCGCCGCAGGGGGTACACTCCCGCCGCCATACGCGAATTTTGCGAAAAGATAGGGGTTACGAAGTTCAACAGCCTGACCGACCTCGCATTGCTCGAGCACTGCGTGCGGCAGGATCTGAACAAAATCTCGCTGCGCAGAATGGCGGTTTTCGACCCGCTCGAAGTGGAGATATCCAACTGGAACGAGGGGGAAACCGACTGGCTCGACGCCGTTAACAACCCCGAGGACGAGTCCGCCGGCTCCCGAAAAATACCGTTTTCCAAGCGCATTTACATAGAGAGGGGCGACTTCATGGAAAATCCCCCTAAAAAATTTTTCAGGCTCTCGCCCGGCTCCGAAGTGCGCCTGCGCTACGCCTATTTCATGAGGTGCGACGAAGTCGTGAAAGACGCTTCCGGAAACGTCGTCCGCCTGGTATGCTCCGTAGACCGCGCCTCCCGAGGCGGAAATTCGCCCGACGGCCGCAGGGTCAAGTCCACCATACACTGGGTTGACGCGGCGAGCGCGAAGAGGGCAAAGGCGCGCCTCTTTGAAAACCTGTTCACGCGCGCGGACATGTCCGACCTTCCCGAAGGCTCGGATTTCGAGGACTTCCTCAACCCGCGCTCGCTGGACGAGAGGGATATCCTCATAGAGCCCGCCCTCGCGGAGGCAAAGGCGGGAGACCATATGCAATTTGAGCGCAACGCGTATTTCACGCCCGACTCTAAACTCTCCGCCCCCGATTTGCCCGTGTTCAACCGCACCGTCGCGCTCAAAGATTCCTATGGCAAGTAGGTTTTTCCAACGTCTGCCCGCGCTCTTTGCGCTCGCGGTCTGTACGCGCCTTTGCGGTGTTGCGGCGCCCGCCGCCGCGGAAGTATCCTATGACGTTCCGGCCTTCGAGCTTCAAATCCGCGACCCGTTCGTGTTCGCCGACAAAAAGAGCGGCAAATACTATGTGCACGCCAACGGCGGGAAGCTTTCCTCCGGGCAGCTCGCGCGCTTCGGCGCGGGGAGGAACGCCCTGTACGCCTACGAGAGCAAAGATTTGGAAAACTGGCGGCTTGTCGGCCCTTCGTTCGTCCCGCCCGCGGATTTTTGGGGAAAGTCCGACTTCTGGGCGCCCGACATGTTTCTCGTGGACGGCAAATATTACATTATCGCCACATTCAGCGCCCGGGAGCCTTCGGTAAAAACCGTGCGCGGAAGGCTCGAGCCCATGCGCGGCTGTTCGGTTCTCGTCTCCGACAGGCCCGACGGCGGTTTCAAGCCGCTCGCCAACGCCCCGATAACCCCCGATGGTTGGATGGCGCTCGACGGCACGCTCTTCGAGGATTCCGACGGCTCGATGTGGCTCGTGTACTGCCGCGAGTGGCTGCAAGTCGGCGACGGTCAGATAATCGCCCAAAGGATTTCCCGCGACCTCAAAAGAACCTTAGGCGAGCCGAAAGCGCTGTTTTCAGCGTCTTCCGCTCCGTGGATTAAGGAGAAATCCGGAACGCACATCACCGACGCGCCCGTCGTCAACCGACTTCCGGACGGCTCGCTCTACATGACGTGGTCGTCTTTCGCGGATGGAAAGTACCGCATAGGCGTCGCGCGTTCGCCGTCCGGCAAAATCGACGGCGAATGGATCCACGACCCTGAATATCTCAACTCCGACGACGGCGGGCACGCCATGGTTTTTAAAACTTTCGGCGGCAAGCTGAAAATTTCCTACCACGCGCCCAACTCAAAAACCGAAACCCTGACGATTCGGGATTTCGCTCTCAAAAACGGCAAATTCTTTATCTCCGGCGAATAATTCGTTTGACGATTCGGCGGGACGGGTAAAAGATTGCGCATATAAGATGCGTCGGAGCCGGATTTTTCCGCCGCGCGGGTTTTTTATACAGAGGAAGAATATGAAAGTCTACATCAACGGAAAGTATTACGACAAGGACGACGCCAAGGTGTCGGTCTTCGACCACGGTTTTCTTTACGGCGACGGAATCTTTGAGGGAATCCGCCTTTACAGCGGCAACGTATTCAAGCTCGACAAGCACATAGACCGCCTATTCCGCTCCGCAAAGGCCATAATGCTCGACATGCCATGGTCAAAACGGCAGATAATCGACGCCGTGTGCGACGCCTGCCGGACCAACGGCCTTCAAGACGGATATATCCGCCTCGTTGTCTCGCGCGGCAGGGGCAAGCTCGGTTTATCGCCGTTCTCCTGCGAAGATCCGCAGCTCGTCATAATCGCCGACGAAATCCAGCTCTACCCCAAAGAGCTCTACGAATGCGGGCTTAAAGCCCTCACCGTCCCCACGCGCCGCAATTCCCAGGCGGCTCTCCCGCCGATGGTCAAGAGCCTCAACTATCTCAACAACATTCTCGCGAAGATCGAGGCGCACAATTCGGGCTACGAGGAATGCCTCCTTCTCAACAACGAGGGGTATGTCGCCGAATGCAGCGGGGACAACGTATTCATCGTCTTTGACGGCAAGCTGATCACCCCGCCCATCAGCTGCGGTTCGCTCGGCGGCATGACCCGCGGCACCGTGATAGAGCTTGCCAAGAAGCTCGGAATAGAGCTTCTCGAAACCCCCATCACGCGCTTTGACATCTGGACGGCCGACGAATGTTTCCTGACCGGCACCGCCGCCAAGCTCATTCCTCTCGTCGAGCTCGACAAGCGCGTAATCGGCGACGGCAAACCCGGCGAAATAACAAAGCGCCTAATCGAAGCTTTTAATGAAGTAGCGCCGAAAATCGGCGTCCGCCTCTGATTTGGCGAATGCTTTTGGCGCGGGGCTCCGTTAAGAAAGCCTTTAAGACCGCTCGCGTATGTCAAATACGCCACGCGCCCTTAAAGGCTTTCTTATACTTGCCCCGCATCCAAAATCATTGCGCCAAATCGGGAGCCCTTGGTTTTTCGGAACGAACTCCGGAAGCGTATACGAACCTCTAATGGGAGGTTCGTTTTTTGTTGGGAATGTAGAGGGGATAGAAGCATTGGCAAAGCCAATCTTCGTAAGGGGCTTGACTCTTCAATGGCGGGCGCACTTTGCGCCCGCTTTCGCTCTTCATCTAAAATGGATTTGCTCGCTTGGTCGCGCTGCTCTCGATGATCGGAACGCCTCGTATCCGTAAGGAACAAGCCCTCTATGAAAGCGCGCCTCGCGCCGCCTTGTGTCCCAATTTAATGGAAGCGGCGCTGCCGCCTGCGCTTTCCGGCTTTTTCTATAGGGCGCTATTGCGGGAGGTACAGTTCGGCGTCTTCATTGTAGCGTTTGCCGTTGATTGTCACGGTCGCCTTTATCTGTTCGGGGGGCGTTCCGGTCTCGACCCATTTGCGGATTGTCCCGAGCATGTCCACGCCGGAAATGTTGCCGTGCCATCCGCCGGGGATCATGAAGAGGCGCGCGAACTCCGCCGTTTTGGGTACGGATCCGACGTTTTCGCACAGCAGGCCGTACCATTCGCGTATGTAGTCGGCGGGCACTATCGTGTCGATTTTTCCCTGGATTATCAAAAGCTTGCCGCCGAGCTTCCTGAACTTGCCGAGGTTCGGAGCCGCGTTTGCCGCCGCGAAGCGCTTTCCGAAGTCCCGCGCGTATGAGCGCAGGTCAACCTTTGAGGCGTCCACGCCGGATTTGCGGAAAAACCACTCCGACATCCAGTCGCCGAATCCCCTTTTGAGGCTTTTGCCGTTGTCGGCGATTTCGCACGACGGCGGCAGCCCGAAAGTCACGAACGCTCCGGTTTTGGGGTCGAGGCACGGCGAGTGGACTTTTTTTAGGATTTCGATTTGCTCTTTCGTCAGGAAATCGAACTTTGAATAGTCGACCTTTGCGCGCTCGGGATATTTCAGATAGGGCTTTTGCGAGCCTGCGGGTTCTCCGGCGTTGCCCCTGTTTTGCGCGACGATTTCTTCGGTGATTCTCTTTATCTGTCCGTCGGAAAAGCGGTTCCCGGGGTGGAGAATCGCCCTTTCGAAAACGAAGCGCGTGTGCAGCCCGGTGCGGTCGGACACCGGATAAAATACGGCTATGCCGTCGTATTCTCCGGGATCGCGCTCCGCCATAGAAAGCCCTTCCTGCCCTCCGGTCGAACCGCCGACATAGTAGGAGCGCTCCGGCGGGCGCCCGTAGTACGCCTCGGCGATTTTCTTGCCCGCGCGCGTCATCATGCAGACGGCGTCGTGCCCGAAGTCCGCAATGGCTGCGTCGAGGCTGTCCAGGTCAACCCACCACTTGTCGGTGCCCAAGTCGCAGTGGGCGGAGGCGTAGCCGCCGTTTGCCCCGCCGACGGCCGCCTTTAAGGACAGATTTTGGCCCATGCCGCCGTTTCCGTTGCCGAGGAAGATGCCGTTCCATTCGTCCGGCAGGCAGATCGCGATGTTGACCTTCGACGGCGGCTTGGCGCGCGCCTTTACGAGCACGGATCCCCCTGCTGCTTTCACGCCGCCGATTTCCGCCCCCGGCTCTATGCGCTCTACCGCCGTTATCTCAACGTCATCGAGGGCGAGCTTTTTCACCCTTTCGACACTTCCGCCCGCGGACGCCGATAGTTCCGCCGCCGCGAATGCCGCCGACAATACCAGATACAATGCCTTGCGCATTCTTTTGAAAAAACCGGATTCCGCGCTTTTTTCAACCAAAAATCCAACCGGCAATCCGCCGCGGGAAAGCCTGTGGGATTTTCTCTTGACTCGTTTGGGGCTACGAATAGAGAAATTTTTAGGAAAAGGCGGATTTCCCGCATTGAATTTCAAACTTTCCCAAAATAAAAATGAAAAGCATAGCGTATTTCTGCGCGCTGTTTGCCGCGCTTTCGGCTTCCGCCGAGACCCTTTATTGGGTGGATACCAAGACTTTCAATTCGACTTTCGACCAAAATTCGGGCCGCAACCTTCTGGATGCGGAGAAGAGTTCGGAGGAGGGTAACGACAATTACAACTGGGCGACGGGCTTTACCGTGGACGCCGACGGCAAGCCGACGTACACTTATGCGGATTCCGTCGCCGCGCCGACCGTCGAAACCGACGTCGTGATAGACTACTCCCGAAACGCCTTTGAATACCAGATGGCGGGTTCCCTTGTCCTTCTCGACAACCAGACGTTCAGCGCGAAGAGCCTGACGATTTCCGGATGCAACAACAATTGGGCTATGTTCAACCTGCGTGCGAGCGCGCACATGCGGATAGCCGAAGATCTTGCGTACAATTCCAACGGCTATGTCCGATTTACTACGGGCAATCTCTCGATAGGCGGAAATGTGTACAATAACAACAGCAACGGATACAACAATCTCATATTCGGCGCCGAAGGCGCGTCGCTTACCTCATTTTCTGCGGAGAACGTCTATCTCAACCACAACAACGCGGTGATAACATTTTCCGTCGGAAGGGCCGCCGCGACTTACGACCAGGCCGCCGGCGTCATAAGGGGCGTCATAGACTTCGGCGCGAATACGGGCAGGGTGCAGTTCGCGAAAATGGCGGACTTCGAGCAGTTCCTCAAAGTCGGAGGACTGAGGGGGACTGCCGGCGCTGTGACTACCGAAGCCGTAGAGGGCGTAAACTATACGCTCGTTTTGACGAACCCCGCTGACCAGACATTTTCAGGCGTCGTGACAAATGCGGAGGGGTCGTCCGTCAATATCGTTATGGACGGTTCCGCAACCCAGGTTCTCTCGGGCGAAAATTCGTTTTCCGGCTACATACAGATGGAGAACGGTACGCTTCTGGTGAGAACCGCCGCGGGTTCCTCGCACGGCAAGCTCACTCTCAACGGCGGCAGGTTCGGCGCGGTCGGAAACGCGGCGGTCTCCTCCGTGGAATTCAACGGCGGCGGATTCATATTTGCCGACAACGACAAGTTTTTCTCCGGCGCGGGAGTCGATTTGATTTTAATTGCGGGCGAATTTAGCAAAGTCGGCGCGGACAAGATAGCGATAGACTTCAACGGCCTCGACGCCTCGGGGCTCATAGGCGCCACCTACGACCTCATAACGGCGGGTTCGCTTTCGGGCATGTTGTCGGAAGTCGACGCCGACGAATATTTTGCCTCTGAAAATCTCCTCAATGCGATAGCGGATTTCGAGTGGAACGGCAACGCTCTGCAAGTGACTTTTGGGGCGGTTCCGGAACCCGCGGAAGCCGCGGCGCTCCTCGGGCTTGCCGCCATCGCATTCGGCATTGCCGCGCGCCGCAGGCGCGGGTAGGCGGAATTTAAGTTTTCGGCAAAAAGGCGGCTCCGGAGCGGGCCGCCTTTTAATTTTATCGGAAGGCGGGTGCGGGAGTTTTCGGAAGTCGGAGAATTGCGACGGCAAAGGCGTGGAATGGGCAGGAAAGGAATGGGGGGATGGAGACGCGCTAAGGCAAGGAGTTATTGTCCGGTTTATGGCAAATGCGCGCGATGAAAATGCGCGCGGGATCACGCCTTTGCGCAATAGTTAGGAAAATATTTTTAAATTTTAGGAAAATTTCGCAAACGTCCGAATGGCGCCGGATGTAGGATGCGTCCGACCGCCGCGGCAAAGCGGCGCAAAAGCATTCCGGCGCGATTGTGCGGCGCAATGCGGCCGCCGTAATATTTGCGTATTATTAGCGGCATGTTAAAAAAAGGCTTGATTTGCGCGAAAAAAAATCAAAACATAATGAAGAATCGGCTGAGTATATTCTTATTAAGGAGTATTTCCGCCGGTTCCCAAACCAAAACAAACTACAAATAGGATATGAAAAAAGTAATCATCAGCTTACTCGTAGCGGGCGCGGTTGCAGCCGCCAACGCTCAGGACAAAGCGCTTCTTGAAACGCTCGTCAAGAAGGGAATGCTCACGCAGCAGGAAGCCGCGCAGATCGCCAAGGATTCCGTGGCGGTGACTCCCGCCACCAAGTCTACGAAGTCCATCAAGATTTTCGGCGGCGCTCAGGGCTGGTACTCATGGGGAAAGAACAGCGTGAAAAGCGGTTCTTCGATTTTTGGACAGCAGAACGGCTTTACCCTCCGCTATGTGAAGCTCGGCATTGAAGCCGACGTGGGCGGCGGATGGAGCGCGGAAGTCGTCACCGACTTCGGCACGGAAGGCGCAAGCAAGAATTACCTCGACAAGGTAGTCGCCTCTAAGAAGATCGACCTCGATTACATCAACGGCACCCTCCAGCTCGGCCTCCGCAAGGTGAACATGGGCTACGAACAGAATATGGACGACTTCGGCCAGCTCGCGGTTGAACGTTCGGTTGCCACTTATTTCTTCACCCGCTATGAAGGCAAGAACTTCGGTTCGCGCACGGTCGGCGTGTTCTGGGACGGCAATATCACCCAGGTCGACGGCCTCTATTACGGCGCGGCGGTGACTTCCGGCGTTTCCGAAGGCGGCGTGACCAACTATATCACCGAAGCTCAGGACAGCTCCGCCCTCAGCTTCTGGGCTAATTTGGGCTATAAGAATGTCGCCGACGTCAAGGGCGAAACGCTCTCCTACGACATCGGCGTTAACTTCGGCTACGCTCCCCAGGGCATGACCGCCGCCAGCTATACGCAGAAAGGCAGCGTATGGGGCATCAATCCCTATGCCACTCTCAACTGGCGCGGGCTCACCCTCATCGGCGAATTCTTCCTCCAGCAGGCTGAAGACTACACTCCCGGGCGCAACGGCGTGGGCCGCACCCCGATGGGCGCGAACTTCACCGCCGCCTATAAAATGGATATCGGCGAATGGGGCGCGATCGAACCCGTATTCCGCGGCTCCTATGTCTCCACGAACGGCATGGGTCTGCGTTCCGCTTACAGCGGCAACGATCTCGGCAACATAAACCAGGCGATGACTTTCTACGGCGGCGTCAACTGGTATGCCACGACCGCGGTCAAGACCTCCCTCGGCTACGAGTTCGCTTATTACGACCAGGGCGACGCGTCCGTCGAACGCGTGTACGGCAACACCGTCTGGGCGCAGGTTCAGGTTCTCTTCTAATCGGAGAACGGCAAACGCGCAAAAAAGGGCCAAACGCAAGTTTGGCTCTTTTTTTGCGCGCGCAAAATGCGCCGCCGGCGAGTTCCAGTTCGGAGCGCTTTCCGGCTTCTATCCGAAAGCGCATTCGGCGCGTTCCTGTTCAGAGGGACATAACTCAAATTCATTGTTCCGTCTCGAAAAGCTGATTGCCGCCGTTTCTGTCCCGATGAATCAGCCGATTGCAAGGGGAACTTGCAATGGGGCATTTCCCTCATAAAATAGAGTTTCCGCCGGTAGGATAAGCGGCTCCGATTTCCGCCGCGTTTTCTCGTCTCCGCCGGTCGGGGGAGGCCGAGCTTTTTGCATTTGCGCTTAGGCTGAACTGCGCATTGGCGGAAGATACGCGCAGTTGTTTGCGCGGATCAAGGAGAGAGCGAAAACGGGTTTTGTGGCATTAAATCTCCGGCGCGGACGGTTGCGGAATATGTTTATATTATTATAAAATATTTGACTTTGTTCTCCGCGATGATAATCTGCGCATTATTATGAAAAAGATTTTTCCGTTTGCCTTATTTCCGCTGTTTGCCATGTCCGCCTTCGCCCAAGAAGGGGCCTATGTCGATTTGTATTCGACCAAAGATTTTTCGACGCAAATGTGGGGAGAGGGAGCATGTTATTTCAAATACCAGTGGGCGGACGAGGAAAGGCAGAAGAGTTGGTGGCAAACGGAGGACGGAACCCCTGCGATACCCGGCGCAGACAACAATCTGTGGGTAATCGCCGACACCGAGAGCCAAACCGGAATAGTGTCGGGATACGGGATCGAGCCGATCGAAATCCACGACCTGAACTATGTCCTCAAACTCGGTTCGGCGGGATTTACCATTATCGGCGCCGCGGACATCAATATGAACATAACCGGCAACTTCAATCTAACCCTTGAAGAGTCATACGCAAACTGGAATCCCTCAATGGTAAATATATCAATAGGCGGCAACGGCGATACGCGAGTTGGCAATACCTACCATGTCTACGGCGACATGAATGTCGCAAACAAGGCGGCGTGGAACGAGGCCTGCCAGCAGCAGGGTTTGAGGCTGACGATTGCCAACAATTACATTTCCTCGCAAATACATTCGTCGAGCGGAGACAATACATACTACACTACAAGCATTCAACAGAATTGCGCTTTCCAAGTGGACGGCAATCTCACGTTCTCTCAAACGCCGGGTTTCACTTCCACAGGCGATTTAAACGCGCAGAGGATAATCTTTCAGACCTCTGTCACAAACTTCACAGTCGGGGGCGTCGTTGACATGACGCCGCTCTACGCGAGTACCGTAAACCACGAATACCTCACCGAGTGGAACCTCAAAGCCAAACTTGGCGAAAAGGCGGAAACTCTGCCGTCCGACGCCGCGTTCGACTCTAACATAACGATAGGCGGGCTGAAAGGTTCCGCGCTGTTGAGCGCGACGGAAGACTATGACGCCGCGAACCGTAAAATCAACATGACTTTCACCAACAAGGTTGACGCCGCCTGGCAGGGGACATTCAGGAACGACGGCGGAACGCAGTTCAGCTTGAAAATGGATTCCTCCGCCACAAACGCCCAGACGATGATATTCTCCGACAAGTCCTCCACAAATTCCGCCACGGGGCTGCTGGTGGACGCCGTGACCGTCTCGGGCGGAACGCTTCTCTTTCAAAACCAGTCGACTTTCGGCAACGGGGAACTTGCGCTCGACGGCGGCAGATTCGGCGCGCTCGGCGACGGAGTTTCCTTTGCTTCCGCCGTGCTGAAAAGCGGCGCCCTGCTGATAGGCAATAAAGACTCCTTCGCCGCGGGCATATACGCCCTGAACCTCGGAGCGCTCTCAAAAAAGGGAACCGAAAAAATCGGCATAGACTTCGACGGCTTCGACGCGTCGCTGCTCATAGGCGAGCCCGCTTACGCGCTGATATTCTGCGAATCGCTCTCCGGATTTTCCGACGACGCCAACGGCGACTTCATAGCCCAAAACCTGCTCGGGGCGATAGCCAATTTCGCATGGGACGGCAATATGCTGACCGTGAGCTTCTCGCAAGTCCCCGAACCCGCGGCAATGGCAGTCCTCCTCGGCGCGCTCGCGCTTTGCGTTGCTACGCGTTTTCGCCGAGGGCGGTGCCGCCCACTACGGTGGTGGAGGCCGTGATTGCCTCGCGGATTTTTTCGGCGACGTCGGGGTGTTCCATGAGGTAGGCCTTTGCCGCTTCGCGCCCCTGTCCTATGAGCTCGCCGTTATAGGAAATCCACGCGCCCTTCTTTTCGAGTATCTTCTGCTCTATGCCCAAATCGATTAGGCTGCCGGTGAGCGAAATGCCCTCGTTGTACATGATGTCGAATTCGCATTCGGTAAAGGGCGGCGCAACTTTGTTTTTGACTACCTTTATCTTGGTGCGGTTGCCTATGACTTTTCCGGAAGCGTCCTTTATCTGCCCGATTCTGCGGATGTCGATGCGCACCGAAGCGAAGAATTTGAGCGCGCGCCCGCCCGGGGTCGTCTCGGGATTGCCGAACATCACGCCGATTTTCTCGCGGATTTGGTTTGTGAACACGCAAATGCAGGAAGTCTTGCTGATGGCTGCGGTCAGGCGGCGCATGGCCTGGCTCATCATGCGCGCCTGTAGCCCGACGGTGGCGTCGCCCATCTGCCCGTCGAGCTCCTGCCGCGAGACGAGGGCCGCCACGGAGTCGATTACCACAACGTCTATCGCGCCGGAGCGTATGAGGGTCTCGGCTATATTGAGGGCGTCCTCGCCGCACTCGGGCTGGGCGACCATGAGGTTTTCGAGGTCAACGCCCACTACTTTCGCGTAATGCGGGTCGAGAGCGTGCTCCACGTCGATGAACACGGCGTTGCCGCCCCTGCGCTGCGCCTCGGCTATGAGCGAGAGGCAGAGGGTGGTCTTGCCAGAGGATTCGGGGCCGTAGATTTCGACGATTCTGCCGCGCGGCAGACCGCCGACGCCGAGGGCGAGGTCTATGGCCACCGACCCCGTGCTTATCGTCTCGACGTTCATCTTGGTCGCGTCGCCGAGGCGGACGAGCGAACCCTCCCCGAACTGTTTGTTTACCATGCTGAGGGCGGTTTCGAGAGCCTTGTCGTCCTTGGCTATCTGCTGCGTGGGAATTTTCTGTTTTGCCATACGTTTTTTGCGATTTCGTTGTTATCTAAAAATTCGCACGGGTTTATATTCCGGCGGCGCGGGGGTGTCCACAAAATTATTTTGCGCGGCGCGAATTTGCCGCGAAAACCTCCGGCGCGGCCGGAGGGAAAGCCTTTATAAAATTCTAAACGCGCCCTAATGTTTTTTTAACTTCCGCAGGGTTAAATGCCCCGTGTATCGCATCAGAAGGTTTGAGGAAAAAAATCGAACGTTTGAGGAAATCTTCCATATTTTAAGGGTTTTCGGAAAGGATATTGCGATGGGTCTTCAGAGCGGTTGCAAGCCGTTTGCAATGCCGCTTTAATCTTGCCGCCCGCAAGGGGAACGGACAGCTACGAAAACATTTTAACGCGGCGCGGGAAGATTGCGGGCGGTGTGCCGTATCGCCTTATGCGCAGGGGGTTTCGCGTATTCTGCGTTCGTACACATTGGTTTCGGGCAGAAATTGGACGGTAGGTTCGGCGTAGACAAGCCAGTCGTTTTGGGCGATTTTTGCTTTCCATTCAGCGGCGGTTGACGTCTTCGGCTCCAAACTCGGAAAAATTTTCAAATAGAATGAGGCCGAAAGTCGCGATAACAAACTGGATACACCCCGACCTTCTGGCGGAAGTCCGGGAATTTGCTGACGCCGCGCGGCGGGCTCTCCGGAGTTCCCCTGCGGAGAGCGCGGGGCGTCCGGAAAAACGCATTGACGCCGCGCGCGCGCCCGATATACTGGAATCTATGAAATTCCCGTTATTTTTGCTCGCGGTCTGCGCCGCCTTTGCGTGCGCGCACGCAAACCCGAAATCCTACGAAGAGGTCTTCGCGCCGACAATCGTCGGAGTTCCGACGGCGGACGCCGTAATGGGCCTCTGCAAGATGCCCGACGGAAAAATCCGCCACTACAATTACGGAGGCCAGCCCGAGAACGCCGCGGGCGGCGCCTTTTCTCTGGATGTCTCCAACAGAATGTACATAGAGTCCTCCGACGGCGGCTTTACATGGGAAAAGCGCCAGGCCGCCAAAGGGGAGGAATTCGGCCCCTTTTTCCACCCCGAGAGCGGAAGGTATTTCAACTTTCTGAACATCGGGGGCTCGGCGTGGTTCCTGGACTGCGGCGAGGACGGAAAGTGCGCGAGGAAATCGCAGATATGCCCGTGGCCGTTCGAGTTTAACGCAGAGCCCCTAGTCGTCGGGAAGCGCATTCTAATGCCCGTCACCCTGCGAACTTCGAGCTCGCAAAAATCCAACGATTTCGTGTTCGGCGCGATATTTTTGATAACAGACGACTTTGGGAAAACCTGGAAGAAATCCGGCCGCCTGAACGTCCCACACCACAAGGCGGGGGGAATCCACAAGGGGACGCGCTGGAACCACGACGCGATGGAGCCGTCGGCTGTGGCGTTGAAAGACGGAACTCTCCTGTGCCTGCTGCGGACTTCGCTCGACAACCTCTGGCAGTCGCGCTCGAAAGACGGGGGAATGACGTGGGAAGAACCGGCTCCCACGCCGTTTTACGGGACGTGCGTCATGCCGAAAATCGGCAGGCTGTCGGACGGAAGGCTGCTTGGCATGTGGTCTAACGCGACTCCCCTGCCGGAAGTTGAGGGCGCGGACGGGGTGTGGGAGGACGTTTTCACAAACCGCAACGCAATACACGCGGCGATTTCCGAAGACGACGGCAAGACGTGGAGGGGATTTCGCGAAGTGCTGCTCGACGCGCGGCGCGACGCGGGGGATTTCGCCGACGCGTACGGGGCGGACAAGAGCCTGCACCAGTCCCAGTTCATCGAGGTTGCCCCCGGAAAAATTCTGGCGGCGGTGGGGCAGAGCGGGCTGCACCGGAAGCTCGTAATGTTCGACGCCGACTGGCTGCTGGAAAATTCGCGCGAATGCGACTTTTCAAACGGCCTGGACGATTGGAGCGTGTTCAACTATAAGAAGGGAGTCCGAGGGCACTGCGCATACAACAGAATCGCCGGATGCTCCCTCGAAGACAATCCCGATTCCGCCGGCAAAAAATGCATGCTCATAAAATACGAGCCCGACGAGTCGCTCGTGAGCGACATGCGCGGGGCCGTGTGGAATTTTCCGGCGGCGCGCAAGGGGGAAATCGCCCTTAAAGCGAAATTCAACAAGGGGTTCAAAGGCGCGAAAATAATGCTCCACGACCGCTGGATAAATCCGTCGGACGAAGTTGCGCAGACGCTCGCGCTCGCGTCAATCAGGCTGCCCGAAAGCCTCGGAGACGGCTCCGTCCGCGACTTGCGCCTGAAATTCGACGCCGGCGCCAAAACCGCAAGCCTTTTCGACGGCGACAGGAAAATCGCCGAAGCCGAGATGGGGCGCCCCGCTCCCATAGGCATTTCGTACCTGCACATACAGAGCGAAAAATCCCCGGGAGACGCTGGAATGCTCCTGCTCTCCGTATCCGAAAAGGGGAGGCCGTAAACGCCAATTCCTTCCGCGCGCCTCGCGCGCGTTTTAGAAAAAGATTTTGAAACGCCTGCCGGCGGGCAAAATTTCGGCGTTTTGCGGCGTTCGGCCTCCCCGAGCTTCAGGGTCGGCAGGTTCGCGCATCCCCCGCTTTGCTAAGCGGCCCTGCGAAAGGCGGCTTTCAGGGCGCGAAGCAGAAAATACGCCGCGGACGACGCCGCGAACAATGCCGACAACACTGCGAGGGTAAACGCCGGCATCGCCGCGATTTCGAGCGCCTTTTTCAGAAACCCGCCATCTTCCGGAACCTCCAAACACCGCGACAGATTTTCCCGCTCCAATTCCGCCGCAATTTCGTCCAAAAGCAGCGGATACCACGCAGAAACGCAGGCGGATTCGGGCGTTGCGGGCGTTCCCTCTCCCTCGCGGGCTTTCGCGTCCGGCGGGTGCGGAACCACTATTACCTTCACCTTTTGCGCCGGAACGAGGCGGCAAATTGTGAAAATTTCCTCAATGGCGATGTTCCCCACCGGAAAGCATCCCACGGTTCCGCTGCGCCCGTGTATCATTATGTCGCCCCCGAGCTTTCCGAGATCCCTCCCGTCGGACTTCGCCATTTTTTTATCGAAACCGTTCGGATAATTCAGGCGCATTGAGAGGTGGAATTTGCTGTTCGGATTGTAGCTTTCTATTTCGTAGACGCCTTCCGGCATTTGCCTGTCGAATTCCCTGAGCTTCGGCCCGGGCTTTCCGCTGAACCCCGTAAACTTGTATGAATATATCAGATACGGGCCGGAATCCCCATAACCGATCAGGTGAGGCGCCCTACCGAAAATCTCCGAACAGTTCAAAAAAGCGCCCGCGCGCAAAAAAACCTCCGGAATACGCCCAACCGACTATAAGCGCGGCGATCAAGGGCAGGGCGACGGCGTTTATGGCGAGAAATTTTTTCATCGCCCCGCGTTTAAATTTTTCCCGCGGCAAAATCAATCCCGCTTTTTTGAAAAGCGCAAAAAAATCGGCGGGGAAAAATCGGGCAGGATATTCCGCAAATCAAGGGTTTTTTACGCGGAATTTTCGCGTTTTCAGAAGCGCGAAAAAGGCCGGCGCGCCGCAAACTTTCCGGTTTCGCGCCGTCCGCCGAAAGGCGGAGTCAGTCGCTCAACGCCGCCTCTATGCCGCGGATTTCGGCGAGCCCCTTCATGCGCCCGATGTACGAATAACCCGGGTTCGCCGTCGGGGGCTTTTGGAGGTCGTCCGCCATGTCGCGGCCGTGGTCGGGGCGGAACACGATTCTCCCGCCGCCGCGCCCGAGCCGCTCGTCTTGGAGCTCCATCAGCTTGCGCACGACCTTCACCATAGGAACCCTTCCCTCCAAATGCCCGGCCTCGTAAAAGCTGCCGTCCGGATTCACCTGCGTGCTGCGCAGATGCGCTATGTGCACGCGCTCGCGCAGGGCGTCGAGCATGGCGGGGATGTCGTTCTGGATTCCCGCGCTGAGGGAGCCCGTACAGAAGCATATTGTGTTCGACGGGCTCGGGTTCGCCGCGAAAATTTCCTCGAAATCCGACAGGCGCGAGGCTATGCGCGGCAGCCCGAGAACGTCGAACGGCGGATCGTCGGGATGGATTGCGAGAATGCTCCCGCACTCCTCCGCGACCGGCAGGACTTCGTCCAAAAACATTTTCAGGCGCGACTTCAATTCGGCGGCGCCTATCCCGTCGTACCTCTCGAGCATCTTTCGCACGTCGCCGATTTCAAGCCCCATTTTGCAACCCGGGAACACGTCGATTATCGACCTCTCGAAAGCCCTGCGCCCGTCGCCGTCCAGCGGTCTGAAAAACTTTTCCGCCGCCTCGAGCTGCGCCTGTGAATAGTTTTTCTCCGCGCCGGCGCGCTTCAAAACGAATATCTCGAACGCCGCGAACTGCACGGGGTCGAAGCGCAGGCAGCGCGAGCCGTCGGGCAGGCGGTAGTGGAGATCCGTGCGTATCCAGTCGAGCACGGGCATAAAATTGTATATGATTTTTTTTATGCCGCATTCGGCGAGGTTCCGTATGGTGGCCTTGTAGTTTTCAATGTGCCTCTCGAAGTCCCCCGAACGCAGCTTTACGTCCTCGGAGACGGGGACGGATTCCACAACGTCCCACTCCAAGCCGTATTCGGCGACTTTGCCGCGCCGCGCGCGGATTTCCTCCGCGCTCCAGACCTCCCCGTAGGGAATGTGGTGGAGGGAGGTGAACACGCTCTCGGCGCCGCTCTGGGCGATAAACTCGAGCGGAACCTCGTCGCCGTCGCCGTACCATCTGAATCCGGGTTTTAAAGCCTGCATTTTGAGCCTTTCGCGCTAAACCCCCGAGAAGCACGAGAACCCGCCGTCTATCGGCAGCACCGTTCCCGTAATGAACTTTGCGGCGTCGGAGCACAGAAAGCGGACCGCCCCGAACACCTCTTCGGGCTCGCCGAATCTGCCGAAGGGCGTCTTGCGGACGATGTCCTTCCCGCGGGAGGTCAGCGAGCCGTCGGGATTCGTCAGCAGCGACCTGTTCTGCGAGCTTATGAAAAATCCGGGGGCGACCGCGTTTACGCGCACGCCTTCCCCGATTTTTTTTGCGAACTCGACGGCGAGCCACTTGGTGAGGTTGTCGACGCCCGCCTTGGCGTTGGAGTACCCGAGCACGCGGGTGACCGCCGACTGCGCCGTCATAGACGAAAAGTTGACGACCGCCCCCGCCTTCGTCTTTTCAAAATGCCTGCAAAAAGACAGAGTGGGAATGAGCGTCCCGCCGAGGTTGAGGTTGAGGACTTCCGCCCACTGCGCGGGGTCGATGTCGAAAACCGTCTTGTCCGGCGGTACGATCGCGCCTGGCAGGTTGCCGCCCGCGCCGTTCACGAGGGCGTCCACGGTTCCCCACCTTTCGAGAATTTCGTCGCGCGCGCGGTCGCACGATTCTCCGTCGAGAACGTCGCACTTTATGGCTATGCCCTCGAAGCCGTTTTCGCGGCAGTATTCGCGCGCTTCGGCGAGCCTCTCTTCGCTGCGCCCCAAGAACGCGACGCGCGCCCCGCAAGAGGCGAGATACCGCGCGGTTCCGCCGGCGAGGACGCCCGTTGCGCCCGTGACGGCTATAACCTTTTTCTCAATGTCGAACAAGTCTTTCATAAAAACCTCAAAGAATTTAGCCTGATTTGCCTCTGCCCGCCAGACGCGGGCGGTACGCCCGAAAAGCGCGCCGCGGCGCGGGCGGCAAAAACCCGAACGACGCGGCCGGAGCGAACCGGAGACCTTCGCCTACGCGCCCCCGCTTTTGCGGGCGCGCAAAAAGCAGGAGGCCGCCACCGCGAGCGCGAACGCCGCCAAAATCGCCGGCCCCCATATCCCGAGCTTGTTCCAGAGCACCCAGAGGCTCGCGGTTAGGCTGGCTATTACCGAACAGAACATTAGGATATTCCACAAAACGCGCTTTCCGCCCTTCGGAACTTCCGAGCCGAGAATTTTGCGGCTGTTCATAATCAGCATGAACGCGCAGTACGCCACGGGGAGGAATATCATCGCTATGACGCCCGCGTGGATTACTATCCACATCTTCGCGCCCTTAAAGAACACCGAGGCTATCGCGCTGACGGCAATTAGCGCGGAACCCGCAACCTGCCACTTCGGAGCGCCGCGCTTGCCGAGAATTTCCGAAAAGCAAAGCCCGCAAATGAGCATGTTCATGAGCACCGCGTTTATGGCCATGCCTATGACGCCGAAGCCGAACACGTACCTGGCGACGTCGTCGCCGACGAGCGGCGCGAGCGTCTCGGAGAGGTTGGAGGCGTCGCGCTTGACGAGCATGGCGGCCATGTCGCGCTCGGAGCGCGGCAGGGAGTTGCGTGCGGCGTCCTTCTGCGCGGCGTCAAGGGCGGCGAATTTTTGCGCGCCCATGCCGAAAGATATGCGCTTGTCGAGCAGCGCGATATATTCCGGTATGAGGTTTTCGGCGGGTTTTTCGCCCTTGGAGACGAGGGCGCCGCCCGCGACCGTGGAATCCGCCAGGCCCTGCGCGGGCGCCGCGTGGAACTGCGACGCCGAGGCTATTACTATGCAGGAAGTCGCTATCAGAAACGGTATGAAAAGCCCCGTCGCCAAATCGAAAATGGCGAGCTCCCTGAAATCTTTGTTCCACCCCTTTTTGAGCATGGAGTACGGGAAGAGGAAAGTCATGTTTATGCCCACCGCCATCGCCGCCGCGGAAATCACGACGTCGCGCTGCTGCGAGACTATCATATCCGACCAGAATTTCGCGCCCTCCGGCCCGAGCTTTTTTATGTACTCCATGAAGTCCGCTGACGGCTCGGAGAGGACGGAGAAGTTCGGGACAAATCCCGCCATGACCGCCGCCCAGTCTATTTTCCCCGAAACCGTAAGGCTCGCCACAACCCCGAAGAAGCAGACGACTATCGCGGCCACCGAGAGCTTTATTATGCGCTCGAAAAATTTGAGCCCGCCGCCGCCCTGCGCGTACATCCAGACCATGAACATCGCCAGCAGGTAAAAACCGGCGGTTATCGCGGCTTCCAAGCCGAGGCCTACGCTATAGGGCTTCATCTGCGCGAGGTTCTGGGTTATCCCGGCCACGCCGAGCGCAAACTGCGGCATTGCGAACACGAAGCATGCTATCATCGAGCACAGCGCCCACCCGTAGCCGAGTATGGGCGATATGCGCGAGTTTATCTCGTCCATCGGGCGGTCGTTGACGGAGAGAGTCACGTACGAAATCGCGGCGAGCATCACGATGCCCAAAATCATGGCGAGCGGCTGCAGCCACATAAAGCCCACGCCGCCGAGCACGCCGAGGTAAAGCGCCGACGCGAGCGAACCCCCGCCGAGGGTCGTCGCGCTCTGGAGCCACCCGGGGCCCGAGAATTTTGCGAAGGTTTTGAGGGTGGCCCAGCCGCCCTTTTGTCGGGCCTCCACCAGCTGCCTGCGCTGGGCCTCGAGTTTTGGATTGCCGATTATTTCTCCCATATTGCGTCCGAGTTGAGTTCCGCGCACCGCTGCGCATTCAGTGAAAGCTCCGCCGCGGCGAACGCGTGCGACTGCGGCATCGCGTTTTCCGTGCCGTTTAAAATGTCGAGTACGAACCTGCCGAAGAACGGAAAGCCCATTCCGAGGCACTGCATCTTCTCCACGCCGTTTTTGTCCGCGACGTAAAGGGTCTGCGGGGGATTCCCCTCCTGCGAAAAGTCTATGTATTTGCGGATTTCGATATAGCCGCCGGTTCCGAGTATCAGGGTGCGGCCGTCGCCCCAAACGGGGAGGCCGTCGGGGGTGAACCAGTCAACGCGGCAGTAGCCCGAAACCCCGTTTGACATCTCGACGCACGCCTCGCCGAAATCCTGGAGCTGCGGGGTGTCGGGATTGTTCATATTGGCGACGCGCGCGTATTTTATCTCCGCCTCGTCGCAGCCCGAAAAATACAAAAACTGCTCGAACTGGTGCGAGCCTATGTCGCACAAAATCCCCCCGTACTCGGCGCGCTCGAAAAACCATGGCGGGCGCGCGGGCTTGGAGAGCCTGTGGGGGGCGGTTATCAGAACCTGCAACACCTTCCCTATGCGGCCGGACTTCACGAGCTCCCCCGCTTTTTCGGCGGCTTCGTTGTGGATTCTCTCGGCGTAGTAGGGCATATATTTCAGCCCCGTCGCGCGGGCGAGTTCGCGCGCGGATTCGAGCTGCCCGAGAGTCGTGAACGGCGGCTTGTCCACGAAGAAGTGCTTGCCCGCCCTCAAAGCCGCCTCCCCCGCGCCGAACCTGCGCGCGGGGATTCCGGCGTTCGCCACGAGCCTTATCGACGGGTCGGACAGGATCTCCCCGAGCGAGCCCGCGGGGCGGGCGTTCGGGAACTTGGCGGCAAACGCCGCGACTTTCGCCGGGTCCGGATCCCACACGAGCGCGCACTCGGCGCCCGCGTTTTCGAGGCCCGCCGCCATCGCGTAGATGTGCCCGTGGTCGAGCCCCGCGGCTGCGAACTTCAATTCGCCTTCCCCGATTACGGCGTTTCTGCCGCCGTCCGGGACGTAGTCGTATCCTGTCGAGTGGCGCGCCATCACCTGAAAGACTTTTGGAATTCGACGATGAAGTCCGTCTTGGGGTTTTCCCGCAGCTTGGAAGCCGCCGACTTCTTTTCGAGCATCTTTTTGTATTTCGCCCCGTCTATGGGCGAGTCCGCCTGCGAGTCCGTCCACGCCGAGAGCAGCATGAGGTTTGCGATTTCGAGAGACTTCGCCCCTTCCTCGGCGGAGTATTCGAGCTTTTCCTTTCCCTCTATCGCGCCCGCGAAATTTTTGAGCACGCCGACGTGCTGCTCGCCCTTGCCCTCGAAAGTCTCGACGATTTCCTCCGACTCCGGAACGCCGAACATGTATTTCGTCTCCTCCGTGTACTTTTTGAGAGAGCCGCACTTGTAGCGGGTGATTTTGAGAGAGTCGTTTTCCGCCACGAGAAAGCCCTTGTCTGCGGCTATCGTCAAGCGGTTAAGGCCGGGGTATTCGCCCGTGGAGGTCGCGAAAGTCGCGTTGGCGCCGTTGGAGAGCTCCATGCGGCAGCACACTTCGTCCTCCACCTCTATGCTGTGGTACTTGCCGAACTTGCACCACGCGCGGACGCTCTTCGGCATTCCGAACACCCACGCGAATATGTCGATGTTGTGTATCGACTGGTTGAGGAGCGCGCCTCCGGCCTCGCCCTTCCATGTTCCGCGCCACGGGCTTGAGGTGAAGTAGATGTCGGGGCGGTACCAGTTGGTCATCGTCCAGTCGACGCGGTTGATTTCGCCGAGGCTGCCGCTTTCGACGAGCTCCTTTATGCGCGCGTAGAGCGGGGTGGTGCGCTGGTTGAGCATCACCGCGCATAGCCTGCCCGCGCCCTTGGCCGCCTTGACGAGCCCGCAGGCGTCCTCCGTGCAGAGGGCGACGGGCTTTTCCACGAGCGTGTGGAAGCCCGCTTTCAAGGACTTCGCCCCGAGCGGAAAATGGGTGAACGACGGAGTGGAGATTATCACAGCGTCCATGCCGCCCTTTGCGAGCATGTCGTCGAAATCTTTGAAGATTTTTACGCCGGGATATTTAGATTCGTCCGTCGGCTTTTGCTCGCAAGCGCATACGAGCTGCGCCCCGGGAATTTTGCCGGCGGACAGATTGTCCGCATGCATCGAGCCTATCGGCCCGAGCCCCGCTATGCCTATTTTCACCATTGCCTTGCCTTTGTTTTAGTCAAACGTTTGAATAAAATTCCGCGCCCCGCGCCGGAGAAGAGGACGGAAAGCGCGCCAAAATCAGAAAGCGAAATACTCCTTCGCGTTCCCGTACGCCACCGCTTCCACGACGCCCCCGACGAGCCCGAAGTCGCGCGGCAGAACTCCGCGCATCATCTGGTCGCCGAGCAGCTGGCAGAGTATGCGCCTGAAATATTCGTGGCGCGGGTACGACATGAACGAGCGAGAGTCCGTCAGCATTCCGACGAACCGCCCCAGAAGAGACATCGAGGACACCGCTTCAAGCTGCCTCTTCATGCCTTCCATCGAGTCCATGAACCACCACGCGCTGCCGAGCTGCAGCTTGCCAGCCGCCTTCGAGTCCTGGAAGTTGCCGAGCATGGAGGCGATCATTTCGTTGTCCTTTGGATTGATGTTGTAGAGAATGGTCTTGCCGAGCTTCTCCTGGCTGTTGAGCTTGTCGAGGTGCCGCGAGAGCGAGAGCGCGTAGTTGGATTCCCCCATGGAGTCAAATCCCGCGTCCGGGCCGAGCTTTTCGAACATAGCCGTGTTGTTGTTGCGCATTGGGCCGATGTGCAGCTGACGCACCCAGCCCTTGTCGTAGTCCATCGCGGCGCATTCGAGCAGCATCGCCGACTTGAACGCCAGAATTTCGTCGGGAGCGATTTCCTCGGAGCTTGATATCGCTTTTTTGAAAGTGTCTTCAACTTCGTAGTAAAACGCGCTCTTGTACCACACCGTGTCCACGCCGTAGTCGGACACGCGGCAGCCGAGGCTGTGGAAATAGTCGTGGCGGCGTTTGAGGGCGTTGAGCAAATCTTCGTAGGAGCGTATTTCCATGCCGGCGGCGGCTTCGAGTTTATTGAGGTATTCTATGTAATTTTCGTGGCCGTCTATGGCGAATGCCTTGTCGGGGCGGAATGTAGGCAGAACCTTGACGCCGAATCCGCTCTCGGCGATTTTCCTATGGTATTCGAGGTCGCTCGTCGGGTCGTCGGTCGTGCAGACGACTTCGACGCGACTGTCGGACATGCACTTTCTCGCCGTAAGCCCTCCCGTGAGGACGGCGTTTGCCCTGTCCCAAACCTCCTGCGCCGTGCCGCCCGAGAGCAGCAGGTCGTCGATTCCGAAAAACCGCGCCAGCTCCAGATGGCACCAGTGGTACATCGGGTTGCCGAGCATCCGCGGCATGGCTTCGGCGAACTTCTGGAATTTTTCCCTGTCGGGGGCGTCTCCGGTGCAGAAGCGCTCGTTCGCGCCGTCGGAGCGCATTGCCCGCCACTTGTAGTGGTCGGCGCCGAGCCACGCCTGGGCGATGTTGTCCCACTTTTTGTCCTCCCAGATTTCCTTGGGGTCGAGATGGCAGTGAAAGTCTATCAGAGGAAGCTTCTCCGCGTAGCCGTGGTAGAGCTCCCGGGAGAAGTCATTTTCGAGGAGAAAATCGTCGTTTATAAATTTTTCCATTGACGAAAACATGCTCAAACGTTTGAGTGTGGTCAAGCATTTTTATTATGAAAGTCACGCAAAAAGACATCGCAAAAAGGGTGGGTTCCTCGACGTCTCTCGTGTCGCGGGTGCTCTCGGGGCAGGCGCACAAAATAGGAGTAAATCCCAGGAAAGTTGAGGAAATTTTCAGGGTGGCCAAGGAGATGAATTACGTCCCGAGCCCTGCCGCCCTCGTGCTCAAAGGCAAAAAGACGCGCACGATAGGGCTTGTCGTCTGCGACTTTTACGACCCGTACTTCGCGATGCTCACCGGCGACATCCAGGAGCTCGCGCACATCCACAACTATTCGACTCTGCTTGTGGGCTTCCTAAACCGCAAGCCCAAGAACTCCGACCTCATGCCGCTCTACAAGCATTCCGTGGACGGCATCATAATCCTCGGCACCGGCGGCGACCTTTCGTGGACGGACTCGTTCAGCGACATTCCGATAACGCGGATCGGCCACGGCGACCACCCGAACCTCGCATTTTCCGCGGGCGTGGACGAAACCGACGCCATGCGCAAAATATTTTCGCATCTCAAATGTGACTTAAATTTGAGCAATGCGGCTTACGCCTCGCGCTCTATGGACGCCCACGAAATGCGCAGAAAGGCAGTCGTCGAATCTTCAAAATCCTGCGGCGTGGACGCGGAGCTTCTCACGCCGTCCGCAAAGGATTCCGACTTCAACGCTGGCGTAGAAATCGCAAGCTCCATGCTATTGCGCGGGACTGAAAATCTGCCGCAGGCGGTCGTATGCGCCACCGACACCATCGCGATGGGAATAATAAGGCGTTTTTACGAGGCCCGCGTGCGCGTGCCCGAAGACGTGGCGGTGGTCGGGTTCGACGACATTCCCGCAGCCGCCAACTACATTCCCGCAATAACGTCTTTCAGGCAGCCGACAAAGCGGTTCGCGCAGGAATGTTTCAACGCGATAATCGAGAAATCCGACCGCCGATCGGCTCTGATAGAGGGCGAACTCATCGTCCGCAAGAGCTCCATGCGCTGACGGCGCGCCCCTCCCGCTTTCCCAAAACCCGGCGAAAAATTTAAAAAATATGGAAAATCTGGCAAAAGACAAATCCGCCGCGCAGTTCGACATAGTATCTCTCGGAGAGGTCATGCTGCGCCTCGATCCCGGCGAAGACCGCATACGCACCGCCCGCAGCTTCCGCGCGTGGGAGGGCGGCGGCGAATACAACGTGGCACGCGGCCTAAGAAAATGCTTCGGGCTGCGCGCCGCCCTCGCGAGCTCCCTCGCGAAAAATGAGGTCGGATACCTGATAGAAGACTTCATAATACAGGGCGGCGTCAACACGGATTTCGTCAAGTGGGTCAAGGCGGACGGCGCGGGCAGAAAAGTCCGCAACGGGCTCAATTTCACAGAGCGCGGATTCGGCTTGCGCGGCGCGCTCGGCTGCTCCGACAGGGGACATTCGGCGGCCTCGCAGCTCAAACCCGGCGACATCGACTGGGAGGAGCTCTTCGGCGCGCGCGGAGCGCGGTGGTTCCACACCGGCGGCATATTCGCCGCCCTCTCCGAAACGACGGGCGAAGTCGTGCTCGAAGCCGCGAAAGCCGCAAAGAAATACGGCACGGTCGTCTCCTACGACCTCAATTACCGCCCGTCGCTTTGGGCGGATATAGGCGGACGCGCGCGCGCCGTGGAAATCAATTCCGAAATCGCAAAATACGTCGACGTGATGATAGGCAACGAGGAGGATTTCACCGCGTGCCTCGGGTTGGAAGTCGAGGGGCTCGACGAAAACATCTCCAACATCGACGTAGGGGCGTTTGAAAAGATGATAGAAAACGCCGTGAAAAAATTTCCAAACTTCAAGGCGACCGCCACAACCTTGCGCAAAGTCAAGAGCGCCTCGATAAACGACTGGAGCGCGATATGCTGGTGCGGCGGCAAATTCTACGAATCCAAAAGGCGCGAAAACCTCGAAATCTTCGACAGGGTCGGTGGAGGGGACAGCTTCGCGTCGGGTTTTATATACGGAATGATGGAGCTGCGCGACCCGCAACTTGCGGTGGAATACGGGGCGGCGCACGGGGCGCTCGCGATGACGACGCCCGGGGACACGTCGACGGCGCGCCTGGAAGAGGTGAAAAGGCTCGCGGAGACTTCCGCGGGCGCGAGAGTCATACGCTGATTTGTCTATGGGCGCGTGAAACTGCCGCTGCCGCTTCCGTTTTGAAATAACCTGCCGGCGGGAACGTACATTAAGTACATGGCCTTCGACGGACTCTTTCAAGTTCAACTCGCTCGCACAGAGAGGAGCGTCTCGGCGGCAGCGCCGCTTCCATTCTTTCGCTGCGCTCGGGATCTTTTTGCCTATGGCGTTAGCGTTGTTCTTGCGCCGCATATTATATGCCGCCGCAATTCATTCCCGCAAAAGTTCCGCTGCGCGCAATCCGCGGACGCGAGGCTCGCCAGCCGAGAGAGGCTAATGCTCCTTAGTGAGATTGGCTTTGCCAATGCTTCTATACCCTCCGCATTCCCAACAAAAACGAACCTCCCATTAGAGGTTCGTATACGCTTCCGGAGTTCGTTCCGAAAAACCAAGGGCTCCCGATTTGGCGCAATGCTTTTGGATGAAGAGCGAGGGCGGCACGGGCCGCCAGCCATTGAAGGGGCGCAACCCCTTACGCCCATTGCTTCGCAATGGCGCTATCCCCGCTAATACCCACCCAAAACAGGAGCGTACATTAGTACGTGACCAGTGGCGGCTTTCCCCGAAACGGAGCTATTCGCCAAAATCATTCGCCAAATCAAGGGCGGAATCAAGAGCCGCGATGATATCGTCTATGTGCTCTATGCCTATCGACAGCCTTATCAGATTCGGCGCCAGCCCCGCCGCCCTTTGCGCCTCCTCGCCGAGCTGCGAATGCGACGTGCTTGCGGGGTGCAGTATCAGGCTCTTCGCGTCCCCCACATTCGCGAGATTGCTGAAAAGCCTTATCCCGTCCACGATTTTCACCGCCGCGCCGTATCCGCCTTTCGCGCCGAAAACGACCATTCCGCCGAATCCGTTTTTGAGGTATTTCTTTGCGAGGGCATTCGACGGATCGCCATCCAGCCCCGGGTAGCGGACCCACGCGACTTTCGGGTGGGATTTCAGAAATTCCGCCACTTTCAGGGCGTTCGAGCTGTGCCGCCCTATTCTCAGCGGAAGGCTTTCCACGCCCTGCAAGAATATCCACGCGGCGTCGGGAGAGAGCGTCGGCCCGAGATTCCGCAGCCCCACGGCGCGCAGGCGCATAATGAACGCGAACGCATTGAGGTCGCCGAGGTCGCACGCGAACCGCAGGCCGTGGTATCCCCCGTCGGGCTCGTTGTAGAGCGCGAATTTCGGGTCGCTCCAATCGAATTTGCCGGCGTCTATCACCGCCCCTCCGATGGCGGTCCCATGCCCGCCTATCCATTTGGAGAGCGAATGTATCACGATGTCCGCGCCGTGCTCTATCGGCCTCAAAAGGGTGGGCGGCGTGAAAGTGGAGTCCGCTATCAGCGGCAGATGGTGGCGCTTCGCGATTTTGGAGTATTCCTCTATGTCGGCGACGTCGAGAGCCGGATTGCCTACGGTCTCTATGTATATTGCGCGCGTGCGGCCGTTTATAGCGGCCTCGGTCGCGGCGAAGTCGTTGACTTTTGCGAAGCGCGTCTTGATTCCGTACTGGGGGAGAATCGCGTCAAACTGCGTGTAGGTGCCGCCGTACAGGTTGTTCGCGCTCACGAGCTCGTCTCCGGCGCGCAGTATGTTGAGAATGGTGAACGCTATGGCGGCAGTGCCCGAGGAGAACGTGAGCGCGGCCGCTCCCTTGTCGAGCGCGGCGAGCCGCTTTTCGAGCACGTCGTTTGTGGGATTCATCAGGCGCGCGTAGATGTTGCCGCTCTCTTTCAGCGCGAAAAGGTCGGCGCCGTGCTTGGCGCTCTTGAAATTGTAGGCGGTCGTCCTGTAAACGGGGACGGCGCGCGCGAGGGTCGCGGGGTCGGGAACCTGTCCCGCGTGAACGGCGAGGGTTTCGTGTCTGTACTCCATTTTTATTCCCTTAAATTTCGTTTTGGTCTTTTGCGCGGGAATTTTTGCGCGCGGCGGAAGGGCGCATTCGGATTGGAATTTCGCCGTCCCCGCGGCGGCGCGGCAATGCGGCGCGGAATATCCGCTATTCGTAGAGCCAGGTTGAGAGGTATCTCGACCCGGAATCGGGTATGAGAACCACTATTTTCCTGCCGGCGTTCTCGGGGCGTTTTCCTATTTGCAGGGCGGCGTAGAGGGCGGCGCCCGACGATATTCCCGCGAGTATCCCCTCTCTTTTTGCGAGGTTCCTCGCGGCGTCCCCCGCCTCTTCCGCAGTCACTTTGAAAACTTCGTCGACGACCTCCGGCAGATAAATGCCCGGCACGAATCCCGCCCCGATGCCCTGGAGCTTGTGCGGCCCGGGCTTTCCCCCCGAGAGCACCGGCGAGTCCGCCGGTTCCACCGCTACTATTTTCACCTCCGGATTGAACCGTTTTAGAGCCTTGCCGACGCCGCTTATAGTGCCGCCGGTTCCGACGCCCGCAACGAATACGTCGACCCTCCCGCCGGTGTCCCTCCAGATTTCCGGGCCGGTCGTATTCTCGTGGATCTCTCGGTTTGAGGGGTTTTCAAACTGCTGCGGAATGAACGAGCCCGGGATCTGCCTGCAAAGCTCCTCCGCGCGCTCTATCGCGCCCTTCATTCCCTTCGCTCCGTCGGTGAGTTCCACCTGCGCGCCGTAAGCCTTGAAAAACTTGCGGCGCTCTACGCTCATGGTGTCGGGCATGACGAGGATTACCTTGTAGCCCTCCACGGCCCCGACCATAGCGAGCCCTATGCCCGTGTTGCCGCTCGTGGGCTCTATTATGGTGGAGCCCGGCTTTAAGATGCCGCGCTTTTTGGCGGCCTCCGCCATGGATAGGGCGGCGCGGTCCTTTACGGAGCCCGAAGGGTTAAACTCTTCGAGCTTCAAAATTATGTCGGCGCGGGTGTCGTTTATCTTCGAGAGGCGCACGAGCGGCGTGCCGCCTATGAGCTCTTTTACGGATGATTTTATGTTCATTGTTTTTCTCTTTCTCAAATTTATCGCGCGCATTCTCCGGAATGTTCAGGATATTGTCAAGCGAATATCTACTAAAATAGTAGTTTTTTATATAAAGGAGAAATTTTCCATAAAAGATAAAAAATATTTCTCTGGACTCCATACGGTTGCGAACAGTCTTGTAAAATTCGGCTAAATGACCGCGGCCTGCGGCCGATTTAAAGTAAAAATTCGTTTTTTTTGCATTACACCCGATCGCGGAAACATTTGAAACGTTAACCTGAAAGGCGGCGTCGAAAAGTTCCATGCGGGCTTCCCGACGGGTTTTTGCGCAATTTTTTTCGGGCCGCGCGCCGGCCCCCTGCGCCCTTTGCGGCGTCCCGCTTGCACACGGAACTTTGCGCGCCGAAAATTCCCATGCGCGAAAACATTTTGATAAGAATCGGAACCGATTCTGAATTCGATGCGATCTACGAGGACATGAAACTCCAATTTCCGCCGGAGGAACTGAAGCCCAAGTCGGCTTTCAAAAAAATGTTCCGCACGCGGATGACCAAGCTTATGGTCGCCGTTATTGAAGGGGAAATCGCCGGATATTTCATATTCCACAAGGCGGGCGAAATCGCCATGCTCGACCACATCGCCGTCTTGAAGCCGATGCAGTCCAAGGGCATAGGCTCGTTTATGATTGGCGCCATAAGCGACCACTACTCCGACTTGAAGGGAATGTTCCTCGAAGTCGAGCCCGCCGACCCCCGCAAGCCGGACACGATAAGGCGAGTGCGCTTCTATGAAAAGTGCGGCCTCTACCGCGTGCCCGTTAACTATTTGATGCCCGCGCCAGACGGCCAAACAGTGCGAATGGACGTGTGGTTTCTGAACAGCCGCTCCTTCGACGGCAGGATTTCGTCGGAAGAGGTAAAATGCGCGATAAGGCGCGTTTTCCCCCACGTCTACGGAGTCTTTGAGAGCATGGGGGAGTCGCTCGCGCGGCTCGACGACGAACCTGCGCAAGCGGCGTCGGCCGGCGCATAAAATTCTTGCAAGAGAGCGCGCGATTGCAAAAATATCGCCCCATGCAAAATTTTTCAGGAGTTTGGACGGCGCTCGTCACGCCGATGACCCCCGAGGGCGTGGATTACGACGGGCTCGGGAGGCTTGTGGAATCGCAGATAGAGGGGGGAGTCCGCGGCCTCGTCGCCGTGGGAACCACCGGAGAAAGCCCGACTCTCGACGCCGCAGAGCACATCGACGTCATAAAGTTCGTCATAAAAACGGCGAACGGGCGCGCGCCCGTGTTCGCGGGGACGGGCTCAAACTGCACGCGCGAGGCCGTAGCCCTCACCGAAGAGGCCGACGCCGCGGGCGCCGACGGCTTTCTGGTCGTCGCCCCCTACTACAACAAGCCTTCGCAGGAGGGGGTTTTTCTCCACATGTCGGAGCTCGCCAAGCGCACCGAAAAGCCGATAATGCTCTATTCGATTCCCGGCAGATGCGGCATAGAAATTTCAAACGACACCGTTTTGCGCCTCAGGGATAGGCACGAAAACTTCTGCGTGCTCAAAGAGGCGGGCGGCAAGGTTGAGAAGGTCGCGGATCTCCATGCGCGCGCGGGGGACGCCATCGACATATTAAGCGGCGACGACGGACTCACGGTGGACTTTATGCGCGCGGGCGCAAAGGGCGTCGTGAGCGTCGCCTCAAACCTCGCCCCGCGGGCGATGGCGGAGCTCGCGGCAGCCGCCCTTGCGGGCGACTGGCAAAAGGCGGAGGCCGCAAACGAAAAGATGCGCGGCTTCTTCAAAGCCCTTTTCATAGAGCCCAATCCGGTGCCGGCAAAGGCGGCGATGAAGATGGCGGGGCTGATAAAAGACGATTTCGTGCGTCTGCCGCTCTGCGCCATGCGCCCCGAAAACGCCGAAATTTTAAAGCGCGAAATGCTCGCTGCGGGAGTTTTATAGCCATGTCCGTAAAAATTCTGCTGAACGGCTCCAACGGGAGAATGGGGCGCGCCATAGCCGAGGCCGCCCCCGCGTGCGGGTGCGAAATATCCGCCGCCTGCGACGTAGGCTCGAATCCCGCCGACTTCATTTCGAACTGCGACGTCGCGGTCGACTTCTCTTTTCGCGAAGCAACCCCCGCGCTCGCCGAACTTTGCGCGAAGAGCGGCAAGCCGCTCGTAATAGGCACGACGGGCCATACGCCCGAACAGCGCGCGCAAATCCTCGAATGCGCGAAGTCCGTCCCGATAGTCTGGGCGGGCAACTATTCGCTCGGCGTCAATCTGCTCAACCGCCTGACGAAAATCGCGGCCTCAATCCTCGACAATTCATACGATGTGGAAATCGTGGAAATGCACCACCGCCACAAAAAGGACGCGCCGAGCGGAACGGCGCAGAAATTGAAGGAAATCGTCTGCGCCGAACGCGGCGCCGGCGAGGAATCCGTCGTCTACGGCAGGCACGGGCAGGCGGGCGAGAGGCCCGCGGGCGAGATAGGCGTGCACGCGCTGCGCGGCGGCAGCGTCGTGGGCGACCACACCGTGGTTTTTGCGGCGGACGGCGAGAGGCTCGAGCTCTCGCACAAAGCGGCGGACAGAAAAGTTTTCGCGCAGGGCGCGCTGAGGGCCGCAAAGTGGCTTGCGGCGTCGGGCCGCAAACCGGGCGTGTACGGCATGGAGGAAGTCCTCTTCGGCTGACGCGCGAATGGTTGCAATCCGATTTTGCGCGCGACAATTTAGTTTTTGCATAGCCGCCCGCCATTTTCGGCGGGCGATTTTTTTGCAAAATTTTCGCCGGATTCCGGCAGCGGAGCGGGCCTCCGCGTATGCCGCCAAAAGAATTGCGGGCTGATGCGCCTGTGGCGGCGGAAAATTTCGCGCGGGAGATTATCTATGATTGGCAGGCATATGGGGGAAGGGGAGGGGGGATATGGAAAATTAAATCAAATGAAGGAAATTTAATTGCGATAGAGAGAAAATTTTTGACATTTTTATGGATATTTGCCATAAATGATAAAAATTATTTTGAAATTCAATCCGAGGGAAAGTTTATGGAAGCCTATAAAAATGCAAAAGCGTCGCCGGAGTTTTCCGCCCGAATTTTAAATTTCAATGCCGCGGCGTCCGCCGCATTGCTTGCGCTCTCGTCGCCTTTGTTCGCGCAGAGCTCGGAGCAAATTTACTTTGGCGGGGTTTCTTCGTCCGCGGAATCCGCCTATCTGAACAGGCCTTCAAACTGGTATTTCGATTCCGATAAAGCCAACCCTTTCGACGGCTCGTTCGACGGGGACAATTACGGCAGGTACGACGCCGAAGTCTCCGCTTCCGGCAGCCAGGGCGTCTCGGTGACGGGGTCTCTCGGCGACATACTCAATTGGGGAAATTTCAACTACTCCCATTCGGAAATGAACGTTCCCAATTCGTCATTCGCCCTGCTTACCATGGGCGGATCCAAGACCCTGAGAACTTACGGGGACTGGAATTTGAACCTCGGATTGTCCGCCTCCGCAACGAATATGCAGCACAATGCGTCCATAAGGCTATGGGAAAAGTCGCTCGTCGAAATAGGCGGAAATTGGAATATAAGCTCCAATAAAAACGGTTCCGGAGGGTGGCTTGGGATCAGCATATCCGACGGATATTCCGACAATCCGGGCGCTTTCCGCGTGAAAGGCAATGTCGTATTTTCGCCCGAATCGAGCGCGATTCTCTCGACGGCCAATTCCTCTTTCACCGTGGACGGCGCGATCGACCTGAACGGAACCGGCTCTTGGGCGGTGTTTAATACTGCGGACTCTATTCCCGCCAGCGTGACGCGCACTATCGGGGGGCTCGGAGACGCGGACGGCAACGGCGTTTGCAACGGAAATCTGTTTATAACGAATTGGAGGGACGCGGAGGCGACCATAGTGTTTTCCAATTCCAAGGCCTATGATTTTTCCGGATCTTTTAAGGCCGACTCAAAGTACAAAAATCTTCTCAACCTGACCATGATGGCTTCCGACGCCCGAAACGGCAGGCAGACAATGCGCTTTTTGCAGGGCGGGACTTCGTGGCCCAACGGGTATACCGTCACTGACGCGGACATAAACGATGTGGAAGTAAACAGCGGCAGGCTCGACATCGGAATGTACGACGGAATGAAAGGCAATAACCTCAGCATATACGGGTACAGCGGCAACGCCGCCGACGCCGTGTTCAGCGCGGCTGGTACAGTCTCCGGCATGGAGATCGGCAGGGTGCAATTCGACACTATGACTTTTTATGAAGGCACGATAGTTTTCGACCTCGGCGAAGTCGACTGCGACTTCATTCAAATTAACGGCGGAGTGACGAAGGAGTCTCCGGGAGCGCAAATAGTGTTCGACATAAACATATCAAAGGACGATCTTCAAATTTATCTCGATACCCTCGGCGCGGAGACTCTGGAATGGAATCTGATGAGCTTCAAAACCGACGATTCCGATTTCGATATCGCTGACATAATCCTCAAAACGCAGGCGGGAATAGGCGGCGAATTGAGCTTCCTCGCCGACGATTCCTCGGGGCTCACGACGGTGCAGCTGTCCCTCGGAGTAGTCCCCGAGCCCGCGTTGGCGGCGGCAATCCTCGGCGCGCTCGCGCTTTCGCTCGCCGCATTCCGCAGGAGAAAATAGGCAGGCGATTTTCCATCCGCAAAAAAGAACGCGCGGGGTTTCGGCTCCGCGCGCTTTAATTTGCCGTCACGCCGCAATCCCTCCGAGCGGTTCAAAAAACCGCCCGCGCGCCGCCCGCAAAAACCGCGCCCTACATTCTCCAGCCGACGCGGAAAATCCGGCGCGCCGCCCGCGCCTGCCGGCGGGCAATGCGGATATTTCAATATTAAAACCGGCGCGGCTATTTCAAAATTTTCACCGCGCGGTCGAGGCTCTTTATGAAAAAGTCGACTTCCTCCTCCGTGTTGTAGAACGCCAGCGACGCGCGGGTCAGCGAAAACTCGTCGAGCGACGTCAGAAGCGGCTCGGCGCAGTGGTGCCCCGTGCGCACCGCTATTCCGTCGGCGTCGAGCAGGGAGGCTATGTCGTTCGGGTGGACGCCGTCTATCGCAAACGACGCCACCGCGACTTTCTCCTTTGCCGATCCGAATATTCTGAGCCCCCGAATTTCCGAAAGCCCCGCAGTCAGCCGTTCGAGCAGGGCGCGCTCGTGCGCGCGCGCGGCAGTTTTGTCGATTCCCGACATATAGTCGACCGCCGCGCCGAAGCCTATGGCGCCCGCGATGTTCGGAGTTCCCGCCTCGAACCTCTCGGGCGCGGGGCGGAAGGTGGTGCGGCGCCACGACACGTTTTCTATCATGTCTCCGCCGCCCTGATACGGGGGCATGGAGTCGAGCAGGCTGCGGCGGGCGATGAGCGCGCCGATGCCGGTAGGCCCGAAGCACTTGTGGCCGGAAAGCGAAAGGAAATCGCAGGGCGCGGAGGAAATGTCGTCGAGCATGTGCGGGGCCGACTGGGCGGCGTCCACCGAAAAAACCGAGCCGTTTTGCCGCGCCATTTCGCCTATCGCCGCGATGTCGTTTACCGTTCCGAGCACGTTTGAGGCGTGCGCAACCGAGACGATTTTAGTCTTCGGGGAGAGCTTGTTTTTAAAGTCCTCCATGTCGAGCGAGCCGTCCCCGAGCATTCCCGCGACAACGAGCTTCGCTCCGGTTCGCTCCGCCGCCATCTGCCACGGGACGATGTTGGCGTGGTGCTCCATGGCGGTGACGAGAATTTCATCGCCGCTTTTGAGGTTTTGCAGCCCCCACGAGCACGCCGCAAGGTTGAGGGATTCCGTCGCCCCGCGCGTGAATACGGCGCAGTATTCGCCGTCCGCGCCGAAGAATTTTTCTATTTTGGCGCGCGATAGCTCGTACCCGCGCGTCGCGCGCCCGGCGAGCTCGTGCGCGGAGCGGTGTATGTTGGCGTTGTCGCGCGAATAGAACGCGCACACGGCGTCGATTACGCTCCGCGGCTTTTGCGCGGTGGCGGCGTTGTCGAAATACACCAGTTTGCGCCCCGACCCGAGCGTCTGCGAGAGCGCGGGGAAGTCCTTCCTTATCTTTTCAACGTCGAAGCTCATTTTTGCCCGTTTTGCCTGCGGCGCGCGGAAACCCGCGCCCATATTATAATCGCGATTCCCGCGGCGGCGCATATGCACGAGTAAAACGTCCCGCGGCTGAGCCCCATAATCGGCTCCACGCCGGCGTCGGGTTCGCGGAACGCCTCGCAGACGATTCTGACGGCGGCGTAGAGGACGAGAAATTCGCCCGAAACCTGCCCGCGGGGAAGATTGCACCTCCAGAATCTGTATTGGAAAAACAGAAACAGAAACAGCCCCTCCCCGAACGCCTCGTAGAGCTGCGACGGATGGCGCGGGGCGATCTGTTCGAGCGGGGTTCCCGCGGGTGCGGAGTGCGGGAATATCATCGCCCATCCGGCGTCGGACACTTTCCCCCATAGCTCGCCGTTCACAAAGTTTGCGATTCTGCCGAGGAAGATTCCCGGGGTGCAGACCGTCACTATGATGTCGGACAGCGTCCAGAAACTTTCCCCGCGCGACCTCGCGAACAACACCATGGCGGCCACCACCCCGAGGAACCCGCCGTGGCTCGCCATGCCCCCCTTCCAGATGTAGAGGGCGGAGACGGGATTGGAGACGAAATTGCCGAAGTCGTAAAAGAGCATGTATCCGAGCCTGCCGCCGATTATCACGCCGAAGAGCAGATAGGTTATGAATGTTGAGTTGTCGTCTTTCGACAGGGGGCTTTTGCCGCGCGACGAATAAAAGTTGAGCAGCATGTACGCAATAAAAAACCCCGCAAGATACGCCAGCCCGTACCAGCGTATTCCGGACAAAAAGAAAGAGTCGGGAAACCTCACCGCAAACGGGTCGAAGTCCACGACATAGCGGCCGATAGAGTTCAATTGCTTTCCAGAATTAAGTTGAAGTATTTTTTTTTGCGCCTAAATTTAGGAGCGAAATTTTCATATGGCAACGAAAGAATTTGACATAAGGGAGCTCGTCGAGTCGCGGCGCGGCGAAAATTACAAGCTTCACGACCTCTACATGAACCGCACGCTCTCGACGGTTCTGAAAACGATAGGCTTCGACAAGTGCTACGCCCGCGCCAAGGGCGCGTATCTCTACGACGCGGAGGGCAACGACTACCTCGACTTCATCACAGGCTACGGTGTATACGGCATGGGCCGCAACCATCCGGTTATCGCCAAAGCGCTCAAAGACGCCATTGACATGGATCTGCCCAATATGGTGCAGCTCGACTGCGCGCTGCTCAGCGGCCTGCTCGCCGAAAGGCTCGTAAAGCTGCTCGACAACAGGCTGACCGCCTGCTTCTTCTGCAATTCCGGAACGGAGGCCAACGAGGGCGCGATAAAATTCGCGCGCGCCCACACGAAGAGGCCGCGCATACTCTCGATGAAAGGCGGCTACCACGGGCTGACCTACGGCGCGCTCTCGGTGACGGCTACCGCGCATTTCCACGAGGGCTACGGCCCGTTCCTTCCGGGGGCGGAGGCGGTCAATTTCAACGACCTCGAAGACCTCGAAGCCAAGCTCAAACAGGGTGACGTGGCGGCGTTCATCGCCGAGCCCGTAGAAGGCCACGGGGTCTATATTCCCTCGCCCGAATTTTTCCCGAAAGCGCAGGAGCTTTGCAGGAAGTACGGCGCGCTGTTCATAATGGACGAAGTCCAGACGGGGCTGGGGCGCACTGGCAAATGGTTCGCTTTCCAGCACTGGAATCTCGACCCCGACATCGTGACCGTCGCCAAGGCGCTAAGCGGCGGATACGTCCCGTGCGCGGCGTTCGTCACCACGCGCGAAATCCACCAGAGCACTTTTTCGTCTCTCGAAAAGTGCGTCATACACTCGACGACTTTCGGAAGGAACAACCTCGCGATGGTCTGCGGCCTCGCCTCAATCGACGTCATCGAAAAGGAGGGCATGGTCGAGAACTGCGCCGCGGCGGGCAAAAAGCTCCTCGAGCGTCTCAACGCCCTCAAAGAAAAACACTCCTACATAAGGGAGGTCAGGGGGCTTGGGCTTATGATAGCGATAGAATTTCAGGAGCCCAGGGGACTCTTGCAGAAGGCGGCGTGGAAGGCGCTCAACGCGGCCAACAACTCGCTGTTCACGCAGATGATAGTCACCGCCCTCATGGACAACCACAGAATCATAACGCAGGTGACGAGCCACGAGGTGCACGCCGTAAAGATTCTCCCGCCCTTCACAATCACTGACAGGGAGATAGACAGGTTCATATCCGCGTTCGACAAAACGCTCTCCGAAGCCTCCAACCCGACGGGCGCGCTGTGGAAATTCGGCAGGAGGCTCATCGCGGCGAGCGCGGCAAACAGGGCGCAAAAATGATTTCCTATCCGGAGTTTTCCGACAACTGCGCGCGCCTGGAAGAGCGCGTCGCCGCAGCCGCGCGGTCATGCGGGCGGAGCCCGTCGGAGATAAAAATCCTGCCCGTGACTAAATTCCACCCGTTGGAAGCGGTAGAATTTGCGCGCAGGCGCGGGTTTGAATCCGTCGGCGAAAACCGCGTGCAGGAGGCCGCCGATAAAATCGGGAGGGCGGATTTCAAAATTTCATGGGAGCTGATCGGGCATTTGCAGTCAAACAAGGCGGGGCTCGCCGTCAGGCTCTTCGACAGAATCCAGAGCGTCGATTCAAAGAGGCTTCTCGAAAAAATCGACTTCCACGCGCGCGGGCTCGGCAAGGTCCAGAGGGTTCTGCTCCAAATAAACGCCGGAAACGACCCCGCCAAATTCGGCGCCGACCTCTCCGACGGCCCCGAGCTTCTGGAATTCGCCCTCGGGCTTCCGAACGTGTCGGTGGAGGGGCTTATGGCGATCGCCCCCATAGACTCGACGCTGCGCGCCGCGGAGGAATGCTTTTTGAGCCTGCGCAACCTGCGCGACGCCCTCCAAAGGGAATTTTCGCGCCCGCTGCCGGAGCTCTCGATGGGGATGAGCGGCGACCTCGAACCCGCCGTCGCCGCGGGTTCCACGATGATAAGGGTAGGGACTTTCCTATTCGGGGACAGGGAGAGATGATTTTCAAAATCGAAGATTTGCGCTCGGGGGAATTCGCCGCCAGGACGCCGCAGAGCGGCCCCCCGTTTTTCGCCGTGCTCGGCAAGCCGATCGCCCATTCTCTCAGCCCGCTGATGCAGAATGCGGCTCTCGCGGAAATCGCGAAGTCCGACGCCGCGTATGCGGGCTCGAAATATTTCGCGTTTGAAGTCGCGCCCGAAAACCTCGCCGCCGCCCTCGGCGCCCTGCGCGAAAAGAATTTTCTCGGGATCAACCTCACGATTCCCCACAAGGAGGTCGCCGTTCCCCTGTTGGACGATCTCGACCCGCCGGCGAAACTCGCGGGCGCGTGCAACACCCTGCTGAAAACTTCCGGCGGCTGGAAGGGATATAACACCGACGGCTTCGGGCTCGAAAAGGCGGTCGAACATTCTCTCGGGCGCGAGATTAAGGGTTCGGACATCGTGATAATAGGCGCGGGCGGCGCGGCGCGGGCGGCCGCTTTCCACGCACTGTCGCGCGGGTGCCGCAGCCTCCTGATTTTAAACCGCGGCGCGGAAAGGCTCGGGAAACTCTCTTCCGACATCAGAGGCGCGGGCTTTGAATGCGAAGCCCATTTGCTCGGGGAAAAATTCGCCTGCCCCCCATCGCCCGTCATAATAAACGCAACTTCCGTCGGCCTCAAAGAGGGCGACCCGCCGTGCGCGGATTTTTCCGCCTTTCCGCCTTCCGCCGCGTTCTTCGACATGCCCTACGCCGCCGGCCGCGAAACCCCGTCAGCGCTCGCCGCCCGCGCGCGCGGCATGAGGGCGTGCGGGGGGCTGGCGATGTTGGCGTGGCAGGGCGCGAAGTCGCTTTCGATTTGGACCGCCAAGCCGCTAATGGGCGAATTCATGCTCAAAACCCTCAACGGCGCCGAAAAATGGCAACCCTCGAACAGATAAACTCCGCCTTTCCGGCGTTCTTCCCCGCGGCGTTTTTCATATTCGGCGCGTGCGTCGGCAGCTTTCTGAACGTCTGCATTCTGCGCATTCCCGCCGGAAGGTCGATAGTGCGGCCCGGCTCTCGCTGCGCGTGCGGAAAGCCGATCGCGTGGTTCGACAACATTCCGATCCTCGGATGGATCCTCCTGCGCGGGCGCGCGAGGTGCTGCGGGCGGAAAATTTCGCCGCGGTATCCGCTCGTCGAATTTCTTACGGCGGCGGTATTCTGCGCGATGTGGATTCTGCTTCCGCCCGCCTCCGCCGGAGTCGGAATGCTGTTTGCGTCCATTCTCATATTCTGTACGTTCGTGGACATCGACACCATGTCGCTCCCTGACTTCGCGACCGTCGGCGGCGCGCTGTTGGGAGCGGCGGCCTCCGCGCTGTTTCCCGACATCCACGGAGCGCGCATAGAGGGCGCCCCGTTTTTCGCCTCTTCCGTAGCCTCCCTCGTCTCGTCGGTTTGCGGGCTTGCGGTCGGCTCGGGAATCCTCTACTGGATGCGCCTCGGCGGGGAGATCGCATTCGGGAGGGAAGCCATGGGCGAGGGCGACGTGATACTCGTCGGCATGATAGGCGCGTTTTGCGGGTGGCAGGGCGCGCTGTTTGCGATATTCGGAGGGTCGCTCATAGGCGCCGCCGCGATTGTTCCGCTTGTTGCGCTGCGCGCCGCCTTTTCAAAGGGTAAGAAATCCGGAAAAAAGCCGCGCAACTCCCCCTCCGAAGACGCTTCGGATTTCGCTCCCGACGCCATTCCCTACGGGCCGTGGCTCGCCATCGGGGGATTGGCATACTACATGTTTTTCTCAAAGCCGGTGGACGCCTATTTCGGCGGCGTCGCCGGCCTCCTCTTCAAATGACGGGCGAAACCGACGAAAACATAGAGGCGTTCATGGTGCGCATCGGCCAGCAGCGCCGCTACTCGAAGTACACTCTGCGCAACTACTCCGACTCAATACGCGAGTGGGTCGGATGGCTCAAAATCTGCGAGTTTTCCGACGGCTCGTACCTCTCCGCCGGCAGGCGCGTAGCCCGCATGTACGTCGCCGAGCTCTCGTCGAAGCTGCGTCCGGCCACAGTCCGCAACAAAATTTCCGCCCTGCGCTCGTTCTACAAATTTCTGATCCAGACGCGCGCGGCGGAGAGCGACCCGTTCGAGCTCGTCAGCCTGCCGAAAATGAAAAAGGATCTTCCGATATGCCTCAACGAGGGGCAGACCGCGGCGCTTCTCCAAATTCCGTGGACGCTCGAGCGCGCCGGAAAAATCGACAGGTTCCGCGCCCTGCGCGACGCCCTCGCCCTCGAGCTCCTCTACGGCGCCGGGCTGCGAATAAGCGAGCTCTGCGCCCTGAAATGGCGCGACATAGATTCCCGCCGCAACGTGGCGACCGTTCTCGGCAAGGGCGGCAAGACCCGCTTTTGCCCATACGGGGAATCCGCGGGCAGGCTGCTTGCCGCGTGGCGGGAATCCGGAAACTCCCCCCGCGAGCCGGACGCCGAAATCCTGCGCACGGCGAAGGGCGCCCCCCTCTACCCGCGCCTTGTCCAGCGCGAGCTCAAAATATACCTGCAATTCGCCGGCCTGCCGCTCTCCATCACCCCGCACAAGCTGCGCCACGGATTTGCAACGCACCTCGTAAACGCCGACGCCGACCTGCGCTCCGTCCAGGAAATGCTCGGGCATTCCAGCCTCTCCACCACCCAGATTTACACGCATTTGAGCGCTCGGAAAATGCTCGAGGCATACAACTCCGCCCACCCCCACTCCTGAATGGGCGCGTGAAAAGGGGGTTGATGCTCCGTTAGGAAAACCGCCAAGACCGCTCGCGTATGTCAATACGCCACGCGCCCTTGTCGGCTTTCCCATACTCGCCTGAACCCCCTTTTGACGCGCCCATTTGTCGTAATCTTTGGGATACGGGTTTGCCGCTTATGCTCTGTTGACAAGCCGCCAAGACCGCTCGCGTATGTCAATACGCCACGCGCCCTTGTCGGCTTTCCCA
>ENA-UOJG01000260-UOJG01000260.1-human-gut-metagenome-genome-assembly--contig:-C47-NODE-260-length-79839-cov-9.206157_pt1 | contig 79839 bp, 70 predicted proteins | sample MGYA00242340_ERZ723887 | MGnify/ENA metagenome assembly ERZ723887 | reverse complement strand
AAAACCGCTCCCGACATTGTTGTATATTGTAAAGTCCCCGTTCGGATCCGTCGCCGCTAGCCCGCCCAATTCAAGAACCGACGCCTTGCTGAATATGGCGTTTGAAAATCCCCAGCCGTTGCGCTCGAACCTCATAACGCCCAGAGCTCTCATCTTGTCCGCGCCGATGTACATGGTAGCCGCAGAATTTACGCCCTCAGCCGCGCAGCCCCCGATTTTCACGTCTCCGTTTACGGTTATCAGGGAACTCGATACCCTCGAATCGCGATAATCAAAAGACAGCGAAACGGTTTGGTATGAATCGTAAGTTCTCCCGCCGTAAACCTGCGCTCCGACTTCGATTTCCCCGAAAACCAATTCGACCGCCGCGCTTCCCTCCGCGCTGTCAAAGGAGGTTCCGAAAGACATTATCCCGCTTTCGTCGCAAATCTGGACGGACAGTTTGCCGTATACCTGAAAGTTTACCGGCACGCTCTGGTTCAAAAGCTCTTTGCCGAGGTTTATTATGCCGTTGTTGCCGGCGGAAACGATATTGCCCACATAGGTGTCGATTTGCGTAATCCACGCGGTCGGCGCATAAGACGCTTCCCCCATTGTCTTGTAAAATATCGCGGTGTCCTCGCCGCTCGTCGGGGGCGTCGTCCGCTCCGTTCTCGCCTCGTCCGAAAACCACGCCGTATTGCTTGTGAAAACGGCGGAAGAGGAGCCGAAGTACTTGTCCGAGGAGTACAGGGAAGCGGCGGCAAAGAGCGCAACGGAAAGGAGCGGAAGAGACGGTATGTTTTTCATGGCGGGATTTGGATTGAAGTTTAATTTGTTCTGACAAGTGAAAATTATAAGTTATTTCTCATAATATGTCAATGGAAATTTGAATTATAATTTGATAATCCGCCGCGCCGCCTGTTTTTCCGCTTTTCGGAAATTTTCGCCTTTGCCGCCCGCGCGTTTTTTTATTTTTAATATCTTGTCAAAAAATCCGGTTTTGCGATTATGCATTCGGACAAATTTTTGAATTATGATCGTCGCCCTAAGAGGAAAACTCGCCAAAAGCTCTCCGCTCGGCGCCGTGGTGGACGTAAACGGCGTGTTCTACGGGGTGAGCATACCGCTCACTACGGCCGAACGCCTCCCGAAAATCGGGGCGGAAGTATTCCTGCACACGCTCGCCGTGTACCGCGAAGACTCCCAGACTCTCTACGGTTTCGCGACCGAGGGCGACAGGGACTTCTTCGCCGCGCTCGTCGAGAAAGTTTCAGGAATAGGCCCGAAAATCGCCCTGAACATGCTCAGCCGCATGTCGGCAGACTCCCTCAAAAGCGCGATTATGGCGGGCGACGTGACGCTGCTATCCAAGTGCCCGGGAATCGGGCGCAAGACGGCGGAGAGGCTCGTGCTCGAGCTGCGCGGCGCGTTCGGCTCGCCTGCGTCCGGAGGGGCTTCCGCGCTTCCGCAGGGCGCGTCCAACCCCGCAAGCGTTTCCGACGCCCTCGCGGCCCTCGTTGCGCTCGGGGTGAAGCCCGCCGACGCCGATAAGGCGGTGCGGGCCGCCGTCTCAAAGCTCGGCGCCGACGCGAACGCCGAAGAGCTGATCAGGCTTTCACTATCATCGAAATGACTAAGGAAGACATCTTGGACGCCCTGCGGGGCGTGAAATATCCGCCGTATTCCCGGGACATAGTGTCCTTCGGAATGGTAAAATACGCCAAGGCCGGCGACGGCCGCGCGGAGGTCAGAATCTTTACGGGAGGACCGGAGGACTCGGCGAAAAAAGTCCTCGAAGACGCCTCGCGAATGCTTGCCGAAAAATTTCCAGGTACGGAATTCGACGTGAAGCTGCTTTCGGAAGACCCGTCAAAAAAAGTCTCCGTCCGCGCCGAAAGCGTTCCGGAGGGGCTCGCGGGCGTGAAGTTTACGGTGGCGGTAGCCTCCGGAAAAGGGGGAGTCGGCAAGAGCACCGTGGCGGTAAACCTCGCGCGCGCCTTCGCCCGCAGGTTTTCGGCGGGCGGCGAGGCGAAGGTCGGGCTCATGGACTGCGACATCCACGGACCCAGCGCGACGGTTCTGCTCGGGGAAAAGGTTTTCCCGACGGTAAACGGGAATCAGAAGATTGTGCCGCCCGAGACGGACGGCATAAAGGCGATTTCCATGGGAATGCTCGTGGACGACTCCCAGCCGCTGCTCTGGCGCGGCCCGATGGTGACCGGCGCCATAAAGCAGTTCGCGGGCGAGGTCGATTGGGGCGTGCTCGACGCGATGGTTCTCGACCTGCCCCCGGGCACCGGAGACGCCGTTTTGAGCGCGGTGCAGACCGTCCCGATTTCCGGAGTCGCGATAGTCACGACCCCGAACGAGCTCGCCGCCATAACCGCCGCGAGGGGCGCGGCGGCGTTCGAGAAGAGCGGCGTAAAGATTCTCGGGGTGGTGGAAAACATGGCGTATATGCCCATGCCCGACGGCTCGAAGGAGTACATTTTCGGGGAGGGCTTTGCCGACGGCGCGGCGGAGAAGCTCGGAGTGGAGGTTATCGCGCGCATTCCGATAGACAAATCGCTGCACACCGGCTCGGTGTCGGAGCAGTCCCGAAAGATTTTCGACGAGCTCGCCGGCAAAATTCTTCCGTTTTAGCCGCGCCCTTGCGCCAAAATAATTATGTTGACAACGCAGGCCGCAAACCTAACGTGTTTATCTTTTCATTAAATTTCAAAAGGCAAAACAATGGGTCAACCTAAACGCAAACAGTCTAAGCAGCGCACGCGCCTCCGCCGCGCGGCCAACAAATACAAACTTCCGCAGGTCGCAAAAGACCAGACTGACGGCTCTTTCTTTATGCTCCACAGAGTCAACCCCTCCAACGGGATGTACCGCGGACGTCAAGTCATAAGCGTCAAGGTCTAAGCCGCGCGGCTTGGAAGTCTTTTTTTTATTGTAATGCGGGTTTATTTAAAAAATAATTCCCGCGTTTTTCTTTTGCGCCGCGCGCTTTCCGCCGGCGAAATTCCGCCCGGAATCCGGATTTTGCGCGCAGATGCGGCGCCGCTCTTTGCGGCTTGCATTCCCACAGCTCCATGAAACCCGAAACTCCAACTATTGCCGTAGACGTCATGGGCTCGGACTTGGGCCCCGAGGAAATCATAATCGGCATAAAAAAGGCCCTCTCCGAAGACAAGTCGGATTTCGGGATAATCGTCGTCGGCAGGGAGGAGACCATAACCCCCATGCTTTTGAGGCACAACCTCATAATGGAGCCGCGCGTGAGGGTCTACAACGCCTCCGAAGTCATCGGCATGGACGAGAAGCCCATTCAGGCCATCAAGACCAAAAAGGATTCCTCCATGATGCGCGCGATAGAAATCGTAAAGCTCGGCACCGCCGACGCGGTTTTGAGCTGCGGCAATACGGGCGCGCTCATGGCGGGCGGTACGATAAAGCTGCGCACCATGCGCGGGGTTGAGCGGCCGGCGCTCGGAACGGTTATCCCCGGCAAGACCAAGAATTTCATATTTATCGACGTCGGAGCCTCCCCCGACCCCAAGCCGGAAAGCCTCGTGGACAACGCGATTTTGGGCGCAAACTACGCCAGAATCGCCCTCGGGGTGAAAAATCCCCGCGTTGGGCTTTTGAGCAACGGCACCGAGGACGGCAAGGGCAACATGCTCGTCCAGACCGCCCACAGGCTCTTCAAGGCGCAGGAGGACGTTATAAACTACGGCGGGCTATTGGAGGGCTTCAACCTTTTCGACGGGCATTTCGACGTCGTCGTGTGCGACGGCTTCACCGGCAATGTCGTCCTGAAATCTCTCGAGAGCTCCGTGAGAATGTTCAAGGAGATCATAAAGGAGGAGGTCTGCAAGTCGTGGCTTTCCAAGGCCGGAATGTTTCTGGCGATGGGGGCGTTCAGGCGGATGAAAAAGCGCCTGCCCGTGGACAAATTTTCCGGCGCGCCTTTGCTGGGCCTCAACGGGCTCGTCGTCAAGGCGCACGGCTCGAGCAACCGCAGGCAGATCGCCGGCGCGATAGAAATCACCCTCCGCTGCCTGCGGAAAAAAATGAACGACCGCATCGCCGAAGACGTCGCCAATCTCGCCGCCGCAAAGGAGCAAAATAAGATTGCCGCCGAGCGCGCGGAGTCTAACCTCTCCGGCGGAAAATAAAATTTCATCGACCCCACTTTTGGTCGAAACCGCACCGGACGCTTGATCTTTTTAACGTCCGGAAAATCTGCAACAATGCTTTAACGCGCAGAACATGAATATAAAAAGGCCAAACTCCATAATTATAAAGGGCACCGGCAAGTACGTGCCGGAAAGAATCGTCACCAACGACGACATCGCCAAGATCGTCGATACGAGCGACGAATGGATTTTCGAAAGGTCGGGAATAAGGCGCCGGCGCATAGCCGCCGACGGCGAAACCGCCTCAGACATGGCGTTGAACGCCTCAAAAGCGGCGATAGAGAGCGCCGGCCTCACTCCCCACGACATTGACCTCGTGATAGTCACCACGGTCACGCCCGACATGCTCTTCCCCTCCACCGCCTGCATATTGCAGGCAAAGCTCGGAATCCGCAACAATATCCCGTGCTTCGACCTCGAAGCCGCATGCTCCGGATTCGTCTACGGAATGGAAGTGGCGACCAGCATGATGGCCTCGGGCCGCTACAAAAACGCGCTCGTCGTAAGCGCCGAGAAAATGAGCGCCATGATAGACTGGCAGGACCGCTCCACATGCGTGCTCTTCGGCGACGGCTCGGGGGCGGTAGTGCTCGCCGCCTGCGATGAGGAGGGCGAGGGGATTCTCGGAAACGTCCTCGGGGCGGACGGCTCGGACACCGCGATGCTATGCATACCCGCGGGGGGGTCCGCCATGCCGCCGAGCGAATATACCGTCAAAAACAAGATGCACCGCATAATGATGGACGGCCGCGAAGTATTCAAGCACGCCGTGCGCATCATGCGGGAAAAGGCCCTTGAAGTGCTCGACCTGTGCGGAGTAAAGGCGGAAGACGTGGCGTTGCTCATACCGCACCAGGCAAACACGCGCATAATAGAGGCCGTTGCCAAAAGGCTGAAAATTCCCTCCGAAAAAGTTTACGTCAACATAGAAAACTACGGCAATACGTCGTCGGCGTCCATACCGATCGCCCTCGACGAAGTTGTGAGGGGCGGCAAAGTCAAAAAAGGCGACCTCGTGCTGCTCGTAGCCTTCGGGGCGGGGCTTACGTGGGGGGCAACCCTAATTCGATTCTGAGCCTAACGCCCTCCGCGCGCTTCCCCCGCGCGAAATTCTCCCGGCGCCATGCGCTGCGGCGCATGAAACCCCGAAAAAAGCCGCTTTTCGCAATGGATTTTGCGCGCCGTTTGCGAATCCGCGCGCTATGCGCATAGGCATCTGGAATGCGCGGGCAGCCGCCGAATTGGGAGGCCCGACATTTCCCCGTCGCGAAAAACGGGAAAATTATCGTTCGGAAAAGCTTGATTACGGCCGAAGCCGGGGCCATTGTATATTGACCGAAAAATGAAACCGCGCGCCGAAGCGCCGCGCCCTGCGGCATGCGGTGCGCAAACCGATTCCAAGACAATGAAATCAACCCTCGCTTCCTACTTTGAAAAAACGTACGGCCGCCCGGCCGAGGCGTTCGCCCAGGCCCCGGGCAGAATCGAATTCATCGGCAACCACACCGACTACAACGGCGGGTTGACGATGGGGGTCGCCATCGACAAAATCGTCATGGCCGCCCTCGCCAGGCGCGACGACAAAAAGCTATGCTTTGCGAGCATCAAGACCGGCGAAAAAGTGCTCGTTGACATGGACGATCTGCAAAAGCGCGACAGGGAACACAACTGGGTCAACTATCCGCTCGGGGTGTTTAAATACCTCTTGGAAGCCGGAATGACCGCCGACTGCGGATTCGACATGCTCGACATGAGCAGCGTGCCGCCGGGCGCGGGGCTGAGCTCGTCCGCGGCGATAGAGCTTTCGAGCGGGTACGCGATGGCCTCCCTCTACGGCTTCGACATCGACAAAAAGTCGCTCGTGCGCATAGGCCGCCAGAGCGAGAACCTTTTTGTGGGAATGCCATGCGGCATTCTCGACCAGGGCGTGTCGGGCTACGGCAAGGCAGATTCGCTCGTGTACATAGACTGCCTCACGGAGGAATTCTCAAACTTCCCGCTGCCGCACAAATGCCGCTTCTGGCTCTTCAACTCCACCAAAAAGCACGCGCTCGTCGACGGCCTTTACGCCGAGAGGCACGCCGAGTGCATGGAGGCCGCGCGCGTGCTATCGGAGGGCGGAAAGATGCGCCTGCTCCGCCACTTTACAATGTCCGATCTCGACGCCGCAAAAGAAAAGCTTTCGCAAAAGGTCTACAACCGCGCCCGCCACGTCATCGAGGAAAACGCGCGCGTTTTGAAAGCCAAAGAGCTGCTCGAGCGCGGCGACATCGCGGGCGTCGGCAGGCTGCTGAACGCCTCTCACGAGAGCTCCAAGACGCTCTTTGAAAATTCGTGCGAAGAGCTCGACTGCCTCGTGGACACTGTCTCGGGCGTCGAGGGCGTCTACGGGGCGCGCCTTACGGGCGGCGGATTCGGCGGCGCTGTAATGGCGTTTACCGACGACACTTTCAGCCAGACGCAGGCGAACGAGGTAGCCCAAATATACGAAAAGAAATTCGGGAAGAAGCCGATGATTTTCGCGTGCGCGTCGGGCGACGGCGCCAAAACCGCATAGCATGGAAATTTTCAACCGGAAAAAATTATGAACGTACTCGTCATAGGAGGCGCGGGCTACATAGGCAGCCACTGCGTAAGACAGCTAATCGAAGCCGGCCACAGGCCGGTTGTGCTCGACAATCTCGTGTACGGCCACAGGGCCGCGCTCGGGGAGGGCGTAAAATTCTACAAGGGCAACCTTGAAGACAAGGAGACGGTCGGAAAAATTCTCGACGCCGAAAAGATCGACATCGTAATGCACTTTGCGGCCTTCATCAACGTCGGGGAATCGGTGCAAAACCCCATCAAGTACTACCGCAACAACCTCTCGGGGGTCGTGAACCTCATCGAGACTATGATTGAGCGCGGCGTCAAGAAGTTCGTGTTCTCGTCGACCTGCGCCACCTACGGCGTGCCGAAAAAGCTGCCCCTGACGGAAGACCACCCGCAGCTGCCGATAAACCCCTACGGGCAGACGAAGCTCGACGTCGAAAACTTTTTGAAGGCGTGCGCGCGCGCATACGGGCTGAGCTTCGTGGCCCTCAGGTATTTCAACGCCTCCGGAGCCGCCGAGGACGGAACCATAGGCGAAGACCACACTCCCGAAACTCACCTCATACCGCTTACGATATTCGCCGCGATGGGCAAGAGGCCCTCGATAAACGTGTTCGGGCAGGACTACAACACGCCCGACGGCACCTGCCTGCGCGACTACATCCATGTCGACGACCTCTGCCGCGCGCACATCGCCGCCTTTAAAAACCTCGAAATCCCCTCGACGGGCTCTTTCTACAACCTCGGAACGGGAACGCCCCACTCCGTCAACGAAATCATCAGGGGCGTCGAGGAAGTGACCGGCCTGAAAGTTCCGGTCGTCTACGGCCCGCGCCGCGAGGGGGATCCCGACGCGCTCTACGCAAACTCGGAAAAGGCGAAGTCCGAGCTCGCCTGGAAAATCAAGTTCAACGACGTGCGCGAAATAATCGAGACGGCGTGGAGATGGCACAAGAACAACCCGAACGGCTTCCCCAAGGAATAACTTTATGACGATTCGGGAAAAATTCGAAGCCGCCGGACAGGGCGGCGTGTTCAGGTTTTTCGACTCGCTCGACGACGGCGCGAAAAACGCGCTGCTCGGGCAGCTCGAACAGGTCGATCTCGACGAACTCGGCTCGCTTTTGAAGGAGCTCGTGTTCAAGACGGCTCCGGCGGAGGCGGGAATCGACTTTTCCAAGCTCTCGCCCGCGCCGTTCAAGCCGCTGCCGGCTGACAAGGCCTCCGACCCCGAGTGGGCGGAGGCAAAAAAAATCGGCGAGGACGCCATACGCGCGGGCAGGCTCGCGGCGTTCGTCGTCGCAGGCGGACAGGGCACGAGGCTCGGATTCAACGCGCCCAAGGGCCTCTACAAAGTTTCGCCCGTAAAGCAAAAGAGCCTCTTTCAAATCTTCGCCGAAAAAATCCTCTCGGCGCAGCGCAAATACGGCGTGTCGATTCCGTGGCTCGTGATGACAAGCCATATAAACGACGCCGCAACCCGCGCGTTCTTCGAGGAAAACGCCTTTTTCGGGCTCGACAAAAACGGCGTGATCTTCTTCAAACAGGGGCTCATGCCCGCCGTTGACGCCAACGGCAAAATAATCCTCGAACAAAAGGGCAAAATCGCCATGACCCCCGACGGGCACGGCGGATGCCTGCGCGGAATGTGCCGCAGCGGGGCGGCGGAAGAGCTCAAAAAGCGCGGAATCGACTGCATCAGCTACTTCCAGGTCGACAACCCGCTCGTCAACATCATCGACCCGTACTTCCTCGGATTCCACATAAAAAGCGGCTCGGAAATGTCGTCCAAGATGATTCCCAAAGCCTACGCGCTCGAAAAGGTCGGGCACTTCTGCGAGCTCGGCGGCAAAATGCGCGTCGTGGAATATTCCGATCTGCCGAAAGAGTACCAGGAGCGGCTCGACAAAAACGGGCAGCTCGAATTCCGCGCCGGGAGCGTGGCCATACATATCCTCGACCGCGCCTTCGTCGAAAGGCTCGGCGGGTCGGGAGAGGGCGCAAAGCTGCCCTTCCACCGCGCGGACAAGAAAATCCCATGCGTCGACGCCGACGGCAACCAGATAAAGCCCGAAAAGCCGAACGGGATAAAGTTTGAGATGTTCGTGTTCGACGCCCTGCCGATGGCGAAAAACCCCGTGATAATCGAGGGCGCGCGCGGCGACGAATTTTCGCCCGTCAAGAACGCCGAAGGCGTGGACTCTCCGCTGACCTGCAAAAACGACCAGAAAAAACAGGCGGCGCGCTGGCTGAAAGCCGCCGGCGAGAGCGTCCCGACCGCTCCCGACGGCGCGCCGGAAATCGACTTGGAAATATCGCCGCTCTTCGCCTCAAACGAAGAAGATTTCGTCGCCAAGTGGAGGGCGCTTGAAAATAAGCCCGAGATAAAAAACGGGCTCTATCTGGAATAGCGTTTTGAAAACTCGGACATAGGGCGGAACCCGCCCTCCGTCCGGAAGCCGGACTGCGCGCCGCCGCGTTTTGCAGGACAAAAGAGGCGGCGCGCCGGAATACGACGTGAAAATAGACCACATAGCGATTTGGGCGGATGATTTGGAACTCCTGCGCGAATTTTACGAAAAATATTTCGGATTCGCAAGCGGGGGCAAATACGAAAATCCAAAGAAGAATTTTTCCTCCTATTTTCTCTCGCTCGGAGACGGCGCGCGCATTGAACTGATGGCCGGCGGCCCCGCAAAATCCGCCGGAGGCGAAAGCGCGGCGGGGCTCGCGCACTTCGCAATATCCGTAGGCGGGAGGGAAAACGTGGACGCCGTCACCGAAAGACTTAGGAGGGACGGATACCGAATACTGGGCGAACCTCGCATGACCGGCGACGGATATTACGAGAGCGCCGTTTCCGACCCGGAGGGAAACCGCGTGGAAATCACGGCGTAGCGGGGCAAAATCCGCGCCGCTAAAACAAATGGAGACTGCCGTCCTGCAGTCTCCATTTTATTTTGCGCATCGCGGGGCGGGATTCAGCCGGAGCCTCCTTGCGCCGCCTGCGGCGGTTATGCCCGGACTGCCGCGCCCGGGCTATTTTTCGGCCTCCGCTTTCGAGGCGTCCTCGAGGTGAAGCACGAGCCCCTCATTTATGAGGTCGTTGGAAAGCAGGCGTACCTTGTCGTCGAGAACCCTCACGCGCGGCTTTATTTTTGCGGCCCTGTCGCGCTCGCGCAAATCCATGAGCTCCCGGAAGAGCCCGTCGGTCGCGTACACCGCCTTGACTTTCTTTCCCTTCGGAATGCGCGCCTCGGCCTTCGGGGAGAGGAAAACCAAAAACATTTTGTCGTCGCGCGGGTGCTTGCCCCAGACGCAGTCCTCGCCCATGTGGGCGGTCGGGCTGTCGTACGATTTTTTTTCGGCGTCCCACTTGCGCTCCGAAACGGGGGTGTTGTTGAGGTTTTCCCATGTGGGAATCGCCTTGAACAGTTTCAGGCGCGCGGGGATTTCGCGCATATGTTTGTAATTGGGAGAATTTACCGTTCCCCCCGCCCTGCCGTACCACGCCGTCCACGATCCGTTTGTCGCCGCCGCGACGGATTCGGCGAGCATTCTGCCGGTGTCGGAAATGTTGGGGGTTGAGGAGCCCACGTGCGCGCGGTCGTAGCCGCCCTCCAAAATGCGCTCGTCGGTAACGAAGGCGTCCCCGTCGCCCTCCTGCCAGAGGAAATCGAACCTGTATCCCTCCATTCCGCGAGACTTCATCTTTTCGGCGAGCTCCGGAGTTATGCGCCTTATCCAGCCCTCGTACAACTTATAGGGCTCCGACATCATCTTGACGTCCGGGTTTATCTTCGCGCCCTCGCGCCTTAGCTTGTCGTAAAAGGCGAGCTTTCCCTCCGAATACGTCTCGTATTCGTGCGTGCGGCCCTTGAATGGAATGCTGCTGTCCTTGCCCGTCCAGTGCGCGAGCGTCACCTCCCTGCCCTGCGCCTTGTGTATGTCTTTGACATGCGGCTTGGGAGGCAGGCGGAAATTGCCGCTCGGGTGCGGAACGTCCCATGTAAACCCCGCGAATTTGAAGTCCGGATTCTTTTTCTCGATGCCCTTTATGCGCTTTACGAGCCTGCCGACGACGTCGTCTATGACCGCCTGCTGCTGGAAGTCGAGAGTAAGCGAGCGCGTGTTCGGCGGAACGAACCACGAGGACGCCATGTTGTGCGGGAACTCCTTGTCGTGGCATATCACGACATAGTGCGCCTGTATGTCGTCTATCTCCGACTGCGAATATTTTTTGCCGTAGTCGAGCATCCTGCGGCGCGCGCCGAACTCGGGATCCTCTATGAAGAACTTCATGCCCTTTGCCTGCGGCAGGTTTTCCATGCCTTTGCGGTATACGACGTGCGTGTGCCCCATCTGCCGCGCATAGTCGAGCAAGTCCGCGTTGGAATCCGCCGACCAGCACATGCCGAAAAAGTTGCGGTAGTCGGACAAGGAGTACTTGGGGGATTCGGCCGGCGCCGCGGCTTCCTTTTGCGGAACGGGATTTTCGGGCGTCCCATCCCCGCCGGCAAAGGCGCAACCCGCGGCGAAAATGCAGGCCGCGGCGGAAATTCCCGTTAAAACGCGACAATTAAAACTTATCATGGCGCGCGATTTTAAAGCCTCCGCGCGGGCTTTCAACAAAAATGCGGCGGCGAAAAGTTTAACGGTTAAAATCCACCGCGCCCGCCCGCCTCAAAAACTTCAAAAATTTTCGGCAAATCCAAAACTCCCAAAGTAAATTTGCGCGGAACTCCAAAATGCGATATTGTGCGCCCATGAACGCACAACCCATATCGGCAAATTCATACCTCCGCGCGGAGGGGCGGCGGACGAGCCCCGTCAGAAACCTGCGCCCCGAAACCCTGTCGAGGGCGCTCGAAGCATTTGAAAACGGGCGACTCGGCTCCGCCGCCAGAATATTCGAGGCGATCCTCTCGCGAGACGACGCCATCTGCGGGCTGAACCTCAAGCGCAAAAAGTCGGTGTCGCGCCTCGACTTTGAAATAGTCCCCCTCGAGGACTCCCCGAAAGCGCGCGAACACATGCGCACGCTGCGCGACTTTTACTCCACCCTGCGCGCAAAATCCTTCCGCGACGAAAACGAATCCGGCGGGCTGCGCCTGCTCGTAAGCCAGATGATGGACTGCGTGGCGATGAAGTACAGCGTCCACAAAATCGAATTTCAGAACGACAACGGAAGGGTCAGGGGCATATTCACCCAGTATCCTCTATGGCTCTTCGAAAACACGCAAAAACGCCTGCGGATTCTCGAGAGGGAGGGGCAGCTCGCCGACGGCGCGGAGCTCGACCCCGACGAATGGCTCGTCACCTGCGGCGACGGGCTGATGTTCGCCTCGTCCATAGCGTACCTGTTCAAGCAGCTTCCGCTGCGCGACTGGCTCATATACTGCGAGCGCAACGGAATGCCCGGGATAAAGGCGAAAACCGACGCCTTTCCCGGAACGCCCCAATGGGAAAGCGTCTGCGACGCCGTGCGGGAATTCGGCGCGGAGTTCCACGCGGTATTCTCCGAGGGCACGGAAATGGACGCCATCGACGTATCGACGCGCGGAGAGCTTCCCTACCCCGCCCTCGTCGAGCGCGTGGACAGAATGATGGGCTCGCTCTGGCGCGGCGGCGACCTCTCCACTTTCAGCGCGCCAGACAGCGTGGGAGCGAACATGCAGTGGTACGAGGAATCCCTCATCGAGGAGGACGACGCCGCCAACGTCGCCGAGACGCTCAACCGCAAAATCGACGCGGCGGTGGTAAGGCTCGCGCACGGGGATCCGGTTGCGCTGGCTAAATTCAGGCTGAAACTCCCCGACTACGAAGAGCGCAAACACGAGCTCGAAATAATCGAAAGGCTCTGCGCCATCGGCTTGAAGCCCGACCCGACGGAGCTTGCGCGCCACTTCGCCTTCCCGCTGGAAGGCGCCGGAAAATCCGCGAAAAAAACCGGAACGAAAGACGCAGATGAAGGCGAAATTTGACAGGCCCCTCGTCCAGGTTCTCAGCCCCTACGGGGAATGGCCGCACAGGCTCGGAATGCAGCTCGTGGACGAAAAGTCGCTCGAGAGCATGAAGAGCGCCGCCAGATTCTCCGCGCTCGTCGGCTGCGGGATTCCCGTATACGTCGGGCACCCCGACGAGTCCCCGCGCTCCAAGGCGCGCCCCGTGGGAAAAATATCGCGCATATTCTCGCTCGGCGACGGCATCGGCGTTGAGACGAAATATACGGAGGAGGCCTTCCGGCAAATCTCGTCGGGCAAGCTGAAATCCATGTCACCGCGCTGGAGGATGCAAAAGCTTCCAGACGGGCGGTTCCGGCCAATAAAGCTCATATCGGCGGGGCTGACGAACAACCCCAACATTCCGGAGAGCGGGCGCGTGGTGCGCGCGCTCCCCGCGGGCCTAAGCGCCGCCAGAACGCGGGCTGAAAAAGCGGAGGAAATATCGCGCCGCGCAAAATCCGCCGCGGAGCGCGCGCAAAAATGCTCCGAGTCCGCGCGCAGGCTCGGCGAGTTGTCGCGCGCGGCGACGGTGGAAGCCCGCATGAGGCTCGCAAAACCCTCCGCAAAAACCGGCGGCAGCGAAAGCCGCAACCCCGCTCCGAAAAAAATATCCCCGAGGGAGATGGCCGACCTCGCCGCACGCCGCTCGAAAGAGCTCGGCGAACCCTACTCAAAGAGCTTTGCCGCCATACGAAGGCAGTTCGCATTTCACAACCCCCAAACAAAAGGAATAAAATGAAGCAAACCAAAAACATTGCCGCTGCGACCCTCCGCGCAATCGCCGGAGCCCGACGCGGCGGCCCCGCCTTCTGCAACATCGCCGAAGGCACCCACGCGGGTTCCGTGACCATGAGGGCAGCGGAGGCCGTGGACTCTCAAAACCTGCTCGTGGCGGCCGGCGAAAACGACGGAGAGTTCGTCATCGCCTCCGCCTCCAAAAAGCCGATAGGCGTGTGCCTCGACGAAGGCGCCAAGGGAGACTCCGTAAGCGTCGCCCTCCCGGGGTGCGCGGAGAGCACTTTCGTGTGCCGAACCTCCGCCAACGTCTCCGCGGGAGACTCGCTCTACGCCTCGGCGGGCGGCAAGGTCAGCCCCGTCGCCGGCGACGGCGCCTACAAGGTCGGCGTCGCCCTCTGCTCGGCGGCGGCCGGATGCCCCGTAGAAATCGACCCGCAAGGCTTCGGCGAGCGCGCCTGGCAGGTGCACTCCTGCGGGCTGTACGTCTGGACGGGCGCAACCTCGTCCGAAACACTCGCCTCGGGCGAACTCGGCGAGGGCGACATAGCGTTCGCCTCCATCGCGTCGGCCGGAGGATCGGAAAAGTCGGTGTCCGCCATCGTGTCGGACGGCGGGATAACGTTCTCGCTCGACGCCGCGGGAACGGCTTCGTCCACTAAAATCGCGTGGATGGTTCTGCGCAAAAACTAAAAGGAAAACTCAATGCCCGAAATAACGACAGCAAACGAAAACAGGTTTTCGGCCGGCAACTATTCCGAAGCGCTCACCGCCTTCACGGTCGGTTGGACCGATCCCGAAAACGCCTCCAAACTCCTCGACTTCATCGCCCCTCCCATAGCGGTCGGCAGAAGGTTCGAGTTTAAAAAGAGCGACAACGCCCAGGCGTTCTACTCCGAAAGCGACGACGTGCGCGCGGTGGGCGCGGAGTTCAAGCGCGTCAGCTACTCCGGAGAGTCGGTGAACGAAAAAACCATCAACAAGGGCCTCACCATCCGCGTCGACCACGACGAAGTGGCGGGCGACGACTGGCAGGAGAGGTACGTGCAGATGCTCCTGCAAAGGCTTCTGCGCAACGAGCTCCGCAGGGCGGTTGCCGCCATCGACGCCATTGCCGCCGCGGACGAGTCCCCCAAGACGTGGGACGCCGACTCAAACCCCGACGCCGACATCCGCGAAATGCTGATGCTCGCCGCCGACGAGAGCGGCGTGCGCCCCAACCGCCTGCTCTTCGGGGAGAGCGCGTGGGATCTGCGCATGACGGCTCTCGAGTCCCAGAACAGCGCGGTCGCCTTCAAGGGCGCGGCCATGGCGAAGGACGAGCTCGCCGGCAAGTTCATGCTCGACGCATGCGAAGTGCTGTCGTCGCGCTACCAGTCGGCGCCCGACGCGAAGAGCAAAATCCTCGGGGACTGCGTATTCGCCTTCTACGCGCAGAATTCGCTCTCAAAGGACGAGCCCTCAAACCTCAAACGGTTCTACACGCCGACAGAGGAGGGCGGAGCGTTCAGGGTGTACTGCGACGAGCGCGCCAAGTACACCGACATCACCGTCGAACACTATTCGAGCATCGTGGCAACGAGCTCGCTCGGCGTTCGCAAACTCTCGGTCAAGAAAGGAGCGTAACAAAAACGCGGGGGGCGGTTCCGCCGTCCCCCGCCCCGACTTCCCGAAATGGACTGGATAAACCTTAAAACATCCGACCTCGAATGCGCGCTTAACAAGCCGCAGCTCGAAATACTCAAGGCGCAGTCGCTGAAATCCCCCGGGAGGGAGCCCGCCGCCGAAATTCTCGACTCCGTAGTCGTGCGCATCCGCGCGGAGGTTGCGGCATCGGGGCTGAACGCCATCGACCCCGACCACTCGCGGATTCCTCCGGAGCTGAAAGAATGCGCCCTGCGGCTGGCGGCGGAGGCGCTGCAAACGCGGCTTCCGCAGATGGAGCTGACCGACAGGCAGTGCAGGCTCGCGGACGAGGCGAGGGAAACGCTCGCGCGGGTGGCGCGGGGAGAGCTGCCGGTGAGTTCTCCGCTCTTCGGAGTGCGCACTGGCCTGCCCAGGAAGGGCGCGAACTTCGGAGCCGCGCGGCGCGTGGCGACGAGAAAATCCACACGGGGGCTCTGACATGGGAACGCTCGAACGCCTGCAAAAGGCCGTGTGCGAAATGCTGAAGTCGCTGAACGACCTAAAATTCGCGTATATCCGCGCCGACGGCGACTTGTCCGAAACCGAAAGCGGATCGCCCGAAGGCATCGAAATAAGGGTGATGAGGCCAATGCCGACTTCCGCGTCAAAATACGCCGCGGGGCCGACGTTCTCGAACGTAGAGCTAAGGGTCGAGGCCGAGCGCGCGAAATTCGCCGCCCCGAACGCGCCCTCCCTGCTGACCGCGTGCGAGATAGTCTCTCGCGCGCTGCACGGTGCGAACGCGCCCGTCGAGTGCGGATACGGAAGGATATCCCTCGCCGAAAACTCGCCGTGGAGCGAGTCCAAATGCGGCTCGCAGTCCGAAAAGATAACAATGCGCTTCTGCGCCCAGTCCGTCCTCCAATGAAAATAACCATATCGCAGACGCCGCTCAACGCGAACGGCGAGGAGCCCAAAAACCTGCTCGTGCGCACGAAGCGCGCGACAAAAACGGAGGCGGCGATAAACTCCGCGAACGCGCTCGTGTTCGACCGCGGCAACTCGTCGGTGACGGCGACGTTCGAAATCGAGAGGGCGCACCCCACGCCAGGGGACGCCGAGGTCTTCGCGCTCTCGCACGCGGCGCAAATAGAGGCCCTGCTGCCGGCGGACCTCGAATTTTGCGCGCCCGAAATCGGAAGGGCGGTTTCGCTGTCAGACTGCGCGCTCTCCGAAATCCGCGTGTCGGCAAACGGCGCGATAACGAACTCCAAATACGAATTCAAGGCAAGAAAGGCGTCGCATGAATAGCGAGGAAATTGAAAGGATAGTGGACTCCGCGCTCGACGAAATCCGCAGGCAGCTCGACGCGCTCGAAAAAAGCCTCGCCGACGCGGAGGCGGCAATCGCGGAAATATCTTCGCAGCTCGAAACCCTCAAATCGGGAATGTGAAAATGGAATACTTCATACGCCGCGGCGGAACAGACGCGCCGTTTTCGGAGCTGACGCTCTCGGGCGCAAAAATAACGCGCAAAAAGTCGGCGGCTGACGAATTTCGCGCAGTCTTCGCCGACCCCTCGAAAGCCTCCGGATTTTCCGCCGGCGAGACTATCGAAGTGTACGCGGACCAAAAGCGCAAGTTCAGGGGCAGAATCGCCCGGCTGGACGCAAAGCTCGGCGGCGCGGACGACTCCGTGGAAATCGTCGCCAAAGGCCCGTGGTTCGACCTCGAAAGCATCGTCTACCAGCAGACATGGAAGGCCGCGCGAATCAGCGAATCCGGGGCGGCCGTGCTGGAGGACTGCCAAAGGAGCAAAGTAGTGCTCGGGCAAAACTCGCAGTCGCAGAAAGTCGGCGTCGCCGGCCAGCTCGCGGACATTTTCGGATACGCGGTTTCCAAGGGCGCGGAATTTTCCGTAGGCGAGATAGTCGCCGACGCCGAAATGCCACTCGACGAGGCAAAAGACCTCACATGCGCGGAAGCCGCGGCGCGCGTTCTCAAATGGCTGCCCGACACGGGCGCGCACTTCGACTACTCGTCGGGCGCGCTGCCGGAGCTCTCGGTTCTTCCGCGCTCCGAACTCCCCTCCAAGACGATAGACCTGTCCTCGGGGCTCGTTAAGAGCGTCAAAGTGGGCTCTCGCCCAGACCTCGCGGTATCGGCGGTTTCGATAAAATACGAGAGCGAGCACTCCGACGGCGCGAACTCGTGGCTCACCGTAGAAGAGGACAACTACCCGCCCGACGCCGCATACGGCGGCAGAAACGCCGTCGTAATGAGCGTCGAGCTCGCGGGAATGAAGGGCTCCTGCCAGATATACGAGATCGAATGCCGCAGCATACAGCCAAACAGCGCGCAGTGGTGGCGCGACAGAATACCCGCGCTCTCCGACGCCGAAGACCTCGAAGTGCTCTCTTCAAAAAGGCAGGACGATTCCGAGGAACTTCCGCGCTTTCTCGTCTCCGGCACAATACACCCGTCGATGAATTTTCTCGCCTCCCGCGAGCGCGTGGACGCTGTCGTGCAGTACACGGACAAAAGCGGCTCCGTCGTGAAAAGGGAAATCGGCGTGCGGTTTGTCGCCACCAACGCCGTCACCGGCACCTACGCGGTGCGCTCCACGTCGCAGTACGCCGAACCCGTGCCGTCGGGCCTCGCCAAAGCCGTGTACGACGCCGCAAGCGCCATGCAGTACGAGGGCTCCGCCGAAATTTTCGGGGCTGACGCCGACGATTTCGCCGCCGCAAAAATCCGCATATCGGGCGGGCGGAGCGAATGGGAGACGATGGATTCGCCCGTGTGCTCAACGGTCGAGGATCTCGAAAGCGGCACGCTCACGGTAAAGTTCGGCCCGCCGACACACCTGTATCCGGACAGGATTTCGGAGATGTTCAGAATCGGCAGGCCGCGCGTCGTGCCGTACTCAAACAATTCCAAGAGCGGGGGCATATCCGCGGCAAACAGGGTGTATTTCTCCGGAATGGACTCCGAAAGCGACGGCGGGCAGGGAGACGCGGAATACTCCAAGCTCGTCGTAAAATCGGCGGAAGAGGAGGAAACCCCGGGGTCGATAGAGCTCGACGCCCAGTCGCTCGACGGAAAGGGCGCGGCGAAAATGCGCGAAATATACGTCGTCAAAAACGCGAAGCTCGCCAAGGCGGACGCCCTAATGACCGAGCCTGTGGAGGTGGAGTAGCGTGAAGAGCTTCGTATTTCCGTCGCCCTTTCCGATCCCGCCGAAAGAGGAGGCCGTCGCCGAGGACGAAACGGCCCTCGGGCCGTTCACGCTCGCGGAGGCCGTGCGCGTGTTTTGGTCGCTCAAAAGCCTCGACCTCGATATGTCGATTTCGGTTAAATATTCCGCGGGCGACACCGTTTACGCCGACGTCGACGAGCGCTACGACGACCTCCGCCCCGCCGCGAATTGCACGGCGAGCCTCGAGCCGTACAAAAGGTGCGCGGCAAACGGCGTGTCGCTGCTTGCGATGGAGCGGGAAAAATACACGCCGCACTACGGGTTCACGGTGTACTATCCCATAATGCTTCCGGAGGAAAACCCTCCGGGGGACTACGCCGAAAGAATGTTCGCCTTTCCGCTCAACATATATTTCGGCGAAGATCTGCTGCTGCTCTCGAGCTCCGCGCTCTACGGTCCCGAACACCTGCTCGACCTTTATTCAAAAGTGCCCATAACGATTTTCGGCAAGACTACGGAAATCTTCCTGCTCGTCAGCAAATCGCTCACCGAGGCGCCGGCGGGAGTTTCGGCGTCCTATTCCGCGACGGCCTCCATAACGCCGGTATTCGACGAATCCGAACCGGAGCCCGAAAGCGGAGAAGATGATAAAAGCGCCGGCTGATCTTTCCGCAAAAATGCCTGATCTTCCCGAAAAATGCCGAAAGGCGATGTTCCCCCAAAAAAAAGCGCGGAGGATTCAATCCCCGCGCGACTTTTACCCGAGATTCCCCCGAACTCCCAATCGGGAGCGCGGAAAAATTTTCGGACGCTCTACCTGAAACTGCGCTTCCTTCCGCGGAGGGCGGCAAACAGAAGCGCGAGCAGCCCGAACATTGCGGCGAACGCGGCGGGCTCGGGAACGACTGTGAGCGTCAAGTTTTGCCCGTCCCACGCAAAGCTGTGTTCGATTCCGTAGGCGTCGAATATGTCCGCGCGCAAGTCGAAGTCCGAAAGGCCGCTATCCGCAAAGCCCTCCGACCATTCGTCGACGGAGACTATTTTATATTCTCCCGCGGAAAGGCTTCCGGGGTCGACCATTCCGAAATCCACGACTATCGCGTCGCCCGCGTTCTTGCGCGCCGTGCCCAGCGAATATATCGCCGATTCGAGCGGGTCGAGTTTCCCGACGTTCAAAACGAGGGTCGTTTTTCCGCCATCCAGAGTATTCGTTATCCTCGTGCTCGCGAAATCCGTTTTGTACGCATACATGTTTACGGTCAAGTCGAGCGCATCCTCGCGCATATTGAAAGAGTCCGCGGACACGCTGTCTATGAACCCGTCGTATGCGCCTATGTCCAGATTGCAACCGCTCTGCCCTCCCGGACAGGTAAATGCAAAATTCCCGGAGACGTTTATGTTCACCCTCCCCGCGGTCGTCTTCGCCAAATATGTGTGCGCTATTTGAGAGAAATTAACGGACGCGAGATTGATATTTATCTCTTCGGCGTCCGCGAAGTTGACGTTCAAGCGGTCGTTTATCCTCACGCTCATGTTGCGCGCCGTAAAACTGTCGGTGAAAACCAAAGGCCTGGGTTCGATTGTCGATCCGCCAAACGCCACCGAGCCGTCGGATTGCGCTTCTCCGAGCTTGTACCTGTTTATGATAACGTCGGAATCCGCCGTTATGCTCTGCGACTGGTCGGCGCCTATCGCGCCCGCCGCGTGGTTGCCCTTGTCCAGAGTTATCCTGTCGTCCGTGCCCTCTGGAAATACGTAAAACTCCCAGGTATCGCCGCTGCCGTTATAAGTCGAAAAACGCTTCCAGAGGCTCATGTCGTTCACGTTTTGCTCTCCGGACGGGGCGAGAAAGAAAAACGTGTCGGCGGAGGCGAGAACCGCCGAAAAATGCAACAACGCCAGAGAAATGGAAAGCGCAAATTTTGTTTTCATAACGATATTCGAGTATAAAATACCTTTAATAATGTCAAGCAATTAATCTTAACGGTTGCCTATTCCCCATTATTTTCCTTCCGAAAACGGAAATTTTCGGATTCACCGCGCCGCAAAAGCTATCAGCGCCCTCGCCCTCCGAAAATTCCGGCGCCCGTTCGCGCGCGGCTTTTACGCGCGGCGCAAAACGGGCCGCCGCCCCGCGGCAAGCCGGACTTTCGGAAAAAATTTCAAAGCGTTCCGCCCGCGCCGCGCAGCGCAACCAGCCTTCTCCGCGCCCGCGGAAACCGCGCGCAAACCGCCCCCATAAGCAAGCGGCGGCTCTCCTTTCCCTCGCGAATCCGCCGCGCAAAAACAAAAAATGCCTACCGCCCCTTCGCGAGCTCCGAAAGTTTCTCCAAGTCGAGCTTCCCGCTTGGAAGCAGCGGTATCGCGTCCGCCCGCACGAGATGTTTCGGCATCCAAAGGTTGCTGATTCCCGCCTTGCGCAGGGCGTCTTTGGCGTCCGCAAGCGATATGTCAGCCGCCGCGACAAGCACGAGCGCCTCCCCTTTTCCCTCGTCGAGCCGCGAGGAAATCGCGAGCGCCGGAACGTCCGAACCCGAATAGCCGAGCGCCGAGTTCAACGCGGCCTCCACCGTGGCGTGCGGAACCATCTCCCCGCCGATTTTCGAGAAGCGCGAAAGCCTGCCGTCTATGTACAAAAACCCGTCGCCGTCGAGCCTCGACAAATCGCCCGTCACCAACCACCCGCCTTTAAGCGCGGCGGACGTCGCCTCCGGATTGTCGAGATACCCCGCAAACACGTTTGCGCCGCTTAGCGCGAGCAGCCCGCGCTCCCCGAACGGCAGCGGCTCGAGCGTCGAGGGGTCGAGAATTTTTGCGCGCATTCCGGGAAACAGCTTGCCTATCGAGCCCTTGCGCGAACCCGTCGAATACCAGCCGAAATCGCGCTCGGGCAGGTTGACCCCAACGACGGGGGTCGCCTCGGTGAGCCCGTAGCCCTCGCGGTACGTGTCGCCGAACTTCCCGTTCCAGAGCTCGTGGAAGCCCGCGGGCGTCTTTTCCGCCCCCGCGACCGCCTTGCGTATGGACGCCATGTCCGACGGGTCGGCGTGCTTTATGTAGGCGCGGAAAAACGTCGGGCTGCCGATGATGGCCGTCGCCCGCGTCTCGCGAACGGCGCGGATATTGCTCTTTATGTCGAGGGGGCTTGCGAGCGACACCGTGGGCTGGCCGGCTATCGCCATGTACCACACCTCGAACAGAAGCCCGAAGCTGTGGAATATCGGAAGGTTCGCGAGCAATACGTCGCCGTCCTCAAACAGCCCGCAGAGCTTTGTTTGCAGGCAGTTGGCGATTATGTTGCGCTCGGTGAGAACCGCCGCTTTCGGCGCGCCCTCGCTGCCGCTCGTAAAGACGAGAGTCCCCTCTTTGGCGGGGTCGCCGGAAAGCTCTTTCAGCCCGAATGCCGAGAGGATTTCCGCCGGGCCGCACGCCGCCTTTTCGCGCCAGAAGCCGAGGCGCGCGACGGGAATAGATGCGAGAATTTCCGCGGCGTCCATAACGCTGTCCGCCCACGGAAACGACGGGTTTGCCTTCGAGATTTTCTCCCTGTACGGGGACGCCGACACCATGCGGGAAATCTTGGCGGTCTCCACGCAGCTCTTTGCCGCCACCGCCCCCAGCGTGAAATTGAGGTTCACGGGAACCGCGCCCGCGAGCAGGCAGGCGTAGTTGGCCGCGCACGCGACGAACGACGGCGGTATGGCGATCCCCACCCTGCCCGCGGCACCCGATTCGAGAAATATTTCCGCCAAAGCCGCGGACGCGGCTATCAAGTCGGCGCCGTCGAAATTTTGCGCGCCCGCGGAAAAGTCGCACAAAATCCGCCTGCCGGCGTTTGCGCAAAGGCCCTCGAACACCGCGCACGCGAGGGTCTTTTTCAGCTCCGCGCGGCGCTCAAAAACTTCAAATCCCATATCGACGATACCGGCTCTCATATCCGCCTATCAATTAAGGCGCGCGCGGAGGATGTCAACATTTACCCGACGTCGCCGCCCGCGCCGCGGCGCGGGCGCAAAAAAAGTTCGCCGCATCGAACATTTGCGCGACGGGCGTGTCATAATTGCGCATTATGACAAGCATAGAAAAAATACGCGCGCGCGAAATAATAGATTCGCGCGGAAATCCCACAGTTGAAACGCGCGTCGAGCTCTCGTGCGGCGCGGTCGGCGTCGCCTCCGTGCCGTCGGGGGCGTCCACAGGCGAATTCGAGGCCGTCGAACTGCGCGACGGCTCCGCGAGGGGAGCGGGGAAAAACGCCCGCGCGCGCTTCGGCGGAATGGGCGTCACGAGGGCGGTATCAAACGTCAACGGCAGGATATTCGACTCCCTGCGCGGGGCGGACGCTCTCGACCAGATCGGAATAGACAAAACAATGCGCGAGCTCGACGGCACGCCCAACAAGGGCAGGCTTGGCGCAAACGCGATTCTGTCGGTCTCAATGGCGGTCGCAAAAGCCGCCGCCGACGCGCTCGAAATTCCTCTGTTCAGGTATCTGGGCGGATTTTACGCGCGCACCCTCCCGCTGCCTATGATGAACGTCATAAACGGCGGCGCGCACTCCGACGCGCCCATAGACATACAGGAGTTCATGATTGTCCCCAAGGGCGCGCGCAATATGCGCGAGGCCGTCCGCATGGGGGCCGAAATCTTCCACTCCCTCAAAAAGGTCCTGAAAGCCAACGGCCTGTCGACGGCGGTGGGCGACGAGGGCGGATTCGCCCCGAATTTCAAGAGCGCGGACGAAGCGATCGAGGCTATCGCAAAAGCCTCCAAAGAGGCCGGCTACAAGTTCGGCAAAGACGTCGTAATGGCGCTCGACATAGCGTCTAGCGAATTTTACGACCCCAAGACCGGCAAATATACGTTCAAAAAATCGGACGGCTCCGAGCGCGACGCCGCCGGAATGGTAGACTACATCTCGCAGCTGAAAGCCAAGTACCCGATCTGGTCGGTCGAGGACGGCTGCGCGGAATCCGATTGGGAGGGCTGGAAGAAGCTCACCGCGGCGCTCGGCGGCACGACGCAGCTCGTGGGCGACGACCTGTTCGTCACAAATCCGGAATTCCTAAAAAAGGGCATAAAGCTCGGGGTCGCCAACGCGATTCTGGTGAAGGTCAACCAAATCGGGACGCTCACCGAGACGTTTGAGGCGGTGGAAACCGCCAAGCGCGCGGGATATGCGACGATAATATCGCACCGCTCGGGCGAGACGGAAGACACGACGATAGCCGACATCGCTGTCGCCGCAAACGCCGGGCAGATCAAGACGGGCTCCATGAGCCGCTCGGACCGCACGGCCAAATACAACCGCCTGACGCTCATAGAGGAAATGCTCGGCGGCGACGCCCTGTTCGGCATTTGACATATCGGGCGCATGCGCCGGAATTTAAAACAGCCATGCGGGCGCCCGATCGGGGGCCCGCTTTTTTATCCCGCGCGCGGGCGGATTCCCGCGCCGCATGGGGCGCAAAAAAAAAGAAATTTCAAATCCGGTGTTGACCGCCGCGCGATTCAAAAAGTACAGTCGCGCCTCAAAAACATTTATGAAATTTGCGGAACCCATTTTCAATATAACCGGCCGCGCGGCGGCGTTTGCGGCTGCAGGCCTGCTTTCGGGGCGAATCTTCGCCGCCGTGTGCGAAATGCCCGATTCTTCGCTTCTGAATTTGGCGGAATTCACCGGAGCGGACGCCTTCTACCGGATCGGAATCTACGGGCAGGGGGCAAATGTCGCCAATTTGGAATACTATTCGGTTTCCGCGGAGGAAGCGCCCGAGTATTCCGTTTTTCTGAAAGACTCAAATTACTCGACTTATCTGCCGGAGGGAACGTCGGGGCGGTACGGGTCGGCTCATCCGTACGAAACCCTCTCCGTCATGGCGGGATACAACGAATCCTGCGAAAACCAGGAAGTATCAACGGGGATCGCGTGGCGGGCGAACTATACCGCGGGGCAAGTCGCCGAGGACGGGCTCCTCACCTCCGACAGGCTCATTCTCCAAACCTACGAAAAATTCTTTTCCAACGGCGCGGACGTGATTTCGTCGTCGTTCGAAAACTCCGGGGAAAGCGCATTCATGGCGGGGGCGGTCTTGGACTCTTACGCCGCAAAAAATGCGCGGACGGTTTTTGTCGGGGCGGCATCGAACAACGGCGATGAGGGACCGGGGCGCGTCGCCTCGCCGTACAAGAATATGAACGTCATAAAAGTCGGAGCCCTCGACATATCCGCGGGCTTCAAAACCGCGGCGACTTTCAGCTCCTACGGCCCCAACGACTTTTACAACCCCATAACGGGCGAAACCGCAAAGGGCGTCGTGAGCGCCGTGGACATATCGGCGCCCGGCACTGTGTACACAGTCAAACAGGACGGAAGCCTCGGCAACGTCTCGGGGACGAGCTTCGCCGCCCCGATAGTATCTTCCGCGGCCGCGCTCATGGTCTCGTATTCCAAGGAGACGTCAATGCCGGACGACAGCAGGGACGCGAGGCTGATAAAAGCCGTGCTATTGAACTCGGCGTCTAAAACGGACGGCTGGGACAACGGCAGCCGTTTGGAATCCGCGACGGTAAACGGCAAAACATACGGGGGAGTTCTCTCGACGAGCCAGGCTCTCGACTACCATTCGGGCGCGGGCGCGCTGAACGCGGAAGAAGCCCTCGCGCAATACGGCGGTTTCGGCGAGACTTCGTTTCTCGAGAACGCGGTGAAAGGCGAGTCGGTTTTCTACGATTTCAGCGCGGCGGCCAATCTGGAATTTGCCGCCACTCTTTGCTGGAATGTGGGCGCGGAAATCGACGGCATAACGTACGACGGCAGCGGCAACGTGTCGGCGATAAGCGCGGAAAACTCGCATTTTTCCAACCTCGACTTGCGCCTCTGGTATCTGGGCGACGGCGGAGAAATTCTAGTGGCGCAGTCGGTTTCGGAATACAACAATGTGGAACACCTGTTTCTGGAGCTCGAACGGGAGGGGGAATACAGGCTTGAAGTGGTATTCAAAGACCTGGTTTACGGAGACGCCGAAAGCGAAACTTTCGCGATAGCGTGGAATGTTTCTCAAATACCGGAACCTTCGGTCTGCGCGGCGTTTCTGGGGGCGTCCGCCCTCGCTTTCGCCGCCTGCCGGAAAGCGAAATTTTCAAGCGGCTCAAACGTCCGCCGCCGCTAAATGCCGGCGCCTAAAACTTCCGCAAGCCGAACGCCAATACCGCACGGATTCCGAGCAATCTCCGCCGCCCCTCCGCGCCCTTTCGATTAAACAATCCATAATATTATCCAAGCTTTCCCCTCCTATAAAGCGCCCCGCAAATCCCGCGCAGGAAAACCGTCAGGAAATTCCTTAACGCCCGATTAAAAAGAATCTTTATAGCATATCACACCGCTCCGGCTTCCGTTTCTCTCCTCTTATCCAAGCCACTCCCTTAAAAAGTCATACTGCCAAATTTTAGCCTCCCATAGGGCGCCAAATGAAAACGGGCGCGCATACGCGGCTTTCTACGCGACCATTGCTATCGTGCCCGCTATTGTGGAGATAACTACGAGCGCGCGGAAAAATTTCTCGGGCACGCGGTTTACCAACAACACTCCCAAAAACGCTCCGGCGAATATGAACGGTATGCCGCATGCGCCCGCCTTGAGCGCGGAGGCTCCGATATTGTCCCACGCAAAAACCTGCAATGGAATTTTCATGTAGTTTACGAGAAGAAAGAACCACGCGGAAGTCCCCACGAACGAGCGTTTGGGGAGATTCGCCGAAAGCAGATAGACCGACATCACGGGGCCCGCCGCGTTGCCTATCATGGTTGTGAACCCGCCGAGAACCCCGAATGCGGAGGCGCACGCGCCCGAGCGCGCCATTCTTCGCGCCCGCTCCCCGCGCGCAAAAAACATCACCGCAAGGCCCGCAAAAATGCAAAGCGCCATGAGCGCCCCGAAACTTTCGCGCGGAATTGCCGCATCGACCGCCAAAGCCGCAAAAAATCCGGCAACCGCGCTCGGCAGCAGCCTTGCCACAATCCGCCAGTCGGCGTCGCGCCTGTAATGCAAAACGGCGATCAGATCCGCGAAACATAGCATCGGAAGGATAACCCCCGTCGATTCCCGCGCGCCGAACGCCATCGCCATCATGGGAATCGAAACGACGACCGCCCCCTGGACGCCCGTCTTTGAAAATCCGATGAGCAGCGCGCAAAACGCGAGAGCCGCGAACTGCCACCCCGACGAAAAAATTCCGTTAATAAAATCCATTTTTGCCGATTTTTGAAATTGGACGGATTCCGGCGCCTTTTGCAACCGATTTAAATTTCCGCCGTTATATTTGGCTTGTAGGGGCGCAAAATTCCGGCAATAATCCGGCGCATGAAAAGAAGAGAATTTATTGTCAAGACGGCCCTTGGATCGGCGGCGGCCGCGCTGCCGTTCTCTGGGGAACTTTTCGCCCAGGCCAAACAGGCGGCAGGAAAGCCGCTCGACATAGTGGCGCTCTACGGCGCGACGGCCTCCGAAATGTTCGAGCGCGGAATAGCCGAAATGGGAGGCATGGGCAGGTTCGTCAAAAAGGGAGACTCCGTCGTCGTGAAGCCCAACATCGGCTGGGACCAGCCTCCGGAAGTCGGCGCGAACACCGACCCCGACCTCGTCGGGCTCGTCGTCAAAAAATGTTTTGAGGCGGGCGCGAAGGAAGTGCTTTGTTTCGACCACACCTGCGGCAACGACTGGCAGAACCGCTACAAAATGAGCGGAATCGCCGAAAAGGTCGAGGAGAACGGCGGCAAAATGGTGGCCGGCAACGACGAATACATGTTCGTAGAGCGCGACATCCCGCGCGGAAAGTCGCTCAAGAGGGCGCAGGTCCACAAGCTTACGGCGGATCCGGACGTGTTCATAAACATTCCCGTTCTGAAACACCACGGAGGCGCGAAGATCACCTGCGCGCTCAAAAACTACATGGGGTGCATTTACGACAGGCAATGGTGGCACCGCAACGACATGCCCCAATGCATCGCCGACTACGCGACATACCAAAAGACGACCCTCACGATCGTAGACGCCTACCGCATAATGCTCCAGCACGGCCCGCGCGGCAGCTCCCCGAAATTCGCGCCAGTGTCGAAGTACCAGATAATTTCGACCGACATCGTGGCGGCGGACGCAGCGGCCGTCCAGATTTTCGCGGCGGTGGCGAGGCAGAACGGCATGGGCAAGCCGTACTCGCTCGACGAAATCAAATATATCGCGCTCGCCGAAAAGAACGGCGTGGGCACGGCGGATCTCTCCAAGCTCAACATGAAGAGAATTTCGCTGGCTTAACCCCCGCCGAAACCCGCGCCGCCGCGCGGGCTTTCGGGGGAGATTTCGACTGATTCCCGTCCGGAGGCCCCGCGCAATCCCCCCGCCGCGCTCGCCGGCGGACCCTGCGACAGACCAATGAAAATTTTCAAGACACTCAGGGCGTTGAGGATAGCCGTAGCTCTCGCCGTATTCTGCCTGATAAGCGCGCAGTTCGCCGACGTTTACCATTCGCTTGGAAGCGCGTACTACTCGGCGAATCCGACATCGCTAACGTACGCGCCGGCTCTGCTGAAAATCCTCGCGGGCTGCGGGCTCGCGGCGGGTTGGGCGTTCGTCGCGTTCACGCTTGCGGCGTTCGCGTTCGGGCGCGCGTACTGCTCGTTTGCATGCCCGTTCGGGATATTGATGGACATTTTGAGGAGGATCTCCCTCTTGCCCTCAAAGTCTCGATTCCTGAAAAATACGGCGGCGGGAAAATTCTGCAAAAAAAGCTTCTCGACGCTCAAATACTCGCCCGCCATCCCGTTTGCGCGGTGGGCATTCCTCGCGCTCTCCGCGGCGGCGATCGCGTTCGGGTACGGCGCTCTCTTCGGGTTCGTCGAACCCTATTCGCTCTACGGGAAAATCATGGGCTCCATAGCGCACCCCGCGGCGAGCCTCGCCGTAGACGAGGCGGGCAGGCTGCTGTCGAGCCGCGGAGTCTACTCCGTTCCGCCCGTCGGCGGCGACCCGTCGGTTCCGCTCGCGTCGTTCGCGATAGGCGCGGCGATTCTCTGCGCGATATGGGCCGCGAGCGCCTTGCGCGGGAGAATTTATTGCAACTCAATATGCCCCGTGGGCGCGCTGCTCGGGCTATTCTCCAAGATGTCGCTGTTCAGGCTCGAGGTGGACAAGTCCTCGTGCGTGTCCTGCGGGCTGTGCGAGAGAAACTGCAAGGCGCAGTGCATAGACGCCAAAGGCAAGTCGCTCGACTTCTCGCGATGCGTGCTGTGCTTCGACTGCGCCGCGAACTGCCCGAAAAAATCCATATCTTTCAAATTCGCCCCCGCCGCAAACCCCGAAAAATCCGGACGAAATCCGACGCCGAAAAACTCGGGCAAAAATCCCCGCGCGCGTCGGTCGGGCGGCGAGGAATCTCCCGCGGGCATGCCGAGGCGCTCTTTCGGAGCCGCTCTGCTTTCGATGGGCGCGATAGCGTGCTCCGCCGCAAAAAGCGACGCGCGCGCGGGCGCAAACTCCGCTAAGGACGGCGCCTCTTCGTACTCTCTCGACCCCTCCGACCCGCGCAGCAGAATGCCGTCTCCGCCGGGCTCAAAAAGCGTCGAAAACTTTCTCGAAAAATGCACCGGCTGCCAGATATGCACGGCGGCGTGCAAGGCGCACATTTTAAAGCCTTCCCTCGGGCAATGGGGGCTTTCGGGGCTGATGCGCCCGTACATGGACTACTCCGCGGGATTCTGCCTGCACGCCTGCCAAAACTGTTCAAACGCATGCCCCACGGGCGCAATACGGTTCATTTCGGAGGGCGACAAGAGATACGAAAAAATCGGCACCGCGATTTTCGACCAAAACCTGTGCGTCGTAAAAACCGACGGCACAGACTGCGCGGCCTGCGCCGAACACTGCCCCGTGCAGGCGATCGAAATGATACCTTTCGGCGACCCGAAGAACAGCCTCTACATTCCGCACGTTCACGAGGACGTCTGCATAGGCTGCGGGGCGTGCGAGTACATCTGCCCCGTCCTGCCCCGCAAGGCGATAGTCGTAAGGGGGCTGGCCGTCCACCGCCGCGCGGCGAAGTTCGACGAGTCCATGCGCATATACAAGCCCGAAATAAAAGGGCCCAAGCCGTCCGCCGAAAAGCCCGCCGCCTCCAACCCATTCCCTTTCTGACGAAAAACGGGTGCGGAAAGCTTCGCAAACCCGCCGGTTCTCCGGCATAAATATGCCGCCTGTAAATTTTGGCTTGACCGTAGCGCGGAGATTTTCAATATAAAAATCTTTATTCTCTTTATCGGAGAGAAAGAAGGAGGTGAATTAAAGATGTCAGTAGAAGTCAAACTCCGCAAGGGGGAGGCGATGGAAAAGGCCCTGCGCAGGCTCAAGAAGAAGCTCGACAGGGAAGGCGTAATCCGCGACATCCGCCAGAAGAGATATTTTGAGAAGCCCAGCGAAATCAAGCGACGCAAGAACAAGGTGGCTGCGTTCAACAACATGCTCCGCCAGCGTTACGAAAACCGCTAAACGGCTTCGTTATTTTGCGGGCCTCCGGACGATGTTCGGAGGCTTTTTTGTCCCCTAAGCGCGCCCTAAAAATCTAATGCGCGTTCGCCATATTTTATTATCCTTTTTTTTGCGCCTTCCGATGGAAATTTGCCATTCCCCCTCTCCTATTGAAGACGCCGCAAGCGGCGCAGGGCGAAAAATGTTTCCTTGATTAGTCCGCGGAATTTCCGTTTTATCGACGCAAAAGACGCAACATCATGAAAAGAATATTCAAAAAAACCCTCATCGCCGTCTTTGCCGCCGCCGCCCTTGCGTGCGCGCGCGCGGACGGCTTCAAAGTCGAAAGGGTCGACATGCCGGTATGGCCCGAGGGCAAAATGCCCGGAACCGACGCCGACAAGATAGCCGGAAAGGACGGCAAAATTCCGGAGATAAAGGAGGCTCCGCGCCTTTCGGCATACCTCCCGCAGACGGGGAGAAAAACGGGCTTTATGATAATCTGTCCGGGAGGCGGATACAAGGGGCTTGCGAGCGACCACGAGGGCGCGCAGATAGCCGACTGGCTGTCCGGCGAGGGAATCCCGTGCGCAATCCTTTTCTACCGCGTGCCCGACAAGCCGCAGGCGGCCCTCATGGACATCCAGCGCGCCATACGCCTCGTGCGCGCCAACGCGCAAAAGTGGAACGTCGATCCCTCCCGCATAGGGATAATGGGCTTCTCGGCGGGCGCGAACCTCTGCGCTAGGGCTTCCACGCAGTTCGGCAAAGAGGCCTACGCGCCGATTGACGCCGCGGACTCGCTATCCGCGCGCCCGGACTTCGCGGGGCTGGTATACCCCGCCTACTGCGACAAGCCCGGCAACGACCACCGCTGGTCGGGCTCCCCGCTCGGAGCGGACGGCTACGACAAGCTCTACGCGCTCGCCGAAAACCTCAATGTCTCGAAGGATACTCCCCCGACTTTCATAGTGCAGACGCAGGACGACTTTTACGCAAACGCCGCGATAGCCTACTACCTCGCGCTCAAGGGCAGCAGGGTGCCCGCAAACCTCCACATGTTCGACAAGGGCGGCCACGGATACGGGCTCAGAAACAAGACGGACCTCGTATCCGAATGGAAAGACCTCTTTGAGGACTGGCTCAAACACCACAATTTCGACGGGGAAAAGAAATGAGGCTCTTGGAAATCGCGGCCGTCGCCGCATTTGCGGCCTCCGCGGCGGCTTCAGAAAAGTTCGACCTCTGGCCGGAGGGCAAAATGCCCGGCAGGGCGGCGGAAGAGCCGGAAGTCGCCAAAGTTGAGGATACCTGGATAGGGAAAAAGGACAAGGTTTTGATAATAAGAAACGTCTCAAAGCCGTCGATAGAGCTATTCAGTGAGTCCGACAAGCCGACGGGGCTTGTCGTAGTCTGCCCGGGCGGCGGATACGGCGTGCTCGCATACGGCCACGAGGGTACGGAAATCGCGGAGTGGCTGAACTCCAGGGGCGTATCCGCGCTCGTGCTGAAATACCGCGTGCCCAACAATCCGAACGGCGCGCTTATGGACGCCCAGCGCGCGATAAGAACCGCCCGCGCCAAGGCGAAGGAGTGGAATATCGACCCCGAAAAAATCGCCATAATGGGATTTTCCGCCGGCGCGAGCCTTTCGGCGCGCGCCTCCACGCGCTACGGGGAAAAGCTCTACGAGCCCGTCGACGCCGCGGATCTGCTCTCCGCCCGCCCCGACGGAACCATACTCGTCTACCCCGCCTACTGCGACGAAGCGGGCAACGAAAAGCGCTGGAGGAAATCGGCGCGGCAGAGGCGCGACTACAACGGCATGTACGAGCTCGCCCAGGAGCTGCCCGTTACGAAGGACACCCCGCCCGCGTTCATAGTGCAGACGCTCGACGACGGCCTCGTCAATTCGGCGATATCCTACTTCCTCGCGCTTAAGGAACTAAAAGTGCCCGCGAGTGTCCACATATTCCAGAGCGGCGGGCACGGATACGCCCTGCGCAAGCTCGACAAGCCGGTTGACGAGTGGAAAAACCTGCTCGAAACGTGGCTTGAAGCCTACAATTATCCAAACAAAACGGCAAAATGAAAATCGAAATATTTCCGTCGGGGCCGCTCGACGCCAACGCATATCTGGTTTCCTGCGAAAAATTGCGCGAGGCTGTGCTCATAGACGCGCCGTCGGGCGCTTTCGGCGAAATCTCCGCGCGCCTCAAAGAGGAGAGCCTCAGGCTTGACGCGGTTCTGCTCACCCACGGGCACTGGGACCACATTGGGGACGCGGGCAGAATCTCGCGCGAGTTTGAAGTCCCGATAGTTGCCGGAGCGGACGGCCGCCCGCTGATAGAGGACCCCGACTTCCAGCAGAGCCGCCTGTTCGCGGGCGCGCCGCTCGACAAAATGTCGATAGGCGTTGAGGCGAAAGACGGCGACGTTCTCGAATATGCGGGCTTTAAAATAAGGTGCGTCGACGTTCCGGGGCACTGCCCCGGAAGCCTCGCGTTCGTGTTTGAAGATGGCGGAAAGACGTGCGTTTTCGTCGGGGATTTGATTTTCGAGGGCAGCGTCGGCAGAACCGACTTGTGGGGCGGGGATTTCGCGACGCTCGAAAAGTCCGTCAAAAAAATATACAGGCTGCCCGACTCGGCTGCGATATACCCCGGGCACGGCGCGCCGACTTCCGTCGGCGCGGAAAAGGCAACAAATCCGTTTGTGAGAGCCTGAGCCGATGCCTGGGCCCGAAACGTTCATGCGCCGCGCGCTCGAGCTCGCCGCGCGCGGATGGGGTTCGACTTCCCCCAACCCTATGGTGGGGGCGGTTCTCGTCAGGAACGGCCGCATTATAGGCGAGGGTTGGCACGCGCGGGACGGCGGGCCGCACGCGGAAATCGAATGCCTGAAAAGCGCGTCGGAGCCGCCGGAGGGCGCGGATTTGTACGTCACGCTCGAGCCGTGCAGCACGGCGGGCAGGACGGGCGCCTGCTGCGACGCCATAGCCGCCGCCAAAATCGCGCGCGTTTTCGTCGGCGCCGCCGACCCGAACCCCGCCCACGCGGGGCGCGCGAAGGAGGTTTTGGAGTCGCGCGGAATCGGGTGCCGCTTCGGGATTCTCGAGCGCGAGTGCCGCAGCCTCAACTTCATATTCAACGAGTCGATAGTCTCGCGCCGCGCGGTCGTCGCGCTCAAATACGCCGCGTCCGCGGACGGGAAAATCGCCTCAAAGCGCGGAGAGAGAACGCGCATCACGGGCGCGGAGGCCGCCGCGGACGTTATGAAATGGCGCGCGCTCTTCCAGTCGATAGGCGTGGGATTCGGCACGCTCGCGTCCGACAACCCGCGCCTCACGTCGAGAATCGCGGGGAAAGCGGAAACCTGCGGAATCCGCCTGATATTCGACGCGAAGCTGAACCTCGCGCAAATTCCGGATCTCTCGAAATACGCCGCGTTTTCGGACAAATTCGCCGACCGCACGAGAATCGTCTGCGCGCTCGAATCGGACGCCGGCAGGGAAAGGCTTCTGGCGGAGCGCGGAGCGCGCGTTATGCGCATTCCCGCCGACTCGCGCTCGCCCGAATTTTGGGACCTGTTGAAAAAGGCCCTCTGGGAGGAGCGCGTTTCTTCGCTGTATTTGGAGGGCGGCGCCCTGGCCCTGCGCTCCTGCGCGGCGGCGAGAGCCGCGGAATTTGCGTTTGAATACGAAAACCCGTCGCTCGTTCTCGGCCCTTCCGCCCTCCCCGTCTGGGACGGCCCAAGGCCTTTCAGCTTTGAAGATCCGCAAGTTTTCGGCCTCGGGGCCGATAAGATGGTATTCGGCAAAATAAAATACGAATGAACCCCGAAACCGTCAGAAACTATTTCGACAACCCGCGCGTGGTCGCCGACTACGCCGCGGCCGCCGAGGGCGTCGGGCTCTGGAATTCCGAAAGAAAAGTCTTTGAAGAGTTCATTCCGCGCGGCGCAAGGATAATAGAGTTCGGCTGCGGCGCGGGCAGGATCGCTCTCGGCCTCTGGGAGCTCGGCTACCGCGACATCGCGGCGACGGATTTCGCGCCGAAGATGGCGGAGGCGGCGAAAAAAATATTCGCCCGCCGCGGGGCGAATATCCGGGCGTTCGCGCTCGACGCCTCCGACCCAAATCTTCCGGAGGAATCCTTCGGCGCGGCGGTATTCGGATTCAACGGGCTGATGCAGATACCGAAATCCGAGCGCAGGCGGCGCGCTATCCGCGCGATTTTCGGGATTCTAAAGCCCGGAGGGGTGTTCGTGTTCACCACCCACGACCGCGGGGCGAAGCGCAACGCGGCGTATTGGCTCTCCGAAAAGAAGCAGTGGGAAACGGGCTCGCAGCAGCCGGTTCTCGACGAGTTCGGAGACATATTCTACGAGGGCGACCACGGTGGAATCTACATACATTCGCCGTCGAGGGGCGAGGTCGAGCGCGCCCTTGCCGAAGCGGGGTTTGAAATCCTGCTGTCCAAGAACAGGCGCGAGATCTCCCCCGAGCCCCCCGCCGTCGAGGAATTTTCCGACGACTGCGTTTTCTGGTGCGCCCGCAAACCCGAATTTACCAAAAAATGAAAAAATTAGGCATATTGATAATGGCATTGGCTTCCGCAAACGCATTCGGCGCTCCGCGATTTGCCGCGGATCCCGCCTTAGAGGTGAAAACGCTCCCAAACTCGATGAAAATCGCGGTGATGAAAAATTCCGAGCCGCCGAACAGGGTTTCGATGAGGCTCCTGATAAGGAGGGGTTCCGCGCACGAGACGGAATCCGAAAGGGGGCTTGCGCACTTTCTCGAACACATGGCGTTCAACGGCACAAAGAGCTTTCCAGCGGGGGACATGGTTGAATATTTCCAGAGGCTCGGAATGGCGTTCGGAGCGGACACCAACGCGCACACGGGCTTCTCCGAGACAGTCTACAAGCTCGACATGCCGGAGGTGTCGGACAAGCTGCTGCGCGACGGCATGGCGCTGTTGCGCGACTACTGCGACGGAATGCTGCTCGAGCCCGAAGCCATCGGCAAGGAGCGCGGGGTTATCGTCGCCGAAATGAAGTCGCGCGACACGAACGAATACCGCAGGGCGGTAAAGGAAATCCGCCACTATTTCAAGAGCTCGGTATTCGGCGACAGAATGCCGATAGGCTTGGAAAGCGTCGTGAAAAGCGCGAAAAGGGAGGACTTCGAGGGCTTTTACAGGGCGTCTTACCGTCCTGAAAACGCGGTTCTCGTCGTGGTGGGAGACGTGGATCCCGCCGAAATTTTCGCGCTCGCGGAAAAGGCCTTCGCGTCGTTCGAGGGCGACAAAAACTCTCCCAACCGCGCCGACAGTTTCGGCGAGCTCGAAATCTCGGAGGAGGCAAAATCGCTCATCGACGGCGCGGAGCTCGACGCCGACAGCGTGTACGACCCGATAGAAAACTCGTCAAAATCCTACGCATCGGTGTCGGTATCAAAGCCCCTTTCGGGCCCCGATTCGCTCGAGCGGCGCATAGAGGACGCCCGCTTGCAGACAGCCCTCTATGCCGTCAACGCCAGATACCTCAGGGTGGCAGACACTCCGGGCTCGGGCGTGACGAACGGCTCGGCGGGCTCGTTCGACTTCTCCCGCTTCTGCCGCACCCTGATATTCAGCGCGGAGTCACCCGTCACGGAGCGCGCGCGGGCGCTCGTCGAAAATTTCAGGCAGCTGCTCGGCGTCCCAAACATCTCCGATGCGGAGCTTGACGCCGCCAAGAAAAAACTCTTCCGCCAGCTCGAGAGCGCGATAAGCTCAAAGACGACGCGCAACAACCGCGACCTGGCGAACGAAATCGTCTCCGCGTTTTCGGACGGCGTCGTATTCACGTCGCCGGAGGACGACCTCGAAATCGCAAAGGCCGCCCTCGACGGATTCTCGGCCCATGACGCCGCGGAGCTTTTGAAGCGCGAATTTTCCGGCGCAAAAATAAAGGTGTTCCTCTCCGACTCCGCGCGCGAAATCCCGCAGGCGGAGCTTGAAAAGGAGGTCGCCGCGGCGTTCGCGGAGGCGAAGGGCAGCCTGCACGACCCCGCGAAATTCGCGCCCTCGAAGCTCGAATTTTCAAAGTTCGCAGAGCCCGGGAAAATCGCGAAATCCTCCGACGTTGCGGAGCTCGGCATAAAAATGATCGAGTTTGAAAACGGCGTGCGGCTCAACGTGAAGCGCACCGATTTCCGCAAGGACGAAATCCGCGTGAAAATCTCCTTCGGCAACGGGCTGCTCGACATTCCCGAAGACAAGCCCGAATACTTCGCCGCCATCTACGCGCTCACGGCCGGCGGCACAAGATTCCAGAGCGCGGCGGAAATCGCCGCCGCACAGTACGCCATGAAAATGTCCGTGACGGCCGCAATCCAGGGCAACAGCTTCGAGATCTCCGCCTCGAGCGATCGCAAGAGCTTTGCCGACGCGCTTTCGCTTGCGGCGACAATGGTCTGCGACCCGGGGTTCAGGGCGGACGGGGAGGACTCCCTCCAAAAATTCGGCGAGGCGTTCTACCGCGACTACGCCGCAAACCCGTCCGCAAAAATGACGTTCGGCGCGCTGCGATTTTTAAAGTCGCCCGCATCGAAAATCCCGGGCTCGCACGAAAACTTCAAAAAGATAAAAATGCCGGAAATCGCCGCGTGGCTTTCCCCGATATTGAGGGAAGCGTACATGGAAATCTCCATAGTTGGCGACATTTCGGAGGGCGAGGCTGTCGCGGCGGTCGCGAAAACTTTCGGGACCCTGCCGCCGCACGAGAGGTCGAAGAAAAACCCGTTCGCCGAAATCGCGCGCGTTCCGGAGGGAGAGTCCGTGCCCCTCGAATACTTGACAAAGGACGAGCCGCGCTCCGTCGCCGCCAAGCTCTGGGTTTCGGGCGGAAGGCAGGACATGCGCAAAATGCGCGCGGCGAACGTGCTGTCGGGAGTGTTCGACGACGTGCTGCGCAAGGACGTGCGCGAGGCCGAGGGAAAGGTTTACAGCCCGTTCGCCTACAACAGCCCAAGCACCTGGATAAAGGGCTACGGGCTGCTCATAGGCGCAACGTTCGTCGCGCCCGAATACAACGCGGAGATACTCGGGCTCATAGAAAAATGCGCGCAAAAGACCGCAAAATCCATAACCGAGGACGAATTCGAACGCGCGAAAACCCCGATTTTGAAAGAAGTCGAGGCCAACATGAGAAAGAACTCCTACTGGCTCGATGCGGTGTTAAACCTCTGCCAGGCAAAGCCGCTCAACATCGAAATGGCGAAGACCGTCAAAAGCGGCTACGCGGAAGTCTCGCTTGAAGACGTGCGCGAGGCCGCGCGCGAAATTTTCGGCAAAAAGCCCTACGGCATATCGATAATGCCGAACGCCAAATCCGAGTAGCGCGCCGGCTCTCCGCGGCGGCGCGCCCCGACCTCCGGCCGCCGCCGTCTTTTTGCCCGATCCCCGATTTCCCGCGCGGGCGGCAATAAATAGTGTTGAAAAAGCCGGGCGAATTTGAGAGCCTGACCCGCAGCACAATGAACCCGAAATACAAACGCATCGTATTAAAGCTCAGCGGGGAGGCCCTGAAAAACGCCGCAACCGGCGAGCCCCTCGACTCCGCGATACTCAAAAATCTCGCGCTTTCCATAAAGGAAATACGCTCGCTGGGCGTGCAGATATGCCTGGTCGTGGGCGGAGGCAACATTTTCCGCGGGCTGAGCGGCTCGCAGGGCGGAGTCGACAGGACGACCGGCGACTACATGGGAATGCTCGCGACCGTCATCAACGGGCTCGCGCTGATGAACGCCCTCGAAAAGGAGGGCGTCGCCGTAAGGGTTCAGACGGCGATTCCCATGGAAAAAATCGCCGAGCCGTTCATACTGCGCCGCGCCGTCCGCCACCTTGAAAAGGGCCGGGTCGTGATCCTCGTGGCGGGCACTGGCAACCCGTATTTTTCGACGGACACCACCGCCGCCCTCCGCGCGAGCGAACTCGGCGCCGACGCGATTCTGAAAGCCACGAAAGTGGACGGCATCTACGACAAAGACCCCGCGAAATTCCCCGACGCCGTGAAATTCGACCGGATCTCCTACCTCGACGCGCTCGAAAGGCGGCTGGCGGTGATGGACTCCACCGCGTTCTCGCTGTGCATGGACAACCGCATTCCGATAATAGTGTTCAACATGAACAAGCCCGGCAACATAAGGCTCGTGGTCGAGGGGCAGAAGATCGGAACCGTCGTAAAATAGCCCGAATTTTCAAAAACAACAAAACGCAAAGGAAACAAAATGGACCTCTCACAAGCTTTGAAGGGAACGAAAGACGCGATGGACAAGGCGGTCGCCTACGTCTCGCACGAATTCGAGACGGTGCACACCGGCAAGGCGTCGCCCTCCATGGTCGAAAACGTCATGGTCGAAGCCTACGGCACGACTTCGCGCCTGAAAGACATCGCGGCCATAACGACGCCGGATTCCTCCACCATCCGCGTTCAGCCGTGGGACAAAAACATCCTGAAAGACGTCGAAAAGGCGATTCTGGCGGCAAACATAGGCTTCACGCCCGCCGTAATGGGCGACGCGGTAAGGTGCCCGATCCCCGCGCTATCCGGCGAGCGCCGCGCGGAGCTCGCCAAAATCTGCCACGAAATGGCCGAGCAGGGGCGCGTGCGCGTGCGCAATGTCCGCAGGGAGTCCATCGACGCCTTCAAGAAGCTCCAGAAATCCGGCGGCGCGACGGAGGACGACGTTAAAAAATTTGAGAAGGAAGTCCAAAACCTGACCGACAAGAGCGTGGCGGAGATAAACTCGCAGCTTGCGCGCAAGGAGGAGGACCTCAAGAAAATCTGACGCCGCGCAAGGGGCGCGGGGCGCCCCGCGGAGGGCCCGAAATGGCTGGAACTCGCGACAGGAGAATCGTCATAAAGCTCGGAACGGGCGTTCTTACGCGCGGAATCGGCGAGCTCGACACCGCGCGCATGGGCGCGATATGCGCCCAGGTGGCGGACGCGCTCAAAGGCGGTTGGAAGCCCATACTCGTGAGCTCCGGCGCGGTCGGGCTCGGCATGGGAAGGCTCGGGCTGAAGTCGCGCCCCAAAAAGACGAGCTCCGTGCAGATGTGCGCAGCCGTCGGGCAGGGCATTTTGATACAGACTTGGAGCGAGCTATTCGCGCCTTTCGGAGTGTGCGTCGCCCAGATACTGCTCACGCGCGACGACCTCGACGTGCGCGCGCGCCACAGGGCGATGCGCGATTTGCTCGACGAGCTCCTCGGCGCGGGAATCGTCCCGATAATAAACGAAAACGACTGCATAAGCGCGGCGGAGCTCAACATAAAGTTCGGCGACAACGACGTTTTGAGCTCTCTCGTGGCGACGCTCTCCAAATCTTCCAAGCTCCTGATTCTATCCACCGCCCCGGGGCTCGTGGACATCGGCGGAACCGGAAAGGTTATTCCGGAAGTCTCCAAAATAGACGCCGGCATACGCGCCAAAGCGGGCGGAACCTCGAGCGCGACGGCGGTCGGCGGAATGGCGACCAAAATCAAGGCGGCGGAAATCGCGGCGAGCTCCGGCTGCGAGGTGTTCATCGCAAACGGCGCGCGCGACGGCGTCATAGCCGACATACTCGCCGGCAAAAATCCCGGCACGCGCTTCGCGGCGTCCGGCTCCGGCGCCAACTCAAAAAAGAGATGGCTGGCGCACTTCGGCAGGACGATAGGCAAAATTTTCGTGGACGCCGGCGCAGCCGACGCCATACGCAACAAGGGCAGTTCGCTGCTGCCGGCGGGCGTCCGCGGAGTTTCCGGAAAGTTCTCGAAGGGCTCCCTCGTCGAGATCCTCGAAGCCGACGGCGGCGACATAGTCGCGCGCGGGCTCGCCGAGGAAAATTCCGAAGACATAAAAAAATCGCTTTCGGCCGCGCGGAAAAAATGCGGCCACAAGGACGTAGTAGTTCACCGCGACAATCTCGCCGTGGTCTGACGCAACGAAAAAAAATGCCCGACGAAAAGATAAAGCTTTCGCGCGACTGCCGCGCAATGATGATACCCTCGGGGCTGGGCGTGATACTCGCCGCCGGCAACGAGGTCGAGATAACCCACAGGCTCGGCGGAAACTTCACCGTGGCGGGGCTATTCGGCATGGCGAGAATCGACGGCAGGGACGCCGACGCCCTCGGGCTTCCCCCCTCGGCCGGAACATGCGAAACCGCCGCCGCCCTCCCGCAGCCCCCCTCCGCCGGCAAGCCCTCCGAAACTGTTTCCGAAAAGGATTTGTGGGAGGCCGCGCGCACGGTCTTCGACCCCGAAATCCCCGTGAACATAGTGGACCTCGGGCTCGTCTACCGCATGGAGACGTTCGAAGGTCAAGGCGGCAAGAAGCGCGTCGAGGCCGACATAACGCTCACCGCCCCGGGATGCGCGATGGGCCCCGCGATTGCCGACGATCTGCGCATGAGGCTCGAATCCCTCGCGGGGGTTGAGTCGGCGAAGGTCGAAATAGTGTGGGATCCCCCGTGGCACCAGGACATGATGAGCGAGGAAGCCCGCATGATTTTGGGCTTGGCATAGCGCGGCGCGCCTTTACAATCCCCCGAAACAAAAACTTCAACACACCGAACCGCCATGAGAAAACTCGCGTCAATCGCCGTTTTCGCCGCCCTGTTCGCAGCCGCGGCGCAGGCCGCCGAAACCGTCACGATAGTAGGCTCCGACATACTGGGCGACAAGATAAAGGCCCCGCTCGCCGCTGCGCTCAAAAAACAGGGCATATCGGCCAACATCGAAATGAAGGGCTCCTTTACGGCGGCGGACGCGCTCAAAAACGCCAAGGCAGACGTCGCGATAATAGCGATTCCGCGCGGCGAGAAAAAACCCGAAGGGCTCGTCCTATTCCCGTTCGCATACCACATCGCGTCGGTCGCCGTAAACATAGCAAACCCCATAGAGGAAATAAGCGCCTCGCAGCTATACAAAATTTACTCAAAGTCCGCCTCGCCCCGCGTGGACGCCTGGCAGTCCCTCGAAGTAGGCAACGCCTCGCTCAAAAACATCATGCCGATTACCACGAGCTTTTCCGATTCCCTTGTCGTCGAGCTCTTCAAATACGGCGCGCTGAAATCCACGGGGCTCGGGCAGTGGGTGAATGTTGCGAAGTCGCCCGCGGAGGCGCTTTCGATGCTGCGCGCAAACAATTCCGCGATAGCGGTTGTGGGGAAGGTGGAGGACACGAGCATGATAAAGATACTCGCCATATCCGCCGACTCCGACGGGGGGGCAAACAAATACGCTTTCAGGCCCGACCGCGACAACATTTTCAACGGCGACTACCCGCTCAGCCTGCCGTTCTACATAGCGGTGGAAAAGAGCGCCGCCGCCAGGCTCAAACCCCTGCTGAAAACGCTGCTGAGCGACGAGATCGCCGCCGTCATCGACGCCGACAATTTCCTCAGCGCGCCCAAAAATTCCAGAAAAAAATCCATTTTCGAACTTGACATTCTCAAATGACGCGGCACGATTGATCGCATTAAAAATTACGCGGGCTTAGCTCAATTGGCAGAGCGCGACCTTGCCAAGGTCGAGGTTGTGAGTTCGAACCTCATAGCCCGCTCCATTTAAAAAAATCGGCTTTTTTAAGCCTTTTTTTGTGTCCAAACGGGAGCGGAGGAGACTTTTTCGCCGCGGGCCACGCGGGCCACGAATACGTTAAAAACCGTCGCGGAACGCGGCGAACTTATCCGCCGGCGGAGTGTCGGAATATAAAGCCATGCAGAAAATCATTGCCAAATTAATACCCCAGGAGGGCATTCTGGGGATAGAAAACGATTCCGCGGCATCGGCGATACTCATATGCGCCGTCGTAATCGCCACATACGCCATAACATACGCCGCCGGAGCTCTCATGCGAAGATTTTCCGCAAACCTCAAAATCCAGAAGTTCGAGCGCGAGGCCCAGATACTTTCCAAACGCAGAATGTTCAAAAAGCTCGCCGACCTCATTCCGCCGATCGTCTTTCTGATTCTCATACCGATGCTCTTTCCCCGAGAGGACATCGGCGACGCGCTGTTTGTGGCGGTTGAAAAAATCCTCTTCCTGTATTTCTACATAGTCCTCTGGATCTTCCTGACGGGCGCCGTAGACGTGTTCAACGACCTCATATCCGCCAGAAGCCACAAGTACATGCGCGGATTCGTGCAGATGATGAAGCTGACAGTCGCGATGGTCGTGGTGATAATGGCGGTGTCGACTTTCATCGACAAGTCGCCGTTCAGGATACTCGCCGGCCTCGGGGCCTCCGCCGCCGTCATGATGCTCGTGTTCAAGGACGCCATACTCGGATTCGTAGCCTCCGTCCAGCTGTCCGCCAACGACATGCTCCAATGCGGAGACTGGATATCCATGCCCAAGTACGGCGCGGACGGCGTCGTCACCGAGATAGGGCTGACGGTCGTGAAGGTGAACAACTGGGACAACACCATAGCCAACCTCCCGACCTACGCGCTCGTGAGCGACTCTTACATCAACTGGCGCGGAATGTACGAAAGCGGCGGAAGGCGCGTGATGCGCCACATACTTCTCGACGTACACAGCATAAGGTTCTGCGACGGCGGCGAACTCGAAAAATTCTCAAAGATTCCCGCCCTGAAAGACTATATTTGCGAAAGCCTCGCAAAGGGCGCCGACGGCGGAAATCCGTATTCGCTCCTGACGAACGCGGGGCTTTTCAGAAAGTACCTCGAATGGTACATCGAAAACAACCCGCACACGATAAAGTCGATGACGCACTTCGTCAGGCAGCTCCAGCCGACCGAGAACGGCCTGCCGCTCGAACTCTACTTCTTCACTACGACCGAGTGGATAGAGTACGAAAAAGTCCAGTCCGACACTTTCGACTTCGTCATAGCCTCCGCCCCTCAGTTCGGGCTGAGGGTGTTCCAGGCGGAAAGCGACATCGAAGACGCGCCTTCCCAAAAAAATTAGCCCCGCATGCGGCGGCGCCTTTCCGCCGCCGTCCGCTGGCGGATATTAACCGTTTAGAAATTCCCTCCAAAATAATTCTTGCCGCGCGCCGAGCCCGCCGATTTTCCGGACTTTACGGGCGGCGGGTGGAAAACCTGCAAGCCGTCAAAGCTCTCCTGACTTTTTCGCGCCGCCGCAAGGCGAAGCCGCCAGCGCGGAGAGAGTTTTCCTCCGCGCTTTTTTGTTTTCGCGCCGGAAAATTTCATGCGGGAAAGCGCGGCAGACGCAAAATTGCTTGATTCGCCCGGCAAACCGAATTTCATTTTTCCGAAAATCGAAAGCCGGCGCTCGGGCGAATGTCCCGGCCTCCGCCAAAATGCGGAAACCGGCGGCTTTCGCCGGCAAATATGGAAACTGAAACGCCGACATATCCCGAACGCCCGCCGACCGGAGCGGCGGCGGACTTCCTGCTCGGATTCGCGGACGCCCTGATGTCCGCAGGCACCCAAACTTCGCGGGTGGCGCGCAACGTCGAGAGGCTCGCGGGAAATTTCGGATACCGCGCCGAAATAATAACTTTGCCAAAAACCATAGTCATGACGCTCTCGGCGGAGGGCAAATCGCTCACCCGCGTGAAAAAAATCTCGCCCCCGCGCCCCGACTTTTCCGCGCTCTCCGAATTGAGAATACTATCTTGGGAGGCGTACAGAAACGGATGGAGCCTCCGGCAGTGCGAGCGCAGATTCGCGGAAATCGGGAAAATAAAAAAGGCGGACAGGCGGGTTGTAGCGGTGGTGGTGGCGTTCGGCAACGCGGCGTTCTGCCGGCTGTTCGGAGGCTTCTACTCCATTCCGCTCGTCTTTTTCTGCACGCTCGCGGGGTTTGCGGCAAGAAGCGGGCTCGAGAAGCTCGGGGTGGGAACGCTCCCGCGCACTTTTGCCGCGGCGTTCGCATCGTCGCTGATGGCCGGAACGGGAGCCGTGCTCTTTGATTTCAAGACATCCATCGCGATTTCCACGAGCGTCCTGTATCTCGTCCCGGGAGTTCCTCTGCTGAACGCCGTAATCGACATATTCGACGGGAACGTCCTCGCGGGATTTTCGCGGCTTGCTGACGCCTCTTCAATCATATTGGCAATGGCGCTCGGGCTTCTCGCATCGCTCGCGATTCTCGGAGGGAATGCGCTGTGACCGCGGTTTTGCTATCGGACGCCGCATTTGCGGCCGCCGCCGGAATCGGATTCGGAATCGCCTTCAATCCGCCGAGGGGAAAACTTCTGCTGGCGGGGCTATTCGCTGCCGTAGGCCACTCGCTGCGGCTGTGGCTTATGCTCGGATGCGGAATGAACATATGCCCGGCGACGCTCATCGGCGCGTTCGCGATAGGCATTCTCGGGTTTTTGGCCGGCAGGATTTCCGGATGCCCGTCGGAAATTTTCACTTTTCCCGCCCTTCTGCCGATGATTCCCGGCCTTTACGCCTACAAGACGGCGTTGGCGGCTATAAAATTTCTGTCGGAATCCCCGGGCTCCGAATTGTCCGTCAAATGCCTTTCCGAATTTTTCTTCAACGCAATAACGTCTACGGCCATAATGCTCGCGATAGTGATAGGGGCGGCGGCCTCCGTGTTTATCGACACCCTGTCCGCCAGAATTGAGAACCGGAAAATGCTCGCCGGACTCGGGCGCGGCTTGGCGCAGCGCGCCGGAAAATCCCGTTCGGCTTAAAAAGGGCGGCGAATAATTTCTACGGCCAAACGATGCGCGGCAGAGCGGGGCGGATAAGCGCGGCCGTTTTCCTCCGCAAAACTCCGCGCGCGGCGGGAAAACCCGAAAAAAAAACGCCGCTTTCCCAAATCGGCCGAATAGCGGGCGCGCCGGCCTTCGGCAAAGGCGAACCATTCCGCTTTGCGCCTGCGGCGGCAGCCCGCAAAATTGGCAAAACAAATAGGGGGTCGCATAAAAAAAACGGGCCGCCGTTTTCCGGCAGCCCGTCGAAATTTTCTTTACGCTCCCGCTTACACGAGCTTGTATTTGCCCGGCACGGGAACCGATACGGGATTTTTGAGGCTCAAATCCTGCGTCTTGCCCATGAGGTCTACGTTCTGGGGAACGATGTTTTCCTCGGACTTCTTGACCATCCAGTCGTACTTGAACCTCTTGCCGGAGAACGCGCTCATTCTGCCGGCGATGGCGACCATATTGGAGTTTATGAGGTGCCTGAGCTCGTTTACCCTCCTGCCGCTGCGAATTGCCGAGAGCAGGTATTTGTGCTCGGCGATGTACGGGTCGAGTTCGAGCTTGCCGGGAGCGTAAATTGTCTTGCCCTTGTGGTCGGTGAGGCGCAGTCCCTGGAATATGCCCTTGGTGCCGACGATTCTCTCGCTGACATTGGGGGTGGTGTTCGGATCCTGATGGCAGTAGCTCGCCATGCGCAACCCGTTGCCCATGTCGTAGTCGATGGCGAAGTGCGAGAACCTGTCGCCGTAGCGCGGGCACGGGAGGTCGGTGCTCCTGCCGCCAAGGCCCGTCGTCACCTCAACGGGCATGCGGTCGCTGCCGAAAGCCCACATGAGCACGTCGATGTTGTGGACGTGCTGCTCGACGATGTTGTCGCCGGAAGCCCAGATGAAACACCACCAGTTGCGGATCTGGTATTCGAGAGTGTCTTCGGTGCCCTCCTTGCCGTGCGCCCATGCGCCGATGTAGCTGCCGTTGTTCCAGTAGCACTGGCCGGCGAGCAGTTCGCCGATTTCGCCGTCCTGCATGCGCTTTACGAGATCCTGATAGCGGTTGTCGTAGCGGCGCTGGTTGCCGCAGACCACGCAAAGGCCCTTCTTGGAAGCTTCTTCGGCGAGCTTGTACATCTTGCGGCCCTGGATCACGTCGACCGCGCCGGGCTTTTCGAGGAACGCGTGCTTGCCCGCCGCCACAATCTTTTCATAGTGGGGGGTGCGGAAGACCGGAGGGGTTGCCTCTATCACGACGTCGATGTCTTCGGAGAGAACCTGATCCACATTGTCCCATCCGGAGAACTTCTTGACTTTCGCGGGGTCGATAATTTCGGAAGCCTTGGATTCGCCTACGGACTTTTTGGCGGCGTCGTGGATTTTATTTGCGGCCTTGTCGAGCTTTTCGGGGAAGAGGTCGCCCAAAGCCACGATTTTGATGTTGGGATCGGCGGCTATCATATTGCACGCCGCGCCCGTACCGCGCCCGCCGCAGCCTATGAGCGCCACCTTTATCCTGTCGCTGCCCTTTACCTGGGCGAATCCAAAACGCGGCAAAGCCGCCGCGGCCGCGCCGAGGACGGCGCCGTTTTTAACAAAACTTCTTCTGTCCATAATATTAGAGTGTAATTGTTTGATTGTTGCCATTCCGCGGCGCAAGAGGCTGAAATCCCCCACCAAACGGGAAAGCGTCCCGCTCCCGCAAGAACAATACAAATATCGACCGTTTCGGGCGGCAAGTCAACATTTTTTCGCCCGCGCCAAAGTCAGCGGGAACGCTTGAACACGGCTCGCGCCTGAAAGACCGCATACGGCGCGTCGGGGGATTCCCCGAAAATGCGGACGTCGAAGAGGGCGGTCTTTTGGTCGGCGAACACGGCGCGCGCCTCGGCTGTCACTGCGGAACCCGCGGGGCACGGGGCGATGTAGTTTATGGACGAGCTCGCGCTGACGGCGGAGCGTTCGTCGGTGTTGGCGGCGAGCGCGAGGGCGAAGTCGGCGAGCGAAAACAGAAATCCCCCGTGGGCGATGCCCAGCCCGTTGAGAAATTCGGGGCGCGCTACGGCGCGGGCGCGGGCGTAGCCGAAGCGGCTTTCGAGCGCCTCAAATTCGAGGGTCTTTGCAAATGCGTCGTTATCGGTACTCGGCATGGTGAAGAAGCTCTTTAAAATCTCCTACACCGATATTCCACCCGCAATAAAGCTTCAACAATATTTTATCGCTAAGATAAAATTTGCCGCGGACGACTGCCATGCGCGGGTTCGGCTGCGATTCCCCCGCAATAGCGCCGGCTTTTCGGCGGCCGCCGCGCAATTTCTCAACCATATTTTCCATTGCACGCATCCGCGTAATCGCAAGGCAAATCTCCGCGCGAGCCGCGTCCATTTTAGGACTTTATCCGCGCCTTTTCCGAAATGCCGAAACCCGCGAGCGAAAATTTTTGGAAATAAACAGCGGCAAATACGCGCTTAGGGCAAATCGTCAGCCCCAAAACAGCAATACCGCGCACGCGAGCACCACTCCGCCGGATATTGCGCGGCCCCATTTTTGGAAAAACTCTCCGCCGCCCCTTACGAATCCGAGCCCGAACATCACGGCGGCAGTCATGGCGAGCATAGTTGCAACCGTTGAAACCGAAAACGCGGCGACCACTGAGGCGACCCCCGTCCAGTCGCCTTCGGAAGCTGGAACCATGACGAGCGGAGCGAGTATTTCGCACGGGCCAAGGGTGAAAATCAAAAACAGCGTCCAAAAATTCGCCCTGTCGGAAAATCCGCTCGAGACATCCGCCGCCACCTTATTTTCAGCCCGCCCCGCCGCTCCGCGGCAGCACAGGCAGATCCTCCCCGCAAACGACGCGCGCACTTCCGCCGCAAAGTACGCGAGCGCAAACGCCAAAAAGAGCCACCTCATCGCATTTTCGCGGATTTCCTCCGCCGCCTCGACGGAGCCTATCCCCGCGCCGAGCGCGACTCCTATTCCGCCGACAAGCGCGGACGACAGCACATGCCCCGCCCCGCACGCCGCCGCCAGCGCGAGGGCCCGTCCGACGCCCCATCCGCGCGACTTCGCGATTGCCGCAAACGGCAGATAGTGCGCGGGATTCGCCGCGGTGTGCCCCGCGCCGAACGCGGCCGCCGTCGCCGCCAGGGCCAATATTTCTCCGCCGGAACCCACCGCTCAAATCCTGTTGGCAAGGTGCGCGCAATAGCCCGCTCCGAAGCCGTTGTCTATGTTAACGACGCTTACGCCGTTTGCGCACGAGTTTATCATCGAAAGCAGCGCGGAAATCCCCCCGAAGCTCGCGCCGTACCCAACGCCCGTGGGAACGGCTATCACGGGAACCGACACGAGCCCCGCGAGGACGCTCGCGAGCGCGCCCTCCATGCCCGCCACAGCAACGACCGCGGCGTGCGCGCGTATCTCTCCGATTTTGTCGGCGAGCCTGTGTATGCCCGCCACTCCGCAGTCGTAAAACGCGTCGGCGGGGCTGCCGAGAAATTCCGCCGTCACCCGCGCCTCCTCCGCCACCGGCATGTCGCTCGTCCCCGCGCTGACTATCGCCACCCTGCCGCGGACTTTTGGGCGCGGAGTTTTCGGGGGAATCCACGCCGCGCGCGCGATTTCGCAGCATTCAGCCTCCGGAAACGCCGAGAGAAACGCCGACATCCCGTCGGGCGGCAGGCGCGTTGCGAGAACCCCCGAGCCGCGCGCGGCCAAAACGGAGGCTATCTCGACTATCTGCGCGGGCGTCTTGCCCGCCCCGTATATCACCTCTCCCGCGCCGCACCTGCGCTCTCGCGCGGCGTCCACGGAAGCGTGCGAAAGGCGTATTATGGACATCGAGTCGATGAGCCTCTCGGCCTCGTCCTCGCCTATTTCCCCGTTTTTAAAGGATCGGAGCACTGAGCGGATTTCGTCCTTCATCTGTTCATATTCCCCATTGAATAGCCGTTCAAATCCACGGAAACGGACTCGAAACCGAGCGATTTGAGCCTTTCCGCGACGGCGGGAGCGAGCTCCCCCGCGCGCGCGAAAAATTTTCCGAGCTCCTCCGCTCCGATCTCCACGCGCGCCCGCTTTCCGTGGACGCGGACCCTCACGCGGGAAAACCCGAGCGAGCGCACGAACTCCTCGGCGGCGTCCGCCGCGCGCAGCGCGCTTTCAGAGACGCGCGCGCCGGCCTCAAAGCGCGTCATGAGGCATGCGTTCGACGGGGACGGCGCGAACCGCGGCATGTTTTCGCGCGCGTATTCGAGTATGTCGGCCTTCCCCCATCCGGCTTCGAGCAGCGGGCTGCGGACGCCGAGCTCCCTCAGCGCCCTCATTCCCGGGCGAAAGTCGGAGAGGTCGTCGGCGTTCGTGCCGTCGCAGAGCGTCCCGAGGGACTCTTCGCGGCAGATGCGCGCAAATTCCGAAAATATCCCGCGCTTGCACAGATAGCAGCGGTCGGGCGGATTTTCTCTTATCGCTTCCGGAATTTCGGCGGACTTTACCGCGCGCCGCGCAACCCCCGCGGCGGCGCACAATCTTTCGGAGTCCCTCATTTCCGCACGCGGCATCTGGGGCGTGTCGGCGGTAAGGGCGGCGCAGTTTTCGGCGCCGAGCGCGGAGGCCGCGAAATGCAGCAGCGCGCCGCTGTCGAGCCCTCCCGAGAGGGCGACCGCGACCTTGCCGAACCCCCGCAGGATTTCAGTCAGAGTTTTTTCTTTCAAATTCATCGAGTATTTTCCGCGAAACCGCCTCGAACGGGATTGCGAATTTCTTCGAGATTTTCGCGACGTCGTCAGCCTCGGGCTTCGACTTTTTGGCGCATCCGCACCGCGCGGTCTTGACGCGGACGGGCCCGAAAGAGGATTCAAACTCGGTCTCGGACCTCGGGAGAAAGTCGCGCAACACGCGGGTTTTCCGGACGCCGAGCGTGGACGAGCGGCCGAAGAAAACCCGCTCCACATCCGCCGCGCCCGCGGGGCCGCACAGGGCGCAGACCTTCGCGCCGAGCCTGCCCTTTTTCATGAAAACCGGCTCCTGCCAGGCGTCGCGCGCGCCCGCCGACATCAGCGACGCCGTAAAATCCGCGAGCGCCTCGGCGGACATATCGTCGATGTTCGCGCACAGCAAAAACATCTCCTCGGAGCCGCATTCGGAACTTTCTCCGGACTCGTATATCATGACGCGCAGCGCGTTCGCGATTTCCGGAACGTCTCGCCCGCCGATTCCGATTCCGGCGGCGGGGGCGGGGGCGGACGGGCGGGGAGGGAAGTCGGCGCGCGGCGCGGCGGGGGGCGCCGCGCCCGTCGGCGCGGGCGCCTCGTGCGGGGCGCCGCCTATGCGCGACGGAAACCGTTTGGCGAGCTCCGCCGTCGCGGGGGCCGGCACCGGCATGAGGCCGTGAGCGCACCTGACGGTTCCCGAGCCGAGCTCAACCGCCGACGAAACTATTCTGTCCGCGCCGAGCAGCTCGAAGCACACCGCCGCTCCCGCTATGTCTATTATGGAGTCTACCGCCCCCACCTCGTGAAAGCAGACGTCGCCGATTTCGCGCCCGTGGATTTTTGCCTCGGCCTCCGCAAGGACGGTAAAGATTTTCAGGGAATCGGCCTTGGCCCTATCCGACAGCCCCGAATTTTCAATCAGCTTTTTTATTTCCGAAAACGGCCTGTGAGCGTGCGAATGGGAATGCCTTCCGGAATGCGAACGTTCCCCGCCGCCGGAATGCCCGCCGGCATGGGAATGGCAGCGTCCATGCTCCTCCCCTTTAAGGCAAGCTCCGCCGACCTCTTCCGAATCCAAGACCACGCGCGCGCGGGTTCCGGATATGCCGAGCCTGCTCTCCCGCGAAAATTTGAGCCTCCACCCTCCGATTCCGATTGTTCTCAGCCGCCTCTCGAGCTCGGCTGGATCCGCCCCCGCGTCCACGAGCGCCCCGAGATTCATGTCGCCGCTTATGCCCGCGAAACAGTCGTAATAAAGAGTCTTCATAAATCTGCGCGCAATGTTAGATGCGGCCATTCGGCGCGTCAAGACGTTTGCGCGCCGCGAATCGCGGAACCCCCCGGGCCGAATATAACTGTCAAAAAAATCTTCCCCAAAAACGCCCTTGCCGTCCGCCGCCGCCTTTTGCTAAGCTTATTATATGGCCAGTAAATTATTATGCATATCGGGGATTTTGTTTTTAACTCTCGCGGCGCGCGCGGCAACGGTCGTTTCGGAAGACGCAAAAGTTCCGAAGCGCTATGTGCAGCCCGTCATCGGCAACGGCTCAATCTGCACGAGCGTCGACTTTGAGGGCGAGCAGGTTCAGAAAAAATACCGCAGCTATTATCCGGAGGTCGTGTGGGCCGGAAGAAGGTACGCGCGCACCGACAACAATTCGGCGCTCATCACGATGGGCCACTACAAGACGGACATAACCGTAAACGGAAAGCCGCTGGGCAAACTGCTGTCGTGGACCCAAAGGCTCGACCGCGAAAACGCGCTGATAGAATGCATGGCAAAATACGAGCGCGCAACCGTCCGCACGCAGGCGTTCGCGCCGATGGGCCTCGACATGCTCGCCGTTAAGAAAACCGTCGAGCCCAACGGCGGGCCCGCGCAGGTCAAAATCAAATTCACCTATTTCCTGACCGACGCCGACTCCGTAAAAAACCCGCCGCGGATGATCGTCGAAAAGCCCGAGGGCTCGCCCGAGAGCGCGTCGATAAAATATGCCGCATACGGGTTGAAAGTATACCGCGGCGAAATAACGGTCTTTCCGTCGGCGGCGTCAAAATTCGAGGCCGGCAAAAACTCCGCGGCTTTTGAAACTTCCTTCGCCGAGGGAAAGCCCGCGGAAGTCTCGTACCTCGTCGCCTACGCCGACAACTACAACACGGACATCGCCGGCGACATCGAGCGGCTCGCCGACAAAATCGCAAAGGGCGGCAAGAAAGCGCCGTACTCCGACATAGTAAAGCTCTCCGGAATCGCCCGCCAGGACGAATTTCCCGAATCCGCGCGCGACGAGCGCGCCGCCGAGCTCCGCAAAACCGCAAAAAAAGGCTACGATAAAATCCTCGAAGAGCACAAAAAGCTCTGGGCCGACTATTACGCGCAGGGCTCGGCAATCTCGATTCCCGACGCGGAAATTTCCGACGCCTATCTCACGGCCCTATACCACATGAAGAGCGTCGCCACGCGCTGGTCTTTCCCCGTCACCCTCTTCGGGCACGGAGCGGGCTGGTCGGGCAGGTTCTTCGGCTGGGACGAATACTACACGGCGGTCGGCGCGATGTCGGCGGGCAAATTCGGCCTCTCCGAACGCCCGTGCGTATTCCGCCGCAAGCTGCTCGCCCCCGCCGTGATGAGGGTTTCCTACTACCGCGCGCCGACATTCGGGAAAGAGGGCGCCAGATACGTCTGGGAGACGAACGAGGACGGCTCCGAAGGCACGACCGACGGCCTGTGGCTCGACCACGTATTCCACATGTCCACGATCTCCGCGACAGGCTGGAGGCAATACCTCTACACGGGCGACAAAAAATTTCTCGAAAAAACCGCCTATCCCGTGATGAAAGAGTGCGCGCTCTTCTTCCTATCCCACATGGTCTGCAAGAACGGCGACAAAATCACGATAGGCAAGTGCACCGACATCGAGCGCCTCGGACCCGCCGTGGAAAACGCGTTTCTCACCTCATGCGGGGCGATCTACTCCTTCGAGACCGCCGCGAAAGCCGCCGACATACTGGGCGTTGATTCCGAAACCGCAAAGATTTTCAGGGAAACCGCCGCGGGCCTGCGCAAGTCGCTTCCGCAAAACGACAAAATGTATATCCCCTTTGAGGGCTGCGAGGAAAAGAGCATAGTCGCAATCGGAGGATATTTTCCCTTCCCCGTGCTGAAATCCGGCGACCCAAAGGGGGTCGCCGCCGTGCGCGACTTCCGCGAGAACATCTATTCGGCGGGCAATATGGTGCCCGTCGGGAAGTCCGTGTGCTCGTGGTACGCGAGCTGGCTTAGCTCCGCATTGGCGCGCATAGGCGACGCGAAAGAAGCCTTTGACATGGCAAAGCTCTCCATGAGCGGACTGGGGCTATTCAATGAGCCGTGGGAAATCCTCGAAACCGGCAACAACCCGTGGTTCGTCTCGGCGGCGGGCAACTTCGTGTACGCCTTCAACAACCTGCTCCTGCACCAGAACGAGGAGGGCGAAATAAAGGCGGCGTGGGCGGTTCCGGAGAGCTGGAAAGACTTTTCGTTTTCACTGCCCGCATACGGCGGAGGAAAGCTCGAAGCCGAGGTAAGGGACGGAAAATTCGCAAAGCTCGAATACGAGAGCGGCGACAATGCGAAAAGAACCCTAATGTTTCCCAAGAGGCTCGTGCCGGAAGGCAAAGCGGAAAAATCGTGGAGAGATTGCGGAGATTTCTATGCGGTTGACGTCTCGGGGAATTTTTCCCTATAAACGGCGGATATTTGCGCGCATTCTCCGCCATTCAAAAGCCGCCCGCATTATGCCCGCGAGATGCGATTGAACGGCGAGAGGCTACGCCCCTCCCAATCCCCGCAAACGGCAACCTCCCGCGGGAGGCTATAAAATATAGATTTGGAATGCGAAACCGGCGCGCCGCGCGCCTGCATGGAAGGGGCAAATTGCGCACAGCCCGCCGCAGGGAAAATCCATTGCCCATTCAACGGCGCAGCGCGCCCCCGCCGCCGCATTCGGAGAAATCACTTCTTCGAGCGCGGCAGCATTTTTACGGTCGGACGCGGGGGGCGGTTTCGGGCGGGCGCGAGAGTTTCGTCGTCCTCGAAGTCCGGAATGAAAGAGCGCGGCGCGGATTGCGCGGCTGGGGCGGACTGCGGGGTTTCCGCCTCGACGGTCATCGAGCGCCTGCCGCGGTTGTAGACCATTCTCGGGCCGGAAACGCGGGTGTTGTCCTCCCTGTCGATTACGACCGGATCTTCGGAGAGCACAACCATTTCGTCCTCCGGGAACACTTCCGCCCTGCCGCAGGCCGCGCTTTTGAGGCCGCTTGAAAGGTTCACGCTTTCAAGAAGATAGATTTTCGATATGGAATGCCCGCCGTTCTTCAGCTTGCGCATTTCGACTTCCGCCTTTTCGCACGATACGTCCATGTCGGTGCCCGACGCCTTTACGTCGCCCTCGAAGAAATAGCGGTCGGAATCCGTTCCGCCCACGAGCCACTGCTTGTCGCTGGTGATAACGGTCGGCTTTTCCTCGAGCTTTTTGTCGGCGCGCACCTCTTCGAGCCCTATTGCCTTGGTTGCGGGCAGGCGGATCGTAGGCCTCTTGCCGGGGTTTGCGGGGGAGATCAGCAGCTCCACATACCTGTGGGGGGCGGATTTGCCGCCGTCGCCGCCCTTGAGCTTCGGGTAGATCACCGCGGTTTCCGCCTCCGCCGAATAGCCTTTTTGGGAAATTTTGACCGAATCGGTCGCGGTAATCTTGCGTACGGAGTCTCCGCCCTTTCCGTCTCGAATGGCGAGCGCCTGCATTTTTTCGCAAGACGCCCTTATGTCGTCGGAGGTTATGCGGACGTCGCGGTCGAAGTCGAAGCGCATGTTTTTCTCGCTCTTGACGAATTTCAGCCGCTTTGACTTCACGACGGTCTCGGCGCCCTTCTTCGGCTTTTCTCCGGCGGATATGCCCTCGCGGATATTCAGGACTACATCGGAATTTTCCGCTTTGGGGTCCGCAAACGCAAGCCCCGTGCTCTTTTCCTTCAAAAACACTATCACGTCGGCAAAAAGCTTCATTCCGCGCTCGGGGTCGGCGAGCGACGCATTGTCGGACAGCACGACCTCGCTCCTTCCGGGCAGGATTTCCATGCGGTCCGCGGCGGCGTTGCCGTTTTCGTTGGAAAGCCGCACATTGCCCCCGCCCTCTATGCGCGAAACTTCCGGCTTTCCGCCCTCTTTGGAAGCCGACTGCGCCGAGAGCGAATCGCATGACGCCTTGAAAGAGTCGGCGTCAACCTTCACGTTTCCGAAAAAGTCGAAAAAGTTTTTTTCGCCCTCCGTCCTCATTTTTATGGAGTCCGCGGATATGGCGATCCTCTCCTCTTTGCCCTCGGAATCGGTGTTGAAAATCACGGCGCGCGCGCGGCCGGATTTGCCGGACTTTGCGGCGAGAGACTTTTTGCCCCTGTCGATTTCAATTGTGTCTCCGGATATTTCGGCGCGGCTGGGGATGTCTTTTATATGGGGGCTGCCGGAGAGGAACGCCGCGGACTCGGACGGCAGGATTTTGGCGCCGCCCGCGCGGATGTCCTTGTTTTCGTAAAGCATTTTTATGTTCCCCTCGGCGTCGATTTCGCTCACGCCGGAGCCTCCCCGCCGCTCTTTGGGGGCGACTGCGCGCAGGGCGTCGCACTCGAGCTTCATCTGGGAGTTCTCGAGCCTTACGTTTTTGCGGACGTCGAACACGTTGCTGCCGCCCTCCCCGAGCATCGAGCCGTACCTGCCGGTTATGCGCGTGTCGGGCGCGCCTTTTTTTTCGCCGCCGGCGGGGAATATGTCCACGGTTATGCCGTCGAAGACCTCGACGAATTTTTTCGCGGAATCCCACGTCCACTTCTTCCCGTCTATTTTAAACTCCGGCGCGCGGACGAATATGTCGGAATCCCCCGACACGAACTTTTTTACCGGATCCACCCTCGCCGACGGGCTCGTTATGGCGGCTTTCAGCGCGCCGTTTGCGCCGTCTTCAAAGAGCAGAAGCCTGAAGCTCTCAACGTCTATGCGGGTGTCGCTCTTGTATGCCGCCTTTTCGCCGAACAGCTCCCACTCCTTGTCGCCGGTGTTTTCGTTGAAATTGGGCAGTTCAAAGTTTTTGACGGTGCCGGGAAGCATCGTCGTCATGCGCTGGGCGCAGATCGGCGCCGCGAGCGCGAGCGCGAGCGCCGCGGCCGCGGGGGTCGCCCCAGTACGTGAAATAGGCCTCGTCAAAAGGGTTAGAACAAAAACGAAAAAAAAGCCGACACCCCAAATTAGACCTCGGCGGCGTCTTCGGCGAGCATGTAGGCGGGCGTCGAGTACACGTTTTTGGACTCGTCCTCGACGAACGACGACGCTGGGCACTCGACGTGCTTCGCGCCGGCGGCCTCTATCGCCGCGGCGGTCTTGGGGTCGGAGCCTATCGTGAGCTTCACGCCGCCGCCTATCGCCTTTGCCGCGATGACGGGCGATATGCACAAAAACGCGATTTTCCTCCCGAGCGAGAGCATTCCGGAAATCGCCCTTTCGACAGACGGCTCCACCGAGCACCCCGCCCCATCGTAGGCGAAAGTCGAAAGGGTTTTGGCCGCCCCGAAGCCCCCCGGGAACACGAGCATGTCAAAATGTTCGGGATTGAAGCGCGACAGGGGCTCGATTTTCCCGCGCGCGATTCTCGCCGACTCCGCGAGCGCCGAGCGCGGCGCGCCGGAATTGCTGCCGTCGAGGTGGTTCACGCAGTCGCTCTGCCGCACGTCGGGCGCGAAGAACGAAACTTCCGCCCCTCCCCTCAAAAGGCACAGAAGGGCTATAACAGCCTCGTGGATTTCAGTGCCGTCGTACACTCCGCAGCCGGAGAGAACCATCGCCGCCCTCGGTTTTTTTGCGCTGTCAGTCTTCATAGCCAATAGCCGTTGTTTTTGTTTTGAGATTTTGAAGTTCAAGCCTCGACAGTCAAGCCGTCGTAGGCTATATGACAATTTTTCGGCAGCGTGCGTTCGATTTTGCCGAAATCTATGTGGGATGTCGTGTGGGTTAGAAAGGCGCGCTTCGGAGCCAACCTCCCCACGGCTTCGAGCGCCTCCGAAAGCGTCATGTGCGACGGGTGGGGCTTTAACCTAAGGCAGTCTATCGCGAGCACGTCGGCGCCCGCGGCGAGCTCTTCGGCGCGCGGCGGCAGGGACTTGCAGTCGGTGTAGTACGCAACCCTCTTTCCGCCGCATTCAAAGACCAGCCCGAGCGTCTCGACCGGCCCGTGCGGGAGCGAAACCGAGCGGATTTTCAGCCCGCCGCCCATGTCCAACTCTTCGGGCATGGGCTTGATGCGGAAACACGGGTATCCGCGCTCCGCCGGCCTCTCGCCGAGCGCGTACGGGAACATCGCGCGTATGCGCTCAAGCCCGTATTCGTTGGAATAGACGTCTATGGCATTGCCCTCGGCTCTGTCGCAAAACCTGCGCAGGTCGTCCATGCCCGCTATGTGGTCGGCGTGCCCGTGCGTGAGTATAAAGGCGTCGGCGCGCGAAACCGAATTTTTGAGGCATTGCAGCCTGAATTCCGGCCCCGCGTCGATCTGGATTTCCATGCCGCCCGCATACAGGTGCGCGCACGAGCGCGTGCGCCAATTCTTGGGGTTTGAGAGGTCTATGCCGCTCGAATCGTAGCCTATGACGGGGACTCCCTGAGAGGTTCCCGTTCCCATGAATACGAGTTTCATCGCGAATAAATACCCCTGTTCCGAAGGCCTAAAATTTGACGGTTGCGGACTTTATCGCCTTGTCTCCCCTGCCGCCCGAGAACGCGCCGACCGAGCCGCGCGCGTCGCCTTCCGCCTCGAGAACCGCGAGCAGCTTTCCGGAAAACGCCCTCATATAGTTGGAGCTGAAAGGCGTCAAATCGGTCGGGTCGCCGTTGCAGAGCGCGCGCAGCTTCACGTTGCCGTCGGTTGAAAAGTATATTATGTTGTCCGCGCGCGGGCAGAGATTGCCGTCTTTGTCCACGACGCTCACTTCGACAAAGCACAATTCCTCCCCGCCAAACTTCTTTTTGTCCGCCTTGATTTCGAGGCGCGCGGGTTCCCCCGCGGTCTTTACCGTCTTTTCCGCGGCCTTTTTCCCGTCCGCGGAATACGCCACTACTTTTATCTCGCCGGGCTCGTAAACCGCGTCCTCCCAAATCAGGCGCGACTTCCCGAATTTGCCGGAACCTCCCTTTTCGCGCACTCCCATGCTCTTGCCGTTTATGAAGAGCTCCGCCTTCGGGTAGTTGGTGTAGCAGTAGACGGGCGTCTTCTGCCCAACCCTGTCCGGCCATGTCCAGTGCGGAAGGATGTGCAGGGTTTCGGCTTCCGGCCTCCAGCGCGCGCGGTAGAGGTAGAACCTGTCCTTGGGGAATCCGCACAAGTCGACTATTCCGAAATAGGAGCTCTTTGCCACGAAATCGCCGTCGTAGGGGAAGGGTTCGCCGAGATAGTCGAAGCCCGTCCATACGAATTCCCCGAGGTTGAACGGGTTTTCGTCCTGCCCTTTCCACTCGTCCTCCGGAATCTGCGACCACGGCGCGCAGGCGAGGTCGTAAGAGGTGACCTGGTAGTCGTGCGACCACGGATTTTTGCTCTCCGCAGTCGGGAAGTGGTATACGCCGCGGCTGCTGACGGTGGATGCCGTCTCGCTTCCGTAGATTATGGCGCGCGGCTTTTTGTCGTAGCACTCTTTATAATAGAAAGGCTTGTAGTTGAAGCCTATCAAGTCGAGCTCGTCTACAAACCCGTGCTCGACCGCCTGCCTGTTGCGGTCGCAGCCCGCCGTCACCGGGCGCGTGGGGTCGGCCGCGCGCGCAATGTCGGCGAGGAATTTCGCCGTCTTGCGGCCCTCCGGAACCGTCTGCTCTGGAACCTCGTTGCCGATGCTCCACATAACGACGCACGGATGGTTGCGATCGCGGCGTATCATCGCCTCCAAATCCTTCTTCGCCCACTTGTCGAAGAGCTTGTTGTAGCCGTTTTCGCACTTGGGCATCTTCCACTCGTCAAACGCCTCAACCTGCACGAGAATCCCCATTTCGTCGCAGAGGTCGAGCAGCGCGGGGGCCGGCGGATTGTGCGAGGTGCGCACGGCGTTGACGCCCATATCCTTCAAAATTTCCAGCTGCCTGCGCGCGGCGGAGACATTGAACGCCGCCCCTATCGGCCCGAGGTCGTGGTGCATGCATACGCCTTTGAACTGCACGCGCTTTCCGTTGAGCTTAAACCCGCCGTCGCGGTCGTAAGAAATCGAGCGCACGCCGAACTTGGTGAAGTATTCGTCGACGGGTTCGCCGTCCGAGAGCACCTCCGTCCTGGCAGTGTAGAGCGCGGGCGACTCGGGCGCCCAGAGCTCCGGCGACTTTATCTCGAGCTCCTGAACGGCCTTTCCGCGCCCGCCCGAAATCTCCGCTCCGGAAACCTTCTGCGCGACGGTCTTTCCGCTCGGGGAAATAATGGAAGTCCTAACCGAAACCTTTTTGCCGGAATCCGAAAAGTCCGCCACCGACGTCTCTATGCGGCATGTAGCGGATTCTTTCGAAACCTTCGGCGTTGTGACGTACGTCCCCCAGTTTTCGACGTGCGTCTGCGGCTTTGCGACGAGCCTCACGTCGCGGAAAATCCCCGCCCCCGAATACCACCGCGACGCCGACGGAAGGTTCTCGAGCCGCACTGCGAGCTTGTTGGGCTGCCCGAATTTGAAATGCTTGGTGAGGTCCAGCTCAAACGAAGCGTACCCGTAGGGCCATTCGCCGACGCATTCGCCGTTGAGCCACACCTTCGCGCGGCTCATCGCCCCGTCAAACTGTATGTAAACCCTCTTGCCCGCCTCCGACTTCGGCAGCTCAAGCGTCTTTCCGTACCAGCCGACCCCCTCGAACGGCAGCGCGCCCGTGCGCCCGGTGCGCGTGCGCGCTTTCTTTTCGCCGTCCTGCATCACCTGCGTGAACTGCTTGTCGTAATTCAAGTTGAACGCCTGCCCTATCGCCCAGTCGTGCGGCACCTTGACGCGCTCCCAGCCGGAAGTGTCCGCGGAGACGGCCTCTCCGCCGGCCGCCTCCCCCCTGTGGAAGAGCCATTCTCCGCCGAGCGAAACATCAGTCGGCCTGTACGCAAACGCCGCGGGGACGGCGGCCGCCCAAAAAAACATGCAAAAAGCCTTTTTCATACGCGCATTTGAAATTTAACGAACTTCCTCTCATTACGTTAAAAAATCAGCCTTATTTCAAGCATTTTTGCGGCGGCATTTTACCCGATTCATTCGGCCGGAACATGGCAATCGCCGGCGCAACGCGAAAAAAACGCGCTCCAAAGAGCGGAGCGCAAAAAAAATGGTCCTGAACGGATTTGAACCGTTGACCAAGCGATTATGAGTCGCCTGCTCTAACCACTGAGCTACAGGACCGAATTTAAAGTTTGCAGTTTCGCATTCGGCGCGCCCCTTGGCAAGCTATTTTTTTCAAAACCGCCGCGAGCGCCCGAAATTTTGCTTGTTATGCGGCAAAAAAAGCAATTTATTTTTCACCGATGCAAAAAAACCTTGTTTTAGGACTCGACATCGGCGGTTCCGGCGTAAAGGGCGCAATCGTCGACGTCGCGAAAGGCGAATTTGTAGGCGACCGCATAAGGATCCCGACCCCGACCCCGCACACTCCCTCCAACATCGTATCGGCGATATCGGAAATCGTCGCCGGATTTAAATGGAAGGGGCCGATCGGCTGCGGCTTTCCCGGGGTCATAAGGTCGCAGATAATAGAGACCGCCGCCAATCTCGGCGGCAAGAATTTTATCGGCGTAAACCTCGCCGAGGAAATCGGCCGCGCCTGCGGGTGCGAGGCATGGGTTATAAACGACGCCGACGCCGCCGGAAGCGCGGAAATAAATTTCGGGGTAGGCCGCGGCCGCCGCAGCGGAGTGCTGATGATGCTCACCGTCGGCACCGGCATAGGCGTAAGCATGTTTTCAAACCGCACGCTCGTCCCGAACCTCGAGCTCGGACACCTGAGAATGCGCGACAAGGCCCTGAAAAAATACATTGCCGCCGAGAAAATCTGCTCCGACGCCGCGAGAAAGTCGCACGACCTCTCGTGGCAGCAGTGGGCGGGGCGGTTCAACAAATATCTCCAATACGTCCACTCGCTCTGCTGGCCGGATCTGATAGTAATCGGCGGCGGCGTGGCGTCAAAGAGCGACAAGTTCCTGAAATACATCAAGGCGGACTGCGACATCGCCATCGCCAGGCTCGAAAACCGCGCGGGCATAATAGGAGCCGCCTGCGAAGCCCGCAAAAACATATAGCCCCGAAATCGGGACCCTCCGCGCGCGCCGCGCGACGGCCGTTTTTTTTGTTGCGCGCCCGCCCGCCGGATGAATTATTAAATTTTGGAATTTTTGGAAAAGGCATTCATATGAGCGAATCGGAAAAGGCGGTAATAACCCTCAACGGAAAGAGCTTCGACTTCCCCGTGGTCAGCGGGACCGAAGGCAACAAGGCCGTGGACATCTCGACGCTGCGCTCGAGGACGGGGTACATCACGCTCGACGAGGGCCTCGCAAACACGGGTTCGTGCAAGAGCAGCATAACTTATATCGACGGCGAAAAGGGCAAGCTCAGCTACCGCGGAATCCCCATTGAGGTCATAGCGGCGAACTCCACGTTTATAGAGACCGCCTACCTCATAATCTACGGCGACCTTCCCACGCGCAAGCAGATGAGCAATTTTTCGCAGAAAGTCCTGCGCAACGCGAGCCTCCACGAGGGCATGATGCACTTCTTCGACGGCGGATTCCCATTCACCGCGCACCCGATGGCGATTCTCTCGTCCCTTTTGAACTCCGTCGGCTGCTATTATCCGCACATGGTCACCAACCAGCGAGAGCAGGACTTGGAGCACTTTGACGACGCCGCCGCCCTCCTGCTCAGCAAAGTCCGCACCATAGCGGCAATGGCGTACAGGATGAAAAACGGCCTGCCGCTCATCTATCCCAAGCGCGACCTCGGATACAGCCAGAACTTCCTGCACATGATGTTCACCGAGCCGTACCACGAGTACTACCCGCACGACGACATCACGAAGGCGCTCGACCTCATACTCCTCCTGCACGCCGACCATGAGCAAAACTGCTCAACCTCCACCGTGCGCATGGTCGCGAGCTCCGGGGCGAATCTCTTCGCCTCGGTGTCCGCCGGCGTCTGCGCCCTATGGGGGCCCCTGCACGGCGGCGCAAACATGCGCGTCATACAGATGATGGAGGAAATCCACAAGTCCGGCGACGACGGCTCCAAATTCATCGAGCGCGCCAAAAAGGGCGAAACGAAGCTCATGGGCTTCGGCCACCGCCTCTATAAGACCTACGACCCCCGCGCCGTAATCCTTCGGGAGGCCGCCGAACGGGTGCTGAAAATCGTGAAGCTCAAAGATCCGCTGTTGGACATCGCCCAGCGGCTCGAGGAAAAGGCGCGCAGCGACAGTTATTTCATAGACCGCAACCTCTATCCCAACGTTGACTTTTACAGCGGGATTATCCTAAAAGCCATCGGCATGCCGCTCGACATGTTCACAGTCATGTTCGCAATAGGCAGAATGCCCGGCTGGATCGCCCACTGGCGCGAAGTCGCCTCCAACCCCAAGGGCAAAATAATCAGGCCCCGCCAAGTCTACACGGGCCCGGCGCCCCGCGAATACATAAAAATGCGCTACCGCGACGGCGAAATATCCTCCGACTACGAATCCGACGAACACAAGTCCTTCGGGGGCGGAGCGTCCGAAAATGCGTCCGCCCGCGCCTGATTGAATGCCTTGGCGCAACTCCGCCGAAATCCACCCCTCCTAACCGCGCGCCAACCTGAACGGAGCGGCGCGACTCGGCGTAGGCGATTGCGGAACAGCGAAACGGCTTGCCGTTTTAAATTGCCCGCGACGCCGCCAGCGCAGGGACATTGCATTTCCGGAATATCCGAGCCCGCAAGAGTCCGCCGTTCAGACGGGCGGATATGCGGCGGCGCGGATTTTCAGGCACGACTTGACGAGAGCGTCGAGCTCCCCGAGAGGCAGCTGGGTCGCGGCGTCGGAGAGCGCCCTTTCGGGCGACGGGTGGGTCTCGATGAACATTCCGTCGGCCCCCGCCGCAACGGCGGCTTTCGCAATAAGCGCCGCGTACTTGCGCTCGCCGCCGCTCACGCCGTCGCCGCGCCCGGGCAGCTGCGTGGAATGGGTGGCGTCGATTATCACGGGAGCGCGGTTCTCCGACATAATCGCGATTGCGCGCATGTCGACCACGAGGTTGCCGTAGCCGAAAGTAGAGCCGCGCTCCGTCTGCCAGATTTCCGCAGCCCCCGCTTCGCGCAGTTTGGAGACGACGTATTTCATGTCGTACGGCGACAAAAACTGCCCCTTTTTGACGTTTACCGCGCGCCCCGTCTTCGCCGCGGAGACGAGCAGATCCGTCTGGCGGCAAAGAAAGGCGGGAATTTGCAGGACGTCGCAGACCTCGGCGACCGCCGCGCACTGGGCGGATTCGTGCACGTCGGTGGTGACGGGCAGGCCGAATTTTTCCCGCGCTTCGGCGAGAATCTCAAGCCCCTCCGCCATTCCCGGACCGCGCGGGCTGCTTATGCTCGTGCGGTTGGCCTTGTCGAAGCTGCCCTTGAATACCACGTCAACGCTTCCGGAATATTTTGCGGCTATCCGCGCGACTTCCCCCGCCACTTCGAGCGCGAGCGAACGGGATTCCAGCGAGCACGGGCCCGCTATGAGCAGCGTCTTTCCCGAATTTTTTTCGAAAATCATTTCTTTTCCGCCGAAGCCTTTTTGAGAGCCTCCGCGACGAACGCGCAAAACAGCGGGTGCGGCTTGGAGGGTTTCGACTGGAATTCCGGATGGAACTGCACGCCGACCATCCACGGATGGTCTTTGACCTCCACGATTTCCACGAGGTTGCGCTTGGGGTTGATCCCCGCGACCATCAGCCCCGCCTCCTCGAGCCGCTTGCGGTAGGCGTTGTTGTACTCGAAGCGGTGGCGGTGGCGTTCGCGCACGGAATTCTGCCCGTACGCCGAACGCGCCTTCGAACCGTCGACGAGCGCGCATTCGTAGGAGCCGAGCCGCATGGTCGCGCCCTTGTCCACGATGTCCTTCTGGTCGTCCATTATGGTGATGACGGGGTAGAGCGTGCTCTCGTTAAATTCCGCGCTGTTTGCCCCGTCGAGCCCGAGAACGTCGCGCGCGTACTCGATGACGGCTATCTGCATTCCTAGGCATATTCCGAAGTAGGGGATTTTGTTTTCGCGCGCGTATTTTGCGGCGAGTATCTTGCCTTCAATCCCCCTGTCGCCAAAGCCGCCGGGAATGAGTATTCCGTCCGCGCCGGAGAGATGCTTCTGCGCGCCGTCGCGCTCGACTTCCTCGGAGTCCACGCGGATGATTTTTACGGAGCAGTCGTTTCCGACACCGGCGTGCGCGAGCGATTCGTAAATGGACTTATAGGCGTCCTGCAAGTCTATGTACTTGCCGACGACGGCGATTTTCACCTCCCCGCCCTTCGGGGAGACGAGCCTGCGGACTATGGAGCTCCACGCCGACATGTCGCTTTCGGGCGCGTCGATTCCGAGCTTGTCCACGACGAGCCTGTCCATTCCCTCTTCGGCGAGCATCAGCGGGAGCTCGTATATGGAGCGCTTGACGTCCATCTCCTCTATCACCGCCTTCTGCTCGACGTTGCAGAAGAGCGAGAGCTTCTGGCGCATGTCGTCGGTCATCGGCTGCTCGGTGCGGCAGACGAGGATGTCGGGCTGTATGCCGATTTCGCGCAGCTTCGCCACGCTCTGCTGCGAGGGTTTTGTTTTCAGCTCGCCCGCGGCTTTGAGGTACGGCAACAGCGTGACGTGTATGAAGAGCGTGTTCTCCCTGCCGACTTCGAGCGAAAACTGGCGCAGAGCCTCCAAAAACGGCAGCCCCTCGATGTCGCCGACGGTTCCGCCGATTTCCGTGATGAGAACGTCGACGCCCTCGCCCGCGGCGTAGAGGCGCGCCTTGATTTCGTTCGTCACATGCGGGATTACCTGCACGGTTTTGCCGAGGTAGTCGCCCCTCCTCTCCTTTTGGAGGACGTGCTCATATATCTGACCGGAGGTCAGGTTGTTGAATTTGCTGAGCTTGCAGTGCGTGAAGCGCTCGTAGTGGCCGAGGTCGAGGTCGGTTTCAGCGCCGTCGTCGAGGACGTACACTTCCCCGTGCTGGAAAGGGCTCATCGTGCCCGGGTCGACGTTGAGGTAGGGGTCGAATTTCTGTATCCTGACGTTGAGTTTTCTGGTTTCGAGAAGCGCCCCGAGCGCCCCCGACGTAAGCCCCTTGCCCAACGACGAAACGACGCCGCCTGTGATAAATATGTATTTCATTTCGGGGCCAATTTTAAAACGCAAAACGGCCCCGCTTGGCAACACTATTCGGCCGAACCGCCAAAAAAAAGCCGCCCGCAGGGGGACGGCTGAGCGCAAAACGGCGCTAAATCGAGCGGCAGTCGCTTTCGTCCTTAACCGCGTAGCCGGAGTCCTGGCGGCCGTGGTTTATGCGGTTCTTCTTGGCGTACGCCTGGTAAAAGTCGTCCGCGCTCATTCCGAGCGTCTGCGCCAGCGATACTATGAAGTGCAGCATGTCCACCACCTCCACGCGCGCGTTCTGCGGATCGAACTTCTGGTATTTGGCCCACCACTTCCACGGCACTGAATCGACGAGCTCGGCATTTTCCTGCCCGAGCGCGCGGCTGTAATTCAGAACCCACTTCACGCGCTCGTCGTCGCCCATGGCGGCGGTATCGACGCCTATGCGCTTGTTGAGTTCGTACTGCATCTTGAATATTTCTTCGAGCTTGTCCATTTTCCGGCGTTTTTGGAATTTTTCAGGTTGAGGAAAGCCGCTATTTTGCGGAATCCGGCGCGCCGCGGGTCTGCCCCGAGCCGCGCACTTTGTACTTGTACGAGCAAAGCTCCCTCAGCCCCATCGGGCCGCGCGCATGGAGCTTGTCGGTGGAAATCCCGATCTCCGCGCCGAGGCCGAATTCATAGCCGTCGGTGAAGCGCGTCGAGGCGTTCCAGTAGACGGTCGCCGAATCGACGAGGTTCATGAATTTTTCGGCGTTTTGCGCGTTTTCGGTGACGATGAGGTCGGAGTGCCCCGAGCCGTATTTGTTTACGAAATTCGCGGCGGCCTCCACGGAGTCGGCGAGGGCTATCGAAATTATCATATCAATGTATTCGGCGGAAAAATCCTCCTCCGCGGCCTCCTTGCAGGGGATTCCCGCCCCGTCGAGAATCTCCTTTGCCTCCCGCGAGGCGCGCAGCTCCACGCCGAGCTCCGCGAGGCGCGCAGCCACGGGCGGCAGAAGCCTGCGCGCCGCCGCGGAGTGCACCAGAAGGTTTTCCGCGGCGTTGCATACGCTCGGGCGCTGGCACTTGGCGTCCACCGTCAGAATCCGCGCAAGCCCGGGGTCGGCGAATTCGTCGAGAAATACCGTGCACACGCCCTTGTAGTGCTTGATGACCGGAATCGAAGAATTTTGCACAACATGCCTTATGAGCCCCTCGCCGCCGCGGGGGATTATGCAGTGCACGTATTTGTCGAGCTTCAGCAGCTCGCCGAGGGCCGCGCGGTCGGAAGTGGGAATCATGCGTACGCAGTCGGGATTCAGCCCCGAATCCGCAAGAGCGCGGCCGACGAGCGCGGCGAGGGCGGAATTGGTCTCGAACGCCTCGCTGCCCCCGCGCAGAATCGCGGCGTTGCCGCTTTTCAGGCACAGGGCGGCGCAGTCCACCGTGACGTTCGGGCGGCTCTCGTAAATGATGCCTATCACCCCTATCGGTGTGCGGACTTTTTCGATTTTCAGCCCGTTTGGGCGAACCGAAGATTCGATTACTTCTCCCACGGGATCCGGAAGCGACGCCACCTGCCTCACGCCGTCCGCCATCGCCGCGATCTTCCTTTCGTCGAGCGAAAGGCGCTCGAGCATGGGCTTGGAGAGCCCCGCCCTCTCCGCCTTTTCCAAGTCGCGGGCGTTGGCTTTCAAGATCTCGGGCGCGTTTTCCAAAAGCAGTTCGGCGAGCCTCATGAGCGCCGCATTTTTGAGCTCCGCAGGCGCGGCGGCGAGCTCCAACGAGGCCGCGCGGGCGCCCTTTGCGATTTCGAGCACGGTTGCCATATTCAAATCTCCGATATTTTTCTGACGCACTCGGCGCGGCGGAGAATTTCCCCGAGCCCCGCCTCTTCGAGCTTGTCGGAGGAAAAGGATTCCACCGTCATTGAGGCGGCGGCGGAGCCCATTGCCATCGCCTCCTTTATCTGCCTGAATCCGGTCCGCCCGCCGCTTGCCAAAGCCCCCGCCAACGCCCCCGCAAAGGTGTCTCCGGCGCCCGTCGGGTCGCGCAGCTCGCGCACGGGATAGGCGGGGACTGCGAAAAATCCGTCGGGGTGGAAGAGCATCGCCCCGTATTCCCCCGCCTTCACTATCGCCGATTTCGCCCCCATGCGCAAAAGCCCGTCGCCCGCGCGTATGACGTTGCGCTCGCCGGAGAGCTTTTTGGCCTCGGAATCGTTTACGATGAGTATATCCGCCCTCTTGACGAGCTCCCTCAGGGGGGCGTTCGCGATTTCTATCCACAAGTCCATCGTGTCCAAAATCACGAAAGGATCGGATTCCATGGAGTCGAGCGCGCACTTCTGGACGTCGGGGCCGATGTTGCCCAACAGCAGGAACTCCGCGCTCCGCGAAGCCTCCCCCAACTTTGGAACGTAATTTTCATAGACGTTCACGCGCGTTTCGAGAGTCTCGCGGCTGCTGAAATTGTCGTGGTATTTGCCGCTCCAAAAAAACGTCTCCCCGCCGCGGTCCACTTCCACGTCGGACACGTCCGCGCCGCGCCGCGCGAGCCTCGCCATGTCGGAGTCTTTGAAATCCCCCCCGACTATCCCGCAGACGGAGACGGGAGCGAAAAACGACGCGGCAAGCGCCGCGTATGACGCCGAACCCCCAAGCGTCCATTCCGCCGAGCCGGCGGGGGTTTGAATGTTGTCGTAGGCTATGGAGCCCACTATGAGAAGGCGGTTTTTCATCTCCTACATTCCGGCGATCACTTCCGCGGCGAACTCCGAGCACTTGACCTCTTTGGCGCCCTCTATGAGCCGCGCGAGGTCGTAGGTGACGGTTTTGGCCTTTATAGCGTTTTCGAGGCCGGAGATAACGAGGTCGGCGGCCTCGTTCCAGCCGAGGTAGCGGAACATCATCTCGCCTGAGAGGATCACCGAACCCGGGTTTACCTTGTCGAGGTTCGCGTATTTGGGCGCGGTGCCGTGGGTCGCTTCGAAAATCGCGTGGCCGGTCGCATAGTTGATGTTGCCCCCCGGGGCGATGCCTATGCCGCCAACCTGCGCGGCGAGCGCGTCGGAAATGTAGTCGCCGTTGAGGTTGAGGGTGGCGACGACGTCGTATTCGGCGGGGCGGGTGAGAATCTGCTGGAGAAAGGCGTCGGCTATGACGTCCTTCACGACTATGCCGCAGGGGAGCCTGCACCACGGGCCGCCGTCGATTTCCGCCGCGCCGAACTCCTCTTTCGCGACCTTGTAGCCCCAGTCGCGGAAGGCGCCCTCGGTGAACTTCATTATGTTGCCCTTGTGGACGAGCGTGACGCTCTTCCTGCCCTGGGCAATCGCATATTCTATGGCGGACTTGACGAGCCTCGCCGTTCCCTCCTGCGAGACGGGCTTTATCCCTATCCCGCACGATTCGGGGAAGCGGATTTTCGCGAACTTTTCGGGAAATTCCGCCTTCAAAAACGCCTTGAGCTTTTCTACGCCCTCGGAACCGCGCTCGAATTCTATGCCCGCGTAGATGTCCTCGGTGTTCTCGCGGAATATCACCATGTCCACGAGGTCGGGGCGCTTAACGGGGCTGTCCACGCCGCTGAAATAGCGCACGGGGCGCTGGCAGACGTACAGGTCGAGCTCCTGCCGCAAAGCGACGTTCAGCGACCTTATTCCGCCGCCGATTGGGGTTGTGAGGGGGCCCTTTATGCCCACAAGATACTCCCTGAACGCGTCGAGAGTCCCCTGCGGCAGCCAGCTGCCGGTCTTGTCAAAGGCCTTCTGCCCCGCAAGAACCTCCATCCAGGAGATTCTGCGCGCGCCCCCGTACGCCTTTTCGACCGCCGCGTCGAACACGCGCACGGAGGCCCTCCAAATGTCGGGGCCTATGCCGTCGCCCTCGATAAAGGGGATTATGGGATTGGAGGGCACGTTCAGCCTGCCGTCGCGGATTGTGATTTTTTCGCCTTGTATGCTCATTTTTGCGGTGTGCGTTCGTTGTTGAAATTTCACCCACTCCAACACGATTTTCCGCGATTGTCAACCCGTCAGTGCGCGCGGCGAATGTCCCCGCCGGAGGGAGACTTGCGGAGGGCATTTTTTATGTTGCATTTGCGCCGCCCGACAGTAAAGTGAGCGGTTCACTTTTAATAATATAATAAGGAGGCTCCATTGAGAGAAGACTATCTTAAACAGGCGCAGAAAATCATTCCCGACCCCAACATTCTCATAAACGTCGTCTCGCGCCGCGTAAAACAGCTCAAATACGGCGCGCGCCCGACGGTGGAGTCGCTCGAAAAGCTTTCGCTCGAAGACATCGCGCTCTTGGAAATCATAAGGGGCAACATCAAGTACGAACTCTACGAAGCCCCCAGGGAAATCGAAGACTGACGCGCGCGGAGGCGGCGGGCTCTCCGCCCACTTCCGACGACCGCGACGCCGGCAGCCCGCGCGGAAACGAAAGCCTCGCGGTTTTTTTATCGCAATGCCCGAGAAAAAAAACGACAGATTCACGGAGATCCGCAACCGCAAAGCGGGGCGGGAATACTTTGTCGGCGAGACTTTTGAGGCGGGAATCGCGCTCACGGGCACGGAAATAAAGAGCCTGCGCGCCGGCAGGGCGCAGATAAACGACGCCTTCGTTCGCGTGGACGGCGGGGAGGCGGTGATGTACCAGTCGCACATATCGGAATACGACTTCGGCAACATAAACAACCACAACCCCGCGCGCCCGCGGAAGCTGCTTCTGCATAAGAGGGAAATCCTCAAGCTCAAATCGGCGACGGATTCCGGAGGGGTCGCGATAATCCCGCTCAAAATATATTTCAAAAAGGCGCTCGCGAAAGTCCTCATCGCGCTGTGCACGGGCAAAAAGCTCTACGACAAGCGCGAGGACGTCAAAAAGCGCGAAGCCGCGCGCGAGGCGGCGCGCGCCCTGAATTTCAGGCGCAGGTAAGCTCTGCGGACGCACGCATGGACGTCTATCCCATTCTGCACGTCATTCTCCACAGCCCGAAAATTCCGCAGAACACGGGCAACATAGGCAGGATGTGCGCGGTGCTCGGGGCGCGGCTGCACCTCGTCCACCCGCTCGGCTTTGCAATCACCGACGCGAAGCTCAAGCGAAGCGGCATGGACTACTGGAAGAGCCTCGACATCGCGCACCACGCCGACTGGGAGGCTTTCAAACGCTCGCCGCTCGCCCCTCCGACGGGCAGGATATGGCTGTTTACCACGAAGTCGCGGAGATGCTTCTGGGACGCGAAATTCGAGCGGGGCGACGGGCTGCTGTTCGGCTCGGAGGACTGCGGCTGCCCCGAGAGCGTCCACGCCGACATCTGCGAACGGCGCGTGAAAATCCCGCATCTGGCGGACTCCCTGCGCTCGCTCAATCTCTCGACCTCCGCGGGAATAGCCGCATATGAAGCCGCGCGCCAGATTTTGGCGTTCGAGGGCGCAAAACTCGAATTCGGCAAAAACTTCTTCTGACTTCCCCGCCCGGGCGGATTTTTTGCGCGGCGCAAATTAACTGTTAAACGATTTCCGCGCCCCGTTTTGCTTGACCGTTAAAGCGGGACGCGTAAGTTTAAAATCAAACATAGCCCAGACATGCCCGAATCAAGCATATTAAAAGACTTCAAAAAACTTCTCGGCGCGGAAAACGTGCTCGACGCCGAACCGGACAGGCTGTCCTATGCCTACGACTCCGCGGTGCTGCCGCAGAAAATTCCGGCGGCGGCGCTAATGCCCGAGAGGGCCGAACAGATAGGCGAGATCGCCGCCCTGTGCCATAAAAATTCCATACCCATGACTGTCAGGGGATCCGGCACAAATCTTTCGGGCGGTACGATACCCGACTCTGAAGAGTCCGTCGTGATCCTTACGCAAAAGCTCAACCGCGTGCTCGAAATAAATTCCGGCGACCTCTACGCCGTCGTCGAGCCCGGGGCGGTCACGGCGAACTTCGCGGCGGAGGCCGCCGCGCGCGGGCTGTTCTATCCGCCCGACCCGGGCTCCCAGGCGGTCTCGACCATAGGCGGCAACATCGCCGAAAACGCCGGCGGGCTGCGCGGGCTCAAATACGGCGTGACCAAAGACTACGTAATGGGGCTGGAATTTTTCGACTCCGCAGGCTCCCTCGTCAAGACGGGTTCGCGCACGGTCAAGTGCGCCACGGGCTTCAACCTCGCGGGGCTGATGACGGGTTCTGAGGGGGCGTTCGGGATAATATCCAAGGCGATTTTAAAGCTCGTCCCCCCGCCGAGGGCGTCAAAGGCGATGACGGCGGCGTTCGCTGACGTGCGCGCTGCGGCGGACGCGGTGGCAGAGATAATAGCCTCGCACGTATTGCCGTGCACGCTCGAATTTATGGACTCCGTGACGGTGAACATGGTCGAGGACGACGCAAAAATCGGGCTTCCGCGCGACGCGGCGGCTTTGCTTCTGATAGAGGTGGACGGCCATCCCGCGCAGGTCGCGGACGAGGCGCAGACCGTCGAGCGCATACTGCGCGAAGGCGGCGCGCGCGGAATATCCGTCGCCCGCGACGACGCCGAAAAGAACAAAATCTGGGAGGCGCGCCGCAAGGCTCTGCCGGCGCTCGCCCGCCGACGCCCGACCATAGTTTTGGAGGACGCCACAGTGCCGCGCTCGAAAATCCCCGCCATGGTCTCCTGCATCGGCGAGATCGCCAAAAAATACGGTCTGCTCATCGGGACTTTCGGGCACGCGGGCGACGGCAACCTGCACCCGTCAATCCTCTGCGACAAGCGCGACCCCGAGGAGTTCGCGCGCGTCGAAAGCGCGATAGACGAGCTCTTCCGCCGCACCGTCGAAATGGGCGGGACGCTCTCGGGCGAGCACGGGACTGGAACGGCGAAGTCCAAGTGGCTAGAGCTCGAGACGTCGAGGGCGACTCTCGAATACTGCCGCGCCCTGCGCCGCGCCGCCGACCCCAAGGGGCTTCTCAACCCGTCGAAAGTGGTGGCATACTGATATGGACAGGCTCGCAAAACTCGCGGAGGAAACCGCAAAGCTCGACGACAGGCTCTCGGCGTGCATGAAGTGCGGGACGTGCCAGTCGGTGTGCCCGGTGTTCGCGGAATCCATGAGGGAGTCCGACGTGGCGCGCGGCAAGTTGTCGCTGCTCTCCGACCTTGCGGGGAAAATAACCTCGGACGCCGAGGGCGTGCGTGAGAGGCTCGACAGGTGCCTGCTGTGCGGCTCCTGCCAGGCGGCCTGCCCGTCGGGCGTGGACATTCTCGGCGCGTTTTTGAAGGCGCGGGAAATCTCCGCGAAATACCTCGGGCTCTCGCCCGTGAAAAAGCTGATCTTCCGCGCCATGCTCTGCAATCCGAAGCTGTTTTCGCTCCTCGCCGAAGTTTCCGCGCCGTTCAGGGGGCTCGTCATGCGCAGGCAGAACGACGCCCCCAAAACAATGCGCTCGCCGCTGCTCTCCCCGCTGATAGGCGACAGGCGGCTTCCGGAGCTCCCGCCCGAAACCGCGCGCCAAAAGTTCGGAGACTACGATTCCCCCGCCGGAAAAAGCGGAATCAAAGTGCTGTTCTTCGCCGGCTGCATGGGCGACAAAGTGTACCCGAACGTCACGGAGGCGTGCCTGAAAATTTTCCGAGCCCGCGGCGTCGGCGTCCGAATGCCGTCGAGCCTCGCGTGCTGCGGCATACCAGCCCTCGCCTCCGGCGACGCGGACTCTTTCAAAAAAATGCTCTCCCACAACCTCTCGAAATTGGAGGGCGAAAAGTTCGACTATGCGGTCACCGCGTGCGCGTCGTGCACGGAGACCATAGAAAAATTCTGGCCGCAGTACGCCGAAGGCAGGCAAAAAGAGCAGGCCGAGCGCATAGCCGCAAAAACCCTCGACATCTCCGCGTTCGTCGCGGACGTCCTCGGCATTGAGCCCGCAAAGGCTCCGTCGGCGCGGAGGGAAAAAGTCACGTACCACGACTCCTGCCACCTTGCCAAATCGCTCGGAGTGCGCAGCCAGCCGCGAAAGCTCGTAGAGGCGAATCCCGGGTGCGAGCTCGTGGAAATGCGCGAGCCCGACAGATGCTGCGGCTGCGGGGGGAGCTTCACGCTCACGCACTACGGGCTGTCGAAAAAAATCGGCGGGCGCAAGCGCGACAACATAATCGCCAGCGGCGCGGAAACCGTGGCGTGCGGATGCCCGGCGTGCATGATGCAGATTTCAAATATGCTCGCGCTAAACGGCGACGCGGTAAAAGTCGAGCACGTGGCGGAAATCTACGCGCGCTCCCTCGGCGATTAGCGGCGAAGGGAAAGGGAAAAACTCTTTTGGGCAGGGCAAAATTTGCGTGAAGGGGATAATGTTATTTAATATTTGACATATTTTTGAAATTGAATAATCTGCATTATATCGAAAACGGGCAAATTATCCGTTTGCGCTTTTTCGCCATTCACAATCTTCCAATCCCCTAAACCATGCAATCAATCTCCAAAATTCTCCCGCTCTGCGCCGCAGCCTTGTGGATTTTGCCGCAATCCTCGCAGGCAACCGATATTGAGGGAACATTCACGTCGGATTCCGCTTTTCCCGTGCGCATCACAGATCCCTCTTTTTACACCTTAAACGGAGAGGCGTATTCCGGCGAAATCGACTCTGACACGAACCTTACGGTAAACGGCATATTATCGTCCAACACGTCGCAGAATATAATTACGGTTGCGGCGTCCTCGACCACAGCCGGAAACTTCACATACAATCTTGAGTTGCCCGCGAGCTTCTGGAGCAGAAACGTACTTGAAGTCTACACTCCAAGCGCTTTCTCGGTGCAAAATTTCACCCTCAATCTGCGCGAGTCCTCCACCATGCACCCGAATCTCATTATTTACACGGGCGCGGACTCCGCGCTGAGGGTGCGCGGCGATTTTCTATTTTCCGACACTCGGAGCTCCACAAACTGGTACCAGACGAGGCTGAGTTTCAGCGGGAACGGAAACGTCACAATAGACGGAAATTTCACGATAAATTCCCAAATACCCAATCCCTCCGGGAATGCCTTAAACTGCGTGAACTTCACTGTGGGAATCCAGACATTCACCGTGGGCGGGGTCTTGTCGCTGAACAACTCAAACGGCAACAACAACGTTTTCAGGACGACCGCGACGTCCGCCGGCACGTTCACCCGCTCATTGGGCGGTTTGCAGATAACGCAAAGGGGAATGATACAGCTTGCCGGGAATGCGTCCGCCGTGAACACTACCGAGCTGATTTTCACAAATTCCGGAACGAGCGAGTACATCGGCGGGCTTTTGACGAGGGATAGCGACGGGGAACTCGCGGACAACAAGCTGAATGTGCGAATGACGGCAAACGACGCCGCTAACGGCCGCCAGATTATGAGGTTTAACACAACAAGCGGCTGGACGCTTGACAGCGACGTCTATTCCGACGCGGCAAACGCGCTGAACGAAGTCGAGGTGAGCAGCGGCAGACTGGACTTGGGAATGTACGGCGGAATGAAGGGCGGCAGCCTCATGATAATGGGCTACAACAATCCTTCCGAAGCGGTGTTCAGCGCGACGGGAACGGCGGCGGACACGGAAATCGGCAGAGTGGTATTCGATACCATGTCGTTCTACCGCGGAACGGTGGTTTTCGACCTCGCGGAAACCGACGGCGACTTCATACAGGTGGACGGGACTATGACGAAAGTCGCGGGAGCCTCACCGCTGGCGCTCGAATTGAACGTCTCCGCCTACGATTTGCAGGCGTGGCTCGAAGCCTCTGAAATCGACGAATGGAGCGCGGATTTGATGTCTTTTGCGACAGAAGGCAGCAACGTTTCCGCCGGCGACTTCACCGTGAAACTCCAAGACGGGATTATAGGCAAAATAAGCATATCCGAGCTAAATGGCATTTCGACAATCACCGCAAACCTTTCGCTCGTCCCCGAACCGGCGGAAATCGCGGCGGCGATGGGGCTTGCCGCCCTCGCGTTCGCCGCGCTCCGCAGGCGCGGATAGGCGAAACGAAAGACGAGAAGTTTCCCAAAATTTTAATGCGGCTCCCGTCAGGGGAGGCCGCATTTTTTTGCATAAAAATTTTGCGCAAGCCGGCGCGCGCATCTCTCTTAACGTTCGACGCGCTTCGGAAACGGAGCATGGGAAAGCCTATTTGTCCGCCGGCATTTGCGGCGCGCCGAGCCGCGCGCGGATTTGCGCCTGCTGTCCGTTTCCGCCGCCGCCCTCCGCGCGCGAAGTCGGCCAGAGCGCGAGCAAAAGCGCCCCTCCGAATCCAGCCAAAAGAAGCGCAACATACGCCGCGCGCGTCTTTACCGCGTTTTTGAACTGACGACAGTTCAGGCAGAAGTGGATTATAAACGCCAAAATCACCGCGGCGCCGACCCACAAATGGGCGGTCTCCCATGCCTTTTTGCCGAAAGAGAGCACGCTCTGAGGCCCCGCGCCTTTCTCGAACGCAAATTCCATCATAATGCCGGTTCCCGCAAGAAAGCAGAAACCGAAATACAAAACCATGTCTACGGCGATTCTCAAAGATTTCATACCGTGGTGAAACGCCGCTTTGCGCCGTTTTGTTTCAGACGCGCCCAAAAAATTTTCAGCGCGCGCTGCATGGCAAAGCCCCAACCGCCCGCGCCGCGCAGAGACCCTAAATCACGCCCCAGGCTTTGAGGTCGGCCTCGAGCTTCCCCGCGTCAAAAACCTGTCCGGGACGCCATTTGCCTTTGTACTCCATAGTCGGCACAACCCAGTCGTCGCCGCCGTTTGCCTCCACGACTTTTTTTACGACGTCTTCGGGCTGTTTTTCGATGTCGAGCGCCTCAAAGGGTATGTTGCGGCTTTTCAAAAACTCCATCGCCTTGCGGCAATGGGGACAGACGTTCCAATAATAGACTTTTAGCATATTTTGCCTTTTTTCAATCTTTGACAAACTCCGCGCAAAAACGTGCCGAAAAATCGGGACAGAACGGAATATCGCCCATCCTCTTCCGATAGCCGATATTTTAAATATCGTTGACTGCCTCGGCGCAAGACCGTAATAATTTATGAAATTTAACGCAGGATAAAGCTTATGGACAGGAGGAAATTTCTCGCGTCAGCCGGAGCGGTTGCGGCGTCCGTCGCCGCGGGCGGCGCGCGCGCGGCAATAGGCGCAAACGATAAAATCGGTCTGGCCGCAATAGGCGTCCGCAACATGGGGTGGAACAATATCTCGTCCGCAATGGCGACTAACGGCGCGGAGCTTGTAGCAATCGCCGACGTCGACAAAGGCATTCTCGAAAGGCGCGGCGCGGAGGCGGCGAAAAAGTTCGGCTCAAAGCCCGCTCTCTATTCGGACTACCGCAAGATTTTGGAGAGGAAAGACGTCGACGCCGTAATAATCGGAACCCCCGACCACTGGCACTGCCTGCAATTCTGCGACGCGTGCGCCGCAGGCAAAGACGTCTACGTCGAAAAGCCGATAGCCAACTCCATCGCCGAATGCGACGCGATGGAAGCTTTCGCAAAAAAATACAAAAGGGTCGCGTCGGTCGGACAGCAGCAGGACAGCTCCAAAATGTGGAGCCGCGTGATCGAAATGGCGCGGGGAGGCTCGCTCGGCAAAATCGCGCGCGTTGACGTCTGGGCGAATTTCAGATACGGCGCGGGTTCCGCCCCCGCCGCGGACTCCGCGCCCCCCGAGGGCCTCGACTACGACATGTGGCTGGGTCCCGCCCCCGCGCGCCCGTTCAACCCGCGCCGCTTGCACGGCTCGTGGAGGCTGTTCTGGGACTACGGCGGCGGGCTAATGACCGACTGGGGCGTCCATCTGCTCGACATGGCGGCCCAGGGGCTCGGCAAAACCGCCCTCCCTCGCAGGGTGTCGGGCGCGGGCGGAAAATTCGCGCATCCGGAAACGTCCTCGCAGACTTTCGACACCCTCAACGTCAACTACGACTTCGGGGACTCGTCGATAGCGTGGTCGAACACCGCCGTTCCGGTGGGGTTCTACGGAATGTCCTACGGCGTGGCGTTCAACGGCGAAAGGGGGGTGCTTGCCGCAAACCGCGAGGGCTGGAAGGTAATCCCCAATCCCGACGCAAAGGGCGGCGCGGCAAGGGCGGAGAGCGGCAAGCCCGAAAACAGCGAGCACCTCGACCACCTCAAAGACTTTTTGGACTCCGTGCGCGCGCGCAATTTCGACACCGCCTGCACGCTCGCAAACGGCGCTTTCTGCGCGAAGCTCGCGCATCTGGGCAACATATCCGCGCGGCTCGGCAAAACCCTGTCCTACGACGACGCGGCAAAGACTTTTTCCGACGCGGAAGCCGACGAATGCCTCAAACCGCGGTACCGCGCGCCGTGGAAATTCCCGCAAGCATAACGCAATGGACTTCACAAAAAAAATCTCGCGCCGAAACGCCCTGAAAATGTCAACCGCCGCGCTCGCCGCCGCCGCGCTCCCGCGCGCCGCCCGCGCCTCTGAAAATCCGAAGCCAAATAGCGGGCTTCCTCTGCCGATAGCCCTGAACTGCGGCACGCTCGCCGGCTACGACCTGAAGCTCGAAGACCAGATAAGCCTCGTCTCAAAAGCCGGATACGACGGTATCGAGCCGTGGACGCGGCACGTGGAGGAATTTCTGTCGCGCGGCAAAAAGCTCTCCGAGGCAAGGCGGAGGCTCGAAGACGCCGGACTTTTGCCGTACAACCTAATAGCTTTCGCCAAGTGCATGGTGGACGACCCCGCGGCGCGCGCGCAAAACCTCGAACAGATGAAGCGGGAGATCGGCTGGGCGGCGGAAATCGGCTGCAAGAACATCGCCTGCACGATGTGGGGCGTTGAAAAGCTCGACCCGCTGAAATTCGACGAATACGCCGCGCGGTACGCCGCGGTATTGGAGGCCGCAAAGCCCTTCGGCGTCAGGCCGCTGCTCGAGCTCTGGGGGCACCGGGCCCTCCACAGGCTCGGGGACGCGCTGAAAATCGCGGCTCTTGCAAACGACGAAGGCGCGGGGCTTCTGCTCGACTTCTACCACTTGTACCGCGGCGGAAACTCATTCGGCTCACTCTGCCTCGTCAACCTCGGCGGAATGGACGTGTTCCACATAAACGACTACCCGTCGAATCCCCCGCGCGAAAAGCTCGTCGACGCCGACAGGGTATACCCGGGCGACGGCGTCTGCCCGTTCGGCGAAATCCTCCCGAAAATGTACGCGCAGGGGTTCAGGGGCGCGCTGTCGCTCGAGCTCTTCAACAAGGCCTATTGGAAAAATCCTCCGGAAAAAACTCTCGCAGAAGGCTGCGCAAAAACCAGATCGGTTGTGGAATCCGCGTTGGGCGGAGCGCGGGCTTAAATATCCCGCCCATTGGGAGGATATTGAACGGAATCGAAACTGCCGGGCTCCGTTTCTGCTGCTGCTCCGTGAGGAATCCCGCAGCCGCGGGCGGAGGGCATCCATTTTTATTTGTTTCCGACGGGCGCAAAAAATCCGAACCCGCTCAAACGCGCCGCAAAAGGCGGCCTTCCCATCGCGCGCCGCGGATTTTCCCGCGGCGCGCGGTTTTTGAAAGCTCAAAGTCCGGAGCAAAACCGGCTCCCCCGCCGCCCGCGCACGCGGGGGAAATTTTCCGCCCCGGGAAAACTTGGGGATCGGCTCCCGAACATCTCGCTCACTTGCGACGGTTCCGCCCGCGGCGCGCGGCGAGCGCGGCCGCCATAGCGCCGAGAACGGCGGCGGCAAACGCGGGCTCGGGAACGTGCGTTATGACGACCGAAAGCGTATTGTCGGCAAAGAGGAAATTTGCGTCGAATTTGCTTTCGTCCATTCCGAGAATCTCGAAATCGTCGTCGAGGGAATCGCCGAAGTTGGAGAGCGATTCTGCGGTCAGCAAATCGTACTTTGCCGACGAGCCGAGACCTATCGCCTCGTAGTCTCCCGCAGTGAGGTCGAGCGCGAATACGAGCCTGCCGTCTCCGACTTTTTCGAGGACTCCTCCGATAGCGAGCGTATCGCGCCGGCCGTTTTTCACGTCCAATTCAAGCACGGCTCCCGCCGTCCAGTGGAATCCGGTCGTGGAGAAAGCGCGGCCCGTGTAGAGAACTCCGAGCCTGCCGCCCTCCAAATAGGTGTCGCCCGCGCTCTTTGTGTTGTACAGATACAAAACTCCGCGCTTTACCGTGACGGTTCCGGTGTAGAAGCAGTTGTCGGGGTCCTGGGGAGAGAGCCTCTGTATTCCGTCGCCGTCCATCTCTATATTGAGTTTCGAGAGGTGCACGCTCTCGCCCGCGCCGTAGCCGCCGTCCATGAGCTTGCCGCCGTAGGAATAGTCCGTGCCCGCCGCGTTCTTGAAAACCAGCGTAGTCTCGGTTCCGGCGGAGTTTGAGGCGTTCGCTATTTCGGCGCATTGCCCGTTGGAGACGAGCCCGCCGACTTCCGCGCGCATGGAGGTTCCCGCTGAGGCGTTGAGCTTCACTACGGCGGCATTTCTGTAACTGGTGGCGTGAAAGTTTACGACGCCGCCGATTTTCACCGTCGCCGCGTTGAGCGTGAGGCTCGTTCTGGAATACAAGTCAACGCCGCCGGCTACGGTTATGGAATTGAGAGACTTGCCGGAAGTTCCGAGGGAAATTTGCGCCTTATGGGTCATATTGTCAGCGGCGGTCGTGCCGTCTGCCGTAATTTCTATGGAATCCGCGGCAAAGTTTATTCTCGGCGGGCCGGAAGTTTCGCTGACCGAATCGTCCGTATACGACAGCGCGAGAGTTTTCGAGTTGTCCGTAAAATTGGAGCCGTCCCAAATTCCCTCGACGCCCGATACGAAAAGTTTTCCGGAGAGTTCCCAATAAACGTCCTGCCCGGCAACCTCGCGGCCGGCGTTGACGTAAATATTCTGCTGGGAAAGGCCGCGGACTATCATGTCGTTGCCGTAATTGTCGGCGGTGGTGACGTACAGGGTATTCGATTTTGCGTACGCGCCGTCAAATATGAGATTGTCTTCGCCCTGCATGGGAGGCCTGTCCGCCGGAACAAGCGAACCGTCTGCGAGCGTCGACCATGCGTTGGAGGGATTTGCGGTGGTGGGCGTTCCCCCGCCGGTGAAGTAGAAGTCTTCCGCGGCGGCGAAAGCGGCGAAGGCGCACAAGGCGATGGATCGGACGAAAATCTTTTTCATAACAATATATGGAAATAATGTCTTATGGTGCGCGCCGGATATGTCTCAATCGTATGCGCCAAACTGTCGGGAA
>ENA-UOJG01000258-UOJG01000258.1-human-gut-metagenome-genome-assembly--contig:-C47-NODE-258-length-80048-cov-8.347355_pt1 | contig 80048 bp, 74 predicted proteins | sample MGYA00242340_ERZ723887 | MGnify/ENA metagenome assembly ERZ723887 | reverse complement strand
GCTTTCGCGCGGTTTTGCCCTGCGCGGAGCTTCTATTGAGATTCGCGCTCTATGACGCAGGCGACGTCGCTCTTGAAAGGCGGGGTTCGCAGTTTCAGCGCCGATTCCGCGTCGGTTTTGAGGACGCCGGAAGCTATCGGCTTTTTGCCGCGGGTGTCCCACCACGTCACCTTGAAGCGCGCGGAGGGGGCGTCTTCCATTTTGAGGGAATACTCAAACGGCCTGATTTCCGGAATCCCGCGCGCGTAGAGCTTGTATTTGGCGATCGTCGACGATTCCGCGCCGGCCCTGCGGATCCACATGTAGACGGTTCCCGTCTTTTTGTCCCTGGCGGCGAAGGGCTTTACGGAAGACACGCCGCGCATGGAGCCGGTCTTGGGGAATTCGAGCCTGCCGACGCGCATGGAGGCGTTGGCGCCCTCGAGCTTGAAGGCTAGCGCGTTGTCGCCTTTGGCGAGCGGGACGGAGACTTTGCGGTTTATTTCGGCAAATTTCTTTCCGTTGCGCTCGCGCACGCTCTTGGCGCCCTCGGGAGAGATTTTCGCCCTGAAAACCTCGGCGTCATTAGATAGGCATACGAGGTCGAAACCCGCGTCTGCCGGCACGCTCTCTATCTCTATGTCGAGCGAATTTTTGTCGGTCGGGACGTTTTCGGCGTTTACCGCTATCATGGCTTCCGACTTCCATACGCTCGGAAGCGTATTCGCGGAAATCGCGCCCGTCGAGAGGTCTATGTCCAGCTTTGCGATGTCGTTGGAGGATTCCCTTTCGGGGAAAGTTTCCGCAAACGCCGGATATGCGACAGTCGTATTTTCCTCGGCGGACGGGGAGGTCTGCACGATTTTTTCAGGCAGGCGCAGGGTCTCAAGGTCGGCTTCGGCAGTCTTGAAATGCTTTTCGAAGGCGGATATTTCGGCGACGGCCTCGTTTGCCGCGGCGCGCGCGGCGACTTTGCCGTAGTCGGCCAGCGGCGCCACGGGGGAATCCGTCATCAGCCCCGCCCACATCGAGTTTCTGATGTGCGAGAACGACGGGTCGGAGGGCGCGCCGACTTCCGGATTTGCGGAGATCGCGCCCGCGGGCTTTTTGTAGCGTTTGGAAAAGAATTCGGAGTGTTCCCACGCGCCCTGAGAAAAGTCTTTCAATCCCTCGAGCCCGAAGCCGAGGAACGCGCACGCGTCGCCGCCCCACAGGTATTCGAGCTCCCCCGAGGTGGCGGCGGTCAGCATTATCGGGCGTTTTGCCGCCGCGTCCGAATCGCGCACTGCCGAGGTGGCCGTATTGAGCCACGCGGCGCGCTCGTCGAGCTTGGCCGGGTCTAAGGCGTCGATTCCGGAGAAGGGCTCCCACATCACGATCGCCTTGCTCGATCCGAACCTGTTGACGACGTATTTTACGAGGTCGTTGTACACGCGCGCGGCGTCCTGCGATGAGAAGAATTCGTCGGGCGTCTTGGCGAGCCCGCTCTTGGCGAAGTACGAGTTCGCGTAGGGCGCCCCGAAGTCGGAGGCATCGGCGAAAGCGACTATGACGTTCATGCCGCGCTTTTGGGCGGAGGCGAGCAGGTCGCCGAAATTTTTGAGCATCGGCTGGTTGTACTTGCCAGCGTGCGGGCCGGACGGAACTATCAGCGACGTCGGCGCGCAGAGGTTTACGCGCAGCATGTTAGCCCCCGCTTCGGCGAGGGCGTCGAGCGCCTTTTCCCTCGCCTCTCCGGAGAGCAGAGCCGGGAAGTTGACGCCTATGCCGCGGATGTTTTCGGAACCTTTCAAATAAAAGTGCGATGGCTCCTTTTTGGAAAGCCTGTATATTCCCAATCCCGAGCCTTTGACGGCTTTCAGCGGGAATTCGGGCGAGAAAAAGTTCTGACCGGAGGCCCTGACTGAAATCGAGTAGCGGTATTCGCCGGCCTTGGGGATTATCGTCGAAAACGACCACGTGGACTTGTCGGAGTTTCCGCGCTCGTAGTGCATGGGCACGTTCACCGACACGCCGTTCGACACCCCGTTAAGGGACAGCTCGACTGCGACGTCCGAAGTGTCGAAGGGGTTTTTGAAGGGGACTTTTATGTCGGCGCTGCCGGCGAACGCCCCGCCGGAGTGGACGTTTTCGGCGTCTATGTCGAAGGATATGAATCGTTCGTCGCGGTTGGGATCGCGGTTTTCCTCGGCTGGCTTTTCTTCCGCCTTTTTCGCGGGCTTGGCTTTCTTCTTTTTCGCCTTTGCCTTTTGAACCGTCGGCTGCTCGCGGGGCTGCCTGGGTTCCTGCTTCTTGCCGCATGCGGTTGCGGAGAGCGCCGCGGCTATCAACGCGGCCATTTTTAAAATTCTGAGAATTTGCATATTGGTTTTCCGGGATAATAGGGAATATGGGGTTGGTAAGAAAATCAAAGGCTTTCGAGCTTTTTGCAGACTTCGTCTATCAGGAAGTCCGGGGTAGAGGCTCCGGCGGTGACGCCTACTGCGGAATACTTTTTCACGGCGTCGAGGTCGAGCTCCCTCAGTGTTTCGACGTGGTAGCAGGGCAGCCCCGTCCTGCGCGCCATTATCGCGAGCTTCACGGTGTTGGCCGAGTGCTTGCCGCCGATTACTATTATCGCCTCCGCACCTTCCTGCGCGAGCTGGCGGACGTCCTTCTGGCGCTCTTTTGTGGCCCCGCAGATGGTGTCTATCACTTTGGTGTTCGGGAAGCGCGCCTTAAAATATTCGGAGAGCTCGCGGTAGTCGTCGGTGAACATCGTGGACTGCGAGACCATGCATATTTCGCCCTCTATGCCGTCTAGCCCGTCTATGTCTTCGCGCGATTTCACCACAACCCCGCGGCCTCCGGCGTACCCCAGCAGGCCTATGACTTCGGGGTGGTTGGGATCGCCGACTATGACTATCGTATATCCCTTGTTGGAGTGCATTTTTATGATGCCTGCGATCTTCCCCACGTCGGGGCAAGTGGCGTCCTTGCATGGCATTCCGAGGGATTTCAGGTATTCCCTGCGCTCGGGCGACACCCCGTGGGCGCGGAATACGAGTATGCTGTTTTTGTCGGAGTCGCCTATTTCGCCCTCTATGGGCTTTTCGCTCTTGTAGTCGCCTATTTCGAGGATTCCGTCGTTTTGCAGCCGCTCCATCATCTGCCTGTTGTGGATGAGGGGGCCGTCGGTGTACACCTTGCACCTGCCGCCGTCGGTGCAGCCTATGGCTATGCCTATGGCGCGCTCCACTCCGAAGCAAAATCCGGCGCTCTTTGCTCTGATGACTTTCATTGTGCGGTAAAAATTTATCGGCGCAGCCTCCCCGCTTTCTTTGGGGTTTTGCGGGAAAAGCCCCCCTTGCGAAAACTTCTTTAAGGAAAAATCAAAAAGGGCGTTTGAGAAATTGGCAACCATTTTTACGTCGCGGGCGATTTTTTTGCCGCGCGCCGGACGCGCCGGTTTTCGGACGGGAACGCGCCCTTATTTGTTGACACTTTGCAAAGCCGGATATTAGGATATTTTGAAAAAAGATCCGACGCATTTGCCTTGCGTTCCGCCCGCATTGTGAAACAAACGGCGCTTTTTTGCGTTGTAAACATAAAGACAGGTACGTTTATGAAAGTTTTTAAAAACGGAAAGAGGTCGCCCGCGCGCCGGTTTGGGCGGGCGGCGTTCACGCTGATGGAAGTGCTGCTTGCGATAGCGATGATCTCGATGCTCGCGTTTATCGTGGTGGTTAACCTCGACAAGACGATGTCCGAGAGCCAGACGAAGATTACGGAGTCTTTCGTAAACGGCTCGCTCCAGACGCCGCTTATGACTTTCAAGCTCGCCGTGGGGCGGTATCCCACGACCGAGGAGGGCTTGAAGGCGCTCTTGGAGGCTCCCGAAGCCGTGTCCGACAGGTGGAAGGGGCCGTATGTGCGCAACCTTCCGCTCGACCCGTGGGGCAACGCCTACCAGTACCGCCAGCCCGCGGCGAAGAGCAAGGACGGCTACGACGTGTGGTCTATGGGTCCCGACGGCAAGAACGGCACCGAGGACGACATAGGCAACTGGTAGGCCATGCTTTCGGCCGGCTGCCATTCGGCGATTCGGGGAGTTTCGCGCGCGTTTACGCTCGCGGAGATAATCCTCGCAATAGCCATTGTTGCGGCGGTATCCGCTTTGACGGCGTCCATGTGGCTGCCCGATGCGGCGGCGGTCGGGGACAGGCCGCCGGAGTCCGTTTTGAAGACCGCGGTGATTCGAGCCCGCGCGGAGTCCGCGCGCCTCGGCGAACAGACCGTGCTGCGCTTTGACCCCCGCGGATTCTTTTTGATTTCCGACTTCAAGACGCGGCGGGAAATCGCGCGCCTGTACCTGCGCAAGGCCGACGAGCGCGCCGCCAAAGCCGCGGAGAACGGAGCCGAAGGAGGCTCGGAGAGCGGCGGCGAGCCCCGCGAAAGCTTCGTGAAAATATCGTTTTTTGCGCGCGACCCCGAAATCGTGGAAAACCCGGGAGTGGAGTTTCCGGACGGAGAAATCCGCGAGGTGCGCTTTTCGCCCGACTCCGCGATGACGCCGTTTTACGCGGCGCTCTCGTTTTCCGACTTCGCGCGCACCGTGTTTTTTGACCCGTTCTCCGGCGACGAGGACGATTCTTTGGCGAAGGGGGACGGCGAATGAGAACGGGAGGCGGAGAAGGCGTCGGCGCGGCGCGGCGGGGTTTTCCGCTCCGCGAGAAGCCCGCTTTTTCTCGGCGCCGCGGGGGATTTTCTCTCGCCGAGGCGGCGCTTGCGCTCGCGCTCTTTGCGGCGTCGGCGTTCGCGGTGTCGCAGATTTGCTACAACTGCGTCTATCCGCTCTCAATGGCGGATTCCGACCCCGTGAAGGAGGCCGACTTCCGCAGGGGGGTGGAGGCCGTTTTGGGCGTGTCCGACTACGACTCGCTCTCCGACGAAATAGACGTCGACGGGTTTGACGGCGAAATTTTGAAGGCGAGCGGCGAGGCGGAGCCGACGGAAATCGCCGACCTTTTCAGGCTCGACATAACCGTGCGCGGGAGGTCGTTCGAGCGCAAGAGGACGGTGTTTGTCGTGCGCCCGGGGTGGTATGAAATCTCGACCGAGAGGGACGACATAATAACCGACAGAACCGATTATCTCGAGGATCTGCGCATGGAGGCCGCGAGATGACCGCCCGCCCGAGACCCGCCTTTACGCTCGTCGAGTGCGTGCTCGCGATTTCCATATCCGCGCTGCTGATGTTCGGCGGCGCCGCGCTGCTCTTCGACATGTCGCGCCTGTCCGAGAGCCTCGAGAGGGGAGGGGGATTGAAATCCCACGCCGACGGGGTGGAGAGTTTTCTGCGCTCGTCGTTTTCGTCGTCGGCGATTTCCGACAGCTCTAAGCTTGGCGAGACATTCGCGTCGAACTCCGACAAGACCGTGTTTGTCGCCAAAAAGCCCGAGAGCATGGGCGCGGGCGACTGGCTGCTCGCCTTCGGGTGCGCGCACGACCACCCGTTTTACGTCTCCCCCACGGGTTTTTCCCCCGAAAAGCTCTGCTGGCTCGAACACTCCGACGGCGCGCTTTACATAGTGTGGAAGTTCGTGAACCCCGAGGAGTATGGGCAGGATTGCGCGGTGTACAGGAGCGAGGTCTCGCGCCGCGTCGCGGGGCTCGAGTATCTTTATTACGACGAGGTCGGCGGCTGGAAGGCGGAATCAGCCCTGCGCGAAACTTCCGCCGGCTCCGCAATGCCCGAATACTTGAAAATAATTTTCAGGGACGGCGGCGAGACCGTAGAGCGCATAGTGCGCCTGAACAATTTTACCGACGGGGGGATAAAATGACGTTCGGCAGATTTCGCGGGGCGGCGGCGCTGATTTTCACGCTCGGGCTGATTGCCATAACCTCGGCGGTCGCCGCGGGGATTGTGGAGTTCGCCGCTTTGAGGCTGAAACCGCGCGCGTCCGCCGCGCTCGAAGCCGAATTGAAGCTCGACGCGGAGAGCGCGCTGAACGCCGCCGTCGCCGTCCTGCGCGAGTACGCCGAAATCGACGGAGGGCTCTACGCCGAGAGCCAGGGCTGGGGAAAGCCGCTCGCCGACGGTCGCGTCGAATTCGACGGCTGCGAGGCTGACGTGAAAATTTCCGACGAGAGCGGCAAAATACCGCTTTCTTCAATGGACGCCGAGAAGCTCGTAAAGATATTCGAAGAATGGGGGATGTCGTCGGCGTCCGCGCAGCAGGCGGCGGACTGCATAGTCGATTGGTGCGACTCCGACGACGCGCGCGGCGTGTTCGGAGCGGAGTACGACGACTACGACAGGGGCGCGGCGCGCCCGCCCAACAGGGCGTTCAAGTCGTTTTCGGAACTCGCCTTCGTGAAGAACGCGAACGAGATATTTTTCGACGCCGACGGAAATCCGACGGATTTTTACAGGATTATTTCCGAGAACTTTTCCCTCGAAAACTTTTCCAAAGTCAACCTAAATTCCGCATCTGAGGAAACCCTTGCCATTTTGTGCGAGCTCGAATCCGAGGACTACGACCCCGATCTTTACCGCGCCATACGCGGGGAAATCGGAACCGTGGACGACGGCAAATATTGGGTCGAAAGCCTTTCGGACATCGAGAACAGGGGCGCGAGGTTTGTCCCGCGCGCCATGGCTGCGGCGTCGGCCGGCCTGCTCAAAATAGAGGTGACGGCGCGGCGGGGAATCGCGGAATACAAGATAGTGGCGTTTTACGGAACTGAAACTTCGTCGGGAAACTCTGGCGGCTCGGACGGTTCGCGCACTAATTCGTCCTCGTCCGGCGCGGCGGGGACTTCATCTTCGGGCGGAAATTTCGGAGGGTCGCCGGGCTCTATGACTTCCGGAGGGAGCGGAAAATCCTCCGCCGCGCGCGCGTCGTCCATGAAAGTCCTGAAAATCCACGAGCGCGGAATGCTGTAAGCCGGCCGCGCGCTTTCCGCCAAATGAAAAATGCCGCCCGGTTAGCGCATTGGGAGGAGGATCCGAGCGGAAGTGGCGCGAACAATAAACCGCTTGGGCGGATAACTGATAGGATACGCGTTATAAATCAGGATCGTTCAACCCCGAAATGCGCGACGGCTTGCGAATGCGGTTGCGGGTTAAAATCGCCGTCTGGGGAATTCGTGGAATGCGGCATTTTCCGCCATTCCCATCGGCTTTTGGGGCGACGCAAAATTATATCCCAAGAAGCCCTATTCCGCAACTTTTGGCGTTGATCTAAAATGCGGGGAATCCGCAAAAAACTAAAAATTCCCATTTGCGGCCGCCGGCATCTGCGTTTTTTTCAAGTGGTTGACCAGTAGGGACTCGAACCCCAACAAAAGGTGCCAGAAACCTTTGTGCTACCATTACACCACTGGTCAATTTTGAAAGCATTTAACCGTCTGAATTTTTGGGAGGTTGTCAAGCTTTTATTTCCGTTTTAATTTGACCAACGCCGCGCTTGGATTTTTAATCGCCTTTTATTTATATGTCCGCAAATTTTGAAAAGGAACTTCTTTCTGCCGTCAACGCCGTTTTGACAAATAACGGGCGCCCGCCCGTCGATTCCCTCGCCGCCGATTCGGATTTGCGCGCGGATTTGGGTTTTGATTCTTTCGACCTCGCGGAGCTCGCCGTGCGCTTGCAGGCTAAGTTCGACGTGGACGTATTCGAGGGCGGGGGAGTTTACACGCCGGCGCAGATTTTGGAAAAACTTTCCAAGTAATGCGCGGTTGCGCATAGGCGGCGGCGCAGTCCGCTTGCAAAGGGCTTTGCGCAATCCGGCAGCCCGTCCGCGGAATCCGCGCGGGGCGGCTTTGATTTTTTTAGGCGGGGTCGTTGGAAGTTTTTGTTTGGCGCGGTTCCCGCGCTGCATAAGGGGCGGCACAATATCGGGCGCAAATTAAACCGTTGCTGTTGCGCGCGGGAAAAATGCCCATGAAATTCCGCGCCGCGCCTTTTCAAGCGTTTTGTTTTGTGAGCCGTGCGGATGCCATTGCCCGCTTTCCGCAGCCGCGCAAAAAAGCGGCGCGCAAAAATTTTTGCGCGCCGCCAACTACAAACCTTACAAACCGATATTAATTCAAATTGGCTAGCTCCTGCCCCGCGAGTATTGCGAATACGCCGTTTTGCTCGCTGTCGGACAACTCCTTAAATATGGCCTTCGCCTCGTCGTTCTTGCCGCTTTGCGCCTTTGCGAGGCCGAGGAGGTATCCCGCCTGGGCGGAATATGCGGATTTTGCCGCGCTTTTGAAAATCTTTTCGAGTTCCGCCATGCCGTTTTCGGCATTGCCGGCGGATATCGCGGATACTGCGGCGCCGATTTTTGCGCGCTGCGCGAGCGGCGAGCCCCCAAGCCCGCCGGCGGACTGGGAATAGAGCTTTTCGGCTTCGGCGTATTTGCCCGCCTTGTAAGCGGCGTCGGCGTTTTGGAGCAGGGCGACTCCCGCGAGCGCGGTGCCCGGATTTTCGGCGGCGAACTTGGCGAGCTCTTCGGGAGTTGCGGCGGCGCAGTACGCGGCGGCGAGGCTTTCGGAGGCGCTCGCCTTATACATTTTCCAAGCCTGTACGCCGATGACTATCGCGAATGCCGCGGTTATGGTAAAAATTATGAAGTTGCGGTTCCTTTTCCAATAGAGCCACACCCTGTCTTCAAGCTCGACTCCCTCGAGGTCTTCATCGAGGATTACGGTCTTGCGCTCGTCCGCCGCGGGCGCGCCGGCGAGTTCCGCTTCGCTCGGCAGACTCGGCCTGTTTTTGGCGGCGTTGAGGGGGCCTTTCCTGAAAAATTTTTCGTTCATATTGCGCGGTATTCTTAAAAATTAAAGTAAAGCCCGTTTTTTTGCGCCAATCAAGAATAAAACTGCGGCGCCCTGCCTTTTTTATTTTTTCCCTTGCCGCCGTCGCCGCGCCGCGTATTCTGTCGGCATGAGAAGAATATCTTTTTTGGCGGTTGCCGCGACGTTTGCGCTTATGTCGACGCTTGCGGCGAAGACATACTTCAAGGGCGTTTGCGACAAAGACGCGCTTTCGTACAAATCGGGGGAGGAAATCGTATTTTCCGTATCGCTGATGGAGGACGGCAAGCCCAAGGGCGGACAGAAAATAAAATATGTCCGCAGGGGCGACGACGGCAAAACCGATTCGGGAGAGTTCGTTTCCGACGCGGGCAGGCCGTTCGTCTATAAGACGTCTATCGACAGCCCCGGGTATGTCCACCTTAAAATGGAGGCGGTCGGGGACGACGGAAAACCCTTGAAGGACGCCGACAAGTTCGACGGCGGCGCGTGCGCGGACTTCGATAAAATAACGCCTTCCGCGCCGGAGCCCAAGGATTTCGACAAGTATTGGAGGGCCCGCAAGCGCGCGCTCAAAAAAGTTCCGATGAAAGCGGAGCTCACGCCTCTGCCCGACAAGTCGAAGGGCGGAATCGACGTGTACGAGATAAAAATCGACTCTCTCGGGGAGCCCGTGCGCGGCTATTTGAGCGTCCCCAAAAACGCGGCGGAGAAGTCGCTGCCGGCGCGCGCGGTATTTCAGGGGTACGGGGTTTCAGACATGCACTATTGGCCCATGGGAGACTGCATCGCCATATTCGTCTCGCCGCACAGCATGGACATGGGGAAGGACAAGGCGTACTACGACGAATTGAAGAAGGGGAAGCTCGCCGGATTCGGATTTGAAAAGGAGCTCGCCTCCCCCAAGGATTCCTATTTCGACGGAATGATTTTGCGCGATTTGCGCGCCCTCGAATACCTGCGCTCGCGCCCCGAGTGGAACGGCAGGGAGCTGACGGTTTCCGGCGGAAGCATGGGCGGATTCCAGGCGATAGCCGCCGCCGCGCTCGACCCGAAGGTGACGGGGTGCAAGTCGAGCATAACGTGGATGTGCGACCTCGGCGGAAAGAGAGCGGGAAGGCTTGGCGGGTGGCTGCCGGAGTACCTTCCGAACCGCGCGTATTTTGACAGCGCCAATTTGGGCAAACGCATAAAGTGCCCCGTAGAAATAGACGCCGGCCTCGGCGACTACACTTGCCCGCCATCAGGGGTCACCGCGCTTTACAACAATATTTCGTCGCCCAAGAAAATCGTTTTCACCCAGGGGCGCACGCACGGGTATACTCCGCCGGATTCCCCCGCAAAGTATTCGCGCTCCGGCGGCGCGGAGAAATAGATTTTTAGGGTTTTGCGATGCGAAAGGCGCGGCGTTGGGGAACTCCGCGCCTTTTTTGACGCGCCAGCTTGGCGGGCGGGAATCGGATTGCGTCCGGAATGCCGCGCCGCCGCGCGCGTTTTGGGGAAGGCGGAAAAGGGCGGAGGAAATTGAGCGTTCAGTCCGGATTTTGGCGCCCGACCGCATTTGCGCGTCCGTATTTTTAGGAGAGGGAAATCTCCTAAGCCCCGCAAGGCGCCGCCGCTTTTGTTCGAAAAAGGCGCGAACGGCAAGGTTCGCGCCGATTGGAAATTTCGCCTGCCGATTTTCGGGCTATTCTTTCGCTTGCCCGCTGCCGCCGAACACGCGGGCGGTCGCGTTTAGGTAGTCGTATCCGTAAAAATTGTCGGGTTCGAGGTATTCGCCTTCCGTCCATTCGTTCCATGCGTTTACGAATATGAGCTTGGGATTGCCCGCGGGAATGTTTTTATCGGCCCACGCTTTGGCCATGCGCAGGGTTTTTTCATATTCCTTTGGGCATTTTTGTTCGCAGATTTCGGTGAACTCGTTTGGCGGGAAGCGCGGGTTGTTGTCCCATCCGGTGGATACTATCGGGAAGAACACTCCGAAATCCTTTTTATATTTTTCCCATTGCGGGATATTCCTGTCCCTCCATGCGGCGTAACCGCCCTTGCGCGAGCTTCCCCAGTTGTACGCGCTCATTGAATCGAAGCCGTAGTATTCGGCGATTTCCCCGAGGGACGGTTTTTCCTTTCCGGGGACGGGAGTATTGTGCGGAACGTTCATCGCCATGAAATGCAGCCCGTCGAAGCCGGCTTTCTTGCATTCGCTTTCGAGGAACTCGAGCGCCGCCTTCGTCTTTTCCGGGCCGCCCGCGCCGCGCACGAAGTTGCGCATCAGGAAAATCGCGAGCGCCGGCTTGTTGGCGATCTTATAGTAGTTGGGCTTCTTGAAGTACTCTATAAAGCGCGGAACCAGCGTCTTCGTAAATTCGTCGTAGGAGACGTCCGCGCTCCAGTTGACTTTCTCTTTTTCCGCCTTGCCTATTTTGTTGTTCCATAGGTTGTCGACGTCGTGGTTTGCCCACATCAGGAAGAATTTCATGCGCTCGTTGTTGGGGGCTTTGAGGAAGCCGTCGTTCAGCGCGCCTTCGAGGAACGGCCTGTTTTGGTACCAGTACCAGTCGTACATGAACACGTTGACGCCGGCGGCGAGGGCGGCGTCGATTTTGCGCGCGACGGCTATCGGGTCTGCCTCGTTTTCATAGCCCCACAGCGGGACGATCGGCTGCTTGTGCCCGTCGAATTTCGGCCTGGCTTCGTAGACGTTCTGCCACTCGCCCGTGCCGTGCGGGAAAATCCCGAGCTCCTTCCAGCGCGGTTCGGGGTGGTAGGCGGGCCAGACTATCGCGGCTACGTCGTATTCGGATTTTGCGGGGGCGGTGGCGGCGGAATTTCCCGCCCGCGGCGCGCACCGGTCGCCGGAAAGGTTGGAAGTTTCCGGTTGCGACGCGCAGGCCGCGGCAAGCGCGCAAACTATCGGCAGAATGCAGTATTTTATCATATTGGAATCTTGGTTTTGTATTGAAATACGTTTTAATCCGCGCCTTTGGAATATTCAATGCAAAAGTTTCCTAAATTTGCGTAAATTAAAAAGCCGCCCTCCCAAGATTTCGCGCATAAGCGCGAGAACTTGGATGGCGGCCTCTGCCGGTCAAACCGCGTTCCTATTCAAAGAGCAGGGTGGTCACGGAGCGCGGCGCGAGTTTGAACGTCCGCTTGCCGTCGAATTTCGGGTCGATGTGCTGGTTGGCGAGGTCGGAGGATTCGCTCGTCCTAAAAGCCGAAACTTTTTTCAGCCCGTCCGAGCCTTTGCCCGAGAGCGAGAAGTCGAAATCCGCGGGCTCGTAGGAGACGTTTGCGGCCACTACCGCAACTTTCTTGCCGTCGGGCGAGGCGAAGGCGGAGGCGAACACTCCGCCGAGGTCGTCCGCGCCGGTTAACTCTATCCTCTTCCATCCCGGGCGGATGAAAAAGCTGTAATTGCCGAGCGTCCAGAGCTTCTTGCGGGTGAACACGTTTCCGCCCTGGCAGATGTCGCCGTCTTTGGGGGCGACGCCGGTAAGGGCGTGGTCGCCGTTTATTTCAAAGGCTTTCCAGTAGCCCCAGCTCGGGGCGTCGACGCGCGCGAGGTCGGTGTGGATGAGCTTGGCCATCAAAAGCGAGATGTCCATGTCGGAGGGATTTTTTTGCGGCATATCGTCCTTGCAGACCACCCCCGGGAGGAGGCACCACTCCGTCTGTATGAATTGCACGCCGTATTTGTCGGCGCATTCCTTGAGCTTTTTGCGCGCGGATACGATTTGCCCGTTGGACGTGTGCGTGTGGTAGTCGTGCGCGCCGATTTTGCGCGGGAGGGATTTGAGATGGCCGATGTAGTCCTTGCTGTCGGGATCGAAGAAAGCGCGGATTTGGTCGCACGCCATGTCTTCGGCGGGGTTTTTATTCATCTTTTTGCGCCCTTCGAGGTATGCGTCGCTTCCGTAGAGGTAGTCTATCCGCTCGGCCTCGCACAGCAGCTGTTTGGTTTTCAGCCCGCGCTTGCCAAGCGACTTGTCGAGCTCGACCGCAAGCCTTTTGATTTCCGGATTGAGCCACGGGGTGCCCTCCTGCGCGTTGGTGGACCACTTCCAGCCGGGCTCGTTCACGGGGCTGATGTAGTCTATGCTGTACCCTTCGCCCTCGAAGTGCTTGGCGACTTCCGCCATGTATTCGGCGAAGTCGTCGTAGCAGTCGGCGCGCAGGTTGGACTTGAAGTCGGCGGCGTCCTTGTAGCCCTTGCCGTTTTGCGTCATCTGAACGGGCGGCGTGTTGGAAAACAGCAGAAACGATTCGCAGCCGTACTCTTTTGCCTTCTTCATGAAGTACTGCTGGCCGGCGGCCTTTGACCAGTCGTAGGATTTTCCGTCCTTTGCCAGGAACGACTCCGCCCTGCGCTGGATGGGAACTATGTCCGCGCTCTCCTGCTCCCAGGTGCCGCCGCCGATGTTGACGCGCCACATGCTCAGTCCGATTCCCTCGGGGCTTCCGTCTTCCCCGTATTTTTGGGAAAACAGCCACTTTGCGAGCTTTTCTTTCTTGTCGTCGGCGAAAAACTTGCCGATGAAGTTTCCGCTCCACGCGTCCGATGCCGTGAAGCTTTCCATAGTCTGGAACTTTTTATCGAGGTTTGCGGAGACGCAGACCGTCTGCGCGGCGTTCGCCGCCGAGAGAACGGCGGCCGTCGTTGCGATGCCGTATATGGTTTTTTTCATAAGCCGTTTTTATTTTTGATGCAGTTTTTTGAAATGCGGAAGCCTCCATATCATGGCGTCGATTTTGACCGCGCGCCCTTTTCAAACTTGAAAGAGAATGGCTCTTCCGACCATACGTACCTGCCTTTCGATGAGAGCAGCAGCGGGGAGGCCTGGTTGCCGAAGTCGTTTTTCAGAAGGTCGAAGCTCTTGGTGTCGGTTGGGAAGGGCATTATGTCGCCGAGGGTCGTGGCGGCTCCCCACCACTTTTCTCCGTCTAACGGTTCCACGCGGGTTTTGAAAGTCTCCGCCGCCGCGCAGGAAACCGATAATATAAATGCGAGCATCGCGCCTCTCATGCGCAACACCTTATATTCCGGCGCGGAGGCTGTTCAAGAAAAATGGGGAATTTGCATGTTTAACAGTTAAAATTGGCGCCGGATTTCCCCTTTTTTATTGAACGGGGACGAGCCTCACCGCCCTCCCGCATTGGTCGGCGTGTATTCCCGAGCCGTAGGCGTTCATTTTCAGCCCGTTGTTATAATTGGCCTGTTCGAGATTTCTATCTCTCAAAAGAGTAAAGCACAGGAAGGCGAGCCGCTTTGCTTCGGCGGCCGTCAAGTCGCGGGGATTTTTCTCAGAGAGTTTGACGGCTTCCTCCCGCAGATCGCCGTTGTTTAGAGAATCGTACATTTTCGCCCTCGCTTCGGCGATTTTTCTTCTCCTTTCGGATATGGATTTTTGTTTGGCTTCGAGCGACTTCATGTATATCGCCTTTTCGGTCGGCGAACTCGAAGCCAGCAGGTATGCGGACGTTATCGGGTTGTCGACGAGCTCCGCGCACGAGGCCGTGAACAACGCGGCGGCGGCCGTTGCAAAAAGGCGCGCGGGCGCATGCATATGCGCGTTGCGGAAACCGCGCGTTTTTTTGGTTTTTTTAGGAACGGGGCGGCAAGAGAATTTTGCAGACGCCACGCCGCCTGCGGGGCGCGCGGCGTTAAGGTGGCATAAAATGCGGAAGCGCCGCAGTGCCCGCGCTTGGCGGGTGAAATTTTGGGCGGCGGTTCCGCCTGATTGAAATCCAAAAGAAAGGCTGGAGCGGGTCGGCGCAAGACGCGCAGGCGGAGAAACAAAAAAGCCCGCCTGTTTTTCAACGGGCGGGCGGAAATCCGGAGATTTTATCCGGATTGCATTTAAATCTGGTAGCGGGTAAAACGCTTGATTTCTATCTTTTCGCCGATAGTGGCGATTTTCTGCGTGAGCAGCTGTTCGATTGTGAGCTTGTCGTCCTTGACAAACGGCTGTTCGAGCAGGGCGACGCCCGCGATGAACTTGTCGATTTTTCCGTCCACAATCTTCTGCTTGATGGCCTCGGGCTTTTTGTCTTCCGCCATCTGCGCCATTGCGATTTCGCGCTCCTTTTCCAGAAGCTCGGCGGGAACTTCCTCGCGCTTGATGCAGATTGGGGAGGCCGCCGCGATGTGCATGCACAGGTCGCGGACGAAAGCGCGGAAGTCCTCGTTCTTGGCTACGAAGTCCGATTCGCACGCAACTTCAATCAGCACGCCGACCTTGTGGTTGGAGTGAATGTAGGCCTCTACGACGCCCTGTTCGGCCGTGCGGCCAGCCTTTTTCGCGGCGGTGGCGACGCCCTTCTTGCGGAGGATTTCGATGGCGGTTTCCTCGTCGCCCTGCGCCTCGACGAGGGCTTTTTTGCACTCCATCATTCCCGCGCCCGTGCGCGCGCGCAGGTCGCTTACCATTTTAGCGGTGATTTCCATAAGTTATGCCTTGGGTTCTTCGACTTTTTCGACGTCGATTTGTTTGAATTCGACCTGCGCTTCGGCTTCGGGGCGGACTTCCGCCTTGCCGATTATCTGCGGGTTCTTGGGCTGCACGGTCCTGCGGCTGAGGCCGTTCTGGACGGCTTCAACTACGATTTCCGTGATGAGGCGTATGCTCTTTACGGCGTCGTCGTTGGCGGGAATGGGATAGTCCACGAGCGACGGGTCGGAGTTCGTGTCGACCATCGCGACGACCGGAATGCCGAGCTTGCGGCATTCGGAGACCGCGATTTCCTCGTTCTTGATGTCTACTATGAACAGCGCGCCCGGAAGCTTGGAGATGTCCTTTATGCCTTCAAAGTTGCGCTCCATGCGCGCCATTTCGCGGCGGATGGCGGCGGCTTCCTTTGCGTAGAGCTTGTCGAGCTCGCCGGAAGTTTCCATGTTCAGGAACTTCCTGTACTTTTTGAGGCTGGTGAGAATGGTCTCGAAATTCGTGAGCGTGCCGCCGAGCCAGCGGTTTACGCAGAACGGCATCCCGCACATCGCGGCGGCCTCGCGCAGAATTTCCTGCGCCTGGCGCTTGGTGCCGACGAACATAATATCCTTGTTGTCCGCGACCGTTTCCTCTATAAACGCCGCCGCCTTTTCGAGCTGGGCGTAGGTCTTTTCGAGGTCGATTATTGAGACGCCCGAGCGGTGGTCGTACACATAGGGCTTCGACTTGGGGTTCCAGCGGCGGGTCTGGTGGCCGAAATGCACGCCCGCGTCGAGGAGGTCTTTTACTGTGATGTTCATATTGTTTTGCTCCGTATCCGCCTCGCGGCGAACCTGGGATACTTTCTTTTTTTTTTGAGGTTGATTTTTATCTTTTTGTCCGAAAGCGCATTTTGCGTTTCGGCAAAGAAAAAATATATGCAATACCCTTATCGGGTTGGCGCAAGCAAAAAATTCGGCGATAGTTATTTTTCAAATATCCGGACTCAAATGCCGCCCCTCGGACGCGGCGCGGACCCTATGCCGGATATGGGAAATTCCGGAAGAACGGGAGCCGCGCGCGGACTTCCCGCGGAAAATCCGTTTTTTAATCCGCGCTTTTCCCGCCGCCGTCCAATTTGAGCAGAGGATGCCCCTCGGGGAGCTCCTCGACGGGAACTTTTTTCCATTTGCCGCCGACTTTTGCGACTATTATATCGTAGTCCCTGTCGTAAAACATCGTCCCGTCGCCCGCGTTTTTCAGCGCCTGCGCTTTCAGGTATTTTGCCTCCTTTTTGTAGCCCTCGGCGGTTATCGCGTGGCGGTATGTTACCTCGGTCGGGTAGTCTTCGCGCTTTACGGTTTTCTTCGCCGCCTCGTTCGACTTCTTCCAGTCCGTATTTTCCTCGGACAAGTCCTCCGCGCCGATGTTGTCGAGGCGTATCAGGTTGCGGAACTCCGTCCGCCCGTAGAAAATCGCCCTGTCGCGCGAAAACATGAACGAGTGGTACGGCACGTCGGAGCCTATTCTGAACCAGTTGTAGGCGTTCAGCCCCTGCCCGTAGGCGGAGGCGTAATAGTAGAGCTCGGCGACGGGCAGGCCCTCCTCGAAATGCTTGTTGAGTATCATCGTGATTCTCGACGTGTCGTCGGCGGCGTACGCCTCGAAAACGTGCAGCCCCCACCTCTTCTTATAGTTGTCGCCCCCTCGCACCATTATTGTGGAATTTGTCGAAATTGGGGAGTCGAAGAATATCGGAACCGGAACCTTCGACTTGTCCATGCCGTAGCTGTACGAGCGTTTTTGCCAGTTCGGCCAGTCGGGGTTTACGTCCGAAAAAAACGCGGCGGGGGAGGTCGGGGAATTTTGCCCCTCGGATTTTTTCGGGGAGTTTTCGGTTTCGGCTCCGCGCGCGCATATGGAAAGCGCGGCAAAGGCAATGCAGGATAGTTGGAGGAGAATTTTCACAAATTGAGCGTACTCCCGCAGCTTTCGCGGCGCAAGCATAAAATGGGCGATACATGGCTTGACATTTTCGCAGTATGCGCAAAAATATTTCAAATACCAAACGCGCTTTTGGAAAAGCGGGTTGACCGGTTTTCTTGGGCGCGAATGCGACCGGCACACCACACACATTTATGAATATAGGCAAAACGATACTTTGCGCGATATGCGCGTCAGCCCTTTCCGCTGTTCAATCCGCGGCGCAGGAGGCCGCCCCGACGTCCGTTCCGGACGCCGAAAATTCCGCGCCTCAAAGCGCGGAGGCCGTCTCGGAAAAAGGCGCGGCGCCGGACATACCGAACTACTCCGCGGACGACTACCGCAACTTTTTCGGCCTCTGCTGGATAAGCAATCCGGATGAGATTCTGCGCTACGCCCGCCAGATGGGCTACAAGCACGTCTACTATCAGGGCGGCATGGAAAAACACCCGCTTTCAAAGGGAATGTATTTCGTGATGGAGTCCCCCGAGTACTCGGTTTACAGGAGGGTGATAGACATCTCGAAAAAATACCCTCCGGAAGTGATACGCGAATGGGAGACAACCTGTTCGCTCATATCGCTCGACAAGCCGTTCCCGCAGAATATGGCCACCGGCTGGTTCATGCCCCCGCACCAGTTCACCGCCACGCTCGACCTCCAGCAGGAGAAAGTCATCGAGGACATCACGAACAAGATAATCGACAAGGTAAAAAAAATCCAGACGGCGAATCCCGAATTTAAGTTTTCGGGATTTGCGTGGGACGTCCCGCAGCCTTTCGGCGACTTTTGGAGCGAGCACACGAGCAAGAAGATGCACAACGGCAGGCAGGTCACCCTCGCCCACTGGACCGGCAAGGACGCGAGCGTCAAGCACCCCGATGTCACCCACGAGTACGCCACGTACTCCGAAGGGCATTTTGAGTTCTACCGCAGGCTGTTTCAGAAGGCTCGCAGCCAGATAAATCCCGAAGCAAAATGGATAGTGGAGCCGTACAGCGTGTACAACGACTGGATGCGCTATATGGATTGGGACTTCATGAAGGCCAAGGGCGACAAGCGCAGGGAGTATATGCCCGATCTGGTGTGTTCCGAGGGCAACGGAACCGAATTTGTAGACAACCCCAAGAATTTCGAGAGCGGGCTGATCGACAGGACGAGGGTAGCCTCCACGACCCCCAACGTATTCGACGACGAGACTCTGCGCAAGATAGCCGGAGCCGCCGCTTCAAAGGGCGCCTGGACGGGCTGGTTCGGCCGCCCGGGAGGGACGGGCAACAACCCTGGCTACCGCTCGATACGCGACATTCCCGCGCGCATGAAGCTCAACCGCGCGGTCGCTGTGTGGGAAAACCTCAACGGCACGCCGCTGTCGCAGCGCAAATGGGACGGCGTGAACTATTCCAGCCCGACCGCCGAAATGACGCCGGACGTGATATGGGCAATCCAGCCGGAGACGAAAAAGCTGTTTTTCGTGTTCCTATCCGACAAGGGCGAGGTCAAGATTCCCGACGGATACAAAGTCAAGGAAATCTACCACGCAGACGGGCTCTGGCAGGAGATCAAAACTTTCCCCGCCAAAAAGAGCATAGTTTCGGTTAAGAAGGGCAAAATCGTCCCCCGCAGCCCGTATGTCGTCAACGCGGGATTTATCGCGCAGCTCGCCAAAAAGGGCGGAGCGCTGAACAAAGACAAATAGCGGCCGCCGTGCGCGCCGAAAAATCGAATATTGAGATCATGAAAATATTTAAAATAGCATGCGTAGCGGCGATGGCCGCGTCTTTCACCCCGATTCCCCGCGCCCAGGATTCCGCATCCGCCGGAGCTTCCGGAGGCGCGGAGGCGGCGCCCGCCTCGCCATCGAAGTATCCGAAGGACGACTACCGCAACTACTTCGGCGCGGGCTGGCAGGCGGACGCGAAAGAAGTCATATCCTTTGCCAAGCGGATGGGGTTTTCGCACGTCATGTCGATGGGGCCCGCCATGGCGAGAAGCCCCGACGCCGACGGCATGTTCTTCTATATGGAGACTCCGGAGTACGGCACGTACCGCCGCTATGTGGATCCCTCCAAGAAGTATTCTCCCGAGCAGATAAGGGAGTGGGAGACCACATGCGCGCTCAAAGACGCCTCCAAGCCGTTCCCCGAAAACCTTGCAACCGGTTGGTTCGCCACGCCGACCGTGTTCAGCGTGCAGCTCGACTTCCAGCAGCGGAAGGTGATAGACCGCACGATAGACAAAATCATCGAAAACGTCAAAAAGCTCCAAAAGATAAACCCGAAATTCAAGTTTGCGGGCTTCAGCTGGGACGTCCCGCAGCCATTCGGAGATTTCTGGGACGCCGAGCAAGCCACGCAAAAGGGCAGGCAGATAACCCTCGCGCACTGGACGGGCAAGGATTCGGGTTCCAAGCGCCCCGACGTCGTGCACGATTACGCCACGTATTCCGAGGGCTATTTCGAGTTCCTGCGACTTTTGCGCGAGCGCGCCGCAAAGGAGCTCAACCCCGACGTGAAGTTCATAGTGGAGCCCTACAACGTCTACAACGACTGGATGCGCCACATGGATTCGGACTTTATGAAGTCTAAGGGCGCGGACGCCAAAAAGTACATGCCCGATTTCGTCCTCGAGGAAAACGGCACGACGGGTTTTGTGGACGACGAGCGCGCGTTTAAAAGCGGCATGCTGGATAAGTCGCGCACCGGCACTTCCACGCCCAACGTTTGGGACGAGCCGCAGGCTCGCAAAATCGCCGCGGCAGCCGCCGTCAACGGCTCGTGGAGCAGCTGGTTCGGCCGCATAGGGGGCACGGGCAATTGTCCAAGATACCATTATATCCGCGACGTTCCCGCGCGCCTCAAAATCGCCAAGCTCCTGCCCGTATGGGAAAACCTAATAGGCACGCCGCTCTCCGAGCGCAAGTGGGACGGCTCCGCCTATTCCTCGCCATCTGCCGGCATGACGGATTCCGCGATATGGGCCACCCACCCCGAGAGCGGCGAGGTCTATTTTTCGTTCATAAAGCCCGACGGCTCCGTGCCGGTTCCGGAGGGATGCGAGGTCGAAGAGATCGCCGCCCTCGACGGGGTTTTCAACAAGCTCAAAGGCATGCCTCCGAACGAAGTCCCGAAATGGGGCAGCAAGCGGCCGCCGCTGATTAAAGTTGAAAACGGCAAAATGCTTCCCAACGATCCCGGGGTTATAAATCAGCCGTATGTCGTGAAATTCAAAAAATCGGAGGGATAAAATTATGGACTTTTGCAGCCGCGGGGCGGTTTTCGCGTTCGCCGCGCTCTGCGCGGCATGGGCGTCCGCAGACTCGCCGAAATACGACAGGGACGACTACCGAAATTTTTTCGGCATATGCTGGCGCGGTTCGCCGCAGGACAATATAGACTACGCCCGCCAGATGGGGTATACGAGCGTATTCTATATAAACGGAATGGAGAAGTGCAAAAACGCCGCGGGCATGAAATTCTATCTCGAATCGCCCGAGTACGCCACCTACACGCGCGCCGTCGACGTTTCAAAAAAATATTCCCCCGAAGAAATCAGGAAATTTGAGACGTTCGCCGCGCTCAAAGACGCCTCCAAGCCGTTCCCCGAAAACCTCGCAACCGGCTGGTTTATGCCGCCGAACGGCATAACGATAATTCCGGACTTCCAGCAGAAAAAGGTCATAGACCGCACCGTTGACAAAATCATAGAGCGCATCCGCAAAATCGAGAAGGCGCGCCCCGGCTTCAAGTTTGCGGGGGCGGCGTGGGACGTGCCGCAGGCCGAGGGCGACTTCTGGACCGGCAAGAAGGGCAATCCCATGAGCAACGGCAGGCAGGTTTCTATTTCGCACTGGACGGGCAGCGGTTCGGCGTCCAAGCATCCGGACGTCACGCACGACTACCCTACGCACGAGCTCGGCCACTACGAATTCTACCGGAAGCTATTCGAAAGGTGCCGCGCCGAAATCAATCCTGATTCCAAGTTTATCGTCGAGCCGTACAGGGTCTACGACGGGTGGGTGAAGGACATCGAAAAGCTCGCCGCCGAGAAGGGCCCCGAGGAGGCAAAAAAGTACATGGCGGACTTCGTATGCGAAGAGGGATCTTCCACGCAGTTCGTGGAGGACGAGCGCAATTTCAAGGGCGGCTTCTACAAAAAGGACCAGGTGTCGTCGAGCACCCCCAACTTTTTCGACGAGGCGTCCGTGCGCAAAATATCCGGAGTCGCCGCGGCAAACGGCGCGTGGACGCACTGGTTCGGGCGCCCGGGAGCGACGGGCAACATGCCGGACTACAAGACGATCCGCGACGTCCCCGCGCGAATAAAGCTCGCAAAGGCGCTCCCCGTTTGGGAGAACATCAACAACACGCCGCTTTCGGAGCGCAAGTGGGACGGGCAGGTTTATGCGTCTCCGACGGCGGGCATGTCGGAGGATGCGGCGTACGCCGTCCAGCCCGGCACGCAAAAGCTGTTCTTTGTGTTCAACACCCCCGACGGCATAGTCAAGGTTCCGCAGGGCTATCGCGTTGCGAGGATATACTTTACCGACGGGCTGTTCCGCGAATTCAAGGGAAGCGCGAACTATCCGATCAAAAGCCCCATGCTCGACTCTTTCATAAAATATGAAAATTCGGAGCTCTCTCCGAAAGACAGAACCATATCCGGGCTCGGATTCATCGCCGACCTGGTTCCCTCAAAAGACAAAACCGATTCCGAAAAATGATGATTGACGCAAAAAAATTCGCCGTGATTTCTCTCGCAGCCGTTCCGTTCGCCGCGGCGTTCGGCGCCGGCGGAGAGGCCGAAGAGAAGCTCTCCTACACTCCCGACGACTACCGCAACTTCTACGGGATATGTTGGCGCGGCTCTCCGCAGGACAACATAGACTACGCCCGACAGATGGGCTACACGCACGTCTTGTACCAGTGGGGCATGGAAAATTGCAAGAATATCGACGGGTTGAAATATTATCTTGAATCCCCCGAGTACGGGACATATACGCGCAGTTTCAATATAACTAAAAAATATTCCCCTGAACAGATACGCGAATTCGAGACTTCATGCGCGCTCAAGGACGCTTCCAAGCCGTTTCCTGAAAACCTCGCAACCGGCTGGTTCAATCCCCCCAATGGGGCGACTGTTATCCTCGACTTCCAGCAGAAGCGCATAATCGACCGCACCATAGACAGGATTATGGAGCGCATAGACTCCATGGCGCAAAGGGCGCCGGGGTTCAAGTTCGCGGGAATCGCATGGGATGTGCCGCAGGCGGAGGGCGACTTCTGGAGCGAGCGCGAGGGGGCGCCGATGAACAACGGCAGGCAGGTGACAATCAAATATTGGACGGGCAGCGACTCGGCGTCGAAGCATCCCGACGTCGTGCACGATTACCCGACCCACAAGCTCGGCCACTACGAATTTTACCGCAGGCTCTTCGAGCGCTGCCGCAAGGAGAAAAATCCCGACTCCAAATTCATCGTTGAGCCTTACAGCGTCTACAAGGGCTGGATAGCGGACATTGAAAACGACCTCCTCAAAACAAAGGGCCTTGAAGAGACGAAAAAATACCTTCCCGACTTGGTGTGCTCGGAAGGCGGCGGTACGGATTTCGTGGAGGATCCGCGCAATTATGAGAGCGGCCTGTATAAGAAGAATCAGGTTTCCTCTTCCACTCCCAACGTCTACGACGAGCTCAACTCGCGCAAAATCGCCGCCGCCGCCGCCGTCAACGGAGCGTGGACGCACTGGTACGGCCGCCCGGGGGCGACTGGCAACATGCCTGACTACAAGACTATCCGCGACGTTCCCCCGCGCCTGAAACTCGTCAAGGCGATTCCCGTTTGGGAGAACATCAACAACACTCCGCTTTCGCAGCGCAAGTGGGACGGCAAGACATATTCCTCGCCCACGGCGTTCATCGACAAAAACGGGCTCGGCGCGCTCCAGCCGCAGACGGAAAAATTCTTTTTCGTGTTCAATTCCGACAAGGCTAAGGTTCCGATTCCCGCGGGGTACGACATAAGCGCGATATACTTTACCGACGGGTTGTTCAAAGAGTTTACCAACAACGAAATGAACTCTTTCAAGCCGTCCATGCACCGGCAGTTTTTCCTCGTGAAAGACGGGTTTGTCTCGCCGAAGAACACGTCGGTCGTGGGGCAGGGCTTTATCGCGACCCTCAAAAAAGTCTCGCCCGCGACGGAAATAGAGGTCAAATAATGGGAAGTTTTTTCCGATAACAATTTAATTCCGGCGCGCGGTTTTCGGCATTCCGAATGCGGCGGGCGGAATTAGGCAAAAGAAAGGTCTTATGAAAAAGCTATCAGCCATATTGATTGCGGCGTTCGCGCTGTTTGCCGCCGCATGCTCCACCATAATCAGCGACGAAAGCTACGCCATGGCAACCCGCGGCGAGACCGTCCAGACGTATTCGGGTTTCGGGTGTTCCGAGTCCGCATTGCGCAACGCCACTTTGCTTGCGCTCGCCGAGCGCGGGTGGATTGTCACCGACGCCAAAGACCCGATAAAGGCCCGCCTCTCCGAGCTCAGGCAGGAAGCGCGCATATCCATAAAAGTTAAGGGCGACACCCTCGTCGTCGACACCAAGGGGTCGCTCGTGGACGGCAACAAGGCGTACGTTCCGCTGCGCTATCTGAACTACCTCATGTCGTCCGTCCGCAAGAATGTGCTTAGGGCGAACGCCAATTAGGGTTTCGGAAACCGCATAGTTCGGATTTCAACGGCTCCGCGGTCTTCGGGCGGCGGGGCTTTTTTTGCCCGCGGCGGATTTCCGGCTTTCGCGCCGCGCGCTTTTCGTTGACAACGCATTTGGGTGACTGAAAATTTTCCGCATGAAATTCGAGAAAATCGACCCCAAGTCCGTCGCCGAAAATTCCGCAAAGCTCATAGGAAGCGACTGGATGCTCGTCTGCGCGGGAGACCGCGGCGGGTTCAACATGATGACCGCAAGTTGGGGGGCTTTCGGGTTCATGTGGAACATGCCGGCATTCTTCGTTTTCGTCAGGCCGTCGCGGTATACCTACGGATTTATGGAAATCCGCGATTCTTTCACGGTAAACATTCTGCCGGAATCGCGCAGGGACGCCCTCAAAATTTGCGGGAACAGGTCGGGCAGGGATTGCGACAAGGCCGCCGCCGCGGGGCTGACCCCCGAGTTTACGGAAAATGGCGTCTATTTCGCGGAGGCGCGGCTTGTTTTTGAGTGCCGCAAGGCGTATTCGCAGATGATGGAGGCGGGTTCCTTCGCCGACAAGGCGCTCGTCGAAAAGTGGTATGCCGCCTCTGATTTCCACAAGATGTACGTCGGCGTCGTCGAGAGGGCGCTCGCCGCAAAATAGCCTTTCGGGGCGCGCGAGGGGCAATGGAGGAGTTCGGACAGACTTTCCGGGTGCCCGATTCTTGGCAGGCGGAGGCCGTCGCCCATCTGAAAGCGGGCCGCGACGTCGTGCTGCACGCCCCGACGGGCACGGGAAAGACTTTTGTCTTCGAGCTCTTTTTTTCGCAATGCGGGGGGCTTGCGACCTACACCGTTCCGACCCGCGCGCTCGCCAACGACAAGTACGCGCAGTGGCTTTCGGAGGGCTGGCGGGTAGGGATTTCCACGGGCGACAGGCTCGAAAATCCGGACGCCCCGCTGCTGGTCGCCACCCTCGAAACGCAGCGCGAGCGCATACTTTCCGGAGCCGCCCGCGGGCTTTTCGTAATAGACGAGTACCAGCTGCTGGGCGATTTCTCGCGCGGGGCGGCCTACGAGACCGCCATTGCCGCTCTTCCGGCGGACTGCCGGTTGCTGATGATGAGCGGGAGCGTCGAGAATTCTTCGGACGTCGCCGAATGGCTGCGCCGCATAGGCCGCGACGCGCGCCTCGTATGCTGCCTCGAAAGGGCGGTTCCGATAGACGAGGTGTGCGCGGCCGCCCTTCCCGAGATTTCCGCGCGCGGCGTGCGCGGCTTTTGGCCGACGATAGTCCAGCGCGCGGTCGAGGCGGACATGTGCCCGCTGTTGATATTCGCCCCAAAGCGGCGCGACGCCGAGGCGATAGCCCATTCCCTCGCCTCCGAGCTCCCGTGCCGCGACTTCCTCAAACTCCCGAGGGAAATCGAATCCGCGGCGGGGGGCGCGCTCGCGCGGCTGCTCAGGCGCAAGATAGCCTTCCACCACAGCGGATTGACGGCGTTCCGCCGCGCGGGAATCGTCGAAAAATACGCGCGCGAGGGGGCGTTGAAAGCGGTAGTTGCAACCACCGGCCTCGGCGCCGGCGTGAATTTTTCGATGCGCAGCGTCGTAATCGCCGACAGGGAGTACGAGACGCCCGACGGCCCGAAGCTTTTGCGCCCCGACGAGCTTCTGCAAATGTATGGGCGCGCGGGGCGCAGGGGCAAGGACGCCGTCGGATACGCGATTTCCCTGCCGGGCAAGCCGTCGCTCTCGCAGGCGCGCCCGATTTTTCTCGAGCGCCCCGCCTTTGAGGATTGGCCCGCGATTCTGAGGATAATGGATTCCGCGGGAGACTCGCCCCGCGAGCGCGCGGGCGCCGCCGCCGCTTTTTGCAAGAGGCTGTTTTCAAAGACGCCCCCGAACCTCGGTTTCGAGGCTGTCGCGGACTTGCGCGATTTCGGAGGCGTTTCGTCCGGCGCAATGCGTGGGGGAAGGGTGGAAATTCTCAACTCCCGCAATCTCTGGGAGCGCCGCAAGCCGCAGCGCGTCTTTCGCGTTTCCGAAACCCTCTTCCGCGCGGGCGGGCGGTGGGTGAGGTTCGACATGTGCGCGGAGGCGGTAAAGGCTTTGAAAAGGGGGGCGGCGTGCGCTCTCGCGGGCGGCAGGTACGGCGTCGCAATCGAGCTCGCAAAAGCCGCGGACGGGGGCTGGGCGCCCACGCGCGCTCTCTCAAAAATCGTCCGCGCGGCGGGCGCGGAAGTGCCGGGCAATCCGCTCTCGCGGAAACTTTTGACGCTTAAAAATATTCGGCGCAATTTCCCGAAGTACGCCAGAATCTCCCTCCCGGGGGCCGAGTGCCTGGAAGTCTTCGCGGACGAAAGCCGCGTCCGCGCGCGCCTCGACATCTCGGACGCGATGGTGGGGGCGTTTCCGGACTCCTTCGGGCGCGGGCTCTTCAATCCGCCCTCGCGCAGCGCGGACGTCTCCGGCGAATGGGATTTCAAGAGGCTCGCGGGCTTCGATGGCGGCGCCGGTTCCCGCGCGCTTCCGGCGGCGGTGTGGCGCAGGCTCGGGTTGATAGACGGGCGGCTTGCCGTCACCCGCAGGGGAAAAATCTTTTCGTTCTTTTCAAAGGGCGAGGGGCTCGCGGTCGCCGCGGCATTGGAGGATCCCTCCTACGATGTCGCCGACATCGCGTTCGATTTGGCGAATTTGCGGGCGGGGCGCAGATTTTCAATGTCGGAGCTCAAATCGGGGGCGTCGTCGCGCATGGCGGACGCGTGCAGGATAGCGTGCCTCGGCGCGACGGTTCCGGGCTATCTGCGCGCGGGGGTTCCGCCGGAGTTCGGCGCGGGGGCGTCGGAAATAATGCGCGAGCTCCGCGCGGGCGTTTCGGCGCAGTCTCTCGAAACCCCCTCCCTCGGGCGGGGCGACATCGAGAGGGCGCGCCTCGAGTGGGAGAGCCTGCTGCGCCGCGTCTCGGCGGCGCCGGATCTCGATTGGGACAGGTGGCTCGGCTTGAAACGCGAGTGCGCGCGCCTGCTGTCCGCCCTCTCGTCAGCTTCAAAAAATCGCGGCTTGCGCGCTTTTTGATGTTGCAAAAAGCGAGTTTGCGAAATTGACTTGGCAGCGATGAAAAACTTGGGTGAAAAATTGGCGGCGGCAAGAAACGCCATGGGCTTTACTCTGAGGGACGCGGCCGACCAGACGCGCCTGCGCACCGACATAATCTCCAATATGGAGTCGGGCGAATTCAACTTCAAGCTTCCCGAAATTTACAAGAGGGGGTTTTTGAGGATTTACGCTGCCTTTTTGAAGCTCAATGTGGACGAAATAATGGCGGAATACGCGGCTTTGCAGGCTTCGCGAAGGGGCGATGCGCGCAAGGCCAAGCATTTCCTCGATAGATTAGCGCCAGCTTCGCCTAAGGACTCGGAGCCGCCGCAGTCCGTTGACGGCCGCTACGAATCTTCGGAAGACGAGTCCGGCGACGCCCTGCCCGAAGACCAGATGAAGTACATCAAGCTTGGGGCGGTTTTCGTCGGGGTTTTGCTGGCGGTCGCGCTGATAGTTTTCGGGGTGTCGTCTCTCGTGCGCCCGAACGTCCCCGAGGAAAATCCCGACATCAACATGGCCTCTTCCGCCCCGGCATCGACCGCCCAGCGGCAGCAGGCATCGCCCGCCGCGCAGCCCGCCAAGGAGTATTTGCTCGGCATATCCGCCCTGCGCGACACCTATATAACCGTATACTATCCCCAGGATAAAAACAACCCCCTCTATACGGGTTCCATTGCCGCGGGCGACAAAAAGGAATTTAGATACAAGACGCCCCTTAACGTCAAGACGACCGACGCCCAGAACATCGAGGTGTTCCGCAACGGAAAGAAGCTCGACCTATCGCGCGGAACGGGGATTCAGCCGAGCGGCATTTGCGAATTTTCGGTTTCGGCGAGGGATTAGCCCGCGGCCTCGGATTTGTTTCGGGCGGGGATTTCCATCGGAATGCCATACGCATTTTTTTCAGTAAAAGACATGCTTACCCACATAGTTATTTTCAGGACGAGAAACGCCGACAAGGTCGGGCTGCTCCGCGAGGGCGTCGAAACTCTGCGCGCCATAGACGGAGTGAAATTTTTCCATTGCGGCGCGCCCGTGCCGAGCCAGAGGCCGGTGGTCGACGACTTTTTCGACGTGGCGCTCGTCGTGGCGTTCGAGAACGACGAGGAGGGGCTCGCGCGATACGCCTCGCACCCGGTGCACGTGAATTTTGTCGAAAACTATCTCAAGCCCGCGGGCGGGAAACTTTTGGTTTACGACGTAAAGTAGGCGGTATTTTTTCGCGCGGATATAGTTTGCGGGCGGAATTGCGCCCCGCCGGTTTGCCGCGGGATTCCCGCGCGCGCGACACTATAATGCTTAAACTATCGAAATCCGACGCCGACGCATGCCGGTGGATAAGCGCCGCCGCGAAAGAGGCGGGCGGCAGGGCGTACCTCGTGGGCGGATGCGTGCGCGACTCTCTTTTGGGAAAGGCCCCCAAAGACATAGACATCGAAATTTACGGGCTTACCCCCGCGATGGTCGAAAAAACGCTTTCGCGCCGCTTCCGCTTCGAAATGGTCGGCAAGAGCTTCGGCGTCTGGATTCTCAAGGGGTTTTGCATAGACGTGAGCGTCCCGCGCACCGAGCGCAAAACGGGCGAGGGGCACCGCGCCTTCGATGTGGAATGCGACCCGTTCCTGTCCGTCGAGGCGGCTTGCGCGCGCCGCGACTTCACCGTAAACTCCATGCTCTGCGACTGTCTCACGGGCGAAATCGTGGACCCTTACGGAGGGAGGGCGGATCTCGAAAGAGGGATATTGCGCCACACTTCAGACAAGTTTTCGGAGGATCCCCTGCGCGTTTTGAGGGCGATGCAGTTCATAGCGCGCTTCGGGTTCTCTCCCGCGCCGGAGACCGTCGAGCTGTGCTCGAAGATCCCGTTTGAAAACCTCGCGCCGGAGCGCGTTTTCGAGGAGTGGAAAAAGCTGCTCTTAAAGGGCTCCATAATTTCCGGCGGCTTGAACTTTCTGCGCGACTGCGGCTGGATAAGGCATTTTCCGGAGCTCGCCGCGTGCTCCGGCTGCCCGCAGGATCCCGAGTGGCACCCCGAGGGCGACGTGTTCGTCCACACGGGATTTTGCCTCGACCGCTTCGCCGCGCACAGGACGGGGGACGACAGGGAGGATCTCGTCGTGGGGCTGGCCGTGCTCTGCCACGATTTCGGCAAGCCGCTGTGCACGGCTTTCGGGGAGGACGGCAAAATACATTCCTACGGCCACGACGTTCTCGGCGCAAGGCCGGCGCGCGAATTTCTCGGGCGCATGACGCGCGAAAAGTCGCTTATAGAGGAGGTCGTAGCGCTCGTCGAGCGCCACATGGCGGTTCTCGACCTCTGGCGGAGCGGGGCGGGGGATTCCGCCATACGCAGGCTCGCGCGCAAGGTGGGGCGCATAGACAGGCTCGTGCGGGTGGACGACGCCGACAGAAACGGCCGCCCGCCGCTCGAGCCCGGGGATTCCCCGCAGGGCGTCTGGATATCCGAGCGCGCTCGGGAGCTCAGCGTGCGCGACTCCGCGCCGAAGCCGATTCTAATGGGCAGGCACCTCGTCTCGCGCGGTATGAGGCCGTCGGAGAAATTCGGAAAGATTCTCTCCGCCGCCTACGAAGCCCAGCTCGACGGGGAATTTTCGGACGAAGCCGGCGCCGCCGAATGGCTCGGGGATTTTCTCCGCGAACATGGCGCTTGAAAATTCCGCCGAAATGTGCGACTTTTACCCTAACCGCATTGTCATATTTTACGATATATAGGATTCCTTGAAACTATGAAGAACAGACATGAGAACACCCACGGTTCAAAACGCGGAGCCGCCGGCGGAGAAAGCGGCAATTTAAAGCCCCTCGAACCGGCGCGCGCGCCGGAGCTCGAACCCATTCCCGGGCGCGAGCCTGCGCCGGCCGACGCCGAGCGCGCCGCGGACGACATGTGCGCCGAGGAACAGGCGATGAATTCCACGGACCTCATGCGCCGCCTCGACGAGGCGGTCGCGCAGGCCGAAAAAAACAAAGATCTTTACATGCGCACCCTTGCGGATCTCGACACATACCGCCGCAAAGTCCAGCGCGAAAAGCAGGAGCTCGCCAAATTCGCCGTGCAGCCGCTCGTCGAGGAGCTCATACCGTCGGTGGACCACCTTGAAATGGCGATTGCCGCCGCGAGGGATTCGGACGACGCCAAGAACCTTCTGAAAGGCGTTGAAATGGTGTGCTCGCAGATAAAGCGGGTTCTCGCGAATTTCGGCGTCGAGGAAATCGCGGGCGAGGGAGGGGATTTCGACCCGAATTTTCAAGAGTGCGTAGCCCACGACCCGAGCGATACCGTCCCCGAAAACAAGGTCATAAAAGTGATGCGCTCGGGCTACAAGATCCACGGCAGGCTCGTCCGTCCGGCGAGCGTTGCGGTCTCGAGCGGAAAGGCCGAGAAGTAGGTTATGGCGGAGGATTTTTACAAAGTTTTGGGCGTCGAAAAGACGGCGTCCGCGCAGGATATAAAAAAGGCTTACCGGAAGCTCGCGCTCAAATACCACCCCGACCACAATCCCGGCGACAAGGCGGCGGAGGAAAAGTTCAAGCAGGTTTCCGAGGCCTACGAAGTCCTTTCCGACGAGGAAAAGCGCGCCAAGTACGACCAGTTCGGCCACGCCGCGTTCCAACAGGGCGGCGCGGCGGGCGGAGCCGGCGGATACGGGGGATTTCAGGATCCTTACGACATCTTCCGCCAGGTGTTCGGCGGAGGCGGAGGGGGGGCGTTTTACGATTTCTTCGGCGGCATGGGCGACGTGCGCGAGGAGGACGCCAACGCGCCCGAGCGCGGCTCCGACATCAGCGTCGAGATGGAAATTTCGCTCGAAGAGGCGGCGACGGGGGTTTCGCGCACAATACGCTACAACCGCCTCGTCGAGTGTCCCGACTGCCGCGGCACGGGGTCAAAGGACTCCAACGGCCGCAAGGCCTGCCCGAAGTGCGGCGGAACGGGCCGCGTCAACATGGCAAAAGGCCCCATACGCTTCAGCCAGCCATGTCCGACCTGCCGCGGTTCCGGAACCGTCGTAGAAAACCCGTGCCCGAGGTGCGGTGGCGGGGGCAGAATCCGCGAGCGCAACGAGGTGAAGCTCGACATCCCCGCCGGCGTCTACACGGGCTCGCGCCTAAGAAAATCCGGCGCGGGCAACGCGGGCTACAACGGAGGCCCGAGCGGAGACCTGTACGTCGTAATTGTCGTGGCCCCGAACGGCAGGTTTGAGCGCGACGGCAACGATCTTTACACGGACATAATGGCGAAGTTCACCCTCGCGGCGCTCGGCGGCCAAATAGAGGTCGAAACTCTCACTGGGAAGAAGGCGGTTTTGAAAATCGCCCCGGGCACGCAGCCCGGCACGCTGATGCGCCTCAAAGGGCAGGGGATGCCGAGCCTGCGCGGGGGCGGCGCGGGAGATTTGTACGTCCGCGTGAACGTCGAAGTCCCCTCCAAGCTCACCGACGCGCAGCGCAAGAAGCTCGAGGAGTTTGCGGTTCTGTGCGGGGACGCCGACAACAAGGGATCGCAGTCGCAGCCGTTTTACAAAAAGTTTTTCTGAGCTTTTGCCGCTCCTTTCGCGGGCATGGATAATTCCGGCCCGCGGATTTTTTTGCGCGGATTTGCAGCTCGCGCGCCGTGGGCGTATTTTGCGCCGCGGTGCGCCGCCGCCCGCGGGCGGCTATTCCACGATGTACAGGCAGCAGGCGTAGCCGTTCTGCGCGGCGAATGCGGCGGGATTTTCGTCAAAACGCTTTGCGTGCTCCGGCAGCAGCATTGCGCGCTTGTCCATTTTTTCCGCCGACATTTCCAGCCTCGCGCGGTGTTTTCCGCGCCCGCCGTCGAACAGCTTTACGGGCATCATTCTGTAATATGACGAGTACCCGTCGAAGAATTTCGCCTTCCGCGCCTTTCCCGAATCTGCGCGCACGTCCGCCTCGCCGCCCGACGGCCCGAAGAGCGCGTACATGACGAGCCTCCTTCCGGAAAATTCGATTTCAAATCCCGAGCCCGTTTCAAATTTTTTGAAGCCAAACGGCGCGCTCTTTAAATTTTCCAGACATTGCGGGCGAGTCCCACGGGACGTCGCCCGTTTTGCCGAACAGCTTTGCGGCGTCGAGCGGAATGGTTTTCACCGAAACGGGCGACATTGGGTCCGCCGCCGGCAGAGACCTCGCGCGAGCCGCGCCGCCGGCTCCTTTGCCGGATTTTGCCAGCGCGTCGAAAGAGCGCGCGAACGCCTTTTGGTAGAGCAGGTGCCCCGTATTCGGATACGGGTGGACGCCGTCTTTAGAGAACGGAATTTTGCCGTCGGGCGTCCGCGCGATTGCCGCGTTTTCGTCGAGCGCCTCGCCGTCCACGTATTTGACGTCGGCGCCGGTTTTCATAATCAGCTTTCCGGAGGCGAGGTTGCCGGCTATCTCCTTCCCGAAGTGGATAGACGGAATTCCGTAATAGTCCGCCAGCGACTCCATCGCGCTCGCCGCGCGCGACATTTCGCCGTTTTCGAGGGCGGCGGCGTCCCTTTCCGTCACAGTGTAGACGAAGCATATGTCCGTTTCTTTGGATTTCGCCCAAATCTGCCGGACTATGCCCTCCATGTCCCTGAATATGTCGCGCGGGTTCCGCCAAGCGTCGTTTATGGCAAACTCCACAAATACGGCGTCGGGATTTTTTGAGATTACGTCCGCGCCGACCCGCAGGCACCCGAGGTCGGAGCCGGTTCCCCCGATGGCGGCGTTGATTTCCCCGACGCGCGCTTTCGGATACTTGCGCGCCAGATATTTTCGGGAGTGGACGCGCCAGCCGTTCTGCTCCGTAATGCTCCCGCCGAGATACGCGATTTTAACGTTTTTCCCTTCTTCCAGCTTTTTTGCCAGATTCGGCATTCCGAACCTTTCGGAAAACTCGGCGAGCGGGCGGACGGCTTCGGGGTTGGGAACATCGGCGAGCGCAGCCTGAAACGGGGCGGCGGCGAATGCGGCGGCGGCGATTGCCATCCGGATATCGGATCTTTCAAAAAATTTCATATTTGGCGTAAGTTATATCGAAACCTATTTTATAAAGAAACGGATAAAGGCGGCAAGGCTTAAATAATGCAACTGTAAACGATAACCTATTTAGAAAAAATGGAAAAAATCTGAAAATATTTGCAAGGATTTGGCGCAGCGCTCTCCCCATGCGAATGCTTTGATATTTCAATTATAGTTTTTCGACGGAAAATTTCTTTCCGATTATATGAACCAAGATCATCCCGTTCAACGTCATAACACTCGGGTATGCCGAACTGTTCATGTCAAGACGCCGCAAATGAAACTTCTAAACGATTCGCGACGTCTTCCGCATCCAAATCTTATAAATTGCACCGGATTTTATAAGCCTTTTGTCCTGCTTTCTTCTTTTTGCCATTTCGCACATCTTTGATTTTAAACTCGAAAAATCGTTTTGATTTTTGCCGCCTAAAAGAAAATTAAGACGCCGAAAGGAGAGAAGTAAAAGCCATAAGTTATTAAACTTATGGCCCTTAAAATGGTGGGAGTAGCAGAACTCGAATCTGCGACCCCTTGCGTGTCATGCAAGTGCTCTAACCAACTGAGCTATACCCCCGTTGCTTGATTTTTAAAGTTTTCATTCAAACCTTCCGCGGGGGATTTGCAAGCATTTTTTTGGATTTTTCTTCAATGGCCAATCGCCGGATTTGCATCGCGCAGACGGCAAACGGCGGAAGCTCGTCGGATTGATGCGGAGGGGCGTTCTCTTGCTGCAACCTCCATTTCGGCAAAGCGCCTGCCGGCTTGCCGGAAAATTTTTGGAGGGCCCTTGTTTCGGGCTGATTGCGCGGCTATATAAAGACTTCCGCGAGTTTCCTTCCCTTTTTTCCGGCTTGCCCTACATGCTTTTGAGGAGCCCCGTAAGGTATGGTATGAGCTGCTTTTTGCGGCTGACAATTTTGGGGAGCTCGTAGATGTCGCGTTCGGGGTCGCGCGCGTAACCGATATTTTCCCTCATTTCCTCCGCGCCGCTTACCATTAGCAGGGAGTCCTGCGTCATGACGTTCGTGACGAATAGCGCGGAAAAAAACAGGCCGTTTCGTTCTCTGTATTGGTCGAGGGCCTTCCTGATCTCTCCGAGCTTGGCGAAGAATTTTGAGAAGTCCAATTCCTCTATTTGAGACACCGAAAATTCCATTCCGCCCTCGCTGTACGTCTTGCAGTCGGACGTTATTATTTCTCCGGCGTCCTTAGAATCCACCACGCTGTCGCCGCCGAATATGTATTCGGCGAGTTCCGACGGGCTTATGCCGGCTATTTCCGAAAGCGTTTTCAGTTCCTCTGCGTCTTCGGGGGTGGCGGTCGGGCTTTTGAGATTCAGGGTGTCGCAGACTATTCCGCTGCACAACAGCCCCGCGGTCGTCCGGCATGGCCTCATGCCCCTTTCTCTGAACATGCGGCTGATTATCGTGCACGTGGAGCCCACCGGCCTGTTCACAAACAATATCGGAGAGGCCGTGCGCAACACCCCTATCCTGTGGTGGTCTATTATCTCCACGATGTCGGATTCGTCCGCGCCCGTCACCGCCTGCGACAATTCGTTGTGGTCTACGAGCACGAGTTTCTGGCGCGGCATATCGAGCAGTTCGGCGTTGGATAGCACTCCTACGGGCCTGCCGTCCGGATCGCAGACGTATATGTTTTTCCCGAAATATTCGCGGGCTTTGGCGGAGATTTTTGACAGCAGAAAATTCTCGCCGACCACCGCCGCGGCTTTGCGCATGAGAGGCAGGGCGCGGGTCGCCATGCGGACGAGCAGCGCCGTAGTCGCGCTGTCATAGCGGCACCTTATCACGCTTACGCCCGCGGCTTTTGCCATGTCCACGACCGCCGCGTCGATTTCGTATCCGCCCGTGACGATTATGGCGCGCACCCCCATTTGCACCGCCTTTGTCTGTATGTCGAACCTGTCGCCCACGACTATCAGATTTTGCTCCGGCCGCGTGCCTTCTCTGGCTATGAAAGAGCCGAAAGTCCCGACTTCCATCGCCCCTATCCTCACGTACATGTCTTCCGCGCAGTCTCCGTTGAACGCGCACAGGACGGAGGCGTTGAGGGTTTTTATGACGTCGTTGAGGGTTGCGCGCACTCTCCTTACCTCCCTTGCGGATTTTGGATGCGGTATGAAGAATTCGCCGAGGTCGAACACGGAGACCTCTCCGCGCAGCTTTCCGTCGGCGCCGAGTATGGGTATGGCGCGGATGTCGTTTTTGTCTATGGCGTCCATTACCGAGAAGCACGAGGCGTCGTCGCGCATCTTTATGAAGTCGGGGTTCATCGCGTCTTTTGCGCGCACTCTGACGTCGCCGACGAATTTCGGCAGGGCGGCTCCGAATTTTTCGAGCACCCTGTCTATTCTCGCGTTTGAGTTGCCGCAGCGGGCGGCGGCGAAGTTTTTTCCCCCGATCGCCGACTTGAAGTCGGCGTATGCGAGCGCCGAGCATATGGAGTCGACGTCCGGGTTTTTGTGTCCTATGATGTAGATTGTGTCCATTTTTCTTGCGGTTTTGCGGCGCGCGGAACCTGCCGCTGCGCCGCTCATTTTTTGGATGCGGCGGCTCTCGCGGAGAATTCGCATCCGCAGTATTGCTGGTTGTAGAAGCCGCGCTCGCGCAGCAGTTGCGCGCGGCGCTCGCTCAGGCCTCCCCTGCGCCAGTTGCGCGCCCAGAACTTGGGGCCGCCGGCGGATTTTTCGGCGAACGCGCCGGCCTCGAATATCTGTTCTATGCTCTTCCAGCGCGACGCGGAGAGGGTTGTCGAAAACGCCGCGTAAGAGTTGCGCGCGGCGTATTCGGCCGTTTTTAGAAGGCGCAATTTGAAGCATTCAAGGCACCGCGCGCCGCGCTCGGGCTCGTCAGCGAGCGCTCCGCACGCCGCGAGCCATTCGTCCCGCGGCCAGTCGGCGTCTATGAATTCCACTCCGAGACTTTCGGCGAACTTTTTGTTTTCCGACTTTCTGAGCTCGTACTCCCCGCGTGGGAATATGTTGGGGTTGAAGTAGAATACGGAGAAATCCGCGCCGTCTCCCGCGAGGCGTTCTATTATCGCAGCCGAGCACGGGGCGCAGCACGAATGCAGCAGGATTCTGCCGGGCGCCGGCGGCTCCGAGTTCGGATCGGCTCTTTTTTTTGCCGAAGACATGCCGACACTGTTTGACGCTTTCGCGCCCTTGTCAAATTTTATCGGGAGGCGGAGAAAAATAAAAAACGCCCGAAGAAAAACCAGTTTTCGGAGCGTTTTATTTTTGATGAAACTTTTCCATAAAACAAAAAAACAATTTTTTGCCTTATGTTCAAATTTATTAACAAACGCGGAAACGATGTAAAGATAATATTTCAGTTTGTGAAATTAATAAAATCATAATTATTATGCAAATTTATATCCGAGTTTCCAAATCCGCTTCTCCCGCGGGAAATTGAGGCGCGCCGTATGCCGGCGCGGGAAAAATGCCGGAGCCGCTTCGGAGCTGCGGGTTCAAATTCCGCAGCTTCCCGCATGGAGGGATATTCTTTGTCCTCGCGCGTCCGCGTTTTTTTTGACGAATCCCGTCGGTTCCGGTGCGGGTTGCCGCAGCGGGCATTTGGCGGTTTGCGGAGCGGGGGAAGGCTTTTGCGAGGGAAAGCGGCGGGCGGCTCTTCCATTCGCGGGGAGCGGCGAAAATTTCATTTTAGGCTTTTCGTTTCCGCCAAGCGGGGGCGGAGAGGGCATGATTTTATCTTGAAAACCGGCGCCTTTGTGAAATTATGTTTTTATGTTGTTAAACGGCAGAATCGCCGCGGCGCTTTGCGCGGCCGCAAGCATTTTCGCGTTTGCGGCGCGGGGGGAAACCGCAAAGCCGCCGGCGCATACCGCCCCCTTTGCCGACGCCGAAAAATTCGCCAAAGAGGATGCGGAGGTGCGCGCCGCATCGGCCCGCGGGGCTCTCGACGCGGGGCTGCCGGCGCTCGCGCAGATGATTGTGGAGGATTTCCGAAAGGGCGCCGCTCCGGATCGGGATTCGGAAATGGAGCTTATATATGTGGATTCCATGATCGCGCAGGGAGACTTTGACAAAGCCGTAAGGCATATGCTTCCGATACTTGAAGCCTCTCCGACTCCCGAGAACAGGATAAGGGCGGCTCTCGCGCATATAGGGCTGGGAGCCGTCGACGAGGCGGAGGAGGCGTTGAAGCCGCTCTCGGAGGGCGAAATCCCAAAATCCTTTGAGGGTTGGTACAGGCTCGCCGTCGGCTACATAGCCTACCAGCGCGCGGATGTCGCCAAAGCCGTCGAGGAATTCGGAAAAGCCAAAGAGTCGGCGGTGGGGGGCGGAATGCTCGCCGACGCGGAAATCGCCTTGAATATCGCCAGGCTCACGGGAAGCCTCGGGCGCGACGAACTCGAAAAAATGGAGGGAGAGCTCGCCGACAACGTAAAAATCTATATGGGAACCCCGCAGGGATTCCAGTTTGCGAAGCAGTACGCCGCCGTTCTTTTCAAGCTCGGGAAGTTCGACGAGGCGGTGGAGGCCATAGACCAACAGCTCCAGATAGAGCTTTCGGAGGAGATAGACCGCGACGAACTGCGGCTGATAGGCGCGCTTATCGCCCGCAATTCCGCGCGCCAGTTCGCGATATTGCGCGACGTTCTCAAAAAGACTTCTTCGCCCGGAGTCGCAGAGTACGCAATCGCCCTATTGGGCAAAAATCCGGAGATCAAACAGGAGGATTTCGACTCTCTCATAGACGACATTCTGAAAAACGGCTCCCCGAAGATTCGGGACAAGATTCTGCTTGAAAAGTCCAAAATATGCGTAAAGAGGGGGGACTCCAAGGGGGCCGCCGAATTTGCGCAGCGGCTCATATTGGAGTTCCCGGGGTCGGGCTATAGGCGCGACGCCCTCAGAATCCTCGCGTGGGCGGCGTATTCCCGCGCCGAGGGAAAGGCGCCCGAATACAGGCTTGCGGCGGCGCGCCTTTCGGAGCTTGCCGAACTCGAAAAAAATCCGAGGCAGGCGCGCCTCATCAAGCTTTTGGCGGCCGACTGTTACAGGCTGAGCTCGGATTGCCAGAGCGCGGCGGCTATTTACCGCCCGCTCATCGGGCAGTTCCCGTCGCGCGCGGGCATGATTTTATTCAAGGCGGTCGACGCCATGCTCGAGGCGGGGGACGAGGAAAACGCAGTCCGCACGCTAGACGAATCCGCCGAATTGCCGTCCGTATCCGACGATGAAATTTGGAACGCCGAATGGCTGTTCGCGCAGAGGCTGAGAAATTCCGGGCGCAGCGGCGAAGCCCTCGGGCGCATCGACCGGCTGTTGAAGGCGGGAAGATCCGACGGTTTGCGCGGCAGGCTGTTATGGCTGAAGGCCGTGATTCTCAGGGAAAATTCGGATTTTGAGAGCGCCGAAAAAATCTGTTCGGAAATTCTCTCGATAAAAAACCTTTCCCCCGAGGTCGCCGCGAGCGCGATGCTCGTCAAGGCTTCCTGCCTCGAATCGCTTGGAAAAACCGGCGGGGAAAGCGGGGCGTTCGCCGTCTATGGGAAGCTCAGGCGGGATTACCCCGGCACGGACGCCGCCCAGGTGTCGTACATAAACCAGGCGCGCGCGGAGGCCGCGGCGGGGCGGTACGCGGAGGCGCGGAAGCTTTGCGTGGAGCTTACCGAAAGGTATCCAAAGAGCCCGTTTGCCTATTCCGCGCTTTTCGACGCCGCGAGATACGCCGTTAGAGTCGGTTTGGACGCCAGCTACAAGGACGCCCTCGCGATACTTGACAGGCTTTGCGCCGCCCATCCGGACGACCCGCGCAACTTTTACGCGAGGCTCGAGCAGGCGGACGTGCTGAAACTGCTCAATTCCTTCGCCGACGCGCGCGCGCTGTACAACGAGATTCTCAACAAATATCCGTCGCACCCCGAAGTGCGCCTCGCGTGGCTCGGGCTCGGCGACGCGACTTTGGCGCAGAACTCCCGCACTCTCGAGGCCGCCGCGATTTTCGAAAGGCTTTACTCTTTGCCCGGAATGCCCCCCGCGGCGCGCGCGGAGGCCGCTTTCAAGTGGAGCTTCGCCCTCGAAAGGGCGGGGAAGTCCAGCGAGGCCAACGAAGTCAGGTGGCTGACCGCCTCCGAACTCCTTAAAAGTTCCGAACGCGAACCGGGCGAGGGCTATTGGATAGGGCGTTCGCTTTACAATCTCGCAAAATCCATGGAGTCTGAAAACCGAATGCGCGACGCCCGCGCCGTATACGAGATAATCGTTAAAAATTCCCTGCCGCCGCTGCAGCTCGCGAGGCAAAAGCTCGGGCTTGCCAAAGAGAAATAGCTTATGGAAAAGATAATCGACATTTTCGAACTCGGCGGGCCGATGATGCTGCCGCTCGCGCTATTGGCGGCCGCCGGCGCGCTGATTTTTCTGGAAAGGCTGCTGTATCTGCACAAGGGCCAGATACGCGCCGTAGAGTTCGTTGCCGGCATAAAGACGGCGCTCAAAAGGCGCAGGCTGCTCGAGGCGGTGACTATATGCGACGAAAGCTACGGGCCGATACCGAGGGTCGTCAAGGCCGCCCTGCTAAACTCCGAAGAGCCGCCGGATACTATGTCGCAGGCGGTAAATATCGCCGCCGCCAACGAGTTCGCGCTCATCGACAGGCGCGTTTCGAGTCTTGCGCTCGTTGCAAAACTCGCGCCGCTGGTGGGATTGGCGGGGACGGTTTTAGCGATTTTGCAGATATTTAACACCATGGCATCGTCCGGTTCTTACGCGAGCGCGTCGGAGTTTTCGGGGCAGATTTACAACGCTCTGCTTTCGAGCGCGGCGGGGCTTTTTATCGCGATTCTCGCGTGGCTTGCTTACGCTTTGATAAACAGCCGCGTCAGGGCTCTCGCGCAGGACATAGACTGGTCGGCGAACGACATAATGCTCTTCATAATAAGGGGAATGCCTGAGAATGAGAATTTGCATATGGAGGGCAAAGACGCGGAATGAATCTCGTGAATACCACATCGAAAGTGCGCAAGCAGGAGATCTCCGTGGACTGCGCGGCGCTGTTCGACATCCTGCTGATTGCGCTGATGATGACACTGCTCGGCTCGAAGTTCGTGGCGGCGACGGGGCTTGGCATATCTTTCGGCTGTGGCGGGAAATCGGGGCTTCCGAAAATGGGCGTTCCGGATTCCGCCGTCGTAAATTCCGACATGGACGTGCTCTCGGCGCGCGGGGATTCGATGCTGATATTCGACGGGGCCATCTACACGATAGACTCTTTCCGCAAGAGCTTTTCGCGCGCCGGCAAACCGGCAAGGCGCGGTACGCTTCTGATAAAGGCCGACAAGAATCTGTCCGTCCAGACGCTCGTCGAAATCTGCGAGGCCGCGAAGTCGGCGGGATTTGAAAACGCGATAATCGCGGCGGAACCCGATGGGCGGCGGTAGGAGAGCGGAAAAGCCCGGAGAATGGGCGTTTGCGGCGATTGCGGTTTGCGCCGCGCTGTTTTGCGCGTCCGCATTTTTTGCGCTAATGCCGGATTTGAAGCCTGTGAAGCTTCCGAAGGACGGCTTTTCGGCGTTTATCGAAGTCCGAACAGATTCGCTTTCGGGCGGCGGCTCTGCCGTCGGGGTGGAGGAACTTTCGGATTTTTCCCCTCTGTTTTTGCCGACGCGCTGGAATTACGGAAAGCGCCCGCTGAATTTGTCGTCTGCGCGCATTGCTGAGCCGAAGGCCGTCCGGCCGTCGTATGCCGAGGCGCTCAGGGATTCGGCCTTCGTTCTGGGCAGGGATGAAATCGAGGTTGCGCGGACGGGGCTTTTCCGATCCATAATGCGCAGCGTATTTTCGAGCTTCGGAAGGAAGGACGAGGCGGAGCCTCCGGCTCGGAAAGGCGCGCTGATAAAAGTGGTGGACATGTCGAGCGGGCGCACGGTGCGCAGCGAATACGCCGACGCGCGCGCCGCCGAGATAATGATTTCTCCCGCGGAATTTTTGGTGGACGTTTTCGACGGCGGGGTCGCGGGCCGCCCTCTGCTTTTGAAGAGTTCCGGATCCGAGGCGAGCGATTCTGAAATCGCGGGGTTTATCGCCAAGAGGTCGGTTTTGCGCGGGCTCGGGAGCGGGCAGTACAAAGTCGTGTTTACTTTTTGACGGCGCGCGGCGGAAATTGAAAAACGCCATAAAAAACGCGAAATTCTAAAAAAGAGCTTGCAAACGCGCCCCGATGGTGCATTTATATGAAACTTTAAACGAAGCAGTGCGCCTTTAGCTCAATTGGATAGAGCATCTGACTACGGATCAGAAGGTTGGGGGTTCGACTCCCTCAAGGCGCGCCACTTTATGCCGCGGGTTTCCCTGCGTTTTTTTTTGCGCCGCGGATTCAATTCCGCCCCTCTTCGCTGAAATTTTGCGGTTGCCCCCGCATGTCCGCCGCGCGCCTTTCCCTCTTGTCAGCGCGCATTCCGCTTTTTGGGCGGAAAGAGTTTTGTCATGTCAACTCCCTCGAGTTCGAGCAGCCGTATTTTTACGTCGAGCCCCCCGCCGTAGCCGGTGAGGTTTCCGTCGGAGCCGACGACCCTGTGGCACGGGATTATAATGGAAATCGGGTTATTGCCGACCGCCTGCCCGACGGCCTGCGCCGACATTCTTTCCACCCCGAGGGTCTCGGCGGCCTCCCTTGCGATCTTTCCGTAAGTTGAAAGTTCGCCGTAGGGAATTTTGAGAAGAATATCCCACACGATTTTTTGGAAGCGGCTTCCGCCCGCAGGATTTAGCGGCGCTTCCGAGGGCGTCGGCTTTCCGCCCGCAAAATATTTGTCGAGCCATTTGCGGGCGGCTTTGAAAGCGGGCAGGCGGGGGTTTTCCTCCAATCCGGCGCGTGCAATGCCGCGGTATTTTTGCCTGTCTATCCAAAGGCCGGTGACGCTTTCGCCGTCGCCCGTAAGAATCATCGCTCCGATGGGGGATTGAAATTTCGTAAAATATTCCATAATCGCCGTGTTCCCTTTTGCCGTGTCCGCCGCGCGGAGCCGCCGTTGCGCGCCAACTGGCGGCGTTTGCGCCATGTCGGTATTGTCGCGCAAAAATCCGCCCCATCAAGCCAAAACCTTATGCGGCGCGTCCGTTTAGCGGCGCGCGGAATGGCTTTGAATCCGGCGGCGGGGTTTGCCGCGCCCGCTTGCGCCTGATTTTGGTTTTGACATCTAACGGCTCCAAAACGGAAAATCGGCGCTTTATAAATAAAGACTTTCAAACGCTGCCCGTGAAACGCCGCATTCAATACATAGGCGCCATCAAGGGAATTTCCGGAATATGGGTGGCGTTCTTTCATTATGTTCTCGCGTTTTTCCCCGTAGGCTATGTGGGCTGGGGCAGCGGCGTGGCGGATTCCGACAGGGCGGCGCGATACTTTTCCGCATTTCCCGCCTCGGCGTTTGCGAACAGCTCTTTTCCGCTCTACACATTTTTCGCTCTCGTAAGCTTTACTCTCGCCGCGGCGCATTTCAGGGGAGGGCGCGGGGAATCCGTGAGAAGGCAGGCGGTCAAGCGGTATTTCAGGCTGATGCCGCCCGTGCTCGCGTGCACGATGATATGCTATGCGCTCGTTGCCGGCGGATTGATGTTCAACGCGCGCCTCGGAGAGCTCGCGCCGTCGGGGTGGTCGTCGGCGTTCTACGGGAACGGGGCGTCCTTTTGGCAGGCCCTGATTTCGGGGCTATTTGCCGCATTTGTCTATGGCGACGGCTACTATTGCAGCATACTCTGGTGCATGAACGTCATTTTCATCGGCTCGTATTTGAGCTACGGAATATTGCTGCTCTTCGGCGATGTGCGCGGAAGATGGCTTTTCTATGCGGCGATTTTCGCGCTGTGCGCCGCGGCATGGGGAGACTGCGCGGCGTTTGTCGCGGACATCGCGGCGTCGTGGGCGGCGTCTATTCCCGTTCTCGCGTTCGCAGTCTGGCTCTTCTACGAATTTGTGGAGCTTCCGTCCGAAAAATTCGCCCAATGGGTATGGGAAAAACTGCGCTGAGCGGCGCGCTTCCGCACTGTATGCCGTTTTGCTCGGCACGGGCAGGAGGGGAGATTGCGGAAATATGCCGTTGCGAAACGGAAGGCGCAATTCGCGCGCCGCAGAGCCTTATGCGCGTAAGAATTGAAAATGCTCAAGAGGGGACTCGAACCCCTACGCCCTTGCGGGCACTGGCGCCTAAAGCCAGTGTGTCTGCCAATTTCACCACCTGAGCTTTTAAAGATTTTGCATTCTCTGGTTTTTGCGACGGAAAGCGAGCTAATTTTTGCGGAGAATGGCGCCGAAGTTTTTGCGGAATCCGCTTTGAGGCGGAAGGTTTCGCCTATTTGCCCTCGTAGGTGGCGTCGGGCAGGGTGATGATTTTTTTGTCGTTCATAAATTCCCTCGCGTTTTTGCTCCTGTGGATTCCCCACGGTCCCGCCCAGAACACCGCGCCGTACGCGCGGGGGCAGCGGGCGTCCATCTGCCTTATCAGTTCGGTCAGGTCGTAGGTTCCGAATTCCCTGTCGTCTTGCGGATTGTGCGCGCTGTACGCCCCGAATTCCGAGAGCGTGAAAATCTTTCCGCGCCGCTCGGCGATTTCGGTCTTGTCCTTTACCGCCCCGAGATTGTTCGCGGATTTGAAGCCGTAGACGTCGCAGCCTATGACGTCCATTTTGCCGAAGTCGGGGCCGTTTTCTTCGTCTATCGGAATTTGCGGCGAGAGGGCGTTGAGCCAGACGGCGCGGCAGCCGTTTTTTTCCAGCGCGGAGTAAATCTGGTCCCACAGCTTTCTCTGCGCTGCGGGCGAGAGCGTCGAGCCCCACCAGAACCAGCCGCCGTTCATTTCGTGCATCGGCCCGAATATCGGCACGACCCCGCGCTTGTTGAGGTCTTTTACGCCGTTTGCAACTTCCGCGAGCATTTCGAGCCACCGCGTTTTTTCCGGCGAGCTTTCCGCGGAGAAAAGCTTTTCGCCGCCGTCGCCGAGCCGCGTGCGCAGCCCCCCGCCGTCCTCCATATAGGGGTTGGGGAAGTGGCACGTTATCCTGACGAGCCCTCCGGCGTTCCAGTGCTTATTTGCGACGGGATTTATTTCGCGCCACTGTATGGCCTTTCCCCCGTTTAGCTTTCGGTTGCCCTCGTAGGCGCAGTATTCAACGCACATTATCGCGGGCAGTTTGCCCGTCTGCGCCTTTATCTCGTCCCAGTCGGACTTCGACCACCTCTGTCCGCTCAAATATCTGTCTGAGTCCGCGACGGATTTCAGATAGCGCAAAAGGCTTGCCCTTTTCGCGTCGAGCTTTGCGGCGTGTGCGGATTCGGGCGTTTGGGAATAGGCGGCCGCGCACAGGACTGCGGCGAGCAGCGAGCATAAAAGTCGTCTTGTCATAGGCGTGTTTTAATTTTCGCGGCAGGTCTGCGCAAGCGCAAAAAAAGGCCTTCGGCATCTGCCGGAAGGCGCGCAAATTTCAGAAGCACCTGGCGAGCGTTTCGCGCAGGGAGGCGGCGGAGTTGCGCATCGCCTGAGCCTCGACGGGCCAGAGGTCGAGCTCTACGCGCTTTTGCGCGCCGCCCCTGCCGACTATCGTAGGCACGCTGAGGGCGACGTCGCGGATTCCGTAGGCCCCGCTCTGGACGGAGGATACTGGAAGGAGCTCCCGCGAATCGAGCGCGACCGCCCTCACGACTGCGGCGATTGAGGCGCCGACCGCCCAGCCGGCGCCGCCCTTGCGCTTTATGACTTCCGCGCCGCTCGCGCGCGTGCGCTCGAATACCCTGTTTTGGAAATTCACGTCGAAGCCGGCGTAGCTTTTCATCGCCAGCCCGTTTACCGACGCGCCGCTCCACACGGGGAACATGGAGTCTCCGTGCTCGCCGAGAATCGTGGCGCAGACCTGGTTTGCGGGCGCCTTCAGCTCCTTCGCAATGAGCGAGCGGAAGCGGGAGGAGTCGAGCATAGTGCCGAGCCCGATTACCCGCCCGTCGGGCAGGTCGAGCTCTTTTGCCGCAATGTAAGTGAGTATGTCTACGGGGTTGGAGACCACGAGAACCACCGCGTCCTTTTTGTATCCGCCGCCGCGTATGGAGGCGAGAATCTGCCTGAAAAGCGCGACGTTGCGGTTTACGAGGTCGAGCCTGCTCTCGTCCGGCTTGCGGCGCAGGCCCGCGGTTATGACGAAGATGTCCGAGTCCGCCGCGCGCTTATAGCATCCCGTGAAAACGCGCTGCCCGCCGAGGACTGCCGCGCCGTGCAGGAGGTCGAGCGCCTCCCCTTCGGCGGCCTCGGCGTTGGCGTCTATTATTTGTATGTCGGAGGCAAGCCCCTGGCATTCGAGCGCGTACGCGGCGCATGCGCCTACGCGCCCCCCTCCGCCGATTATCGAGACCTTCATTTGTTGAGCTCCGAAATTATCATGTTCGTAATTTTGGACACGAGCTTTTCGGCTTCGCAGTCGTAGCCCGCAGAGGGAGCTTGCTCGGGCGGTTTTGAGGCGCACACGCAGCCGCGGACTTCGTCGGCGGAGTCGCATAGCCCGCATTCCTTCAAATTTTCCTGGTTGACCATGCCCATGGCGTCCCTGATTTTGACGAGCTCCCTTGCGTCCTTTTCGGAGAATTTTCTGGGGCCGCCGATTTGGAACGCGAGCATCGAGGTGAAGCAGTGCGCTTCGACGTTTTCCATCTTCCAGAAGGCGGTTTCGATGTCGGCCGCCCACGTCATAACGCCGTGGTTTACCATGAACACGCAGTCGTGGTCGACGCCGCATTCCCCCACCGCGTCGGCCATCTTTTGCGTTCCGGGCGTGCCGTAGTCGGCGAGCCCGACCTGTCCTATGAAAATTTCGGTTTCGGGGTTGACGCAGCGCGGCGGCGTCTTGCCGGATATTGCGAACGCCGTCGCATGCGGCGGATGGGCGTGGCAGCAGGCCTTGCACATGGGCTGGCGCTTCATTATTGCCAGGTGCGCGAGCACTTCGCTCGTGCGCTTGCGCCTGCCCGCGAGCTGGTTGCCGTCCATGTCCACAAGGCACATGTCGTCCGCGCTCATCGAGCCCTTTGAAATCATGGTCGGCGTGCACAGCACTATGTTGTCGCCTACCCGCACGCTGAAATTGCCGCCGTTGCCGTCGTTGTAGTTTTTTCCGTACGAGCGCCTGCCGAGGTCGACAATCAGCTTTTTGAGCTCCTGGATTTTCGGCGAAAAGAAGAATTTTTCGAGCTCCTGCGGCGTTTTGGGGTCGCCGCCGGGTGTCCATTTGTACTCCTTGACGGGGATTGTGTACTCTTTGCGCCCGACGACGGAGGATTCCCCTCCGGCGTTGGCGGCGGCGGAAGCGGTCTTTTGCGGGCCGCCCGAGAGCGCCTCCCTCGCCGAAGGCGTGAGTATCGCATCGGGCGGAAGAGAGCCTCCGGAGAGCTTGAGTTCGGCTATGTCCTTTGCCGTAAATACCTTTTTCATAAACTTACTTGTCGTTGTAAATGTTGATTTTCTCGACGATTCCCGCACAGTAGGCGTCCACGGGGGCGGGCGAATCGAACGGCGCAGAGGCCTCCGCGCCTTCGACGTAGGCTACGGTGTCGCCCTCCGCCGCGCCGTGGGGGTCGAAGGCGACCGCGCAGAAGCCCGAGCCCGCCGAACCGCCGCCCGCGCGGATTTCCGCGCGCCCCAAAGGGGAGAGTATGGCGAGGAACCCGTTGGGCAGGGCATTGTCTTTCTTCGAGAGCACGACGCGCCCTATGACTTTTGCGAGTTTCATTTTTCGTCGAGAATGCAGATTATCGAGTTGCGCAGCGGGCTTTTGGGGTCGCCGGCATATCCGCGCGCCGAGGCTCCGTCGGTCGAGATTACGACTTTGGAGCCTATTCCGCCGCCGAACGGGCTTATCGCGATTACGGGGTCGGAGATCTCGGCCCCGCTTTCGTCGATGGGCTGGCAGAGGTAGAGCGCGCCGCGCTCCGCGCTCGGATCCGCGCAGGCCATCACCACGTTTCCGACGATTTTGGCGATTTGCATTTCAGAATATGTTGAGATTCCCCACCATTACGCACCTGCGGCGGCGCGTGAACGTCTTGGGATTTGAGATGCCCTCGCCGGTTGCGGTCGCGATGGAGTAGGAGAGGTATCCCTCGCCGCCGAGCCCGAGGCCGGCGGTCGACGGGCCGTTTTTTACGAAGAGCGTCGTGTTCAGAACCCTCGCCATCTCCGTCATGCGCGTGACGTCGAGCGAATGGATTATCGCGCTGTGGCGGTAGTTGCGCTCGGCTTTCGCCGCCGCTGCGACGGCCTCCTCGAAATTCTTGACCACCACTACGGGAACCATAGGCATCATCTGCTCCTCGACCACGAACGGGTGCTCCGCGTCGGTTTCGGCGAAGAGCATTTTCGCCTTGGCGGAGACGTTTGCGCCCGCCGCCCGCGCGAGAACCTGCGGGTCTTTGCCGACTAGCGCGCGCCTTAGCGCGTATCCGCCGTCTTTGCTCTCGAACGCTTCGCCCGTCAGCCTGTCGAGCGCGGAGGGGGAAAGGCGCTCCGCCCCGCAGTTTTCAAGTTCGCGCATAAAGTCGGACGCGGCGCGCTCGGTGACGAAAATCTCCTTTTCGCCTATGCACAGCAGGTTGTTGTCGAACGCCCCTCCCGCGATTATGTCGGAGGCGGCTTTTCCGGGATCCGCCGTTTCGTCCACTATCACGGGCGGGTTGCCGGGGCCCGCGCAAATTGATTTTTTGCCGGATTTCATCGCCGCCTTCACGACGCCCGGGCCGCCCGTTATGCACATTACGGCGACGTCGCCGCTCTTGCATATTGCGTCGAAAGACTCGAGGGTCGGGTTGCCGACGCAGCAGATAAGGTTGCGTATGCCGAGCCGCCTTTCGATTTCGGCGTTGAAGGCGGAAATCGCCATAACCGCGCTCTTGACGCCGCCCGGGTGCGGGTTGAACACCACGGCGTTGCCCGCGGCGACCATATTTATGATGTTGCCGGCTATCGTGGGAATCGAGTGCGTGACGGGCGTTATGGCGCCTATCACGCCGTAGGGGGCGTATTCCTCGAGCATTATGCCGTTGTCGCCGCTGTACGCGTCGGGGGCTATCCATTCGACGCCCGGGACGAGCTTTACGATTTCGAGCTTGCCTATTTTGTCCTCGAGCCGCCCGATTTTCGTTTCCTCGTATTCAAACGCGCCCCACTGCTTTGCGTTGGATGCCGTCATGGACTTCACGATGTTCACGACTTCCCTGCGCGCCGCTATTCCGCCCTTGCAGAGTTGGGCGTAGCCCTCGCGCGCGGCCGCCGCTGCGGTCGCGCCGTCGGGGAATATGCCGTTTTCGGAGCGCGAGCGCGGCGCGGCTGCGGCAGAGCCGTTCATTTTGCCGAGCACGTCGCGCACGATGCTGCGTATAGATTCTTCGTCCAGATTCAAATTCATTGCGTTTCGTTTCCGCGGATTCCGCACCGAGCGGCGCGGAGCCTACCGGTTGTTCGGAACCTCCTTTGAGAAGGCCTCCACTTTGTCGACCAGCCCTATGACGGCGGCGTCCACGGGGAGCTCTTTCATGCCCGTCGCCTGGCGCGCGCTCGAGCCCTGCGCGAACAGGACGAGCTGGCCAACTCCCGCGCCGCAGTTGTCAACCGCCACCACCGTGTTTTTGCCCTCGGCGAATTTCGGCGACTTTTCGTCCTCTATCGTCAGCGGCCTCAAAACGAGCAGCTTGCTGCCCGTGAGCTTGTCGTCCTTTTGCGAGGAAACGACCTTTCCTATGACTCTCGCCAAAAACATGACCGGAGGGAATCGGGGGTTACTTTTTCGAGGGAGCCTTTGCGGGGGCCTGCGCGAGAACCGTCTTGGAGAGGTCGTCGTGGGGGCGCGCGATGACGTCGACGCTCACGACTTTCCCGACCTCAGCGGCTGCGGCGGAACCCGCTTCCACCGCGGCCTTGACGCTCGCCACGTCGCCCGTCACGCAGGCGGACACGAACGCGCTGCCGGCGTCCTTGTACTGCCCAGCGAGGGTGACGTTGGCCGCTTTCAGCATCGCGTCCACGCCCTTGACGAGGGCGGTGAGTCCTTTGGTTTCGAGTACGCCTATTGCATTTGCCATGATGTTTTTCCTTTTTTGAATTTTAAATATTCGGTTTTTTTGAAAGAAGCTTCGCCGCCTCGCGCGCGATGACGATTTCCTCGTTCGCGCTTATGACGGCGACTTTAATTTTCGACGACGGGGTAGAGATCAGCCCCTCGCGCTTTCCGACGCATTCCGCGTTTTTTTCGGGGTCGATTTCCACGCCCATGAACCCGAGCGGCTTGAGAATTTCCGCGCGCAGGGATGGGGAGTTTTCGCCTATTCCGCCGCTGAAGCTTATCGCGTCGAGCCCTCCGAGGTTGGCCGCGAACGCGCCTATGTATCCGCGCGCCGAATGGCAGAAGGTTTTCAGCGCAAGCCGCGCTTCGGCGTTTCCGCTTTCCGCCGCCGCCTCGATGTCGCGCGCGTCATTGGAAACCCCGCTTATGCCGAGGAGTCCGCTTTCTTTTGAGAGCTGCCGCAGGGCTTCGGCTTCGGATATTCCGAGCGCGCGGACGGCGTAAGATACCGCCATGGGGTCGAGGTCGCCGACGCGGTTGTTTTGCGGAAGCCCGCTTTGCGGGCTGAACCCCATGCTCGAGCCCGCCGCCGCGCCGTCGAGTATCCCGCAGACGGACGATGAGCCCCCGAGGTGGCAGTTCACGAGCCTGAACGGTTTTTCGAGGGCGGCGGGGCCGCCGCTGACGTACAGGTTTTTCGCGCTTTCCGCGGCGTCGGCGCGGCCGCAGAGTTCTGCGGCGCGCTCGGCGGCGTATTTGTGGCTTGCGCCGTGGAACCCGTTGCGGCGTATGCCGGCTTCGTCCCACGCCTTCGGAACGGCGTACCTCTTCCATTCGGGCGCCGCCCACTGGAAGAAGGACGTCTCGAAGAGCGCTATGCGGCGGGCGCGGGGCAGCAGCTTTTCAAAGGCGCGGATTGCCGCAGCATACGGCGGATTGTGCGCGGGGGCGGCAAAAGACATCGCTTCAAGCGCCTCCAACACTTCGCCGCCGGCTTCGCGCAGGCCCGACAGGTTTTTGCCCAGCACCGTCTTGAACGCCACGGCGTCGAAGGAGTCGGTGGAAAACCCCGCCTTTTCGAGCGCGCCGAGCGATTCCCCTATGGCGGACTCAAAATCCGAAACGCGCTCCATTCCCGAGCGGAACAATTCCGCGCACTCTCCGGAATCGGAAATTTCGAAGAGCGTGTTCTTGTAGCTCGTGGAGCCGACGTTTGCTATCAGGATTTTTTTCATCCGCGGCGCGGGGGGTTTAGAAGCAGCCGAGCTTGGAGAGGTCTTCGTGGGGACGCGCTATGACGGCGGCGGATTCCACCGAGCCCACTTTGGAGGCGGCGTCCACGGCGGATTCGAGGGCGGCCTTGGCCGACGCCACGTCTCCGGTGAAGAATATGGCGACCAGCCCGCCGCCGGCTTTCTTCCAGCCGAGGAGCTCGACGCTTGCGGATTTGAGGGCGGCGTCGGCGGCTTCCATAGCCGCGACAAAGCCCTTGGTTTCTACCATTGCGAGTGCCTGTTTCATGCAAGTCCTTTCCTAAATGTTAGAGGCCCATCTTTTCGAGCAGGGCGGGGTGGGGGCGCGCTATGACGTTGGAGCACACGAGCTCGCCGACGGCCTGCGCAGCCTGCTTGCCCGCCTCGACCGCGGCCTTGACGCTGCCCACGTCGCCGCGCACGATGACCGACACGTAGCCGCTGCCGATCTGCACCTGCTTTACGAACTCGACGTCGGCGGCCTTGACCATGGCGTCGGTCGCCTCTATCGCGCCGGCGAAGCCGCGCGTTTCTATCATTCCGAGTGATTGACTCATATTCTGCCTTTCAATTTTTGATTAAAAAACTATTTGACGAGCTCGCATACCGAGGTCGGCCCGATGCCGCAGGCGTTGCCCTCGTCGGTGTCGATGTGGACTTCGAGCTTCAGTTCTTTGTCGACCCTGCACAGGACGTTTTCGAAAATCGAGGCGTTTTCACCGTAGACTTTGAGCTTCATGAAGTCTCCGTTCTCGACCCCGTAGAATTTCGCGTCGTCGGGGTGCATGTGGACATGGCGCGCGGCGCGGATTACGCCTTCGCGCATTTCGAAGAATCCGGCGGGTCCCATCAGCATGCATCCCGGCGCGCCCTTTGTGTCGCCGCTGTTGCGGATGGGGACTTCAAAGCCGAGCGCGCGGGCGTCGGTGAGCGCGAGCTCCACCTGGCACGCGCTCCTGCACGGGCCGAGTATGCGCAGGTTTGAGATCACCCTGCTGCGGGGGCCGATGAGCGTGACCGATTCCTTTGCGGCAAACTGGCCCTTCTGGTATAGCCATTTGTGGACGGTGAGTTCGTAGCCTTTGCCGAATAGGATTTCGACCGCCTCTTTCGTGAGGTGCGCGTGGCGCGCGCTCACGTTCACCACCAGCGGATTCGGGCCCTCCGCGCGTTTCGGGAGCGGAAGGTTCATTTCGCGGTATACCGTTTCGCGTATTATGCGTTCGATTTCTTCGCGTGGGGTGTCTTTCGTAAAATTCATGTCTTGAAGTCGTGGCGGAATCGGGGAATCCGGCCTCCAAAACGGGGGCATGTTAAGCTTGTATGGACATATGAGACCTCAAATTTTCAAAAATTTCAAGAAAAATTTAACATTAATCCAAAAAAATGCAAAAAACCCAAAATCAGTTCGGAGCGGAGCGGCGCGCGAAAAATATTGCGAAAAACGTTTCCGAATCGTCTTTGGAAATAGGTTCTGCGGGCTGCGGAGGCGGAACGCCCGTAAAAATTTCCGCATAGCCCCGGCGTTTCGCCTACAAAACAGGAGTTTTGCGGAATTTGCCTTAAATTTATACCGCCCCCGAATGGGACGGCGGTCGTCCGCCCGCCGGATGCGGTTTTTGCAAACTCCTCAAAGCGTCCGCGCGAAAAAATTTCCGCGCGGCGCGCCGGACGCCCTATTTCCCCTCCAGCTCTTTCGGGACGCTCTCGACGTATACCGACGTGGACGGGAATGCGAACGAAAGCCCCCTCGCCGCGAATATCCGCATTATCGCAAAATTGACGAGCCCGCGGATGTCCGTATAGTAATCGTAGCTTATCTTTTTGGTATAATAGATTATCTTGATGTTGAGCGAGGAGCTCCCAAAGCCGTCGAAGCGCACGGAGACCGAATAGGGATCCACCCCCTCGGTCGCCTTTATTGCGTCGCGGATTTCGGGAATTACGGCCTCTATCTGCTCCGCCGTCGCGGAATACGTGAGTCCGAGCACGTCGGTCACCTTGCGCAGCGGCATTTTTGAGAAGTTTTCGACCGACTCTTTTGCGAGTATCGAATTCGGGATTGTGACGAGGGTTTTCGTGAAAGTCCTTATGCGCGTGGAACGGAAGCCGATGGCCTCTACGTTGCCCTCGTAGTTAAGAGTCTTAATCCAGTCGCCAACGAGGAACGGGCGGTCTATTATTATCGAGACCGACCCGAAGAAGTTTGCGATGGTGTCCTGCGCGGCGAAGGCGAGCGCCATGCCGCCGATTCCGAGGGAGGCGATAATGGTATTTACGTTTACTCCCACATTGTCGAGAATGGAGAGCAGGGCGATTATTATGATTATCGACTTTACGACCTTCCGCAGAAAGTTTATGAGGCTCGCGGCGGACGCAGACTTTGAGCCGATCCTGTTTTCGGCGAGCATAAAGAATATGTCGAAGACGTTTAATATCAGCCAGAATACCGACAGCCAAAACGCCACCGCGACCGCCCTGTTAAACACGGTGAGCGATTCGCGCTCGCTGACGACGACCACTCCCGCGAAGTAAAAACCCACTATTGCGGCGCATGCGATTGCGGGCGTCTTTATCTTTTTGAAGAAGAGGCTCGCGAAATTTTCCCTGTCGCCGCGTTTGAACATATTGTACAGGATCTTGAATATGTAGCCGAGAAGATACCTCGTGAAAACGAACGTCGCTACGAGTATAACGAACACGAGCAGATATTGCCCGACGTACAAATCCATAATCTTTTTGCCGAGAAAGCTTTTTATGGCTTCATTGTCGCCGATGAGAGCCTTGACAAATCGCGCCATTTTGCCCTTTACGGTATAGGCGTCGTGCAGGGCCTCGCGGTCGCGCATTTCAACTATCTTTTGGTGCTCGATCTCTTCGGGAGAGAGGGAAGCATCCGCCGCAGAATCTTCCGCGGGGGAATTGGCGGACGGAACCGCCGCCTGTTCGGAGATCTGCGGCTCCGAAGCCGCGGGGGAGTTTTGCGCGCTCTGCGAATGCGCGCACACGCACGCCGCCGTCGCCGCAATCAAAATCGCGAGAAATTTTTTCATGGCCCGTTTTACTATGTCTGCTTTTCTTCTTTGTAAATATAAAATAATCGAAGTTCCAAACGGCGCCCATCGCAAGGCGGAAAATATCTTGCCCTCTGATGGCGCAGCAATATGCGAGTTGGCGCGGCGCTCCGGATTGCGCCGCGGAAAATCCCCGCCGGCGTTTCGGCTTGGCGCGGTTGTTTTTTGCGGGAGGAAACGCATAAAAAAAACGGCAAAACCCCGCGCGCTTGACTGCGCAAGAGTTCTGCCGTTTTCGGGCGGCGCGTTGGCGCGCCGAAAGCGTTGGCCCAATCAGAGGGGCTGCACCCAGATGTTTCTATACGCCACCTTGTTCGAGTGGTCTTGCAGATTCAGCTTTACGCCGTTGCGCGGATGTTTGAAATTTGCGAAATTGCGCGGCCCTATGCTCGTGCAGGAATACGCCGGAGTGTCCTTTTGCACCAGCACTCCGTTGAGATAGACCGTAAAGCGCGGAAAATCCACGAGCGTGTCGCCGTCGAATTTCGCGGGGCGGTATTCAATGTCGTAGGTCTGCCACGCTTCGGGTTCGAGCGACGCGTTTACGTACGGCGGGTGCATGCGGTAAATGGAGCCGCATTCGTCCCAGTTCCCGGGGGCGCCGAAAGAATCGAGAACCTGCACTTCATAGGGCCCGAAAATCACGCCGGAGTTGCCCCTGCCCTGCGCCCGCGCCACGCCGTATTCGGCGGGGATTTTAAATTCGAGGTGCAGCCTCACAGCGTCGAAAGCCTGTTTGGTGCGCAGCGTTCCGTTGAGGTTTTTGCCGTTTTTGTCCTTTCCGCCTCCGGTGACGACCATCGCTCCGTCCTTTATTTCCCAGTGCGCGGGGCCGTCGCCGTGGACGCGCTCGAAAGCCGACAGATCTTTTCCGTCGAACAGGACTATCGCGCCGAGCGGGGGCTTTTTGCCGAGAGTCGGCGGGACGATGTTCATCCTTTTGAGGGAGATTTTCGCGGGCTTGCCGTTGTATGTCAGATCGGCTTCGATTTTCTGCGGGGTTATTTTGCCGTTGAGCTTGAAATTGCCCGCGTCTTTGAGAGCTATTTCTCCGTTTTCCGCGGCGAGGGAATCGACTATGGCGTGGGGTTCGGCGCGCGCCATAATTTGCGAAAGGAGGGTCAGCCTGTACCCGTTCGGGCCTTTGTAGACTTCGGCGAACAGGTCGGGGAAATTGCCGAGCGGGTATCCCTTTGCGCCGGATATTTCGCCCTGATAAAAACCGACGAACGGGTCTTTTTGCGCAAAGCCGGCGAGCGTTAAAAACGAGGTCAGAAGACAAAATATAAACTTTTTCATGGAAAGGCCATGTTATTGGACGGTTCGGTGCGGTCAATCTTTTCTTTTTTTCGGGAGGCGTTCGCGGGTCTAAAAAAAATGTTGCAATTTCGAAACCCCGAAGTTTAATGAAGCCTTTTATTGATTTTATAAAAGGAGAAGATTTATGTCCCAGCATAGCAGTTTCAAGAGCGGAGGCTCCGCATCGTCCAAAAAGCGCAGCGTGTTGAAGCGCTTCGAGCGCATAGACCTTTTGCGCAAGCGCGGCGCCATCAAGACCGTCACGCGCGTGACGGGGCTGCCCAAGACCAAGCCCGCGGAATAGCCTTTCTTTTGCGCGGCTTCGCAGGCGGGCCGTCCGGTTTCCCGCGCCGCGAATTTATGCGGCGCGGGTTTTTTTGCGCCCTGTTTTTGTTGACTGCCGCCGCCGATTTGTTAGCTTGAACTTTTAAATGGGCATGACAGCTAAGGAATTTTTGGGCAACGTTTCATGGTCCCGCAAAGATTTGACATGCACGGAAGATCTTTCTCTGCGGGAAATAGGAGAAATTTTTTCGCTCGCCGACATATTCAAGGCTGAGGTCAAGAAAGACAGGACGAAGCTTCCGTATCTTAGGGGAAAGACGGTCGTAAACCTGTTCTTTGAGCCGAGCACCCGCACGCGCACGGCTTTTGAAATGGCGGCCCACAAGTTGGGGGCGGACGTCATAAGCTTTTCGTCGAGCATATCGTCTTCGGTGAAGGGCGAGACCCTCAAGGATACCGCAAAAAATATCGAGGCGCTGATGGCCGATATGATAATAGTCCGCCACAGCTCGTCGGGCGCGGCGAAATATCTCGCCGACAGGGTTGGGATTCCCGTCATAAACGCGGGCGACGGGGCGCACGCCCACCCCACGCAGGCGCTTTTGGACGCATTTACGATGCGCGAAAAGCTCGGGCCGGATTTCAGGGGGCGCAAGGTGACCATATTGGGCGACATACTTTTCAGCCGCGTGGCGCGCTCAAACATATACCTGCTAAACAAGCTCGGGGCAAAGGTGACTTTGGCGGGGCCCGCGACGCTCGTTCCGCCGGAATTTGAAAAGATGGGCGTTGCGGTTTCGTGCGATCTGGCGAAAGCCGTGTCCGGCGCGGACGTCGTGATGCTGCTTAGGATACAGCACGAGCGGCAAAGCTCGGCGCACTTCCCGTCGATTTCAGAGTACGCGAACATCTTCGGGTTGGACAGAATGCGCTCCCACCTGCTAAAACCCGGGGCGATAATAATGCATCCCGGCCCGATTAACAGGGGCGTGGAGCTCGATTCTTTCCTCGCCGACTCCGACAGGTCGGTGATATTGAGCCAGGCGACGAACGGGGTTGCCGTCAGAATGGCGGTGATGAAGCTTTGCATGGGCGCGATGCTCGGGAGGGGCGCGAAATGAACGAATTGAAAATCAAAAACGCGCGGGTCGTAGACCCGTCCCAAAATCTGGACTGCGTCCGCGACGTGTTCGTGAGAGGCGGCGTTTTCGCCGACGCGGTTTCCGCTTCCGCCGCCGAGATCGACGCGAAAGGGCTCTTGCTCGTTCCGGGATTCGTCGACATGCACGCGCATTTGCGCGAGCCCGGGCAGACCTCGAAAGAGTGCGTGGCCACCGCCACCGCCGCAGCGGCGGCGGGCGGGTTTACCTCCGTCATGGCGATGCCCAACACGGTTCCGGCGGCGGATTCGCCGTCGACAATCCGGCTGATAAACGACATTATCGCCGAGTCCGCGAAAGTCAGGGTCTACCAGAGCGGGTGCATTACCGAAGGCAGGAAGGGCGAGAAACTCGCGCCGATAGGGTCGCTGGCGAGGCTCGGGGTGAAGGCCATCACCGACGACGGCTCGTGCGTGCAGAGCGCGGAGCTCATGCGCAACGCGATGGTGTACGCCAAAATGTTCGGGCTGTTTGTGATGGACCATTGCCAGGAGGCTACGCTCACGCGCGCGGGGCAGATGCACGAGGGCGAGTGGTCCGTCAGGCTCGGGCTCGGCGGATGGCCGTCCGCGGCTGAGGACATAATAGTGTCGCGCGACGTGATTTTGGCGCACTACGCGAAGTGCCACATACATTTGCAGCACATATCGAGCGCGCTGTCGGTGGACATCATACGCGAGGCGAAAAAGCGCGGAACGAGCGTCTCGGCGGAGGCGACGCCGCACCATCTTTCGCTTTCGGACGAATGCCTTTCGGGGTACGACGCCAATTACAAAATGTGTCCGCCGCTGCGTTCCAAAACTGATGTTGAGGCATTGATAGAGGGAGTTGCCGACGGCACGATAGAGGTGATCGCCACCGACCACGCCCCCCATACGAACACCGAAAAAGACATGGCTTTCGACGCCGCGCCGTTCGGAATAACGGGTTTTGAAACGGCATTTTCCGTTTGCCACGAAGCACTCGTGCGCTCCGGCAGAATAAGCCTCATGAAGCTCGTGGAGCTGATGTCCGCAAATCCCGCGCGGATACTCGGCATCGACGCGGGCACGCTGCGCGCCGGAAGCCCCGCGGATTTTGCGCTTGTGGACGAAGAGGCGGAGTGGGTCTACGATTCCCCGATATCGCGCTCGTCCAATTCCCCCTGGCTCGGAAAAACGCTGCGCGGAAAGGTCGTCAGGACTTTCGTCGGCGGAAAAAGCGTTTTCGGCGACTGATGCCGTCCCTGATTTCATCGGCGGCGGCAATCGCCGCGCTGCTCGCGTTTGCCGCGGGATTCTCGTCTTTGGCGGCGGTTTTCGCCGTCCGAAATCCGCGGGGCGTTTCGGCGATTCCGATTCGGCGGCCGGCGGATTTTCTGCTGTTGGCGTTTCTCGCGGCGTCCGCGGCGTTCGCGGGAATGTCGGCGTCGAGGGCTTTTGCGGAAGAGCTTGGGGCGGAAAATCCGCTGTCGGTGTTTTTGCCGACGATTGTCATGCAAGTTTCCGCAGTTGCGGCGGTCTTGATTTTCCAAAAATTGTCGGATGCGGATTTTTCCATAGGATTCGGGTTTTCGCGCGGCGCGCTCCGCTCGGCGGGCGCGTTTTTCATCTGCGCGGTGCCGGCGGTGTTCGCGGCAAACGCGCTTGTGGGGCGTATTTGTTTTGAATTTTCCGGAGAGTATCCTCCGAAGCAGGAAATAGTGGACATATTTTCCTCCATGTCGGGCGGGGGCGGGATTGCGGCGGCGGTCGTGTCGGTGGCCGTATTCGCGCCGGTCGCCGAGGAGATGTTTTTCCGCGGGCTGCTGTACAGGATTTTCAAGGGATTTTTTTCCCCGTTCCGCTGCGGCGCCCTTATCTCGGCGGTTTTGTCTGGCGCGCTGTTCGCGCTGATGCACGCCGACGCCTTCGTGTTTTTGCCGCTGTCGCTGATGGGCGTCTTGCTCTGCATGTCCTACGAAAAGAGCGGCTCGATAATTTCTCCGATTCTCGTCCACGCGCTGTTCAACGCGCTAAACCTCGGAATAATTTGGATTGCAAAATGACTCCGTTTTCAGACAAAGACCCCCTCTCGTCGCTCGGGGAAAAGGAGCTTATAGAGCGCATATGCGCGGCTTTCGGGGCGTCCGCGCCGAGGGCTCCGTTCGGTCCCGGCGACGATTGCGCCGTCATTCGCGCCGAGGAGCTCGGCGGGGGCGACATGCTTGCCACCTCCGACGCGGTCATATTGGGGCGGCATTTTGGCGCATCGGACAACCCGCGCCTTGCGGGGAAAAAGCTCGTGAACCGCAACGCGAGCGACATTGCCGCAATGGGCGGCAGGCCGGCGTTCGCCCTCGCGAGCGGAATAGTTTCGGGAGGGCTGTCGCTCGGGTGGCTAGGCGAGTTTTGCGCGGGCGTTTCGGAGGCGGCCGCGGAGCTCGGCATAAAAATCGTGGGCGGCGATGTCGCGAGCGCGGATGGGAGGTTCTTTTCCATGCACATGTCGCTCTTGGGTACGGCGCCGGAGCGGGCTCTCCTGCGCTCCGGCGCGCGGGTTGGCGACGTTCTCTATGTCACGGGAGAGCTCGGGCTGTCCTTCGAGAGCGGCAGGCACCTTGATTTCGTGCCGAGGATTGCCGAGGGCGAATTTCTCGCGCAGACGTGGGGCGTCGGCGCGTGCATAGATTTGAGCGACGGGCTCGCATCCGACGTCAAAAACATAATTCCGCGCGGCGCGTGCGCGGAGATATTTGAAGATTCCGTCCCGCGCCGATTCTTCGGGGGAAAAACCGCGACCCTTCGAGAGGCCCTGTGCGGAGGCGAGGATTACGAGCTGCTGTTCGCCTATCGCGGAGACTGCGAAGAGTTCGAGCGCGCATGGGCGGAATCTCTCGAAACCCCGCTTTCGAGAATCGGGCGAATTTCCGCTCCGGCGTCCGCTTCGGAGGCCGGCGGGCTGGTTGTCGTGCGCTCCGGCGGGGGCCGCGAAATCTTTCGCGGCTCCGGATTCGACCACATGGCATAGCGACAAGCCGTCCGGCAAAAATCCCGGGCCAAAAGGCTCGGGATTTCTCGGTTCGTCGCGGCGGCGCGCGCAAGTTCGAGATTTTCGCTACCTGTTTTGCGCCCTCTTTATGTCGTCGGGCACGAGCGGGCTGAGGGAATTCGTGCGTATGGCGTTCTCGTAAAAGGCTATCACGCTTTTGAGCGAGTTTATCGCCTGGTTGAGGTCGTAGCGGTACAGCGTGTAAAATTCGTCGGGATTTACGTCGCGCAGCTCGGTTTTTATGAGCAAAATCAAGTCTTGGAGGTACTGCCTGAAAAGCCTGTCAAAGCGCGATTTTTCCATGCGCGTTTTGAGCTCTTCCTTGTATTTGGAGACCGTCTGCCCCACGATGGCGAGCTTTTCGGTGTCCACGAGCCTCGTTGAAGTGTTGAGCAGGATGAAGTCCCATAGGAGCTTATTGACGGAATCGAGCTTCTTTTTCTGTTTGGCGAGCTTGTCAAAGTCGAGTTTTTCCCAGGGGTCAAGGCGGTCGATGCGCACGCAGGTGAGAAAGGGATTTCTCGACTCGATTGTGCGGCGCAAAAAGTTTACGCTGTTGCGCGTGTTCCACTGCACTTTCGGATGTTCCTTTTTGAAAGCGATCATGGAACCCAGAATGAGATCATCCTCTGGATTCATCAAAACCGTTCCGTCTATGAAGTTGTTGGGAATGCGGGAGGACAGCACGAGAGTCTGGTCGGAAACGGCGTTGAGCTTTACGGGGAAAATCTGTATGTTCGTGGCGGTGTATCCCATGAAAAATATCGGCTTGCCGACGATTTCCCGATACTCCTTGTCGGTCGCGAGATTCGCGTTGACCGTGGTGGAGGGTATGGAAGATTTCGGCATCACTATGACAAACGGATAGTTTTTCGATGCGAAGATATTGGATTGGTCGAAGTCGACCTGTTCTCCGAGATTGTTCATTATCGACACGTTCGGGCCGCCCGAGAATGCGCTGAACGGTATGAGTATGACCTGTTTGCCGTGCATGACGACGGGCAGCGCCGTGACCTTCGATTCTCCCTCAACGGTCAGTGTGTGAGAGTTGAACTGTTCGCGCGCCTTGAGGTTGAGTTCGGCGAGCGTCAGGGGCTGTTGCGGGGCTCCCGCATCCGCCTGCGCGTTTGCGGCGGCGCCCGCGGGCTGTCCCGGCGCCGGCTCGGTTCCGGGGGCGGCCGCGGGAGGCGTCCCGCCGGATTTCGCGGCGGCGTCGGCGGCCGCATCAACGGCGTTGGAGAGCTTTTTGAGCTCGTTGAGCTGCGCGAGGAAATCGTCCGGATATTTCTTTTTCAAGACCTCTTTCGTAATCGAGAACGTGGATTCGTCGATGGAGGGAAGGGGTTTCAGCATTTCGAGCTGCGACTTCGCCGCTATCTGGGCGTTGAGCAGGTTGATGAACTCGTTGAGGTCGGTCTTGCCCTCCTTGTCGAATTTCGCTTTTATGGCGTCGTAGGAGGCCTTGCCGATCTGCGATTTGAGATCGGGCAGCCCCGCGGCGGCGACGGCCTGTTCGTTTATGAAAGCCTCTTGCGAAACGTAGTCGAGCGGAAATTTCTTTTCCGCGAGCTTTTTTATCATCTCGATGTCGTCGGCGTCCGCGGCGAACGCGAGGTTTTGTATGGATTCCCACGCGTTCATCTGCTTTACAAGCCACGTCTTTGCGGCGGATTTGTTCGACGGCTGGAGCTCCGCAGCTTTCGCCTCGAGTTTGGATTTGAGGTCTGCGGGCATTTCCTGGGAAAACGCGGGGATTGCGGAAAAGCTCGCGAGTATAAATAAAGCTATTATTTTTCTCATATGCGAAAAAATCGTATGTCCCGCACGCGGGCGTGTCAACAATTTCTTCTTCCCGCGTCCGCCGCCGCCGGCTTCCAAATTTTAGCTTGAAGGCGTTTGCGGCGTCTGCTTGAATCGCCCTATTCGATGAAATTGTTAAAGAAAATTCTGTCCATCGGGAAAATCTTTTCCCGCTCCGAAAAAAAGGCGCCCGCCGGCGGGGGCGAGAAGCCTTCGGGAAGCCGCAGGAAGCTTTCCGAAACCGGGCGGGGCAACCCGCAGAAGCGCGGCCGCCCCAATTCGGAACGCTCGGAAAGGCGCGGCGGAGGTTCGCGCGGAGGAAGCCGCGGAAGGGGGCGGAGGGGCGAAAATTCCGTGCTGAAAAACGCCGAATCCCGCGAAGCGCCCGGGCGGCCGGTTCCCGCGCCGAAAGAGGTTCCCGCGCCTCTCGACATGGAGGAACTGAGATCCGCAATACCCGAATTTGCAGGGTTCGACCTCGGCGCGGAGGTTCTATCCGCCGTGAAGGATATGGGCTATTCCTCTCCCACCCCCATTCAGAGCGCGGCGATACCCGCCATTCTCGAAGGGTCGGACGTCATAGGCACGGCGCAGACCGGCACCGGAAAGACGGCGGCGTTCGCGCTGCCCGTCGTGAAGCTCGCGGGTTCTCACGAGCCGTCCGGCCCGCGGATTCTCGCTTTGAGCCCCACCCGGGAGCTCGCCGCCCAGAGCGCCGACGCTTTCGAAAAATTTTCAAAATACACCTCGTTGCGCTCGCTGCTCGTTCAGGGCGGGGTGAATATGGACGGGCAGATTAGGGCGTTGCGCGCGGGCGTGGACGTCGTGGTCGCCACCCCCGGCAGGCTTCTCGACCACATACGCCAGCGCAACATTTCGCTCAAAGGCGTGCGCTGGCTTATACTCGACGAGGTCGACAGGATGTTCGACATGGGGTTTATCGAGGACGTATCGAACATCATCAGGTACTGCCCGAAGGAGCGGCAGACGCTGTTCTTTTCCGCCACGATGCCGGACGCCGTGCTGCGCCTGTCAAAGTGGGCGCTCAAAGATCCGAAGACCGTCGGCGTCGGCGTGGTTCACTCGCCCGCCGACACCATAGAGCACTTCATTTACCCGGTGGACGGAATCCAGAAGTACGACATGCTCATAGAGGTTCTCAAAAGCATTTCGTTTGAAAGCCTCATCGTTTTCACCCGCACGAGGATCGACGCCGACAGAATCGGGGAATGGCTCATCGCCCACGACTACGCGGTTTCTATTTTGCATTCCGACCGCACGCAGCGCGAGCGCGACAAGGCTCTGAAAGACTTCAAAGACGGCAGGACGAAGATATTGGTCGCCACCGACATCGCCTCCCGCGGGCTCGACATCTCAAACGTCGGCTACGTCATAAACTACAATGTCCCCGAGCACTCCGAGGACTACGTCCACCGCATAGGCCGCACGGGAAGGGCGAACCGCGAGGGCAAGGCCATCACCCTATACTCCTCCGACGAGACCGAATTTTTAAAGAGGATAGAGGCGTTCATAGGGGCGAGAATCGAGCGCCGCAGGCTCGAGGGCTTCGCCTACCGCACGGAGCCCGTGCTCGAGGAGCAGGCGCCCAGAAAGCGCAAGCGCAACCGGTGATCTTTTTCGCGCCGCGGTTTGGGCGGCGCCGCCTTTTCGGAGCGGATATGTTTAGATTTATAAAGCGCGCGCTTGGCGCCGCCGCGTCGGCCGCGATATGCTTCGTCGCTTTCGGGGCGTATTGCTATGTGCGCGTCGACTCCTTCCATTCGACGGAGGACGTTTCCAAGATCGGCGCGCGGGGCGGGTGCGCTCTGCTGTTGGGAACTTCAAACCGGCTTGCGGGCGGCGCGCCGAACCCGTTTTACCTCGCGCGCATAGATTCGGCCGCGCGCCTCTACAAGTCGGGGGCGGTTTCGCGCATAATCGCCAGCGGCGACAACCGCGACAAATACTACAACGAGCCCGCCCGAATGAAGCGCGATCTCGCGCTCGCTGGGGTTCCGGAATCCGCGGTCGTCGAGGACCCCATGGGGCTGCGCACCTACGACTCGGTGAGGCGGTGCAGGGATATTTTCGGAGTGTCGGATCCCGTGATAGTCTCGCAGGATTCCCACTGCCGCCGCGCCCTCTACATAGCGGACAGCCTCGGCATGGACGCCTCCGCGCTCGCCGCCCCTACGCCGCCGCAGCCGAGCTTCCGCTTTTACAATTCGATCCGCGAATTTTTCGCGCGGATGCTCGCGGTTGCCGACGCTAACCTTTTCAAGGGCAGGGTGGACGTCGGGGAGATTCTGGACGAGACCCGCGCATTTTTGGTCCGCAAGGGAATTTTAGGCGGCGGATAGGCCTCCGCGCTTTCCGCCGCCGCGCGCCTAATCGGGTTCCACGTGCACGCTTATCGTGCAGCCGCCGAACCGCGCGCGTATGGAGTTTTCCAGCCGCTCCGAGATGTCGTGCGCCTCGACGATGGAAAGGCTTCTGTCAACGTGGATGTTCACGTCTATTTCATATTCCGAGCCCGACGAGCGCACGCGCAGGTCGTGCGACTTCACCACGCCGTCGATTTTCCCGATGATTTCCTGGATTTGGGTTCTCACGTCCCTCGGAGCCTTGTCGAGCAGTTCGTCCACCGCCCTGCGCGCCAGATTCCAGGAGACGCGGATTACTATGGCCGCAACTCCGAGCGCGGCGAGCGAGTCTGCCGCCGGCCATCCGAAGCCGGAGCAGACGAGGCCGATCAGGACTACGGACGAGCTGAGTATATCCGTGGAAAAGTGCAGGGCGTCGGCTTCGAGCGCCTGGCTCCTGTACTTTTTTGCGGCCCGCATTAGCGCGCGCGAGCGCGTAAAGTCGACGGCTATCGAGGTCAGAACCACGGCGAAGCTCCAGAATCCGACGCTCACTTCGGAATGTCCCTCGGATAGCCTTTGGACGGCCTCCCATATTATCCACGCGCATGTTATAAGCAGCAGAACCGCCTCCGCGAGCGCCGACAGGTTTTCGATTTTCCCATGCCCGAAATTGTGCTCCTGGTCCGCCGGCTTGCCGGACGCTTTTACGCACGCCCACGTTATCGCGGCCGCCACAAAGTCTAGCCCCGAGTGCAGCGCCTCGGAGAGTATGCCGAGGCTGCCCGTTGCGATCCCGACGGCGCCCTTGAAGGCGGTTAGCATCACCGCCGCGCAGAGCGACCAAAACGCCACGCTCGATTTTTCCCGCCCGTGAGTGTCCATGAACTTACGATAGTTGCCTTTCGTCCGCCTTTTAACAAGCAAAAATCGGATTTTATTTGCGCGCCCGCCGTGCGTAGGGGATAATCCGGAGAATGAAAAAAATTAAATGCCTCGTCACGGCGGGCCCCACCCGCGAGCATTTTGACCCCGTGCGCTTCATAAGCAACCCGTCCACCGGAAAAATGGGCTGGAATATCGCGCGTGCGGCGGCGGAGGCGGGTTGGGAAACCTCGCTCGTACTCGGGCCGTCGCAGCTCGGCGACCCCGACGGCGTGCGCGTCAGCCGCGTCGTTAGCGCGCTCGACATGCTCGAAGAGTGCGAAAGGCTTTTCGATTCGTGCGACATCCTTATAATGTCCGCCGCGGTGAGCGACGTGCGCCCCGCCGAGAGGCTGGAGCGCAAGGCGTCCAAGTCGCAGATAGATTTAAACCCGCGCCTCGTGCGGACGCCCGACATTCTGAAAACCCTTTCGCAAAGGAAGTGCGGCAGGGTTCTCGTGGGGTTCGCGGCCCAGACCCACGACGTTGCCGAATACGCGAGGAAAAAGCTTGAAGAGAAAAATCTCGACTGCATCGCGGCAAACGGCGTGGCCTCGGCGGAATACGGCTTTGCGTCCGACAGGAACAAGATAGAGCTGATAATGCGCTCCGGCGAGACCGTCGGATTCGCGCCCGCCGACAAGTACTCGCTTGCAAAGGAGCTCGTGGAATTTTTGGGGAGGAGATTTTTCGGCTGATTCCCGGATTGGGAAAATGCCAAAAAAAAGCGGCCCTCTGAAAATGCGGCAATTTTCAGGTCTGCCGGTTTTCGCTTTTCGCGCTTAAATTGCCTTATTTCCCGCTGCGGCGTGCGGCAAACGGAAGCGCGAGCGCGCCGAGGGCAGTTGCGGATGGCTATTCCGAAAAACGGCTGAGCCGTTTCAAGCCCCGGGGCGCCGTCGGCTATGAAGCCAAATTGTCGCCTTATTCCGCGCGCGTTTTGAGAATTATGCCGGCGGGCCGAATGCCGAAACTGTCCGATTTGAAGTTCATCAAATCCCATTACATAGTCTCACAGGGAGATCGGGATAAATTTGCGGGTTGCCATTTGAGACTCCTATGCCGAATGCGGTTTTTGCGCCGTGGGCGGATTTCGTCGCCCTCCCGTCTGAAATGAAGTCGCAGTCGGTTTTTCCGAGGCCTGGGGGTATCCTGCCCCGTAGAAAGCGCCATAGAGCCGAACCGAACTCTCCGCCCATGTACGTCCGGAAAGTATGCCCGACGCGACGAATAAGGCGGCGCCGGTTTTGTTTGCGCTTTGGCCGCAAAAGGCGGAGGCCGCCGCGTGAAGCCGGGCGGTTATTTGCGGTCGCCGGTCGAGTCGGCGGGAGCGTTGGAATTTTCTTTTCCGCAGAAAAAAAACCCAAGCGGCAATGCCGCTTGGGGCGAAAGCATAACGCCTGAAATCAACCTCCCGTGAGGTTCTGTATGATTTGTATGATCGGCAGGAAGAGAGCTATGACGATTGTGCCGACAACCAGCGCCAAAAATACGATCATTATGGGCTCAATGATCGACGTTATCGCGCCGACGGAGTTGTCGACCTCTTCGTCGTAGTTGTCTGCTATGCGGTTGAGCATCTCCGGCAGCTGTCCGGTTTCTTCGCCGACTTCCACCATGCTCGTGACCATTGTCGGGAAGATCTTCTGCTGGTCGAGCGGCGTCGAGAGGTTTTCGCCGTCGCGGACGCGGTCGTGCACGCGCGAGAGCGCGTCGGAAATCAGGGAGTTGTTGATGGTTCCGCGGGTGATGGTGAGCGCCTCGAGGATCGGGACGCCGGAGGCGAGGAGCGTGCCGAAAGTGCGCGTGAATCTCGCCACGGTGGATTTCATCACGAGATCGCCGATCTTCGGCAGTTTGAGGGCGGCGGTATCCCAGAGCCTTATGCCGATTTTTGTCTTGAAGAAGATTTTTACGAAGAGGATTGCGCCGACTATTATGAGGCCCGTGAGGATGTAGTTTTCCTTCATGAAGTCGGAGATGTCGATGATTGTCTGAGTGAGCGCGGGCATCCTCGCGTTGCCCTTGAGCATGTCCGTAAAGATCTTTTGGAACTGCGGGACGACGAATATCATGAGAATCGCCACGATCGCCACGGCGACGCCCATGATGACTATCGGGTATACCATCGCGCTCTTGACCTTGTTGGTGGTTTTGAGGGCCTTTTCCTGGAATGTCGAGAGCCTGTCGAGAACGACGTCGAGAACGCCGCCGGCTTCGCCCGCCTTAGCCATGTTGACATAGAGTTTGTCGAAAATTTTGGGGTGTTGGGATAGGCCGTCGGAGAACTTGTTGCCGGTGCGCACGTTGTCGGCGAGCTGGTCGATTACCGTTTTAAAATAGGGGTTTTTTTCCTGGCGCGCGATGACTTCAAGGGAGCGCAGAAGCGGGAGGCCGGCTTTCAGCAGAGTGGAGAGCTGGCGGGAAAACACGGTGATGTTCTCTTTGCCGATGCCCGTGCCGAATAGCGGCTTTTTCGCCTTCCCGCCGCCCGCTTTCTTTTCGGAGGCGATGGCTGCCACTTCCGCGATTCGCGAGACCGAAAACCCCTGCGCCGCCAGGTCCTTGCGGGCGCGGTTTTCGCTTGTCGATTCTATAACCCCGCTAAGCTCGCGTCCTTCTTTGTCGAGGGCTATGTATTTGAATTTTGCCATAACAGTTGTCCTTTTTTATTAGGTGTATTTCAAAACTTCTTCCACGGTGGTGGCTCCGTCGAAAATCGCGCGCAGGCCGTCGTCGCGCAGGGTGCGCATCCCGAGCTCAATCGCCTTTTGCTTGAGCACGAGGGTCGGCGCGCGGGCGGTGATGAGGTCGCGCAGGGAGTCGTTTACCAGCAGCAGCTCAAAGAGCCCCTGCCGGCCCTTGTATCCCGAGCCGTTGCATTCGGCGCACCCCTTGCCGAAGAAGAACTGCTTGTCGGCGATTTCGATGGGGTCGACGCCGAGCATGTCGATGATCTCCTGGTCGGGCTCGTAGGCGGTCTTGCAGGTTGGGCAGATTCTGCGGACGAGGCGCTGTCCGAGAATGCCTTCGAGCGACGCCGCGATGAGGAAGGGCTCGAGCCCCATGTCGATGAGTCGGGTGACGGCGCCGGGGGCGTCGTTGGTGTGCAGGGTCGCGAGCACGACGTGGCCGGTTAGCGACGCCTGAACCGCGATCTGGGCGGTTTCCAAGTCTCGGATTTCGCCGACCATTATCTTATCGGGGTCTTGGCGGAGGAAAGCTCGCAGGCACCTGGCGAAGTCGAGGCCCACCTGGTGGTTTATCTGCACCTGCATGATGCCGTCGATTTCGTATTCGACAGGATCCTCGGAAGTGAGGATTTTTATGTCGACGGTGTTGACTTCGCGCAGGGCGGAGTAGAGGGTGGTTGTCTTGCCGGAGCCCGTGGGACCCGTGACGATGAAGATGCCGTTGGGGAGCTTGACGAGCCTCCTTATGTTTTCGACGAGCTCGTCGGTCATGCTGAGCTTGTCTAGGTCGAGGTTGACGACGCTCTTGTCGAGGACGCGGAGCACGACGCTCTCGCCGAACTGGGTCGGGAGGGTGGATACGCGCAAGTCCACGGGGCGGCCCGAGATTGTCATTTTTATTCTTCCGTCCTGCGGGATTCTTTGTTCTGCGATGTTGAGGTTTGCCAGAACCTTTATGCGCGAAATCACCGGCAGGGCGAGGCTCTTGGGGGGAGGGGCCATTTCGTAGAGCGCGCCGTCTATGCGGTAGCGGATCCGGAATACGTCTTCAAACGGCTCGAAGTGGATGTCGGAGGCCTTGTCGCGTATAGCCTGTTGGAGTATGAGGTTGACGAAGCGTATAATCGGCGTTTCGTTCGCCATGTTGGCGACGTCGCTCTCGGAATTTTCGTCGAAATCGACGTTGGAGATTTCCGAGATCAGGTCGTCAATGCTCGAGTCCTCCTCGCCGTAGCACTGGATTATCAGATTGTCGACCTGGTCGGGGTCCATCACTTTGAGCGTGACGTCCTTGTTCAGGGTGAATGTCAGGTCGTCTATGATGGCATTGTTGAACGGGTCTTTTGCCAGCAGCGTTATCGCGGTGTCGGAGACTTCTATCGGAACCACCCCGTACGTCCGCGCGAGGTTCGGGCGCAGCTGCCTGTACACCTCCTCCGGAATGTTGGCGGGCGGAATGGGGACGTATTCGTAGTTGAGGTACGCGGCGACCGCTTCCAGAAGCTTTGTCTTTTCTATCAGGCCGGAGGATATTATCGTATCGGCGAGCGACTGGCCGGTGTTGAGGTGGGTTTCGTTGAGCTCGTCAAGCTGCTCTTTGGTGAGCATCTTGTTGGAGAGGAAAATTTCGTAAATCGAGTTGTTGTGGTCTTCAAACATTTTGATTCAGCCTCCGATTATGCTTCGTTCATGGTGACTTTCAGTACTTCGTCGGCGGTTGTGAGGCCGCCGCCGACCTTTCGGATGCCGTCTTCGCGCATGGAGCGCATGCCGAGCTCGCGCGCTTTGGTTCGGAGCTCAACGAGGGTTCTGCCCTCGTAGATCATCTGCTGGAGCTCCTCGTTTACGATGAATATTTCGAATATGCCCATTCGGCCCTTAAAGCCTATGCCGTTGCACTTTGGGCAGCCGTCGCCGTGATAGAAAGTTATTTTTGCGGCCTCGATTTCATTGATGCCTATGGCTTGCAAAGTGCGCGGGTCGGGCGCATAGACCGACTTGCAGTTCGTGCAGATCTTTCGGACGAGGCGTTGGGCGAGCGCCGCGCGCAGGGAGGCGCTGACGAGGAACGGCTTGACGCCGATGTCGACGAGTCGCGTCACCGCGCTCGGGGCGTCGTTTGTGTGCAGGGTGCTGAACACCATGTGGCCGGTGAGGGAGGCGTTGATGGCGATTTCCGCGGTTTCGAGGTCTCGGATTTCGCCTATCATGATGATGTTCGGCGCCTGGCGGAGCATGGAGCGGAGCGCCGCGGCGAACGTCATGCCGACTTCGCGGCGCACCTGAACCTGGTTGATGCCCGTCATCTGGTATTCGACGGGGTCTTCGACCGTGATTATCTTGCGGTCGGGGTGGTTGAGGAAGTTGAGGGCGGAGTACAGGGTCGTCGATTTGCCGGAACCCGTGGGGCCCGTGACGAGGAATATGCCGTCCGCCATTCCGACGATTCTTTCGAATACCGCCTGGTCGTCGGAGAAGAAGCCGAGCTCGGGGAGCCCGAGCCTCAGGCCCTCCTTGTCGAGAATGCGCATTACGATGCTCTCCCCGTAGACGGTCGGAAGGCTCGATACGCGCAAGTCGATTTCCTTGTTGTTGAAAGTTATCTGGATTCGCCCGTCCTGCGGCACGCGCTTTTCGGCGATGGATATGTTGGCCATCAGTTTGAGGCGCGATATGATCGAGGGCTGGAGGCGTTTGGGAGGGTTTTCGACTTCAATCAGCACGCCGTCTATGCGGTAGCGTATGCGGAAGCGCTTTTCGAGCGGCTCGAGGTGTATGTCGGACGCCCTGCGTTTTACCGCTTCGGTTATGAGCTTGTGGACGTAGCGGATTATGGGGGCCTCTTCCTCGGAGACTCCCGCCTCGTTGCCGGTCGCGAGCGTGTCGGCGGTGGAACCCGCGGCGGGAAGCTCGCCGTCGAACATGTCGCCGTAGGCGTTGACGCCGAAGTGGTCGTCTATGGCTTTGCGTATTTCCTCGGGGCTGGCGAGCCTGAGGTCTACCGACATATTCAAAATGTGGCTGATGTCGTCCACGGAGTCCATATCCATCGGGTCGGATATGGCGAGTTCGAGCTGCCCGCCGGAAGCGGAAATCGGGAATACGTTGTACTTCCTGAGAATGTCTTGCGGAAGGAGTTTCAGAACCTCCTCGTCCACGCGGATGTCTTGCAGGGAAATGAGCGGTATATTGAACTCTTGCGAAAGCTGGTAGGAAATGTCCTCGTACTTGCAGTATCGCTTTTCGACGAGGAGGTCTATCAATTTGGAGTCTATGTCCGATGGGGACACTCCTTCCGAAACCAGCTGTTCTCTTCCAAGCTTTACTATGTCCGGGGGTACCAAACCTTTGTCTTGAATAAGTTGCAAAACGAAATCGTCGGCGGAAGTCACTTTTTAATCTCCGTTGGTAAATATGCGTTTTAAGGTAGAAAGCTAACTATCTATTCAATCCCAATAAAAATTCAACATTTGTTTTCACCTTTTTTAGCCTCTGGATGAGCATTTCCATGGAGTCCGCCGCGGGAATGCCTTTCATCGCCCTTCTAAGCGCATATATCTTAGTGAGCTCATCCGGATGATAGAGCAGCTCTTCCTTGCGGGTGCCGCTCTTTTCTATGTTGATGGACGGGAAAATCCTCTTGTCGGCAAGCGACCGGTCGAGGTCGAGCTCGAGGTTTCCGGTCCCCTTGAACTCTTCGAATATGACCTCGTCCATTTTGCTGCCCGTCTCAATGAGCGCCGTTCCGATTATTGTGAGCGATCCGCCGCCTTCGATGTTGCGCGCCGAGCCGAAGAACTTTTTGGGCTTTTGCAGGGCGTTTGCCTCCACGCCGCCGGACATCGTTCTTCCCCCGTTGGGCATGAGGGCGTTGTAGGCGCGCGCGAGCCTCGTTATGGAGTCGAGCAGAATCACGACGTCCTCGCCCGTTTCGACCATTCTGCGCGCTCTGCTTATGACCATCTCGGCGGCGTGGACGTGGCTTGAAGCGTCCTGGTCGAAAGTCGAGGCTATCACTTCCGCGTCAATCGCGCGCCGGAAGTCGGTGACCTCCTCGGGGCGCTCGTCGACGAGCAGGATTATGAGCTTGGCGCCGGGGTTGTTGGCGCGTATGGACTTCGCCATTCCCTGCATGAGCACCGTCTTGCCGGTGCGGGGCGGGGCGACTATCAGCGCGCGCTGCCCGAAGCCTATCGGAGTGAGGAGGTCTACCGCGCGCATTGAGAGGTTGTCCTTGGAATTGTGGGCGGCGCTTTCGAGGATTATCCTGCGCGTCGGGTAGTAGGGCGTGAGGTCGGAAAACGGGACTATGTCGCGCGCGGCTTCCGGCGCGCCGCCCATGACCGAGGTTATCTTTACGGCGAACGGGCAGTTTTCCCGCTCGCCCTCCCTCGGAGCCGCGGCGAGCGCGCATACCGCGTGCCCGCGCTTGAGCCCGTACTTTTCTATAAAGAGCTGCGGGACGTAGACGGACGAGCTTTTGAGCGCGTAGCTGTCGGAGGCGAAAGTGATCGCGCCCCCCAGCTTGTCGTCGAACGCGTCGAGGACGCCGCATACGCGCACGAGCTTTTTTTCCCCGCATGCGGCGCGGAAAAATTCGGCGAGGATTTCGCTCTTGGGCGATCCGCTCTTGAAGGGAATGGAGAGCTCGGCGTACTTCGCGCGCAAATCCTTTATGTGCAGGGGACATAATTGCTCGTAGCCCGTGACGGAATCGACGGCGGAACCGTCTGGAAGAATGAAGAAGGCCTCTTCCGAAAATTTCGCGGCGGATGTTTCCGGAGGTTCGGAAGCGGCGGGCGAGGCGGATTCCGTTGCGGCTTCGGAAGGCGGATTCTCGACCTCGCGGCGGGATTCGTCGACGGGCTCCGGTTCCGCCGGCCGCTCTATGCGCGAGTCGTTCGAGCTCGACAATAGTTGCCAGTAAGACATTTCCTCCGGAGGCGTGGCGGTTTGGGCGGGAGCGCCTTCCGCCGCTTCCGATTCCGGCGCGGGCGGGGTTGCGGCCTCTGCGCTTTCACCCGTTTGCGCGGGTTCCGCCGCGGCGGTTTCGGGCGCCGCGCCGCCCGCCGGAGATTCGGCTGTGTCCGCAGCGCGTCCGGTTTTCTGATAGGAGTTCTCCGCGGATTTTCCCTCAAACATGCGCTCGAGCCACCGCGATATTTCAGTCTCCGACTTCAAGACTTCCCATTCCGGAAGGTCGCCGGGGTTCATCGCCTCGGAATCGGCATCGGCCTGTTTCCATGCGGGTTTCTTTTTCTGCTGTTGCTGCTGCCTGTTTTGGCTCTGCTGTCGGGGATTTTGCCCGCCGCCCTGCTGGAATCTTTGCTGGTTTTGCTGTTGGCGGTTTTGGTTTTGCTGCTGCCTATTTTGCCCCCCGTTGCGGTTTTGCTGGAATTTTTGATTTTGGTTTTGCTGTTGGCGGTTTTGCCCCGCGCCGCGGGAATTGTCCCTGCCGTTCTGCTTCCAGTTCCTGCGGTTGTTGCGGCGATCCTGGCGCGCGGCCTCAGCTTCCGCGAAAGATTCGTAGGAGGGATCGGAGAGGGGCAGGGGCTCATAAGGCGTTTCCGACGGGCTTTCGGCGGCGGGGAGATCCGCGCCGCTTTCGTCTTCATGTTCGGGGCGGGTGCGGTATGAGTCGGGGTCGAGATCCTCGTCACTCGTCGAAAAGTACTGCGGAATCTCTCCCCCGTCTCCGCGGGAGTCCGCATGCCCCGATTTGGAATACGCGAAGTCGTCCCCGCCGTCCGAATCCGTGAAGATTTCGTTTTCGGGAGAGTAATGTTCGGGCTCCGTCGGCGGCATGTCGCGCCACTGCGGGCCGCTTGGGGCCGGCGCAATGGCGGATTCGGCTGTGTCCGCGGGGGCGGCGGCTTCTTCCGGCTTTATCTTTTTAGGCCTTCCGCGCTTTTTGACGGGCTTTTCCGCGGCGTCCGCCGCGGCGGGGGTTTCGGTTTGATGCTTAGGCTTGCGGCCTCTCTTTTTCTTTTCTGGCTGTCCGTCTTCGGGAAGCGGAATTATGGGTTCTTCGTCCATCTGTCTTTCAGATTAAATAATGTGAGGGCGGCCTGCCTGCGCAGAAAGTCCAAATCGCCCTCGTTGAACAGCGCAACCGACGCCAAACGAACCTTTTCAAGGGGCGGCAGTTGAAACGCGTCGCGCGCGCCGATTTCCTGCGGGCTCATGCCCCTTTTGCGGAGCCTGCCCAGGCGCGTCGCCTCGCTACAAAAGACAGTAATGCAAATATCGAAACGCTTTTCAAGCCCTTTTTCAAAGAGCAGCGGGATTTCGACGGCGAGCGCGGAGAACCCGCCTCCCGAAGCGTCTTGGATTTCGCGCGCCCTCTGCGTCCACGCCTCGCGCACGGCGGGGTGGACGGCGGCTTCGAGGGCGGCGAGCTTTTCGCGGTCGGAAAACGACATGCGGGCGATTTCCGGACGGTTCGGAGAGCCGTCGGGGAGGAAGGCGCGCTCTCCGAATATTTCCGAAAGCCTCGCGCGGACTTGCGGGTTTTCCGAAAGAGCCCTGCGCGCGAGGGCGTCGGCGTCGAGAACTTCGAGCCCGAGTTCGCGGAATATCGCGCCGGCGGCGCTCTTGCCGCAGCCCATTCCGCCCGTGAGTCCGATTTTCAAAGTTTTCATTTTGCGGGGTCGGGAATGGAGGCGGGGCGCACGACTTGCGGGCTGCGGGGCGTGCGCCGCGCGGTTGGGGAAGTCGGCGGGACGCGCCGGAATTTTCCCGTTCAAACGCTCAGCTTCCCGATTATTGCGCGCCTGCTCAGGATTTCTTTTGCGCCTTCATGAAGTCGCGCGTCTGGCGGCGCAGTTTTTTCAGTTTGGATTCTATTTTGAAGAGTTGGCGCGGAGTCAGCCTGTCAATGAAACACACGCCGTCGAGATGGTCGTTTTCGTGCTGGACGCATCTGGCAAAGAGCCCCGAGCACACGAGGGTGTGTTCCGCGCCTTCGGTGTCGAAGTACGTCATGCGCACCTCGGCGCTGCGCTCGACTTCCGCGAAAATCCCGGGGAACGACAGGCACCCCTCCTCGGCGATTTCAACGTAGTCGCCGATTTCCTCCACGCGCGGGTTGACCGCTACGAGCGGCATGGCGATGTCGAGCGGAAGGGCTTTGCCGTCTATGGTAAATTCGCATGGGGCGGAGTCGTCGCTTCTGCGGCGCATGTCTATTGCGAACACGCGCTTTTGCGAATCTATTTGTGGCGCGGCAAGCCCCAGACCGTTTTCCTCATAGAGGGTGTCGACGAGATCTTTTGCGAGATCTTTCAGAGATTCGTCGAAAGATTCGACCTCGGCGGCCCTCTTTTTTAAGACGGGTTCGCCGAATTTCGTAAGCCTGCGCGTCATAGGCCCTGCTCCGATTTTTCCTCGCGGGGGATTTTGTTGTTCGTGCGCACGATGAGGACGGGCTCCTTCGTCTTGATCCAAACTTTGCGCTCTTTGAAAATTTTCGCCGAGCCGAATTCGCATGCCTCGGCGACGGTTTTGAGGGGCATGCGGCGCCCCTTAGGGGTTATGTTGTAGTCGTAGGAACCCAAATGTATGCGCTCGAGGGCGGTCGCGGGGTTTTCGTCCTCGGGAATTTGCACGACCCATCCCGTGTAGTCGGCGTCTGTGAATTTTCCGTACGGGTCGCTTACGATGACGACGAACTGCTTTTTTACCGGCGGCTCCTTTTCCTTTTCGGACTCTTGGGCCTTCGATTCAAAAGTGATGTCCTCGATGATTTGCGCGATTTTCTTAGCGTCGATTTCCGCGCGCTGGAGGACTGCTTTTACGAGTTCCAAATCTATTTTAGCCATAATCGAAAGGAAAGATAAGAATGCTTGCGCGCGTGTCAAAGGGAAAAATCCCCGCCTCCCCGCCGGCGGACGGAGCGGCGGCGGAGAAGGCGCCCGCCAACATCGAATGCCGCGGCAGCGGGCAAATCTCCGGCGCGGCGGGAAAAAGCGGCGCGGGGGCTATCCTTTTTAAACTATTCTAATATTTAAAATTATATAATATATGTCAATTATTAAATATGGATAACCGAATATCTTCGGATACGACAGTTTTGCCGCCACGGGCGCATTCCGGTCATTACGGTATTTACCTATTGCCAAATTCGACAAAAAACAGGCTTTTTGCAATATATAAATTATAATTTTAAAAGTATGTGTAATCCAAATAAATGTTGATATTCATAGCCCAAAATAGCGCATGTGTGAAAATCCGCGCGCATGAATGTTTTTGCATCTGAAATATTAAGTGGAAGTGAACCTTAATCGTTTTCCTTGCATTTTCAAAGAGATTTTATATCTAATAGCAATGTTTGGGGGTTAATTGCGCAATGATGCCGAATAGCCGCTATTGGGCTCTCCATGCTGATAATATAAATTGCGCAATGCGGAAAGGCGGAAGATGGACGGATTATTGCTCGGAGCCTACGGATATACGCTCGCGATATTTTCGGGGTTTCCGGTTAGGAATGAGTTTGTGACTTATTTCAATTTGATGTCCGCAATCGTAATTGCTATCCCGCCAGGCGAATGTCCGGCGCGCGCGGGGTTGCTCGTCGCCTTTCTCGAGGCCGCGGCGTTCGCGTTCCGCTTCTGGAGGGGGCATTGGAAGGCGTCCCTTTCGGTTTTCTGCGCTATGCGCGCGCTCGTTTTAGCCTCCGGATTATCCGGAAGGCTGGCGTTCGACGCCTCCGCAATGAACCGCCCCGAAATCTGGAAGGCGGGGCTCGCGCTCTTCGCAGCAAATCCGCTCGGGGTAGGGTTGGGAAACTCGGGGGAAATCGCTTCCGCGTTTGTCCTGCCCGACGGCGTGCGCGTCAGAACTCTCGTAAACGCCCATCTGACGCTTCTCTGCGAGCTCGGGGATTTCGCCGGCGCGCCGTGCTTGGCGCGATTTTCAAAGGCGCGGCGCACGCTCGGGAGTCCGGCGCGAAATTTTCCGCGCTCGTCGCGCTCAGAGCCGCGCAAAATTTGGAGGAGCTTCCGAAAATGGAGGGCGTAAAGACCGTAGTTTTATTCGGGGCTTGCGCCGATTTTGCGGGCGAAGGTTCGGTTGAATGCGTTTTGGTTTCTCCCACTCCGCATTTCGATTTTGCCGGCAAAAACATAGGCGAAACTTGCCTCCCGAAACGGGACGGAAGGTATGAAAATATCAGGATAAATTTTCCGAATGGGAAAATAAAAAACTTATGAGCGCCGGAGGAAACGCGCGGGCGCGCCTCGCCAAAACAAAAAATCCCGCCGGAAACGCGCCGCGCGGGAGGAATCAAAATTGCGGCGCAAAATGCGCCGGAAAAAAGTTGGGGTGGTAAAAGGGACTCGAACCCTCGACCCTCGGAACCACAATCCGATGCTCTAACCAACTGAGCTACTACCACCGTATTTGAAAGTTTTTTAATAAATGCGCGGCGGCCGCGGTTGTCAAGAAGCTTTTGGCTTTTTGTTTCATTGCGGCTGCCGCCGTTTTTGCGCCGCCGGGGAATTTTGGAGCGGCGGGGCGGGGCGCGGATTTTTTTCTTGCGGGCTTTTGCGCGCGCGGGAAAATCCGATATTGCAACAAAGGGCGAAAAGGTATGCGCGGGCATGACAGTCGGCAGATGTCGCTGGGCGGCGGAGAGGCTTCGGAGCCGCTCGCGGCGCGCCTTAGGCCGCGCAGCCTCGACGAGTTCGCGGGGCAGAGGCATCTGCTCGGCGAGGGCGGGATTTTGCGCAGCCTAATCGAAAACGACAAGATTTCCTCCATGATTTTCTGGGGGCCTCCGGGCGTCGGCAAGACGACTTTGGCGCGCATAATCGCCAACAGAACGCGCGCGGAGTTTATAGACTTTTCGGCGGTGACCAGCGGAATAAGGGAAATCCGCGACGTCATGCGCAGCGCCGAGGCGAACGGCGGCTTCGGCGGCAAGACCATCCTGTTTGTGGACGAAATCCACCGCTTCAACAAGGCGCAGCAGGACGCCTTTTTGCCTTTTGTGGAAAAGGGCAGCATAATTCTCATAGGCGCCACCACCGAAAACCCCTCGTTTGAAATCAACGGCGCGCTGCTTTCGAGGTGCAGGGTGTTCGTGTTGAAGCCGCTCGAAACGGAAGAGATCGTCGGGCTGTTGTCTCGCGCGCTGAAAGACGGCAGGGGGTTCGGGAAAATCGGCGTGGACATTTCCGGAGATTTGCTTCTGGCAATCGCCAATTTCGCCAACGGGGACGCGCGCAGCGCGCTTTCGACGCTCGAGATGGCCGTTCTCAATTCCCCTCCCGATTCCTCCGGCCGCATAGAGGTGTCGCGCGAAATCGTAGAACAGTGCGTTTCGCGCAAGTCGCTGCTTTACGACAAGACCGGCGAGGAGCACTACAACCTCATTTCCGCCCTGCACAAGTCCATGCGCAATTCCGACCCCGACGCCGCCGTCTACTGGCTCGCGCGGATGCTGGAGGCGGGAGAGGACCCGCTGTATGTGGCGCGCCGCGTCGTGCGCTTTGCGGGAGAGGACGTTGGGCTCGCCGACCCGAAGGCGCTCGGGGTGGCGGTGGACGCCTATCAAGCCTGCCATTTCATCGGAATGCCCGAGTGCTCCGTCCATCTGGCGGAGGCGGTAATCTACCTGTCGGTGTCGCCGAAATCAAACTCCGTCTATGCCGCTTACGAGAGCGCGAAGTCCGACGCCCTAAAACATCTTGCGGAGCCCGTGCCGCTCGTCATACGCAACGCCCCGACCAGGCTGATGAGGGAGCTCGAGTACGGCAAGGGCTACAAGTACGCGCACAATTTCAAGGACAAACTCACAGACATGCAGTGCCTTCCCGACTCTCTCGCCGGGCGCGAATATTACGTTCCTACGGAGGAGGGCGTCGAGAAGAAATACAAGGCCCGCCTCGAAGAAATAAAGGATTGGAAGAGGCGCGGCAAATAGGCCGCGGCGGGTTCGCAGCATGTCTGGCGCCGAGCCTTCCGGGAATTTTCCGCGCGCCGCGCTTCCGGACGATTGTCTTGACACGCGCGGCGGCATTTAAAAAAATTTTTCCATGAACGCATCCGGATTGTATTCCAAACTCAAAAAGTCCGTATTAAAGCGGATTCCGCGCCCGGGGGCATATTCGAGTCCGGTTCCGGGCCTCGAATTTTTCAGGGTGGACGATTCCAAGCGTTCGGAAAATTGCTTTTACAAGACGAAAATCGTGCTGATGCTCCAAGGGCGCAAGCGGGCGATAATAGGAGGGGAGGAATATTCCTACGGCGAGGGGCAGTATCTCGTCTCGGGCGTTGATATCCCGGGAACGAGCTATATCGCCGAGGGCAGTCCGGAAAAGCCGGCTTTGGCGATAGCGCTCGACATAAATATGGAAACGGTTTCGCGCCTGCTGTCGGAGATGCCCACAGTTCCAGTCAACGGGGCGCCGTCCCGCGGAATCGCGGTGGCGGAGGCGGATTCCGGAATGCTCGACGCGTTTTTGCGGCTCGTGAAGCTTCTCGAAAGCGGAAAAGACATGCCCATATTCGCCCCCATAATTATAAGGGAAATATATTCGCGCCTGCTCATAGGCCCGCTCGGAGGACACATGCGCGGGTTCTGCACGTACGGCACCCAAAACAACCGCATCATGCGCGCCGTGGACTGGCTCAAAGGCAATTACGACAAGCCGATAAAAATAGAGGAGCTCGCCAGGCGCGCAAATATGGCGCCCACCACATTCCACAGGCATTTTAGAAAAGTGACTTCCGTAAGCCCCATACAGTACCAGAAGAAATTGCGCCTCCACGAGGGCAAGAGGCTTATGATCGCAGAAAACGAGACCGTCGCCGAGGCCGCCTACGCCGTGGGATACGAGAGCCCCACGCAGTTCAGCCGAGAGTATAAGAGGCTCTTCGGCGTCTCCCCCAAGCGCGACGTCTCCGCGTAGCCTTGCGCTTCCGAATCTTTCGGCAGGATTGGGCAATTTTTAGATAGGAACGTGTATTTACGCGCCCCCGCGTTTTGCGTATAATCCTAACCGCAAAATTCAACGCACAGGAGGACTGCCATGAAAAAAATAGCGCGCATTGCGGCCGCCGCCGCGATTTGCATTTTTAACACAATGGAGGCGAAAGACGCAATGGAAACTCTGACTCCCAAAGAAAAAAGCATAGCCCTTAGCGCCGCCTACGCCGCGAGGGGCGACCAAAACGGACTGAAATCTTCGCTCGCCGACGGGCTGGACTCGGGGGTGACGGTCAACGAATACAAGGAGGTTCTCGTGCAGGTTTACGCGTACTGCGGGTTTCCGCGCAGCCTAAACGCGCTCGGGACTTTCATGGAGCTCTTGAAGGAGCGCGGCGGAAAGGACGCGCAGGGGAAGCTCCCCGGGCCGCTTCCCGAGGGCAAAAGCCTTGACTTCGGCGCGGACAACCAGACCAAGCTTGTAGGAGGCGAGGTCAAGGGCCCCATTTTTGAGTTCGCCCCCGCGATAGACGAATTTTTGAAAGCCCACCTTTTCGGAGACATCTTCGCCCGCGACAACCTCGACTGGCGCACCCGCGAGATCGCGACCATCGCAATGCTCGCCGCGATGGACGGCGTGGAGAGCCAGCTGAAATCCCACATCGCGATCGGCAAGCGCAACGGGCTGAGCGACGCGCAGGTCGGCGAAATTCTCGCTCTCGTCAGAAACGGCCCGCTTGGAATGGAGAACGCCAGCCCGTTTCCGCTCGGCGACGAGAACGTCGCGTATTCCAAATATTTCACTGGAAAATCGTACCTCGCGCGCCTGACGAAGGACGGAAAGCTCGGCGTTCCCGTCGCCAACGTGACGTTTGCCCCCGGCTGCCGCAACAACTGGCACAGCCACACGGGCGGCCAGATTCTCATTGCGGTCGGCGGCGTTGGATATTACCAGGAAAAGGGCAAACCCGCCCAAATGCTCAAACCCGGCGATGTCGTGGAAATCGCCCCCAATGTGGTCCACTGGCACGGCGCCGCTCCCGACAGCTGGTTCTCGCACCTCGCCATAGAGTGCAACCCCGAGACTAATAAAAACTCGTGGTTTGAGCCTCCCGCCACTGATTTGGCGAATGCTTTTGGCGAATAGCTCCGTTTCGGGGAAAGCCGCCACTGG
>ENA-UOJG01000256-UOJG01000256.1-human-gut-metagenome-genome-assembly--contig:-C47-NODE-256-length-80124-cov-8.517604_pt1 | contig 80124 bp, 62 predicted proteins | sample MGYA00242340_ERZ723887 | MGnify/ENA metagenome assembly ERZ723887 | reverse complement strand
CAACGGTCAAGATGAACGGCGCATTTCATGCGCCGCCGTTGACAGTCCCGCCCGTTTTTGCAGTTGGGCAGTCAAGGGGCGACAACAAAAAGTGCTGCTCCCTTACTATCATAAAAAGAAACTACCGACCAGCCACAGCGCTTTGGGGAAGAATGGGGGATTTTCCACGACCTGCACAGAAGAATACCGGGAACATATCGAGTATACTTTCCATGCCTTTTGCAAAGTCGTTATCCGAAACGCAACGATCAACGCAGCGAGGACGCAGAGCAGGAAGCACAAAAGGAAAATATCCTCCCGCCAAGACAAAATTATGAGAAGCACCGGCTATTATGAAGATCTATTAAGGTCTGCTACAGAACAGGAGAACTAATTGTGAAAAACCGAAAACATATAAACGACAATATAGTCAAATGGATAGTGAATAAAGTAAGCACCGAATACGTTGATGATGTCAGCCTTGTGTTGATATATGGTTCGTATGTCAATGGCACTGCCAATAGCAAGTCGGATGTTGATTGCTATTATATCCCCAAAACAGAGCGGGGATATGATTTAGCAATCAGCTTTATTATTGACGGTGTTGGATATGATATATATCCGATACCTTGGGAAAGGATAGAAAAAATTGCCGATTTGCTCGACAATATGTCGCCCTTAGTCGGTGACGCCGAAATCATTTATTCCAGTAGTCCAGAGGATGTAGAACGTTTTAAGGAGATGCGAACGAGACTGGCAAGCAATCTTTTGAATGACAAATACGTCAAAGAGATAGCCGTAAGGCGATGTGAAGAAGCGGGCAGACTATGCGCTATGTTAAATCACAATCGCAGTGAATCGGAGATTCGGAAAATAGCGGGGTTTGTTATAATGATCCTCGCCGATGCGGTTGCGGTATATAATCACGAATATTATCATTTTGGATTGAAGAAGCAATTTGAAGATTTGCGGGATAACATCCCGAATGTTCCCCAAAGAATTGTCGACGGATATCGGAGCGTAGTTGAAGCGGTTGATATTGGTGACGTTATAAAATATGCGATGAAATTATTTGAGGATGTATGTGCGTACCTGAACGTAGTAGTTGCTTTGCCGGAGGTCTCCGGGCAAAGAAGTCAGGCAGTGAATAAGGTAGACGCTTCAAGTCTTGCAATGTTATATGAAGAAATCAGCTCCACGTTCAATAAGATATACGTGTGCTGTGAAGCTGGGAATTATATTTTAGCCTTCCTTTCCGCGGTATGTCTTCAAAGAGATTTGGATGATGCGAAAGAAGCAGGATGCCACGATTACGATTTGTTGAGCGGATTTAACTATAAGGAGCTTAATAAGCTGTCCGAAACGGCTCGAGAGGTGGAAGATGATTTGGTGCGAATGATTACGGACAACGGGGGATGTATCAGGAAATATGACAGCTTTGAACGGTTTGAAGCAGGAGGAATGATTTGAGGTAAATCTCATAACTAAACTGTTTAGAATACCTCTGTCATAGGTGGGAGGAATAACGACCTCTACCTCCACAAAAAAGCCAAAAGAGCTGCCAGACCTCAACATCTGACAGCTCTTATAATTTTGAAATGCAAAAGGAGACATCCGTATGAAAGCCGTATAATAAATCCGGGCAGCTAATACTTATATTCGTCTAGAAATGTACAGACCATGCATGGTCATAAAGGCAGGTGCAAAATCCCATCATATAGCGGTTTTGTGCCTGCTTTTTGGTTTCAATTTGGACGAAAATTAGTATTATACACAATCTTTACAAAACCCTGATTCCCGATTTTACAAAGCTAAAGTAAGCTATAAATGATACAAGATTAAGTGCGATAACATCTCAAAGGAGCGTCAAAATGGAAATACGGCTGAAATCGGTTGAAAAAAGCTTCAACCGCAAAAAAGTAATACAAAGCACCACGCTTTCGATGGTAAGCGGCGGACTTACCACCTTGCTCGGACCGTCCGGATGCGGTAAAACAACCCTTTTGAGGATGATTGCGGGCTTGGAAACGCCTGACGATGGCGAAATTTATTTTGACGATAAATGCGTGTTCTCCAAGCAAAAGAGAATCAACCTTCCGCCCGAAAAGCGCAGGCTTGGATTTGTTTTTCAGGATTTCGCCCTCTGGCCACACATGAGCGTGTTTGAAAACGTCGCCTTCGGGCTGCGCGCGGCAAAGCAGACTAAGGGACTTGCCGAGAAGGTAAGGGACGCCCTCCATGCCGTTCAGCTCGATGATTTTGCCGACCGCTATCCTCACCAGCTTTCGGGCGGACAGCAGCAAAGGGTCGCTTTTGCAAGGGCAATCGTAATCGAGCCGCAGTGTATACTCTTCGACGAGCCGCTTTCCGCACTTGATGCGCTATTGCGTGAGGAGATGCGCGCCGAACTGCGCGAGCTTATCACCCGCCTTAAAATCACCGCCGTATTTGTCACCCACGACCAGACAGAAGCCATGAGCATGAGCGACGCTATAGCTGTCATGTCTGCCGGTGCAGTCGAGCAGTACGGAACGCCGGAGGAAATCTACGGTGCGCCGAAAACGGAATTTGTCGCAAGGTTTGTAGGCTCCTCCAACTGGATAGATGATACCCATATGTTCCGCCCGGAGAAGGCGAATTTTGAATCGTCGGCGGGCGATATATCATTTGAAGCGGAGGTATCTTCGGCTCAGTTTTTGGGAAGCACTTATCAGCTTCGGCTTAACTACTGTGGCAGAAGCTGGAGCATCCCGTCATCATATAAGATGTCAGTGGGGACGAAAGTCACCATTTACATAGATAAAAACGACTTAATAGAAGTTAAAGAAACGAGGTAAATTGATATGAAAAGAATAATTGCAATACTGCTTGCGCTCATGCTATGTCTTAGCTTTGCGGCTTGCGGAGATACCACCAATGGCGATAACAAAGTGTCCCAGCCCGCACCGTCTCCGACAGAACCTACGGACACTAAGACAGAATCCGCTGAAACACCCACCGAACCCGCAGAATCACCCGCCGAGGACGTAAAACAGCTTTCCGGCAAGGTGACTGTATATATGCCGTCCCCGGCAGGGCTTGCGGATAAAATCGCCGCCGGATTCAAGGCTAGTACCGGCGTTGAGGTCGAGGTATTCCAGGGAACTACCGGCGAGATTCTTGCCAGACTTGAAGCCGAGGAAGCCAATCCCATTGCCGATGTTGTAATCCTTGCTTCGTGGTCGGACGGTCTTGGCATGAAGGCTTCGGATAAGCTTATGTCTTACACCCCCGCAAACGCCGACAAAATCGTTGACAGTTGGATTGACGATGATTCCACGCTGTTCGGCTACAGCGCCTCAGCCGTCGGAGTGATCTATAACACCACCATAATCCCCGAGCTTTCCGCCGACTGGGGCGAGCTTGCGGGTGAGGAATACAAGGACACCCTTGCCATCCCCGACCCCGAAAAATCCGGCGCCTGCAAGGACTTTGTGGCTGGCTTTGTCAACCAATACGGCTGGGAAGCCTTTGAGGGTATGGCGGCAAACGGAATGATCGTCCCGGGTGCCAATAAGGCGGCTTTAGAGGCTGTCACCACCGGTGAGGTCGGAATACTTGTTGCTGGTGTTGACTACAACGCTTACTCCTCCATTTCCAAGGGCGAGCCGCTGAACATCTACTATCCCGCAGGCGGAACGGTGGTAAATCCCCGCCCTGCCATGATTATGAAGACCGCTCCCAATGTGGATAACGCAAAGGCTTTTGTTGACTATCTGTTATCGGATGAAGCGCAGAATCTGGTTGCCGATGCTTACCTTCTCCCCGGACGCACTGATATCACCTGCGACAATCGCACAAGCCTTTCGGATATCCCGCAGATAGAGTGCGACTGGGATAAGATGATGGAAATAGCCTCCGATTCCGCCGCTAAAATCAACGAAATCTGTGGTCGATGAGGTGAGCTTATGAAAGCAGACAATATAAAAAAGCATATCCCGCTGGTTTTACTGGCAGCTCTGCTAATGCTTATGATTGTTTGCCCACTGGTGATGATTTTTGCCAAGGCGGTCATTGTGGATGGTCGCCTTGACTTTTTATCGGTGTGGCAGACGTTGAAGGCGGACGGCAACCTTGAAATGATAGGCAACTCCCTGCTTCTCGGCGTGCTTGTAGTGATTGTCTCCACAATAATCGCGGCGCCGCTGGCGTATCTGTTTTCAAGAACGAGCTTTGCTCGATACCGCTTCTTTGACATCATCTTCATGATTCCGTTCATGACCCCACCCTATATTGCCTCTATGGGCTGGATTCTGTTTATGCAGAAGCGGGGGCTTTTACAGCAGTTTATCCCCGCAATGGCTGGTAGTGAAAAGTGGTTCTTTTCGCTGGGCGGACTTGTTATCGTCATGAGCCTTCATGTATTCCCGTTCATGCTGACCATGCTTAAAAACGCCATGCTGAATATCCCTTCCAGTCTTGAAGAATCCGGGGCGGTGTTCGGAGCGGGCTTTGCGCGCAGGCTTCGCAAAATCTTCCTGCCGCTTATAAGCGGAAACTATGCCATAGGCGCACTGCTGGTCTTTGTCAAGACGATTGCGGAATACGGCACCCCCGCAACGCTTGGCAAGCGGTTCGGGTTCGAGGTGTTCACGACCGAGATCCATCGCTGCGCCACCGTTGCGCCGATTCAGTTCGGCAAATCCGCGACCCTTGCATCGGTGCTGATAGGCGTATGCCTTGTGATGTGGATGCTGCAAAACTATATCACATCACGAAAAAGCTATAACCTTGTTGGCGGAAAAGGGAGCAGGTTTGCGGAAATCAGACTGCCGCTGATTGTGAAAGTGCTTGCATGGGCGTATATTGCTGTGGTGCTTATATTGGCTATCGGGATTCCGTACTTTTCTATCATCTCCACCTCGCTTATAAAGCTGAGGGGCTACGGCTTTGCCGCCGGGAATTTCACCTTTGCGCACTATATCGAGCTGTTCACCGAGAATGTCAAGGGCGTAAGCGCGATCAAAAACAGCCTGTTTCTGGCGACTACATCGGCGAGCATCTGTGCAGTTCTCGGAACGGCGCTTGTTCTGGCGATTCGGGGCAGTAAATCAAGGCTGAAAAAGGTTGTGGAGGCAATAGGACTGCTTCCGGAAATGCTCCCAAGCATAGTGCTGGTAATAGGAATCATGCTGTTCTGGAATCAGATATATAATATACTGCCGATGTATAACACTATGGGAATCTTGGTGCTTGCATATGTTGTGCTGTTTCTGCCGTACACCGTTCAGTATGTGACATCCTCGTTTACGCAGATATCCGAAAGCCTAATGGCGGCGGGGCGGGTGTTCGGAGGAAGCCCCTTTTACATCTTCCGAAAAATAACAATGCCGCTGATAATAAAAGGCATTGTCACTGGCTGGATGATGACCTTCATAATAGCCTTTCGCGAGTTGGTAACGGCCAGCCTGATAGCCCCGCCCAACACGCTGGTGGTATCCACCTACATCATGCGGGAGTTTGAGCAGGGTAGTGTTTCAATCGGCATGGCTATGGCGGTGCTTTGCGTGTTGCTGACGACAACCGCACTGCTGATACTCAATCGCTTTATCGACCGGCAGAAGGGGTGATTTTATGAGACTTCACATAGCCGGAGGGTGTGGCGAGCATGGGCGCAACTGCTTCCATGTGATTGGCGAAAGCGTTGATTTTCTGGTAGACTGCGGAATAATGGCGGCTGGGCATGATGTTTTCCCTCGGCTGATACCGCAGGAAATCCCGAAAATTCAAACGGTTTTTCTCACCCACTCCCATGCTGACCATGCAGGCGGATTATCATGGTTGTATGAACACGGCTTTTGCGGGGATGTTATCGCATCTGAGCATACGCTTGTTCAGCTGCAATTCAAGCCCAAAAAGGCAATAACGCTTGAAAGTATCTGTCCCTGCGGAAAGGATGGATTATATCATAGCATAAAAATCAAGTGGGGAAAAAGCGGTCACTGCCTGGGAAGCGTATGGTATCGTTTTGAAACGGAGGGCAGAAGTATTCTGTTTTCGGGGGACTACGTGGAAACCTCACCAGTGTATCGCGTTGACCCGATACGCAATCAGCAGGCGGACCTTGCCGTTCTGGACTGTGCATACGGCAAAAGCGCGCTAACCTACAACCAAGCCTGTGGGGAGCTTATCTGCACTGTGGGACAGCTTCTTGAAAAATACAAAGCTGTTGTTCTGCCTGTTCCGAAGCATGGGCGTGGGTTGGATCTGCTCTATGTGCTTCAGAGCAGCGGCATAATAGCCGATTTTTACGGCGATGTGCGTTTTATCAGTCAGCTAAAGAATATGCAGTATTTGCCGGAGTGGTATTATACCGACGGCAAAATGCTGTTGCAGATGGTGCGTCCCTACGTCAATGGCGTGAGAGGAATCGTATTTGCAAGCGACCCTCAGTTAAGGAGCTTGGAGACCTTCAAAATCGCTTTGGAGGTCATAAAGGACGGCGGTATGGGTTTGATGACTGGGACGGTGGATAAAGGCACGAACAGCGAATCGCTGATTAATATGGGGAAAATGCTTCTCTGCCGGTATCCTGTGCATTTGAATTTTGCGCAGTATGAGAATTTGGCGCGGGAAAACGAGTTTGCGGTGACAGTGCCGTATCATTCAGCGGAGATGGGGTGTGATAAAGCAGTTTTTGAGATTTGAAGCAGGAAAACAGGATATGATTACGGATAAATTAATGCTCTGACTTTTATGGAAGTCAGAGCATTGGCATTACAGAAGATATCGGCACACAATAATCAGATCTTACTTAATATCTGTGTTTAAAACAAAAATAATCTTTCGCCATTTTGAGAAACAAAAGCAATCATAGCATAATTAACTTAAAAGTAAATAACTCTGCTGATGGGTTTACGGATGCGGTTATTGAAGAGGCAAAAAAGGATGATAAAATCATTCTTGTGGAGCTTGATGATACAGCTTTATGAGCGATGCAGAGCGAGAAGGAATAACCTATGAAGACAAAGTAAAGCCTACTGAACGTCTGGTGGATGATATTATGGCACTGAGGTCTGACGGAACCATTTGTTTTATTGGATTTGCGGGTCGTATGTGCTGCCACCTTTGCGGGGATACGGTTATCCGCATTGATTATGAGAAGTATATTGATGGGTGCGGGAATTATATTGTTGGTGTTAAGTAATAGAGATGTATATTTTAAAAGTAACACCTCCGCGCAAAAAACTTATTGCATATCTCTGCTGTTTCTTGTATAATGAAAATAAAAATCGTTGTATCAGGAGGTAAGAAATATGGGACTGTTTGGATTCGGAAAGAAAAGGACGTCAGCCGAGATTCTGTCTGATGGCCGGTCGCAGTATGTAAAGGGTAACTTGAAAAAAGCACTTTCAATATTGCGTGATCTTGCGGATGAGGGCAATCCTCAGGCGTGCTGTTATGTCGGAAGAATTTATCTCGAGCAGAAGGATAAGAGCTTGGCACAGCCGTATCTGCTTACCGCCGCCAAAGGCGGGATTACTGACGCTGCAACACTGCTTGCATCGCAGTTCGGTATACGGGATTATCTGCCGAAGGAAGAGAAAACAGCCCTGGATGTTATTGCTCATGCTCTTGAAAAGCCTGCGCAGGAATCTGCACCGGAGGAAGACTCACCAGATAAGGATGAACTGATTGCTTTTGCCAAGGAAACCGAAAAGAAAATCGAGGCGGCAAAGGAAGAGCTTGAAGAAACTGAGGAAAAGCTGAACAGCCCCCAAAAGTTATTGACTACCGAATCGGAATCTATACCAGAATCTATTCCGGAGACGATATCAGAGCCTGCGCCCGAACCTGAGTTTGCCCCAGCGCCCGAGTCTGCACCAGAACCAGTTTTTGAAACGAAGGCAGAACCGGCTCAGAATCCGGAATCGAATATCTCTGACGTTGCTGAAGAGGCATATCTCAAAGGCAATGAGTGCATGAAGCAGCTTGACTGGGAGGGCGGCATAAAGTATTGGTCTCAGGCAGCAAAGAAGGGTCACGCGGAGGCGCTGAAGGATTTAACCGTGTTCTATATCAGCGGTTATAAGCTCGGTCGGGCAAAGAACAAGCCCAGCCGCGAATATATCGACTATGACAAGGCGATTGAGTGGGGTACACGTGCAATTAATCATGGCGTGGATGTCGCCGACGATTTAATGACTGCATATGTGAAAAATGGGCGGACTTCCGAGGCGATAAAGCTTGGCAAAAAGGCATATGAGCATGGCATGGATGCCGAGCGGAAGTTGATGCAGCTTTATCTGAATGACGGCAACTATAAGGAAGCCGTTATATGGGGCAGAAGGTATGATGAGAAGTACAACGTTGCCGAGGCAAAGGAACGTTTTGAACAGCTTAGCGCAAAATTTTTTGATAAAGGCTATGCTGCATATGAGAAGAAGGATGGCAAGACCGCCATATCAAATTTTGAGAAGGCGGGCGAGCTTGGCAATGTTACAGCACAGTACAACTGCGGCGTTATGTATGACAACGGAGACGGCGTTGCCGAGAATAAGGCTAAGGCTCTGTATTGGTACGAAAAAGCCGCCGAGCATGGTAAATTAGAAGCTCAGCTCAGCTGCGGAGCAATGTACGATGACGGAATCGGCACGAAAAAGGACATGACCAAGGCGCTTTACTGGTACGAAAAAGCCGCTGAACAAGGTGACATGAGCTCTCAATTCAATGTGGGCTTGATATATAGCAAAGGCGATGGAACTCAGAAGGACATGGTCAAAGCCGCTTACTGGTATGAGAAGGCAGCTGAGCAGGGCTATGTAGGTGCGCAGTGCAACTTAGGCATATTGTATGATAACGGCGACGGTGTTCCGATGGACAAGGAAAAAGCTCTGTACTGGTATGAAAAAGCTGTCGAGCATGGTAATTCATATGCTATGTATAACATCGGCTTAATGTATGATAGCAAAGAAGGCATGGCTGAGGATTTTGCGAAGGCATTGTACTGGTATAAAAAAGCTGCCGAACAGGGTGATGCAAAAGCTATGAATCGCATCGGCAAGATGTATTATTTTGGTAACGGTGTCGCCGAGGACAAGACCGAGGCACTGCGTTGGTTTGAAAAAGCTGCCGAGCAAGGTCACGTAGATGCTCAGGACAATGTCGGCTGGATGTATGAAAGCGGAGTGGGCACATCCCAAGACTGGGGCAAAGCTTTTTACTGGTACCAAAAAGCTGCTGAACAGGGTCACATAGAGGCTCAATTCAGCCTTGCTCTGATTTATGACAATGGTCGCGGCAGACCTGTGGACCCGGTAAAGGCCCTTTATTGGTATGAAGAAGCAGCTAAGAATGGCAAAATGGAGGCCCAATTCAACTGCGGTGCGATGTATGACAGAGGAGAGGGCACAACTAAAAACGGGGCAAAAGCCCTTTACTGGTATGAAAAGGCCGCTGAGCAGGGCAGCATAGATGCTCAATTAAACTGCGGCGTGATGTACTATTACGGAACGGGCACGAAAAAGAACAATATCAAGGCTCTTAATTGGTACGAAAAAGCTGCCGGGAATGGTTGCATACGAGCTCAATACAACTGCGCAATGATGTATTACTACGGCGAAGGCACTGCCAAGGATAATGTCAAAGCAAAGCTGCTGTTCCAAAAGATTGCCGACCAGAACGAGGATAAGAAAGTGCGTAAGATGGCTAAGCAGGCACTGAAGGAGTATTTTTGATGAATATGAATGGTGGCAAATCCTGAAACTTCCGAGAACGCTGCAGACGGCAGTTATTCATGTAATCAGCATGAGTACTGGTCAAAAAAATTGCATACATATAAAAAGCTGACTGCGGTTGCAATCAGCTTTTTTGTCTATTTCACTTATCAGCTTTTTTAGTGGCGAGGTAGTCGGTAATTGACTGCAATACTTCGTCTGCATCTAATCCATGTACCTCACAAGCCTGCTCTAATGATTCCCCAATCGAGGAAGGGCATCCAACGCAGTGCATACCGGACTGCATTAGAATATAGGCAATGCCCATGTCATATTCCAGCATTTCACCCATTGTTGTTTGTTTCGTGATTTTCATTTGTTCCTCCTGTTATGCCTATCTCTTTTTAGATTTTCTCTGCCAGGGCAGCAGCCTGTTCGCAGCCGTCGGTATTTTCTATGTCCCCGATATTCAGAACGCCGGGAACTAACACCTCGCCGACCATTTTCCATTTCAGCAAAGCGGCAGAACGCTCAATCGGTATGCGCACGCCGTCCATAACGGACATATCGTCCTCCTCACAGCAGGTAATCAGGGCACATTCCTTGCCGGCAATGTCCTTGCCGCCAACAACAAAGGAAAAAATTCTGTCGATTACGCACTTAATCTGCGCAGGAATGGAATACCAGTAGACAGGCATTGTAAATACCACAGCGTCCGCCTCCAGAATTGCCGGAGCGATGGTGTTGAAATCGTCGTCAAAGGTGCAGGCTTTTCCTGTAGAGTAGCAGGTTTCGCAGGCACGACATCCGCCCAGCTTTTTCATAGCGGCATCAAAGCGGGTAACGGTGTGTCCCTTAGCCTGCGCTGCCTTGATAAAAGCATCCGTCATGGCAAAGCTGTTGCCGTTTTTGCGGGGACTTCCGGTTATTACTACAATTTTCTTGCTCATAAATATATCCTCCAAAACTTCGGGATTGACTTTTCCCGTTGATGATATTATAATTATAGCAAGAATAGCTTAAAAAACAAGTACGCACATTGAAGTGATGTACTTACATAAAGGTTTAATACTTACCAAAAGGAGAGTGTAAGATGAGTGCATCATGTATCCAAAATGCAAAGTTAGAGGAAACCGGCTTCAGCTATACTATGTCGCTGATTCAGGGTAAATACAAAATGTTTATTCTGTATACGCTGATGGAATATGAGGTTGTCCGCTTCAATGAGTTGAAAAAGTATATCGGAACGATATCGTATAAGACGCTAAGTGCAACGCTGAAGGAATTAGAATCGGACGGACTGATTCACCGAGAAGAATATCCGCAGATTCCGCCAAAGGTTGAATACAGCTTAACCGAGCGCGGAAAATCCCTCATCCCAATCCTTGATCAGATGTGTGAATGGGGATATAAGCATCGGCAGTAGCAAAAGCACTTCATCATGGTACTGATGTGGAGAGGTAATTTTGCAGCGTTTATTTCCGGATATCGGTTTGAGCGGCAATAGGTAATGAATAGATGGAAAGCTGTATAATAAATCCCGAGAGCTAAGATAGATAATGATATGCCTATAGAATTAGTGCCAGGATGCAGTTCAAATAGTAATTTAAACAAAAATAAGCGTCAGCCAGCCCGGACGCTTATTTTTGTGTATCTTTTAAGTCCGCTCCGATTCTACCATTAATTCTGGCAGCAGCCTGATAAAACTCCTCCCATATGTATGTTTTCAATACTTCCACCACGATAATAATCTAGCCTCTCGAAAATTTAATTTTATAAATATCAAAATAGACTTGACTTTTTGATAACACTATGATATAATCACTGTCGGAGGTGAGATTATGAAAAACGAAGTAATATCCAAGCTGAATAGCTATTTTGAAGAGAAAATCGCCATGTGCGAGAAACGTAATAAGGAATTGCTTGCCGATGAGCGCAAGGATGAAGCCATCTTTGAAAAGGTGAAGGCGAATGTCTATGATATTTATCGCACCGTTCTTTCCGTTGCGGTCAAAAATGGCGATGGCGATTCCGATACGGTGAGACGCTTCTTTGAGAGGAATACCGAGAAAATCCCTTCAAACTGGGCGATTTCATACGACAAAGCAAAACAACATAATGACGCAGTCAAAATGCGCCTTGAGCAAATCAAGCTCGACACGGTCAGCGAAATCAAGGAAACATTTGCAAGGATTTGGGAGGGAGTAGAATGACAGAGGCTGAGGCAATTCGCCTTTTTAAGTGCCTGTCCGATAAGTCTCGATTGCAGATTCTGAAATCGCTTGCAATCGAAGATATGTATGTTGAGCGGTTGGCTGAAAGACTTGGTATTACTGCGCCTACGGTTTCTTTCCACCTTAAAAAGCTGGCAGACGCCGGCGCGGTTACATCCTACAAAAGCCAGTATTACATGATGTACTCGCTCAAAAAGGATATCTTTGAAACGAGTATTTTGAAGATTATTCAAGAGGAGTCTGACGAGGCTGACATTCAAGCCAGACGGGATGCCGAATATCGGCAAAAGGTAATTGACACATTTTTTGAATATGGCAAGCTGAAAGCTATCCCTACCCAGCGCAAGAAAGAGCGTATCGTTCTTGAAGTGATTGCTCAGGCATTTGAATATGACCGCATTTATACCGAGCGGGAAGTAAATATCATAATTGCAGATTTCCATGATGATTTCTGCACAATCCGCCGCGATATGGTTGGCGAGCAGCTTTTAGACCGAGATACCAAGGGATATTGGCGAGTTAAGCCGTAAAAGCAGTCATTGCGAAAGCTGGGCGGGGTAAATCCGTGCAGAGAGAAGGCTTGAATATACGCCCATAGTAATTTCAACAATAAGCGCCCGCTCACACGGACGCTTATTTTGATTCATCTTTGCGTAATACTAATTCCGCGTAAAAGTGTAGCTGTATAAATGCAGCAAAGCCTCTGTACGATGGGTTTGCAGCGTTTTTATAGGCTCTTTTTACTCTCAATAATTCTGAGCATTACAAGACTTTTCCGACGATTGGCGGCAAATTAATCCGACAGTTTGCGGAAAATCATTCCAACGGTTGGAATAATTAGTCGCCGTCAATCATGCTTTACTTTTTGATTTCACAGTGGCTGTCCTTTAAGAAAAATCCAAAACAATTGCATGATTTAATCTTGAACAGCATCAGGTTCGGTGATATAATTATCTTAAAAACATTATGAGGTGGATTATGAAGAACAAACTTGCATTAATCCTTTCTTTGCTGCTCCTGACTGCGTGTACCGCTGCGGCACAGGTTGATAAGGCAGCTGAATCGGGCGGCCTCAATAGCAATAGAGGCATTTGCGCTGTTACTACCGACAACGGTATGCTTATTACATGGAAAAGCTTTGCCGCCGACCCTGAAAGCACTGCCTTTGAGCTTTACCGTTCAGGCAGTCTTGTTTACGTTTCCAACCCCGGAGACCCCACCTGCTATCTTGATGCACAAGGCTCGGCTACAACCAGCCGCCTCACCCAAGCTTCTATCTTGGTTCGGATCGGCGGATTCCGTAAGGGGAGATATAATATAGCTCCACATTATTGAACCATCCCGAATTGTGCTTACATCACAAAAAGACCCCTATGGCAGTTTCTTTTATTCTGTCATAGGAGGTCACTTTTTTCTGCTGTACGTTTTTAAGGACTTGCTCAATAAAGAAATAAAACCGCAATTTTTATCAACACTTTCAATGAAAACAATGATATAATAAATTCGGAGGAACGATTATGGAACAAGAACATATTCAGCGCGCAATTGAATATATCGAATCAAATTTAAAGTATGATCTTAACAATGCCATACTTGCAAAAATCACAGGGTATTCCGAGTATCACTTTATTCGACTGTTCCGTAAGTACGTTCATCTTACGCCTGCTGACTACATACGCAAACGCAGAATTTCCGAAATAGTCCGTCATATCGGAGATGAAAAACGTCCCATATCGGATATTGCTTTTGAATTCGGCTTTAATTCTAAGGAAAACTTTACTCGTGCTTTTAAAAATGAACATAGAATACTGCCTACCGAATTTAAAACGGCAAATTGCAGTCTTAGACTGTTTCAGCCGTTTGATTTTAATATTTCCGGACCGATTCCTGATGTGTCCATTACGTATTCGGACAGGCTTACGCTTATAGCTTACCCAAGTGACGAGGATCTGCCCACAAGTTTCTGGAACAAGTACAATGCAGAAAAACGTTCAGAACAGCTTTCCGGGGGTGCTGTGGTCGAGGATTTCGGAGCAATGAAATGGAACCCCGAAAAGAACTGTCGCGATTATTTTATCGGAATACGGGAAGAGCTTGTAAGGGGTGATACAAATGGTACTGTCAGAATCGATATTGCAGAAGGGCTGTACGCTGTTTTTGATACACCGCCGGCTGCACAGCACGATTTTGTAAGTACAATTAACAGGACATGGGACTGGATATATAAAGAATGGCTGCCGGGCAGCGGATACCGCAGAGGCAACGGATTTGAGTTTGAAAGCTATGCAGAAGCAAGCAGAAAATATTCTGAGCGGATATTTGTTCCGCTTATTATGGAGGAAAATCATGGCTGAAATTATTAAAACATTTAAAGAAAACGTTCCCGCAATGCGCTTCATTGGAAAGAAATATCCCGATTTCGGCGGCTGGTGGGGTGATTGGTTTGCAAACGGTTGGTTTGATGAAATCGAAAAAGCTATGGGCGGCGCCGATGCTATTTTAAAAATATGGAAGAACGGCGCAGGTTATATCGGACTTGAACGCCGTTGTGACGGTCAGCCCTTTGAATATTGGATAGGTATGTTCACTCCTGCCGATACTGTCGTTCCCAATGACTTTGAATATGTTGACTTTCCCGCTGTTGCTCTCGGCACTTGCTGGATTTACGGAAAGGAAGAAGAAATACACGATACGAGTGGCTGCTTCAATGCGGTTGTAAGCAACGGAATGACGCTTTGGAAAGATGAAAAAGGCGGTATATGGTCTTTTGAAAACTGCCTGTGTCCTCGTTACACTACTCCTGATGAAAACGGAAAGATTATTATGGATTATTGCTATTATGTTGAATGATTAGATAAAATTGTGCACAAAAATGGAAAGTGGGATATGAGCAAGGCAGTTAATAATAGCTGTATTTTCCGCTTTCCGATGATTGTTGAAAAATCGTTACTGTTCGTATCAGAATGGTAACGATTTTTATATCGAAATTTTTTAACCTTGCTTGGAGATATTCATATTTCAGACGAAAATTAGTATTATATGGCGCAATTGAAATAAGCAGAACTTTATTCGTTGTAAAAAGTGTGGTTGTTCCACTCAAATTCGTTGCATTTTTTGTAATTGTGTGTTAATGTGATTATTGACTTTATATTCGGAAAAGTGTATATTTAATTTATATAAAATATGTATATATAGCTCCGAACCCGATAAAACAATTGAATAGTAAGGTCGCAAAAATGCCATATAAAGACGTTGAACAGGCTTTAAATGCCTTAAGAGAACTCGAAATATGAAGATTTATAAAAGAATGCAAAGAACGAAAGGAATATATTTAATGAAAAAACTGCTTGTAATCACGCTTGCCTTTTTGCTCTTAGTGTCCTGCGGTCAGACGAAGACTGATGATTCAGCCATCAAGGACACTGACTTGGGAACAGAGCCAGAAGTCAATATTGAAGCCCCATCAGAAGTAATCTATTGGCAGAAAGGCGAAGACACGGCAGACTGCCACATACTGTCCCAAGATGTATTGTCCATCGGTGACGAGCCGTATGCTTTGAGCAACACCGTCGAGCCGCTTTCCAAGACCGCTGAGGTTTTGGATTTGGGCGGCGAAACCGTCGAAATAGAAATATATAAGGACAGCAACGGCGACATTAAACACATCAGCTTTACCGGCGCCAACAGAGGGGTTGTACGGATTCAAGATAACAAAGTTTTTATCGTAGATTATTACGCAAAACAGCTCTTTGTGTTCGATGCGGCAACAAAATCCATCACTCCCCTTTTGTCGGACAGGGCATACGGTTTTGACCGCGATGAATATGATGTTCTCACCGGAAAGTATGACATAATTTCTTGGCTTCAAGTCCCTGCCATCAATAACAAAGGCGACAGGATTGTCTATTGGTCAAACAAGTATGCGGATAACGGAATTATGAGCCTTAACCCCGGCATATGGATTGTTGACCTGCAATCCGGCAGTGAATACAGATTGGATTTGGGCGAGCTTGTTCCCACGGTTGGGTATGTTAACTGGATTGATGATGAAACGATCATGTTTGATGCCGAGGACGGATGTTATTATAAGCTGAATATTGTATCAAATGAGCTTGAAACCCTGAATCTTCCCGCCGATGGATATATTGCTGTCAGCAACGGCTACGCAGTATATAAGGCAGATAACGCTGTTTATGTAAACGATTTAGCCAAAAACGCTCTGACAGAGTACACCGTCACAGAGCAGGTAGGCTTTGACAAGGTGTTTGAAAGAAACGGCAATATTGCCTTTGGCAGCTTAAGGGACGGAAGCATCTGGACGATTGATACCGAAACTAAGACAATAGATACCCACAAACCGGTCTTTGAGGAGAATCAATCTGCTTTCCTGAAAGGCTGGTCGGAATACGGATTGGTAATTGAGATTTTGGACATCGCCGCAAATGAAATCGTTAAAATATACGGCATACCGGTTGGAGGGGTAACAAAGTAAAGGGAACGACTAAGGTTTGGACGTGCATTGCAGTCTCGAATAACACCGAAAATTACCGAAATGGAGAAGTAAATATGAAGCGATTTTTAGCATTAATCCTTGCCTCAATCATGCTTTTGGGGCTTGCCGCCTGCGGTGATGAAACACCATCCGAAAACTACACCGCCGATATAACTCTGCCTGAAATTACCGGCAGCTGCTTTATTGCAGCTTACACCCGCAACTCGGGCAGCGATTATTCCTCATATATTGCTGAGAGCGTGCATTTTGCGCTTTCTATCGACGGCGGAGCGAGCTATCAGCCGCTCTTTAACAACTACGGTATGCTGTTTGCAAAATGCCATTTCAGCGAGGCTAACACCATCATTTCTGCGGGCGTTAAGGGCATTTCGCTGAATAAATGCGGCGACAGCTATTATATCTCTGCCAAGGAATTCATAAGGGAAAAGGCGGGAAGCGATGATAACGTCTTCTATAAATCTGTGGAGACCGGGAAGTATCTTGTCTGGGAGACAAAGGACTTTATCAACTTTTCGGATGGCGAGCTTTCTGACAGCGTTCTCCCTGGCAATAAAAAGAGCGAGCTTGAGGGCGAAAAGCTTGCCGATATGAGGCTTGATATCCGGCTTAACGACTGCGTTAAGATTGAAATCCCGCAGGAAATAGCGAAAAATATTCTTTATGAAAACATGGAAATCAAATTCAGCTCGGTCAAGCTGCCTGAAAATGCTGTGGTTTCTTCCGAAGAGGATTTAAGGAATATTAAGGCTGAGATTGTCTACTCCGACGGCTCGGTGCACTCAAAGAGGGTGGAATGGGACTTAAAGGACGTAAACTTTAACAAGCCGGGGGAGTATACCGTCAGCGGAACGGTTCAAACCCGGCACTTCCCATTCCCTGTGGAGGAAAGACCCTGGGGAGACCCGGATGTCATCTATTACAACGGCAAGTATTACTTTATCGCCACCGACGACAGGGGCGGCCAGACGATGTTTGAGGCGAGGGAGGCGGACACCCCGGAAGCGCTTTTCGACGAGGACGTCAAGCGCTCGGTACTCCTTGAATACACCAAATTCAAGTGGGAGGGAACCTTCTGGGCTCCCGAATTCCATGTTGTAGACGGCAAGCTATGCATCTTCGCAGCCCTCAGCAAGCATGGCTTCGACCCACAGTCTCACGTTATGGTGCTGCGCGATGGCGGAGACGTCATGAATCCCGCTGATTGGAGTGAGCCTCAGCGCTGCACCCTTCCCGACGGCAGATTCTTAGGCGATAACCCCATCGGCGACGGCAAGGGCGGCATCACTCTTGATATGACCTACTTCAAGGCCGGCTCAAAGCACTACGCCGCATGGTCTTACAGAACATGGTCGGGCGGAGACAGCGGCTCTATGATCCTGATAGGTGAGATCGACCCCAATGAGCCTTGGAAGCTCCTTTCCGAGCCTACGCTTCTCACAAGACCGGAATACGGCTGGGAAAATGTAGACGTCACCGACAACAACGAGGGTCCTAACCCGATAGTCACAGATGACAAGATTTATTTAGTATATTCCGGAGGAAACGCCGGCGGGGATACCTACGTTTTGGGAATGCTCACCGCCGACATAAAGAGCGACCTTTTGAAGGAATCTTCATGGGTCAAGTCGCAGAAGCCGGTTTTAGCCTCCAACTTTGTCGAGGGGCAATATGGCTGCGGTCACTGTGCCTTCTTTATCGACGAATTCGGCGACACTTACATCACCTATCACGGTCATAAGACGGTCGGCAATTCGGACAGAATCGACGGCATCCGCAGAGTCCACTTCAAAGCCGACGGCGAGCCCCACCTTTGGCTAACCGAGGAGCAGGACCTCCCGGAGGGTGCTGAAAAGGTGGTTATGAAGGTGACTGTTGAGTGATTTGCTTCAAATAAGAATAAAAGCGGTATAATACATTCGGACAGTTAAGGAAGTCCAGCGATATTAAACCTATAATAGTCCCAAAGTAATAAGCGCCCGCTCGCCGGACGCTTATTCTTATGTATCCTCAGAACCATCAAAAATCCTTGTCTCAATCCCTCTGACTGCTAAGCAAAACTCCTCCCATCCGCACACTGTCAATGTTTTCAGCAAGTGAAATCAAAGATTGCTGTTCAGAAATTATCTGATAGCGACTAAGGTGCTATATTCTTCACTCTATCAGAGTTTTTATACTTATTTCCCGCTAAAAAGTGTCTGTAAAATCGCTGCAAAACCCATCGTATAGCGGTTTTGTGGCGATTTTACAGCAACACTTTTACGGGAAATTAGTATTAGCACACATATAACCTGGTGATACTCAATATCCGTGGCACACGCCGCCTGTGGGAGAAATCCTGGGGCGGTTTTGTATTTTTGTGAACTTGATTGACATTTCAGTTAAGATATGCTATACTGTTTGCTGGCAAACAAAACGTGTTCGGGAGGTGAGGTATTTGTACAAAGGATTCGGATTACAGATCAAGCACTTGAATAACCTGATAACCAAAAAAACTTATGCGTTATTTGCGAATGACGAATATCCCCATATTAGCCATTCTGCTTTCAAAGTCATTGATTATCTATATCAAACTCAAGAGAAAGATGTAACCCAAAAGGATATTGAAAAGGCACTTGTCATCAATCGTGCAACAACGTCCAAGATGTTATTGCTTTTAGAACAAAAGGGATTTATTTCAAGGAACAGTAGTGCAAATGATGCCCGAACAAAGACTGTAAAATTGACGGAACGGGGTTTTTCTTTGCGAGAGCATAATTTAAGCGGTGCTGATAAATTAGACAGAATCTTTGCAGAGGTTCTGTCTGAAGAAGATTTTGAAGCCTTTAGCAGAATATATGAAAAATTACGAACGGCTTTAGATGAGTAACTAAGGGAACGGTCATCGTTCCCTTTCATTACGGACCATTCGTTTGCTTGCAAACAAAAATAGAAGGAGGATAATACATGAACGTAGTAATCACGATTGGTCGTGAACATGGCAGCGGAGGTCGTCATATTGGAAAAATCATTGCAGAAAAATTAGGCATTGAATGCTATGATACCCGATTTATCACAGAAGCTGCCGCTGAATTGATCCTTGCTTATCTTGCAAAGAAATATCATTAAGGAGGACTATATCGATGCATGATTCAAACACGAATGCTTTGAGAGTCTCAGCGTTCCAAAAGCATTGTCCAAATTCATCCTGCCTGCGGTTATCAGTCAGTTAGCTACATTGATTTTGAATCTGACAGATGCTTTCTTTGTCGGTAGAACCGGTGACGAGTTTCAGATCGGAGCTATGACCATCACCCTTCTGCTGATTATGCTCATGACCGTTATAGCCACTGTTTTTGGTGCAGGTGGTAATGCAAATATTGCATCGTCCCTTGGTGCCAGAAATCAGGAAAGAGCGAAAAAATTCTCGATATTTGCGGTTTATACCTCTGTCATTATAGTCGCAGTTGTCTCCTTATTCATCTATGCCTTTGAAGATGTTCTGTTGGGCGTTCTTGGCGCAACAGTAGATTCTCTGATGCATTGCCGTCGATATATTTGTTGGACCCTTCATGTTGCCTGTGTCCCGATGGTGTTTTCTCAAGTAATGGCGCAGATGTTTACCGCAGAGGGTGAAACAAAAATCGCAAGCATCGGCATTACCGGTGCGGATATCATCAATATTGTTCTTGACCCTATTTTCATTTTCCCTCTTGGCTTTGGTATCGAGGGTGCAGGTATGGCAACTTGTATTGCCAACTACTGCTCTGCTGTGTTTTTCCTGGTTTGCTATCTGAAAAAGAGAAAAGCCACAGTGATCAGCCTGAACCCGAAACACTACACCGTCAAGAATGGTATTTGCAAGCAAGTAATTGCCATCGGTCTGCCAGCCGGACTCAGCATTTTCCTGATAAACTGTGTGGATTTTGTCCGTAATTATCTGATTGGAATTTACGGTGCACAATCTGACTTTGCAGCATGGGGTGTTGTTCAGAAACTGGGTAATGCTTTCTTGCAGATTGCACTTGGTATTGCACAGGGCGTTCGTCCGTTGATTTCCTATAACTACACAGCAGGACTGGGTAAAAGAACAAAGTCGCTGATTGTTGGTTCTGCCATCGTCATGGGATGCTATACTGGATTCTGCTTTGTTTTCACCATGCTGTTTCCAGAACCGATGGTCAATATGTTTCTGCCGATTCCTGAACTGATGTCAACCGCAGCTGGTTTCCTGCAAATCTACATTTTCTGCATCTTCGCCATCGGTTTTCTGGAACTGTTCAGTGCCATTTTTCAATCTTTCGGTGCGTGGAAAACAGCGATTGCCGGTGCTTTCGTGGATAAGATTTTCATTATGATGCCTGCTTTGCTTATTCTGTCAAGAATTTGGGCAGTAAACGGCACTATTGCGGCACAGCCTGTTGGCGATACAATGGCGGTTGTGTTCTATCTAATTATGTTCGTTCGATTTGTGAAGAAGAATAAAGAGCGATTTAACTGATGATAATCGGATGTACTGCTATGGGAAATGAAAAAACTCGATTTTCAGTGTTTGCCGGATTGAGTTTTTTCTCGGCATCCATTATAGACGAAAAAATGATGGAAGTTTTAGATGTGTTTTCATGGCTGCCTGCAAAGGAGATAAGTATAAAGGAATCGGAACAGATATAAGTTTTGATGATTATTGCGTTTACACGGTTTATTTTTCGGAACCTCAAGAATAATTTCTAATCATCTGATATTTTTACGCTAAAGGCTTCTTTTCAACTTTTACGCTATATTTCAGTTCATAAGTTGGTATTTCCCAAAAAATAGCATCCTGTATTTCAATAAGTTCTTTTTCCGGCTGTTCCGAATTTGCATACCATCCTAAAAAAGTGCTTTGCGTTTCCCAAAATGATACTACATCGTCACGAAAGCATACTGTGGGAACTTCTTTCCTCCTTTGAATTTTAGCTAAACGCTATATCTCTCACGCCCGTGCGGCAGAATTTGCAAAGAGCTTCAAAACGAAAGCCATTCGACGCAATGGAATTTCTAATGATAATACCGCCCCGCAAAGCGCAATTTTAGCTCTGCGGGGCGTTCCAATTCAGCCGTATATTCGCCGGAAATCATTTTCCTAAAACATTATCAATTCATTATGTATCTTTCCTGTACAACCACCCCTTAGCACTGAAATCGCGCGTTGCTTCTCCGTACTCCGCGATAATCTTAGCACCGTCAGGCAGTATTTTATCGGGAATGTCCGAGTTTTCAAACCGGTGGAGTACTGCAAGACCGAGACCGTTGTACTCCCTTAAAACAAGCTGGTGACCGACGGGGCTGTTGTAGCTCCTGGCGGTACATTCCTGCCGAACGGTAATTCCGTATTTTATGATATCCGCAGCGCGGCGGTAAAACTCAATTCCCTCATCGACAATCTTCCACTGCTCTTCCGAAAGGTCATAAATATCCCCGCTCAAGCACATTCTGCCCAAAAGCGTCGCAATGAGAGAATAGTGCAGCCGGTCAGCGTCGTCAGAACGCCGCAGTACAGCCCATATCTGGCTCTGTTCCGGTCTTATGACGCGGTGCAGGTTCGCCGCGATAATAGGTATCGCCTTAGTCTCGTGAGCGTCGGAAAAGCTTGCCTGACTCACAATCTCCATAAAAGGCTGCACTAACCGGTGCCCTCCGCTCGAGCAGTTTTCTATGACAATACCGGGAATCTCGTTGGATGATCTTTTGAAGAACTCCTGCGAAGCCTCTACCTTACGCCGCAACGCCTCGCCAAAGCTTTCGGCTCCGTCGCAGCCGATGCCTATCGTGTCATTATAGTCGATTTTTATATATCCGAAACCGCAGGAGCGAAGCAGCTTAATAACCTTTTCAAAAAGATATTCCTTTACCCACGGATCCTCCATATCCCAGAATCTGCGGCCGCCTACAGTGAGAGGAACTCCGTCTTTTTTTAGAATGTGCGAATCGTCGTTGAAGTATCTGCATCCCTGGGCAAGCGCCTCCAGCTCGAACCACAGCCCAGGAATCATTCCCTTTGAACGTATATAGTCGGCAATAGGCTTCATTCCTCCCGGGAAGCGGCTTTCGTTTACCTCCCAGTCGCCTAAGCTTTCCCACCAGCGCTCGGCACCATACCAACCAGAGTCTATGACGAGATACTTTATTCCCTTACCGGCTATCCTGTCACATATCCTTTTAACATTTTCAAAGCTCGGATTGCCCCATGTAGTGCAATACTCGTTGAAGACTATTCCCATATCCGAGTCGACTTCGGATATCCTCGGATTCTGCGCTTTAACAAGCTTGTCGCAGACCTCGGCGAGCGAATGTCCTTCGGCTATCGCAGCCTTCGGTGCTTCAAAGGATTCGCCGGGGTCAAGGGCTTTTCTCCACTGCCCGAAGTCGCCGTCGGCAAGACCTCCAACTACCGAGAGGGTGTCATCGTCCTTACACAGGATTTCTATCTGCCACGACGCTGCGCAGTAAAGCTGTATGCCCACAATTTCGCCAGTCTCGCTGTTTTCGAGAGCGACAAACGGAAAATATTTTCTTACAGGCATCGAGCCGACATTTCCGAATTTTTCAAATCTCAGAGCACATCTGTTCCACGACGGCTCGAGGTGAAGCTCCTCAACGGTTTCCGTGCGCAGCTTGCCTTCCGCGCTCCAAAACGACTGAAGGCGGTGTATCTTATCGGCTTTTATGTTTCTGACCGCAAATGACGCGAGCATTTCCGCGGTTATCTTGCGGTCGCTGCCGTTTCGGAGAACGGTGGATATGATTTGTGCGCCTTTGTACGGCGTTTTATTAACCGTCAGCGTTAGCCCTTCGGGATTTTCCCATACAGCTTTTTCTTCCCCGTCATATGTCTTTTTAAATCTGCATATTGTATTGCTCGAAGTCATTGTGGCTCCGCAGGAGAATCCGCCTGCGTATCCGTCGCCTAAAAGCTTTAATTCAGCATATAATTCCATGTTACACCTCTTATATATTTTTTAATTATATTTACAACATATTGGTTGCTTGAACGTTTTCTGCTCAGCGCTCAGACACCAATATGCAGTTTTCTGAAGGACAATGGGCTCATCTTTTCATATTTTTTGAAGACCGCACAGAAGTAGCTTTTGTCATTGAACCCCGACAGCTCCGCCACGGTTTTGACCATCATATCCGGGTGTGCAAGAAGAAGTTCCTTGCTCTTATGAATTTTTGTCATGCAGATATATTCAAAAATCGTTTTTGAAGTCACGCTTTTGAACAGGCTGCAAAGATACTGCGGTGTAAGCCCGGCTACATCCGCAAGCTCGTTCAAAGTCAGTTCTTTGCTATAGTTGCTGTTGATGTAATCTATCACCAGCGCTATTTTTTTCTGCTTCACCGCATCAAAACCGTTCTCCTTTTCTGAGGTCAGCGTCATGATGTCAAGAAGTATCTCATAAGTTATCGCCGAGCACCTGCTGCTCTCTTTCGGAATATTTTTCACTGCGTAAAAAAGCATTTCTATTTTATTTCGGATCCGCTCCGGCTCTGAAATATAAAGCATTTTTGATTCTGAAATATTCATCACGTTTTTGAAAAAATCTGCCACTCCGCTGCCTTCAAAAATTACCCAGTCGGTTGTCCATTTGCCGTCAAGTGCACGGTATTCGTGCGGCTCATCGGTATTTGGAAAGTGCGGGAATAAAAGAAATCCCTGATTTTCTTTTATCAAATATCTCTTTTCTCCGATGAAAAGCTCACCTACGCCGCTCCGGCTCTGTATCCACTGGTATTGGTGATAGCCCCACGGTCTGATAATCTGCTCCTGAATATGATTAACGCCAACTCCTGCGGGGTAATATGGCAGACACGATTCTGCACCAAGAAAATTCGGATAAATAATATTGTCCATATTTGGCTCCTGCATAATACATTTTATATGTTAGTATATCTCAAAATAGTCCTTATGTCAAGATTAAAATTAAAATATTGTTAAAAATAATACTTATGAATAAAATCTTAATTTCGCAATATCAATCTGAAAATATTGTGATTGACAAGTAAAAAATCAAATAATATAATAGGAATTAAACAATATATTTATTGTGACAGGCATCGGAAAACATATGAAAAAATTCTTATTGTAAAGGAGTCAAACAAAATGAAACGAGTATTTGCAGTAGTCTTGACATCGCTAATGTTGATAACGCTGTTCGGATGCGGAGGCAGAAAAAGAGCGCCGATACAGATTACGCTTTCAACAGAGGACTCAGAGGCAATTTTAAATGCCGCAGGAATTAGGCTTCCTGATGCGGATGAGGCAAAAGGAGCAGGCACTGTCGTGGACTATTTAAGCTGGGGAGATCCCTATCATAATTACTCTGACGACGAGATTGTCAATACCGGTTATTGGACTTTTGAGAACAAATACGGCGGCAGCATCAACTATATAGAGACTGATTATTTTGAGAGATTCAACGATTTGGCGAACCTTACACTCGGGGGTACGCCTCCGGATCTTTTCCCCGGCGGTTCAGGCTCGACTGCGTGCTTTCCGATGAGGGCAATAAAAGGCGTGACGCAGGCTATCGACGATTACATAGATTATGACGACCCGTTATGGAGCCCCGTAAAGGATGTAGCTGATCACTTTATGCTTGGCGGCAAACACTATCAGATCGTGATTTATACAGCACCCTACAGTGTGTGCCTGTACAACAAGCGCATAATGTCGGAGTATGGTTACGACGATCCTGCGGAGCTGTATTATAATGACGAGTGGACGTGGGATGAGTTTTACGAAATGTGCATAGACTTTTCCGATCCGGACGAAGATAGATTTGCGCTTGACGGCTATTGGTATGCTGATGGGATTGTAGATTCAACCGGTCAGCAGATAATGCAGATTGACGAAGACGGAAAATACTACTCCAACGTTGACAGTCCTGAGATTGAACGCGCCTGGAACCTTGTTTACGAGCTTTGCAAGAACGACTGCAACTACCGCGATGCAACCGGCAACCGCTGGGCTTTGCGCAACCCGAGCGGTCTTAAGGACGGCAAGCTGCTATTCTTTATTGAAGCGCAGAACTTTTTTACCTCGCCGGTCGAGGAAATCGAAAACAACTACGGGGCTATCTCTGATGGCGAGCTGATGTTTGCACCGCTTCCGCGCGACCCGAATGGGGATGGGAATTACTATCTGCTTTCTGACTTTGATGATATAAACGGCGCGCTTTGCATAATAAATAACGCCGAAAACCCAGAGGGTGCGGCGCTTTTAGCCTCCTGCATAAGATTCAAGCATATCGACCCAGTGGTTCGCGATATTGATAAAAGGCAGCTTAAGGAGGTATATCTTTGGAGCGACGATATGCTTGAAATGAAAGAGGAGTGTCAGCGGATAGCAGATGGGCATTATATGTTCAGTCTTGCGGGCGACCTTAACCAGAGTCTTAACGACGTTTTAGGCTTTGCAAACGCAATACCGCGTTCCGCTTCGCCTCAGACATGGGCATCGCTCAAGGAAAGCAACAGAGAAAGGCTTGCCTACTATATCGACGAACTCAATTCGATGATAGACGAATATAATCAGGAAAACAGTTAAGAAACAAACGGCATTTAACATGAAATTCATTTTACGTTAAGGAGGCACTATGAAAAAAATATTAGCGACGGCTGCGGCTTTGATCCTGAGCGTTTTTTCGGCTGTGCAGATATATGCGGAGGGGATGGGTACGGTAATAATAGATATGGACAAAACCTATCAGACTATTGATGGTTTTGGCGCGTCGTATACATGGTACAGTGAGCAGCTGTCTGGGACGGAGGTAGCCGAGCAGGGCTTTGACTGGATATTTAACGATGCAAAATTCAATATGCTTCGGTTCCGCGACCTCAATTGCGTATATACAAACGAACGAGATGGTGTTCTGGAAGGTTATAAAAGCAATTATTATCTCTATTACAACGCAGCGATCGAGCGCGGGATTGATCCACTTGTAATAGTCACCTCATGGGGAGAATACGACAGATCTCTGCCCTGGATAGAGTTTATGGAGAACCCTGAAAACGGATATTCCTATTACACTCTTGCCAAAGACGACAGCGGTGAGTATATGTATGACGCACTTGCCGACTTTTGTGTTGAGTCAATAAAAATCTTCTTTGACGCGGGAATACCTGTTGATTACTTCTCTATAACCAACGAGGCAGAGCTTCAGGACAGTCATCTCGACGAGAAAGGCGGTCAGCGCGATTCGGCGGGATTCTTCCTCGGAAAGGAAGAGACCGAATATCAGGCGGCATACTGGAAAGCACATATAGCTGTATATGACGCCTTTAAAGAGGCGTTCGGAGAATATGCACCCTCGCTGCTCGGTGCTGAAACAATGGCGGCATATCCCGACCTTTTGCACGGATATCTGGATCCGCTTATTGAAAGCCGCCCCGAAACCGTCGAGGTTGTTGCGCATCACCTTTATGGTACCGATTTCAGCGAACGGAATCTGAGAGCAGTGGGCGAAGCTTTCCCAAATTTAAAGATATATCAGACCGAATACTATGAAGGCGACTTCTTCCGCAACGCCGAGGTTGTTCTGGACGATCTTGTATACGAAGGAGTGAACGCCTATCTATATTGGGACGGCGTATGGCCGATGGGCGCTGTTTTAGAGGTTTCAAGTTCCGGCGGCAGCACTACCCTCACTCGGCGTGGAAACCACTATATAATGTCGCATTTCTCGGCATTTATAGGACGCGGATATCAACGTGTTGATGTTCAGGACGACCTGAATACCAAATTCGGAGCGTTCAGGTCGCCGGACGGCAGCAAGCTGATAGTTATCGCGATGAATCCGACGTATGAGGCTGAGAGTCTAACGCTTGACCTTGACGAAAAGAAAATTCTTGGCTCAAAGGTATATCTATCTACAGAGGACGCTGATAATTCGTTTAAAAACAAGTATTTGCAGGATCTTGGCGAGTATCATGAAGGACTTGAGATTCCCGGACGCAGTTTGACAACAATTGAAATCGACCTCGCTCCCGATGAGGATTATATACCCGTGGAGACTGCAAAGAAGGAAAACCCGTATGTAAAAAAAGAAAAGAGTATAAATCCCGCGGCGGCAATTGTCGCGGCGGCAGTAATTGCGGCAGCAGTGTGCGCAGTTATTTGCGTCGTAAAAAACCGCAATAGACGGGAAAGGATAAAATCATAAAAAAATTATTGCTTTTGTTCTTGTCGCTTCTATGCTTTTAAGCGGCTGCGGGGCAGCTGCCGCCGATGCGATCGGCAATAAATCAGATAATAAGGAGAAAGAGAAAATGCTCACATTTAACGTTGACGGAGCGGCTATGCGGATTGAGGTTTGCGCCGCAGATATAATCAGGGTGCAGTTCTTTCCCGGGGGAAAAATAACTCAGCCGGGCATAAACACCTTCACGGTCGATTATAACAAGGATTTTAACGACTATGAAGTTACTGAGTCTGACGGCAGCTTGAACATCACTACCTCCAAGATCCGCATGGAGGTCAATACCGCGACCGGTAAGATAAAATACTATGACGCCTTGAACGGTGAATTGATTTTAGCGGAAAAAGACCGGTCATATAATGATATAACTTTAGATAATAACGAAAAATCCTATGAAGTGTCACAGGAATTTATATCGGACGAAAATGAGGCACTTTACGGTTTTGGAAACGTCAATGGCGTTATGGGTATAAAGGGACAGAGTATAAATATCGCACAGTTAAACACTGAAAAGCGCACACCGATGTTTTATTCAAATATGGGCTATGGCATATTCTTTGACATAACCTCAAACGGCAGGCTCGACTGGCTCGATGAAAACGCCGCATACCGCTACACTGGTTTTGCATCCGACAGAATGGATTATTTCTTCTTTTACGGTCCCGATGCCGACGAGGTTATATCGGGATACCGCACCGTTACCGGTCAGGCGACTATGCTTCCAAAAAGAGCATTCGGTTACATTCAGTCGCGTAATCGCTATACCTCACAGGCGGAGCTTGAGGGAATACTTGATACCTTCAGGAAGAAGCAGATACCAATCGACGGGCTTGTGATCGATTACTTCTGGTGGAACGGAAGCTTTAACGACATCACTAACTGGGGCGGCAGCTGGACAGATCCCGAGGAGATGATGCGGTATCTTCATGACAATCACGTTGGCTGCTCAATTTCCGTTTGGCCGAGCTTTGATAAGGACACCGAAGCATATTCTGAAATGGACTCAGCAGGAGGGATAATTCACAGCGACACTCCCTTTTTTGGCTATGTTTACGACGCTTCAAGTCCCGAGGGCAGAGATAAATACTGGCAGTTGATAAACGACAATGTTTTTTCAAAGGGACTCGATTCGATATGGCTTGATGCGTGTGAGCCTGAATTCTCAAGCTGGGCAAGCAACTCCTCCAGTGAGAATATCTATGCGGGCAATTCAAAGCCTATTGGCGCGTTATTCCCACTTCTGACCAATCAGGGAGTCTATGAGCACCAAAGAGAAATCAGAAAGAACACAAAGAGAGTCAATACTCTTTCAAGGGGTTCAACAGCAGGACTGCAAAGATACGGCGCACAAAGCTGGTCCGGCGATATTCCATCTACTTGGGAATCTCTTACAGCTGAGGTTGCGGGCATTGTAAATTATTCTGCGGCAGGACTGCCGTATTTCGGAACCGATATCGGAGGCTACCATGGCTTTAACAATGACAGTGAAGATGCCCGAGAAATGTATCTTAGATGGATTCAGCTGGGAACATTTATGACCATAATGCGTTCACATGGTGCCAACAACCCAAGAGAGCCTTGGCAGTTCGGTTCTGTTTATGAAGATTACATCACAGATTTTATTTATCTTCGCGAACGCCTGATTCCTTATATCTATTCGCTGGTCGGCGCAGTGACGCAGGATGATTATACAATAATCCGTCCTTTGATATTTGACTTCCGCACCGACGACAATGTCAAGCATATCAGTGACCAGTATATGTTTGGCCCCGCACTTATGGTTGCACCTGTTACCGCTTGCGGTCAGCGCAGCAGAGACGTATATCTTCCGGCAGGAACTTGGATTAATTTCTGGAGCGGAAAAACTATTGAGAGCAAGGGAGAAACAGTTACGGTTGACGCTCCTCTGAGTCAGATCCCGCTGTTTGTTAAAGGAGGTTCGATCATTCCTATGGGACCTCGAAATCAGTATGTTGATGAGAATCAGGATCCGACGGAGATAAGAGTATATGCAGGCGCGGACGGAGAATTCACCCTGTATGAAGACGCAGGCGATGGCTACGACTATGAAAGCGGCGAGTTTTCAAACATTCAGTTTACATACGATGACCGCTCAAAAACCCTTACAATCGGAAAACGGACGGGCAAATTTGATGGAATGTTAAAAAAGCGCACGTTTAATATTGTCTTTGTTCAGCCTGGCTATGGCATCGGAGGCTATGTTTCATCGGATTACCAGCCATCGGCGGTTGTAAAATATGACGGAAGCGAGGTATCGGTGACTTTTGACGCTGACTGGGAAATTCCTACGCCTCCTTTGGATCTGGACACTCTTCCTGCACCAGAATCTGCTCCGGCAGTCAAAACGTCTGATCACGCAATGGTAGGATACTGGCCTTTTTCAGAAGGCGAGGGAGCAAGAGTATCGGACCTTTCCGGCTTATATAATAACGGCGGATTGAATACCTCTGACTGGACATCCGCAGGAAAAGAGGGAAGCGCTATAGAATTCAGCGGAGAAAGAACAGATTCCGATGGTACATATGTTTCTGTGCCTCATAGCCTTTCGCTTGATATCAGTAATCAGATATCGTTTTCGGCGTGGATAAAAAATGACAGCGAAGGTCATGCAAACATTGTAAACAAAGGCGGAAACGGCTCCAACAATCCCGGATTTTCATTTATCCTCCTGAATGGAAGCGACCTGCAGTTGGAAATACAGTCTCCGGCCGACAGCGGCAATATCACTCAAAAAACAACAGCCGTCTCAAGGACTAAGATACAGAGAGACGGAAAATGGCACCAGGTTGGATTCAGCTGGAAGAGTACAGAGTTAGGCGGTGACGGTATAGTCAGAATTTATGTCGACGGCGTTCAGACATCTGACGACGGAAATCCGTCCAACTACTTCGAGGGACCCATTGGGCTGAATAAATATCCGCTCATAATCGGCAGAAGCTGTGAAAACGAGCCGGCGTTTCCGAACTATTTCAAGGGCGTCATTGACGAGGTGAGACTGTTCAATTATTGCATTTCATCGGAAGATATGCTCACTCTGACAAGCGGACAGGATATTGTCTCGGAAAACGTTTCAAACGCCTCGGCAATCTCGGGAGATAGAAGCCTGGCCATAAAATGGAACGATGCTCCGTCAACGGAAAAGGTCAAAGTTACAATAGAATCAGCCGACACCGAAAGCGATAGTTACATCAAAAAGACATACGAAGTTGAAAAAGGCAAACAGTCTTTGACGGTAGACGGGCTGGAAAACTATGAATATTATCATATAAATATAATCTCGGTCGAAGCTGACGGCAGTGAAGCCTCTGGCATAAATATTATCGCGCAGGCGTCGAAATATATGTCAGAAATAGATTCCGACTACGTCGTCACACACGGAAATGGCATATATGCCTGGCTTGAAAATCTTTCCTCAGAAATAATAAGCGGAACAGTAAAAGTGACGCTTATGGAAAACGGAACGGTTAAAGAAACACTGATTGACGATGTCAGCGTAGAGGGCAATGGCAGGCTCCGCATAGTCGAGGAACTGAAAACAGATTATGCCCCCGGGCAGGAGATAATATTGGAATTTACCGCCACGGATGGCAGCATTCTTTCCGCGCCGGCAAGCAAGCTGCGCACGAACGTGTATTATGAAGACTGAATACTGATCGGCTGAATTTAGCATTTGAATAATTAAGTGTTTTGCTTACCGGACGGTGAAAAAATCAATTTAAAGTTCAGCTTTAATCCATTGGTCTATTGACATTCAGCAGCCAATGTGCGAAAATGTATTCAGAACTTTTTAAAAAGGTGATAATATTATGAAACAATTTGCAGAGTTTTTACTTGTGATTACTGTGCTTTTAAGCTTTACGTCATGTGCTGAAAACGGAGGAACGACTATGGACAAATCGGAGCTTCAAGCGGTTGTTAATTATGACGCAGATTATCAGGGAAACCCCTATCTGCCTTTGTGGGAATATATTCCGGACGGCGAGCCATATGTTTTTGAGGATCCGGACATACCGGGGAAGTATCGGGTTTATGTGTACGGATCTCACGATATGTTAAAGACTGAGTACTGCGGAAAGGACCTTGTAGTGTGGTCAGCGCCGGTTGAGGACTTGTCGGACTGGCGAAAAGACGGTGTTATTTTTGAGTCTATTGTGAATGGTTCGGCGGATACTTTATATGCTCCGGACGTCGCTCTGGTTGAGAAAGATGGCAGGAAAACATATTATCTCTACCCCAACAATCAGGCTTGGGGTAGGGGTTCTATGGTATGCAAGGCTGATCGACCGGACGGGCCGTTTGAGGTGGTGAACTGGAAGTCTAATAGCACTACTGAGACCGAGGGACCGTTTGGCTTCGACCCCGCCGTTTTCGTAGACGATGACGGAGCGGTTTATGGATTTTGGGGCTTCTGTGACTCCTGGTGGGGCAGATTGGATTCTGATAATATGTCAACTTTGGCAGACGGCATAAGCGCAAAAAGAAACATACCGAGCTATGACCAGATGATGTCGGAAACTTACAATCCCGAGGAATTTAACATTTATCAGGATGAAAACGTCAAAAAATGGGGATTCTTTGAGGCGTCATCTATACGTAAGGTTGGCAATAAATACGTCTTCATCTACAGCCGCAATGGCCTTGAGGACGAGCCCACCGGCAAGAATTACAGTCAGCTCGCATACGGCTATAGCGACAGCCCTGCCGGTCCCTGGAAGTGGGGCGGCATAATCGTTGACGCTTCCGGCGAAGTCATTCCGAATGGGAACGGCGGCTACGACCGCACTTTCTCGGGCGGCAATACGCATGGCAGTATCTGCGAGATCAATGGGCAATGGTACATCTTCTACCATCGGAATTTACACGCCTTCGCGCGCCAGTCGATGGTCGAGCCTATCAGTGTCGAGTGGGACGAAAAGCCGGTTTCCGAGGGTGGCGAGGTGCGGATTTCGATGGCCGAGGTCACCTCGAACGGTTTCTTCATCAATGGTCTGAACCCATATAAACAACACTCTGCGGGCATCGTGAGCTACCTGACCGGCGGTGCGAGCATAACCCCGGCATACGAAGAAACCACCACGACCCTGCCGATTGTAAACATCAACAGCGGCGTGATAGCAGGTATCAAATATTTCAACTTCGACCTTGACGCGCCGAAGGGCAAAAAGACCCTTGAGATCGAGCTTAAGCCGCTCGGAATCACCGGTACGGTCGACGTTTATATGCGTCCGGATACTGCCGTAAATACGCCGGTTGAGCGGGATGAGAACGGCAGTATCACCTCTGTCGGTAAGGGAAGCAAAAAGCTTGGGACAATCGAACTGACCAAAGAAATGCCTCAGGAGCTGACGACATTCAGCATCCCGGCGGACGTAATCGACAAGCTTAGCGGGCAGTGGGGCGTGTTCTTTGTGTTCAACGCAAAGCGTTCCGGCAGCATTTGCGAGCTGTACAGTATGCAGTTTGTTGCAAGGGATTGATGTAAATAAGCTCGATTTGGAGCAAAGTTTGATAATATTTAACAGCCCGCCTGTCTTTGCATATGGTTTTCTACTTATATTCGTCTAGAAATGTACATACCATGCATGGTCATAAAGGCAGGTGCAAAATCCCATCGTTTAGTGGTTTTGTGCCTGCCTTTTGGAATCATTTCAGACGAAGATTAGTACTATGCAAGGACAGGCGGACTTTTGGATTTCAGATCGTATGGCGTTGAGGCTGGTGTGATGATTGTGTTACAGGCGTCAATGCTTGGGTGCGGTAAAGCAGCACGAAATCACCTGAAATAAAACTGTCTTGCTATTCCGTAAAAATGAAGGGTAAATATCTTGAAAAAAGTCTGAAAACATGATATGCTTAACTCAAGCAACGAGCGGCAAATCATGATTTGATGGGGTAAAATAACATGAGAAGAATTGTTTTATTTATTGCAATGAGCCTTGATGGATACATTGCAGATAGTAATGGCGGAGTTGGATGGTTAAATGGACATGGTTCCGATAGTGAAAATCTTAATGTGTATTCCGAATTTGTGAAAGACATTGATACTATTTTAATGGGGTGGAATACATACTATCAAGTTGCCACTGAGCTTTCACCGACAGAATGGATATACAGCGATTTTATCACTTATGTGATTACACACAACGTGAGAAATTCTACAGAACAAATTCGCTTCACGGATGAAAATCCCATTGAGTTGTTGAAAAGATTAAAGTCGGAGAATGGAAAAAATATCTGGATTTGTGGTGGGGCAAATTTGGCTCAGCAGTTAATGCGTAATGATTTGATTGACCAATACTACATTTCTGTTATTCCTACTGTTTTAGGCTCTGGCATTCGGCTGTTTGGAAATATGGAAAAAGAAATAAAGCTGAAATTGCTCAAAACACAAACATATAATGGAATAACAGATTTGGTTTATATACGCAGATAACCTCCGGTATGTCAGGAAAACAGTAACCATAGTACTGCACTTTGGAAGTTTTTTATCTGCGGAACTGGAATTATTCTGTGGTAAACACGAGTATCTCGACTTATTTATTATCCATGTTTCTTGGGATATAAGAGATAAAGGAATCTGCACAGCCCCTTTCCTTGTAATAAAAATTTAGGCGAAGGCATAGAAAATACAATTTGCTTTAATAAAGGAGATAACAAGCATGGACGACATAAAACTAAATTATTATGGCAGCTTATGCACTGAAATGTACGAGATCCTGCACGAAAAGGCACCACAGGATGAATTGGATTTTTATCTTTCTTACGCAAATAAGGAGCAGAAAATCCTGGAGCCGCTGTGCGGCAGTGGACGCTTTTTCGTCCCATTTTATAATGCAGGATATGATATCAGCGGCATGGATATGTCCGGTGAAATGCTTGAAAAACTCAAGCAGAAAATCTCGGACGCAAAGGTCATACAGGCGGATTTGACAGAGTTTGTTTCGGAGAATCGATACGACTATATTTTCATACCTTCCGGATCTATCTCGCTTTTTACGGACATTTGTATCTGTAAGAAGATCCTTGCGAAATTGAAAGAGCTTCTGACACCGGGCGGAAAACTCGTTTTTGCAGTTGAAACCATTGCCGATAAATGCACGGATGATGAGGAGTACAGGGAGACAGTGTCGGTAAAAACCAAAGAGGGCTTTGACCTGATACTGAAAACCAGAAATCATTATGAGCAAGAAAGCCGCACGCAGTTCTCGCCGGGAATTTACGAGCTGTACAATGGGAAAGAACTGTTGCAGAGGGAGTTCATGGACTTCCAAACACATCTATATATGCTTGGTGAAATGGAATACTATTTGCGTGAAGCCGGGTTCACCAAAATCATAACCTATTCGTCGTTCGACAAGAAAATTGCTGCAGACAATCAAAGTGAAATGTTTTTGTATGAATGCAGCTAAGAGAATGAGAGCTATTTCAGGCTTTTTGGTTTTGCGAATCTGAGTTGGGGACTCGACTCGTTGATGAGGTTTTTGAAGATAAAAATGGCTGCAAAAGGAAAAGATAAGAAAGATATCGGAAAGGACAATTGACTTCTGGATGAATAAAGGTTTTTGCTTCGGTGTATATGCAGGGGTGATACTGCTATGTTACATATAATTGCTGCCATCTTTAGTGGGATATATGGTATACTTTTTTGCACTCATTTTGAATGAAAATAGCCGAGGGGTTCTGATTGGAACCTCCCGGCTATTTATTGTCTACCGATCCCCGGTTTAACTGGGGCTCCAGCCCGCTTAACGGGTGGTTTTGATTATGTACTTGTTCAGCGTCTGTGAAAGTTCAAGTCGAAACATCCATTGCATTCCCCAACATTATCTGCTATAATAAGTAAAAAGATTCCCACAAAACAAGAAAAGGAGCCACCCATATGCAGGAAATAAGATGCCCGAACTGCGGCGAAGTATTTCAGGTTGACGAAACAGGATATAACCAAATTGTGAAACAGGTGCGCGACAAGGAGTTTGCCAAGGAGCTTGAGCATCGCGAAAAGGAGCTGGAAGCCAAGCAAAGGCAGGAGCTTGAGCTGATTCGCCTGCAGGAGGAAAAGGTGCGCACCGCGAGCATCACGAAAAAGGACGCCGAAATCTCGGAAAAAGAGCAGCTGATCGCTGAGCTTCAAGCCAAGCTGGAAGCCGGTGAAACGGCGAAAAATCTTGCTGTGTCTGAAGCCATGGAGAAGAAAAATCAGGAACTTTCAATGGCGGCAAGGGAACACTCCGAAAGCCTGACAAAGAAGGATGCCGAAATATCCGCCCGCGACCGCAGAATCACAGAGCTTCAGTCGAAGCTGGAAGCTGGTGAGACTGCAATGAAGCTTGCCGTCGCAGAAGCGGTCGAAAAGAAGAACTCCGAACTGTCTCAGAAGACTTCGGAGATTGCAAGGCTTATGGGTGAGCTTAAAAGCAAGGAGACGGAAAGCCGCCTGAACGAAAAATCCCTTATAGAGCAATATGACGCCGAGCTAAGGCATAAGGACGAAATAATCGAATACTACAAGGATTTCAAGACACGTCAGTCCACGAAGATGATTGGTGAGAGCTTGGAACAGCACTGCCTCACGCAGTTTAATTCGATTCGCATGACCGCCTTCCCGAACGCCTATTTTGAAAAGGACAACGACGCCAGAACCGGCAGTAAGGGCGATTTTATCTTCCGGGAATGCGGCGAGGACGGCACCGAGTTCATTTCCATCATGTTTGAGATGAAAAACGAAGCAGATACCACAGCCACCAAGCACAAAAACGAGGACTTTTTCAAAGAGCTGAATAAGGACCGCAACGAGAAAAACTGCGAGTATGCAGTTCTTGTATCCATGCTCGAGGCGGATAGCGAGCTTTATAATAACGGCATCGTGGACGTGTCCTATAAATACCCCAAGATGTATGTCATCCGCCCGCAGTTCTTTATTCCGATTATTACTCTGCTCAGGAACGCTGCGCTCAATTCTCTGCAATACCGTCAGGAGCTTCAGATTATGCGGAATCAGCAGTTGGATATTGTCAATTTTGAAGATAATCTGAATGCGTTCAAGGATGGTTTTGCCCGCAATTACCGCTTGGCGAGCGAGAAATTTGCAACAGCTATTGAGGAAATCGACAAGAGCATATCTCATTTGCAGAAAATAAAGGAAGCACTGCTTTCATCCGAAAACAACCTGCGTCTTGCAAACAACAAGGCGGATGAGTTGAGCATTAAGAGACTTACTAAGAATGCGCCGGCTGTTAAGGCTATGTTTGATGAATTGAAGCAGAATGGATGATTTAAGCTAAATCACATAATAAAACTGTTTAGAATTACTTCTATCATGGAGTAGTGGAGATAATCCACCAACAACACCCCACAAAATCCAAAAGAACTGTCAGACCTTAACATCTGACAGCTCTTTTAATTTTGCACAGATGGAAGCATCACTCCTCCTCTGAACCACTTTCAAACTCCCAAGCCCTCAGCTCCACGCCCTCGGTCATGAGGATATAAACATCATGCACGCCTGAGATATCCGTTATCTCCTCGCTTCTTACCCAAGTAAACTCCTCGCAGTCGAAGCTAAGAGCCGCAGACGGCTCAGCGGATTTGTCGTCAAGCCTGATTTTCAGCTGACCCTTGCCCTTTACCTCGCCAAGAAGCCTGCCTGCGCAGTCCTTGAAATCAACGCTTTTTATCAGTATCCAGCCGCCGTCCTTTTCCGATACCGCCGCCGGGTGCTCATCGTCGCTGAAATTGATATTTGCCGAGGTGAACATCGTCGTTCCGACGGTTTTCTTATATGGGTCAAACGGCTTTATCTGCTTAACGCCCTCGCGGGTGGCGGCGCTCAGTGGAATCTCGCCGGTTTGCTTATCAACAGGCAGATAGTCCACCATAATACTGCGGAAGCCGCCTTCTTCTCCGCGGTTCTCCTCTAAAAGATTTGTGTGATGCAGGATGTAATCCTTGCCCATGTACTCAAAGAAATGAGTGTGGTTGTTGGTCCATCTCATTCCCGATGCACCGCTTTTGCCCTGACCGGCGTTCAGGAAGAATCCACCGCGGAACTCCCAGCTTTCGCTGTCCAAAGGTGTTTTTGTGGTGAGATACGCCATGCTGCAAACCGGCGGCGCGCTCATTTTGCGCTCCTTCCATAGCCCGCGGTTACGCCAATCGGTGCTGTAGGAGTAGTAATAGATGCCGTCGATATAGTTAAGCTCGCTCGCTTCAAAGAAGAAGGGGACGTTTATCGGCACAAATTTGCCGTCGAGCGAAAGCATATCATCGCCTAACTTTACTATTTTCGGGATGCTCGAATATACCTCCGTGCTGTCGTTCGGAGCACCTCCGCCGAAGGAAAGGTAACCGTCGCCGTTTTCGTCTATGACAACTCCCGGGTCAAATGGCGCGGGGCAGTTTTCAAGACCGGGCATATTCTGATAGATGAGTGGCTTGCCCAAAGGGTCGCTCCAAGGACCTAAGGGATTTGTCGCTGTGAGTACTCCGACGCCGTTGCCGCTGTTCGAGAAGTATAGATAGAAGTGGGTCTTGCCGTCACCCTCGACCCTCGAGCAGATCGACGGCGCCCATGAATTGTATATCCACGGTGCGATCTCGCCCACGTTTATAAGCCCGTGATAGGTCCAGTTAACCATGTCGTCGGTGGAGAAGATTACCAGCGACTTTATTTTTTCGTAGCTGTTCTTCCCGCCGGGAGCGGTACCGTCCCTCTGCTGGCTGTCGTTCGTACCGTATACATAAAGCCTGCCTTCGTACTCGACCGCAGTCGGGTCGGCACAGAAGACTATCGGCGAGATGGGGTTTGCGTTTGTCACTGTTTTATAAGTCATTTCACTTGCCTCCGTAATTTTGCTTTCAATGGGTTTTGAGTCGATGATTTTTCTACTTCCGGCGCAGCCGCTAAGCATCAAAGCCGCGCACAAAACCGTCGAAACAGCCTTTAAGGATTTCTTCATAGCTCTTCCTCCCATTTTTGTTGATGATACCATCATACAAAAAATCTGCGGGCGGGTCAAGGGCATATATTCAGATAATCCACCTTTATATCAGAAAATGAACCGACAATGCTTGACATCCTGTCTTGCAAAATCTATACTTTTATTTGGGGAGTGATTACATGAAAAGAAAAATTGCGGTTCTGACCGCCCGTGCAGACGCTGTTGAGCAAAAATCCACCCTTTTAGGAATAATCAACGCCGCTTTTTCGCGTGACATGGACGTATACGTCTTTACAAATATATATAATCACTGGGTCAGGGACGATGTTCTGAACTTTGAAAATGTCATCTATGGGCTGTTCCGTCCGGAGGATTTTGACGGCGTTATCATCACCGCTGAGGCATTTTTCGATATATCGGTTATAGATTCGGCAGCCGAAAAAATCCGCAAGACCGGTATCCCGGCGGCAGTTATCGGCGGGGATATCGAAGGCTTTATAAGCATTCCATCCTGTGACCGTGAGGATATCCGAAAAATCGCCGAGCATCTTATAACGGTTCACGGCTATAGAAAAATAGATGTTTTAACCGGCGCTGACGACGACCCGGTTTCTTCGATCCGCCTTTCGGGCTGTCTTGACGCTTTTAATGAGCATGGCATATCCCCCAACAGGATAATACATGGCAACTTCTGGAACAATTCCGGTGAGGAGCTTGCCGCGCGGTACATAAGCGCAGAGCTTGAACTGCCCGAGGCGGTCATCTGCCTTAACGACTATATGGCCTATGGGCTGAGCGATTCGCTAACTCAGGCGGGCATAGATATCCCGGGGCAGATTTCCATCACCGGCTTTGACAGCACTGACCAGCGAATACTTTACTATCCGTTCCTTACAACCTACCGTAGAAGCCGCCAAAAGCTCGGACAGGACGCTGTCTTCGCCGTTCTGAACGAGGAATACCACGCGCCGGCGGACGGAGAGATAATCTACGGAAACACCTGCCCTTGCGGAGTGAACGCAGGTCAGCTCGGTGATGAAATACGCTCCCAAAGAATCGGCCAGTACTACATGATGGTAGGTTCGGTCGCCCAGCTTGCAAGCAGTTTGACACTTTGTCAGACACTTTCGGAGTTTACCGGCGTTTTAAGTAAGTATTTCTATCTGCTTCACGGCGCGAAAAGCCTGCGGCTATGCCTTGACAAGGCTTGGAACAGTGCAAAATATGATGGCAGGGAGATACTCAGCTGTAAAATCGACGGCTCAAAATCACCCGAACTGCCCAAAACATACCCGCTGGATAGTCTTTTGGAGATTACCTCTTCCGGTGAAGACTCACCCTCGGTTTACTACCTTTGCCCCCTATACTTCCAAAAGAGACTTTATGGGTGCACGATGCTGGGGTTTGCACGCCCCGAGGTCTACGATTTCAGCTTCAGGGACTATTCAAAAACCGTCTCCAATGCCCTTGAATTCCTGCGGATGAAAAACGATATCCACTACCTGACAAACTGCCGGCGCATCTCCGAGCTTTACGATTCGCTGACCGGCTTTTACAACCTCCGCGAATTTGAACATATACTGGCAACTGTCCCGGCAGATGGGCGAAGGCTTTATGCCGTCAAGCTTATTTTCGGCGACGGTGCAGAGTTTGAACTTGGTGAAAGCTACCGCAGCGATATTATCTCGGCGGCGGCAAGAGCGATAAGGCAGAGCGGAAGAAACCACGAGGTGTTCTGCCGCGCCGATGACAGCAGTTTTCTTATCCTGTCAAAAAGCGCTGATACACTGCTTTATGACCGCATAAAAGCCTTGGTAAATCACAGTCTGCTGTCGGAATACGATATGTCCGCAGTCACTGCGGTGTTCACTTCGTCCGAAGACGGACTGACCGAAACAAGACAGTCGGCTGAGGATTTGGCACAGGCGTTAAGGCAGGATATATTCGAAAGCTGTCAGACCCCTTATTATAAAGCCCTTATAGCTCTTAGGCGGGAGATATACGCCTTCCCCAAGAGCATTAAGGATGTGAAAAGCGTTTCAAAGCGGCTATGCGTAAGCGCCGGATATTTCCGCTCGCTGTATCGCAAATGCTTTAGAATCAGTTACAATCAGGACTGCATAGAAGCCCGCCTGACCCATGCTAAGTACCTTCTCTGCACCGGAGCAATGAGCATATATGCCATATCCCAAAGCTGCGGATATTCCGACGTAAAATTCTTCTCGCGGCAGTTCAGGCAAATCACGGGAGTTTCACCGATGGAATACCGTGAGACGGTTTATTAATGCTGATTTCGATTAAATAAGCATAAGAGGCGGCGAGGCAGGAGAATTTTCATGAATATAAAGCCGTTTCTGCCGTCATGTTACCAAGATGCCATGCAGAGCTGATAGTATCGCTATGCAAGCATATACAACTAAAAAATGAAAGGAAGATTTTAAATGTCCAAACGAATTATCGCCATCATTCTGGCGGCAATACTTGTCGTAGCTCTTGTGGGCTGCGGAAAACAAAAGCGCAAAATTATACAGCTGACACTTTCCACCGAGGATTCCGAAGCCATACTCGGAGCGGCGGGAATCAAGCTCCCTGCGGCGGAGGATACCTCAGCATCCGGAAGCACAATACAGTACTACGGATGGCATGACAGTGTACACAATTATTCAGAGGATGAGATCATTCAGACCGGTTACTGGACCTTCCGCGAAAAATACGGCTGTGAGGTCGAATGGATAGAGTGCACCTGGTCGGACAGATTCACAAGCCTTGCAAACCTTGTACTGGCAGGAACATCTCCGGACTATTACGACGGCTACGCTGAAACCTTCCCTAAATACTATTTAAACGGAGTTTTCGCACCGGTAGACGGCTATGTTGACTATGACGACCCGCTGTGGTCGGGCATGAAGGATTTTGCCGACAAATACTTTTCCCTCGGAGACCATCACTATATGTTCGTGACCGATGCGACCTTCAACAACGTCTGTGCATATAACCGCAGGGTGGTTGAAGAATGGGGCTTCGACGACCCCGCCGAACTGTTCGCAAACGATGAATGGACATGGAAGGTCTTCTACGATATGTGCCTTGACTTTTCCGACCCTGACGCGGACAGATATGCCATCGACGGCTGGGGAGCAAGCCCTGCCTTCATGACGTCATCAGGCACCATGCTTGTAACGCTCGACGCTGAAGAAGCAAAGTTCGTCTCGAATATCGACGATCCAAGGCTTGAACGCGCGGCTACATATCTTTATGATTTGAACAAGAACCAGTGCGTATATCCAATCTGGAACAATGGCTGGTCTACAAGAGGCTCCGGAAATGAGGGCGCAGGCATGAACGAAGGTCTCTGCCTGTTCTGGCTTCGTGGAACATGGACGTTTACAGGCCCTGTTGATGAAATATCCCCAGTCTGGGGCGATATCGCAAACGGCGAAGTAATGTTCTGCCCGATTCCGAGGGATGAAGCCGGCGACGGAAACTACTATGTCGATACCATCCCGTCAGGCATCTGTCTTATAAAGGGAGCACAGAACCCCGAAGGCGTAGCTCTGTACGCCGCCTGCTGCCGCTTTAAGGTGATAGACCCGATTGTCGTTGACATCGATAAAAAGCAGCTGAAGGAGGTCTATCTCTGGAACGACGAGATGCTTGAAATGGTGGATACGATGTATGAGCTTGCGCAGACCAACAGTACGGTTATCAACTATGAGGGCGGTCTTGGTGATAATATTAACAAGTTCATTTCAAACTGCCAGTCCATAACCACAAGTGTAGAGCCGACATCCTGGGCACAGGCAAAGGAAGCAAATGCTGACGCTCTTCAGGCAACGGTCGACGAGCTGAACGCAAATATATCGATATTCATTGATAAGAGCAAAACTGTGGATTGAGCGACTGTAAACGTCTGTAAATAAAATACATTCGGATTATATAATATCGATGAACATGGCGGAGACAATTATGCAGAATATCAAAAAAACAATAGTACTGATTTTGTCGGCATTGCTGCTTGCTGGCTGTGCTGTAACTGAAAGTACAAAGAAAAATATGGAGGATAACGCTATGGAAAAACTTTTCAAAGAGGAACCCATCTCAAAGACCAAAGTCATCAACATCACCGACCTTATTGCCGACCCTGACGATGAGCAGTCCTTGGTAAGAATGTTCGTAACCTGCAATCAGGTCGACTTGAAGGGCGTTATTGTGAGCACAAGCTGCTGGAGACCGATTCAAGACCAAGATGGCATGAACCGTCTGCTGCCGATTATCGATGCATACGGAGAGGTTCTTTCAAATCTCAAAGTCCATGCCGATGGCTACCCTTCGCTTGAATACATACAGTCTATAGCTGTAATGGGTCAGACAGGCTATAGCATGGATGATGTTGGAGAAGGCAAGGACAGCGACGGCTCTGAGCTTATAATCTCGGTCGTAGACGAAGATGACCGCCCGACTTGGATAAATCTGTGGGGTGGTGCTAATACCGTGGCGCAGGCACTATGGAAAGTCAAAAACACCCGTTCCGAGGCGGAGGTAAATGAATTTGTCAGCAAGCTTAGAATATACGATGTGCTTGGTCAGGACGAAGCCGGTGCATGGATAGTAACAACCTTCCCTGACATTATGTATATCCGCTCAACGCTTATCGGCGGCTTCGGCGGCTCAGAAGACATGAAGGGCGACGATTACAGAAATAAAATCAGAAGTTACGGCGCACTTGGAGCGCTTTATCCGCTTAGAACCTACGGTGCCTTTGAGGGAGATTCACCGTCATTCATGTATCAGATTCCCACCGGTATGAACGACCCTGAGCATATAGACTGGGGCAGCTGGGGAGGTGCTTTCTCTACCGAGAAAAAATCGTTTATAAGAGGCATGAGCGCCGTCAAAAACGAGAAGGACTATGATCCCTATTATATGTACGGCGACTGCGATGAAAAAGATGAATCAACCAGCAGATGGGCTATTGCATATCAGAACGACTTCCTTGCAAGGATGATCTGGACGGTGACGGAGAAATATGAAAATGCGAACCATCACCCGGTTGCTGTTCTGAACGGCGATACCACGATGAACATTCTTGAAATGAATGCCGATGCAGGTAAAACGGTCAAGCTCAGCGCTAAAGGCTCATCAGATCCGGACGGCAACAACCTTTCATACAATTGGTATGTATATAATGTCCCCGGAAGCTACTACAGTGATGTCACGATAAAGGGCAGTGACAGCGAAAAAGCAACTATTGTAATACCAGATGACGCCAAGGGCAAGAGCATTCATGTCATACTCGAAATTCACGACGATGGTTCACCCGAGCTTTACGCCTACAGAAGAATGATTATAAATGTGCAATAAGACGAGAGAATCTATTTAACTACGGAGTGTTATGCAGCTTGGTGGTCTTCGTTCCACTCAATGTTAAATCAAAACCACCGGTTTACCGGTGGTTTTGATTGGAGCTGTTTTTTACAGCGCCTTGCAATCTGCCTGATGGAGGTCAATCCGAAAGTTTAAAATGGCAGACGTTGTACTATTATGTCATGAATACCGATATCGGAATATTATAGGCACAATTTTTCCGACGCTTGCATTCATATTTACAGCCTGTTATAGTCAATTACTTCCGTATGTTCCGCTTGTATCTGCTACCTGCTCGGTTACATTGGTTTTGCGGCGGGAGGTCGCAACGCGCTTCTGGAGCTCGCTGTAGAACAGCTCTTCATCGAGCGTGGCAACATCAATTTCCTTGCCGAGCCATGCGGAAAGGTGTATCGCATTGGATATCGTAAGACCGTAAATGCCTTCGCTGCCGTGAGCAACAAGCGGTTCGCCTCTGAGTATAGCACCGCCCCATGCGCGGATAACGCCGTCGTGCTGCGGGTTTTCACCGTCAAGCTGAAGCTCGACCTTATGCGCTCCTACATTGCCGAACGGAACAGTGTTGGTCTTTGAAAACTCAGGCTCGGACATATCAAATTCAAGGACAGAGAGACCGTTGTAGTCGGCTACGATTTTGGCTTTGTCAAGCTGTATCTCAAAGCGGTTGGTTCCCTTGGCATCGCCTGTAGTGGTGACGAAAACGCCGGTTGCGCCGTTTGCATATTCGCAGAACGCCGTAACATCGTCTTCGACCTCGATATCGTGCCACTTGCCGAACTTCATGTGTGCGGAAATCTTAACCGGCATACCGCAAATCCACTGCCATAGATCAAGGTTGTGCGGAGCCTGATTGAGTAAGACTCCTCCGCCCTCGCCCGACCATGTGGCGCGCCAGCTTCCCGAATTGTAATATGCCTGTGGACGGTACCAGTCGGTGACTATCCAGTTGGTGCGCCTTATCTGTCCGTAAATGCCGGACTGCACAAGCTCACGCATTTTGCGATATACGCAGTTGGTACGCTGATTGAACATCATGCCGAAAACTGTGTTCGGGTGCTTTTCGGCTTCTTCGTTCATGCGGCGGACGTCTAAGGTGTAAACGCCTGCGGGCTTCTCACACATAACGTGAATCTCGCGCTTTAAGCACTCGATGACATACTTCGGGTGGTCGTAATGCGGAACGGCTACGATGCACGCGTCTATCTCACCGGAATCGAGCATAGCCTCAGCAGTGGAAAAGCGCTTTACTTTGTCACCGAACTTATTCTCAGCCCACTCAAGACGCGCAGGATTGATATCTGCGACGGCGGTGAGAACGAAGTCAGGGCAGTTGCCATCCATTATTCGGACAGCGTGTCCCGAGCCCATGTTGCCTATTCCGATTATACCAAGTCTTATTTTATCCATACTTATCTCCTCTTTTATAATAATTATGATTGTCTGCTGGTTTTCGATTTAAACCGTACTACTCAGCTATGCTTTGAATGATATCTTTGATAGCTTTGCTTGCTGCGTCAAATGCAGAATTGGAATCCGGATATGTATATACTTCGCCAACCTGTGAACGTTCACCCTCCTGCTCAAGATCCTTGAGCCCTTTAAAAACAGTCAGGTGCGGTTCAAGCGTCATGGCTGTGCCGCCAAGTGAGATGTAGGACTTTACTATATCTGCAACATGACCTATGCCGCAGCCTGCAGGAACAACGTGTCCGTCGGCAAGAGCGTCCTTTATGTGCAGATACTTAATCTTATCCTTTAGCAAATCCCAAGCTTTAAGCGTATCTACGCCGCACTGAATAAAGTTTGCGGGGTCGAACACGCCTGTAATTCCGGAAACATTCTTAAGGATATCAAGGCAGCGCTCCGCATTATCGCCGTATATGCCCTTTTCATTCTCGTGGCAAAGCGTGACGCCGCTGCCTTGGGCGACCTCTGCCATTTTTGCAAGGCGGTCGAGCACTTTAGTTCTGTATTTTTCATAAGGCTCATTCTTTGGAAGGTAAAACGAGAACATACGAATGTTCCTTGCACTCATAGTGTCAGCGATATCGAGCGTGCGCTTAAGCTTCTCTATTTCAGGCTCGAATTCGTTATAAATGCTTATCTTGCCGAGCGGCGATCCCAAAGACCAGACTTCAAGACCTTCATCATTAAGCTTGCGTATAATCTCTTTTGCATTCTATTTTGAAAGGTCAGATACATTTCCGTACTCGGTTCCCCGAAGTTCAACGCCCGCAAGACCGTTTCGCTTCATAGCGGCTATCTGCTCGGAGATTTTGCCGCCGGCTTCATCCGCAAAGGCGTAGATCTTAATATCAGCCGGGTTTGTTTTTGCTGTTGAATTTGTGTTGGACATTGGTACTCCTCCCATATTCGATTGTTTTCTTTGTACGTCTCATCACGCATCTCATACTCTCCTGCTTGTTCAGATTCACATATGTAACAGCAGGAAAAATATAAATTTGTTCTGATTTTACTTGATTTTATCACATTTTCGTTGTAAAATGAATATATAAACTGCGATTTATTTTGTACAGATTAGGGGATTTTGTAATGGACGATATCATATCGGTACACGTTTTTAATGCCCTTGAAAGAGAGTGCAATGATAAATGGGCTCTTCACAAAGGCGTGATGGACTGTCACAACATTATGTTTATAACGAAAGGCTCCTGCGACTTCTACTTTGACGGAAGAAAATACCGCTTGTCCGCGGGCGATGTGGCATATTATGCTAAAGGGACCGATCGTGAAGCAAAAAATCAAGAACCCGGAACAGCGTTATATGCATTTGATTTTTATCTTTACGGCTGCGACAGACTCCCTTTGCCGGAGGTCACACATTTAGACAGCTTTGAAATCTTTATGCCTAATTTCAAGAGCTTCTTTTTCTCGTGGTATCAAAAATATGACGGTTATAAACTGACGTGTTCCGGTATCTTTATGATGATACTTGCTGCGCTCATATATCCGGCATCTCAAAAATCAGTAAACCCTCATGTGACTGCAATGAAAGCGTATATAGCCGATCATCTGAGCGAAGCTGTGACAGTCGATGAGATAGCCAATGTTGTCAATCTTTCGCCTGCATACTGCGGAGCGCTTTTCATCAAGTCGGAAGATATGACCATTCATGAATTCATAAATACAATGAGGATAAACCGCGCTAAAGACCTTTTGGTCAACGACGCTTTTTCGATAGCAGAGGTTTCAGCTATCATTGGATATAATGACGTTTTCTATTTCAGCAAGAAGTTCAAATTGCTTACGGGTACTTCCCCAAGCGAATATAAAAGGCTGCACAAGCGGTAGCAATATCGAGTGCTCCTTATTTAATAATCAGAAATTGTGGCTGCCAGAGCGGTTTTGCTTTGGCAGCTTTTTTATAATAATTTGCTTAGAAAAAGTGTATCTATATAATTCGGCTATATAACCGCAATTTGTACAAATACTTCTGGAATCTATACATTTATTTTAGTCTGTTTATATGATAAGATTGAGATACAATCATTATATCATCCAAAGAGTTGAAAAAGTATCCCGCCTGATATTCCATGCTTTGAAAACTCTGTTCCGGCGGATGTCAGCAGCTGCGCGAGAGTTATAGTGAAAGATGGCAGGTCGATTTATTATTCACATATCGATATGGGATGCAGCACAGTAACTTTTGCAGTGATATGCTTGACCGCAAGAACTAATTATTGTGTATAGATGGCAAGTAGATTCTTGCTGCTATAAAAAACAAAAACGAAGGAGGATATTTTTATGAAGAAAATTCTCACAATCGCGTTAACAATTATCATGGTCATGGTCCTCAGCGTAAGTGTTTACGCAACTCAGGTCGACCTGACCAGCATTTACGGCAATGACATTGCCGATGCTACCGTAGCCACCTCTGAGGAGCTTGTAGGTATCAACTTCCCCGAGGGCATCACGTACAACACCGGAGATGTGGTTACCGTTCACTTTGTCGGAAATTCCGACGGCGACTTCAGGGTATGGCTTGCTCATGCCGAGGGATTTGTTACTATGACCCCCGAGCCTATCTGGAAGGCTTCTGAGAATGGCTTTACCAGCGGCGCATTTGACTTCACCATTGACCTTGTAGTTGGTGACAAGGACGGTAAGGGTGAAACTGTTGCAGACAGTATCATCTTCAAGGCTCCTTCTGCCGGCGGAAATCTTAGCAACTTCAGCCTGTCCCTTGTTGAGATAGTTGACGGCAAGGATGACGCTCCCGCAGAGCCCGAGGCCGCCGCTAACGAAGGCGAGACCGAGACTGAGACTGCTCCCGTTTCCGAGGCTGAGGTCACCGAGCCTGAGACTGCTCCTGAGACCAACGATACTTCCGCTGTCCCCGAAACCGGTATTGTTTTAGCGGTAGTTCCTGCTGTTATCGCTCTTGCCGCTGTAGCTGTAACCAAGAAAAGATAATTCTTGATGCTATTCGGAAAATCCTGTCTTAAGCTGCCAGAATCCTGTATTTTGGCAGCTTGCTTTTTGCCAGACTAACCATGTAATCGGTTTATATCCGTAATTTGCACAAATATTTCCGGAGTTTATATATGTATTTTTAGTGCAACTCATGTTAAAATTGATATATAATCATTCAACAATGATTAAAAAATTTGTTTAAAAGAAAGAGAGGATATCATGAATACAACTATTAAGAGAATAATCGCCATTATTCTTGCCGTAATGATGATTACCGCACTGGTAGGCTGCGGTAAGGGCAAGCGTGAAGTTGTCCAGCTTACGCTTTCCACCGAGGACGCAGAAGCGATTCTCCGCGCAGCGGGCATCGTACTTCCCGATCCCGAGACGGCCGCAGGAGCCAACTCTGTTGTCCAGTGGTTCTCATGGTATGATCCATTCCAGAACTACAGCGAAGATGAAATTATGAATACCGGATATTACACCTTCCAGGAGAAGTATGGAGGTAAAGTCGATTGGATCGAAGTAGAATGGGGTCAGAGATATGACGGAGTAGCAAACCTGATACTCAGCGGAGATCCTCCGGATCTTTACCCAGGTGAAGCAAACACATTCCCCAACTTTGCCATCAAGGGTCTTTACGATGCCGTAAATAAGTACATTGATTATAATGATCCGCTTTGGGCTGATATGAAGGATTATGCATATAAGTATTTTTCCCTTGGCGATAATGTTTACATGATGGTCACCGACCGTTCTTTCGGAACAGTCTGCCCATATAACAAGAGAGTTATGGATGAATGGGGATTTGATGACCCCGCTGAGCTGTTCTATAACGACGAGTGGACTTGGGATGTCTTTACCGAGATGTGCATGGAATTCAGCGATCCTGATGAGGACAGATACGCTCTTGACGGCTGGTACTTCTACAAGAGCATTCTGCGCGGAACCGGCAGCACTATAGTTTCGTACGACCCTAATACCAACCACTTTGTATCAAATCTCGATCTGCCAGGCTTCGACCGCGCCGCAGATATGCTGTATAATCTGAGCGTCAATAACTGTATGTACCCTTGGTACGCTAACGGTTGGGCGTGCAGAAACTCGAGCATAGAGGGCGGAGGAGTCAGAGACGGATCCTGCCTGTTCTGGCCTGTATCCGAATGGGGCTTTACCGGTACTGTCGAAGAGATCTCTGCTGTCTGGGGCGATATGACCGAAGGTGAGCTGATGTTCGTTCCCCTCCCACGTGACCCCAACGGCGACGGCAACTATTATCTGGAATCCTCTCCGAATGGCTACTGCATCATCAAGAGCTGCAAAAACCCCGACGGCGTTGCGCTGCTTGTTTCCTGCATGAGGTTCAAGGCCATCGATCCTACCGTAGTAGACATTGACAGAAAGCAGCTTAAGGAAGTTTACCTGTGGAATTAGGATATGCTTGATATGCACGATTATCTGCAAAACCTTGTCGATACCTCCGATTATCTTATAATGAGCTATGATGCCGGTATGGGAGACATGATAAATGATACAGTCGGAACCATAGAGGGCTTTAGCCATTCCAGAAACGTTTCGACATGGGCACAGGTAAAAGAAGCAAATGCCGATAAGCTGCAATACGCTATTGACGAGCTAAACGCCACCGTTGACGCATTTATCGCCTCGGGAGGCGAAGTCAATGCTCAGAATCCGTGATGCTTCAATGAGGAATTGATATCTACAATGATACCCATGATTATAGCCCATCTGTAGCTAAATTAGCAGATCTGTCCGAATGGTCAAGCAATGGTAAGCTTATAACCATGAGCGAATGCGGAACCATGCCGGACCCTGATCTGATCGTCAGAGATAACGCTTACTGGCTTTGGCTTGCCGTTTGGAACAGTGATTTCATCGTTGTAGATCTTACAACAGAGCTTTCGGAAGAATATACCGAGTTAGAAATGATGAAAAAGGTATATGATAGCGAGGTCATTATTACGCTCGATGAACTTCCGAAGTTCGATTGACGATAAGCGTAATCGTATGTCTAATACTAATTTCCCGTAAAAGTGTTGCTGTAAAATCGCCACAAAACCGCTATACGATGGGTTTTGCAGCGATTTTACAGACACTTTTTAACGGGAAATAAGTATAATTTTGTAACCTCCAATTACAAATAATTGCTTCAAGACACACAAAGAAACGAGCAGACTTGTTTTAGCCTGCTCGTTTCATTTCGATATAAACTGTGAGATGTCGATGGCTTGAACAGCCTCGGTGATGTTTGAGAATAGCTGTTTGATGAGGTGATGGGGGAGCTGTATAATCCATGACCGACCATAAACACTAAAATATTCAACGCCGACAGGGTTATATACTTCCGGCGGGCATTATTCTGCCTTAAAATCATTCTCAGCTTCTCCAATGCGCGCATTGCCTGAAGTCAATACCGCCGAGCCGGAAGACATTTTCCGAATCAATCAGCTCCGTTCTCACCGATGAAATCGCTTGACTGCTTGGACATTTTATATTGCAGTTTATAATTCTAACATCCATCTCAAACCACTTGACAAAATCCAACCTCCATGGTATAATTCATGAGAATTCTAAAAAGGGGTGCAGCAATGATTATTAGGTAATTCAATTTCTAAGATAGCGAATCAAATACTAATTCTGCATAGCGGAATAAGTATAAAGCGTCTGTTATTTATTATATCAGACCTGTTTTGCTGCTGAAATTTGGATTACTTGCCGTTCGGGCAGTTAATCATTTGTTGTACTTTTTGTCTTTTTACCGGCGTATATACGCATAAAGCAGATATGTACAATAGATAGTTCCATTTTCGAGGCGTTATGATTCGTTATCGAAAACGGAACTATTTTTATATGATACGGAGGATTTTATATGCTGGAATTAAGAAATATAACAATTCATCTCAAAAAAGACGGACGGTGTATAGCTGATGATTTTTGCTTCACGCTGAAAAGCGGCGAGAAAGCGGCCATAATTGGGGAGGAGGGCAACGGAAAATCGACACTTTTGAAATATGTATACGATCCCGAGCTCACGGAGGACTACGCTGCCTGCTCCGGCGATGTGATTGCACGGGGCAGGGTCTCCTATCTCCCTCAGACAATGAGCGAAGAGGATCAAACCCTTTCGCTGATAGATTATTTTGAAAGTTCAGAGTACTATATGTATATGGATGTAATCGCAAAGCTTGGACTGTCGTTAGACTTTATAGTGTCCGACCGCAAGCTGCACACTCTTTCGGGAGGTGAGAGGGTAAAGGTACAGCTAGCCAAGCTTCTTATGGAGGAGCCTGACATTCTGCTCCTTGATGAACCCACAAACGATTTGGACATCCAAACGCTTCAATGGCTCGAAGGCTTTATTTCGGAAAGCAGAATACCGGTTCTATATGTATCTCATGATGAGACGCTCATCGAAAACACTGCAAATGTAATCATTCACATGGAGCAGCTTGCCGGAAAGACCAAATGCCGGATATCTGTGGTGCATTGCTCATATCGGGATTATCTTTCTCACAGGCGTTCAAACTTTGAGCATCAGGAACAGGTCGCAAAAAAGCAGCGTGAAGACTACGATAAGCAGATGGAGAAGTGGAGACAGATTTATAATCGTGTCGATCATGAGCAGGAAGTTATTTCAAGGCAGGACCCGGGCGGCGCAAGGCTTCTGAAAAAGAAGATGCATTCGGTTCTTTCCATGGGCAAGCGATTTGAAAGAGAAAAGGAGAATTTTGATGAATTCCCTCAGCAGGAAGACGCTATTTTAGCCAAATTTGATGAAAGCATTCGGCTGCCGAAGGGCAAAACCGTTCTTGATTTTTCATGCAGAGAGCTGCGCATTGGGGAGCGGGTTCTGACCGAGAACATCAATCTTCAGGTTCTGGGAAACGAGCATATCGGCATAACAGGCAGAAACGGTGTCGGCAAATCAACCCTTCTTGCCCGCTTGTGGGGTGAGCTGCGGTCGCGAAAGGATATCATCGCCGCATATATGCCGCAGCATTATTCTGATATGCTCGATTTTGAAAAAACTCCGATTGAATATTTGGCGGCGAATTATGCAAAGGATGATGTTACAAAGGCAAGAACCTTTATGGGCAGCATGAGATTCACGCGTGAGGAAATGTCAAGGAAAATCGGCGGCATGAGCTGCGGTCAGCAGGCAAAAATACTGTTTCTTGATATGATACTTCGCAAAGCGAATGTGCTTCTTCTTGATGAACCCACCAGAAATTTCAGCCCGCTTTCATGCCCGGTTGTCAGAGCGGCACTAAATCGCTTCGGCGGTGCCATCATCAGCGTTTCGCATGACAGAAAGTTTTTAAAAGAGGTTTGTGATAAAGTGTATGTGCTTGATGATAAAGGGTTGTCTGTTATTGATATGGATTGACAGAAGGTATGATTAGTCCGAACAGTTAAGACGGCTGAGCGGGGTATCGCGGAGCTGATTGGGGATTCTGGATGTTGAAGCAGTAAATTTAATTTGACAACATGGCAAAGCTGCGATAAAATAGTTGCGTGAGCATCACAAAAAACACGCAACAGGAGAGCGAAAGCCATGGAGATAAGAATCGCAGACACCAAGGATGCCGAAGCCATCAGGGAAATATATGCGCCCTATGTTCTGAACACGGCGGTATCCTTTGAATATGAGGTTCCGAGCGTTGAGGAATTTCGCAAGAGAATCGCAAACACTCTTGCGGAATACCCCTACCTTGCAGCCGAAGAGGACGGCGTTATTCTGGGATACGCTTACGCGGGTGTTTTCCACGCAAGACCTGCATATAAGCACTGTGTGGAGCTGTCCATATATGTCAGGCAGGACTGTCGGGGCAGGGGAGTGGGAAAAGGCTTGTATCTTAAGCTCGAGGAAATGTTAATCAAGCAGAACGTTTACAGCGTTCACGCCTGCATAGCAGTCCCGGACGGAGAGGACGAGCATCTTACAGACGACAGCGAAAAATTCCACAGAAAGATGGGATTTGAAATCGCGGGAAGGCATGAAAAGTGCGGGTACAAGCTCGGAAAATGGTACACCATTATCTGGATGGATAAGGTTATATGCGATAGACCGGATAATCCGCCTGAGTTTATTCCGTTTGGAAGGATGGGGTAAGGCGCATATCAAATAGCTTATGAGTAGTCCGCCGCAGCCAAAGAGCTTGGGATAGATATTTCGGACGGACGACCGCTGTTCTGACAGCAACTGCCGGTATGCAAAGGACGAAAATGCCGAGAGAGAACTTCGTCCATTATACTTTGTGATGCACGAACCGAAAATAAGTATACCCTGCCATCGGCGCAGTATATACCATTCCGGCAGCTCAACAGTGAGTCTAAAATTTAACGGATTATTTACAATTCATCTGATAAAAACGCAGGAAAATATGATATAATCAATGCATTGCAAGCTTTTCGTATCACGATAAATATACTCAATTCCGGAGGAGAGGCAAATGATCCTTGAGTTAAAAAACATAGAAAAATCATTCGGTGAGAAAAAGGTTCTGACCGGAGTTTCCCTCAAAGCAGAGGGCGGCAAAGCCTTCGGGCTGCTTGGAAGAAACGGCGCGGGAAAGACCACGTCTATCCGAATCCTGATGGATGTGTTTCCCGCGAACAGCGGCGAGGTGCTGATTGACGGTAAGCCTATAAATTACAATGAAATCGGTATTGGATATCTTCCCGAGGAAAGAGGGCTGTATCCGAAAAAAATCATCATCGACCAGCTTACATATTTTGCAATGCTGAAAGGGATGAGCCGCAAAGCAGCTGTGCAGTCGATTGACTATTGGCTCGAACGGCTTGGTATGACTGAATACCGCAATAAGCGGCTCGATACGCTTTCCAAGGGCAATCAGCAGAAGATCCAGCTTATTACAGCTCTTGCCCACGACCCCGATATTGTCATTTTAGATGAGCCGTTCTCCGGTCTTGACCCAGTTAATGCGATGCTTCTTAAAGATGTAGTCAAGGAACAGATCGCGAAGGGAAAGATAGTTCTGTTCTCCAGCCATCAGATGAGCTACATTGAAGAATTCTGTGACAGCATTGCCATCCTCAACAAGGGCGTTGTTGCTCTGCAGGGTGATTTGCACGATATCAAGCGCGACTATCCCCGCAACCGCCTGGTTGTTCGCACGGAAGCTCCCGATGCAGTCAAGGCTGATTTTGGCTCTTCCTGCACCGTAACGGATAACGGCAACCTGATGATCCGCCTTGCCGATGCATCCGAAAAGAAGGCTGTAATGACCCGTCTTGTCGAAAACTACGATGTTGACGAGGTGAGAGTGTTTGAGCCTTCCCTTAACGACATTTTCGTAGAATATGCAGGCGACGCCGCAAAGGAGAACTAAGCCATGAAACAGTTTGGAAAGATACTTAACTTTGAACTCAAATACTATTTTAAAAACAAGGTGTTTATCGGTGTCACGGCATTTTTGATGGTGCTGATTGCCGTTGTAATGTTTTTCCCTCGGGTTATATCCGTATTTGAAACCGGCGATACCTCCGAAGATATCACCGACCGTTCCGTTATGCTTGTAAAGGCGGACGATGCCGCACAGGCAGACATTGTGCTGGGGAGCTTTGCCGCCTCATTTACGGATTATGATGTGCAGATAACAGAGGATGATATCGGCGTGATCAAGGATAAAATCACCTCCGGCGAGGCTGAATGTGCTTTTGTCATGACAGGATCGACTTCCTTTACCTATTACGTTGGCAACCTTTCGATGTACGATATGAATGCTAAGACTGCAGCAGGCGTTTTGCAGCACATCTATCAGATGAACGCCATGATAAACGGCGGTATGTCCGCTGAAGATGCCGCCGAAGTCATGGGTATTCAGATTGAAGGCAATGTTGAAAATCTCGGCAAGGATCAGATGCAGAACTTCTTTTACACCTACATTATGATTTTTGCTCTGTATATGGTCATCCTGCTCTACGGTCAGATGGTGGCAACCAATGTGGCGACCGAAAAGAGCTCCCGCGCTATGGAGGTTCTTATTACAAGTGCAAAGCCGACCTCTATGATGTTCGGCAAGGTTATAGCATCCTGCCTTGCTGGCTTCATTCAGATAGTAGCAGTGTTTGGCTCGGCGCTTCTGTTCTACAACATAAATAAGTCCTATTGGGGAGATAACGCGATTGTCGATTCCATTTTCAACATCCCGCTCGAGCTTCTTGTGTATATGCTGGTGTTCTTTGTTCTCGGATTCCTCATTTACGCGTTTATGTTCGGGGCAGTCGGCTCCACCGCTTCACGGCTCGAGGATATCAACACCTCGGTTATGCCGATAACAATGCTTTTCATCATTGCCTTTATTGTGGTTATGTACTCTATGGGCTCCGGCGATGTGGATAACACCCTGATGGTGGTATGCTCATATATTCCGTTCACCTCGCCGATGTCGATGTTTACAAGAATCGCCATGAGCACCGTACCTTGGTATGAGATTGCCATTTCCATTGCCATTCTTATCGGCTCTACCGTTGGTGTCGGCGTTCTTTCCGCAAAGATATACCGCGTCGGTGTACTGATGTACGGAACTACTCCTAAAATCGGCAGCATTATCAAAGCAATTTGGAAGGCATAAATATTGCCGACCTGTTTTGACAGAGGCTCGCAGTAAAATCGTGATATTAAGAAGACCCATGACTTCGCCGAAATCATGGGTCTTTCTGTTTAAAAACCTAAGATTCAAAAAGTCAGGGCTCCCCCTGATTTTTTATTTTATCGATGCAGTCTTATATAATGCGCAATGTTTGCATCGCTTATGGCAAATAAATATCAAAAATCATAGTACATAATGCACAAAATCCGAATAAATTGTTAGCAATAATGTAAATTATTCAGGAAACCGATTGACATTGTGCGGTTTCCATACTATAATGGAAACCAAGAAATATAAACGGGTTTCCAAAGGAGGGCGGTATGCATATGGAGGAATTGCGGGAACGCATAATCTCGGCGGCGACCGAGCTGTTTCAAAAAACAGGGTTAAAGTTTACCATGCAGGATGTGGCTGCTGCGCTTAGCATAAGCAAAAAGACCATATATACGGTGTACCCATCAAAGGAGGCGCTGCTGTCAGATATGATCGACGGCTTGTTTGCCGATATCCACAGAAAAAAAGCGGAGCTTGCCGCAGAGGACGCGCCGATTGAGGAACGCATACGAAAGGTAATAGTTGCGTTGCCCGAACAGTATGCCGCAATGGACTTTCGCCTGCTCGACGAACTTGAGGAAAAATACCCCGCCGCGGCGCAAAGAGTGCGTGAACACTTGGAATCAAACTGGGAGCCTACAGTAGCTTTGTTGGAGGAAGGAATGTCATCTGGGCGGATTCGCAGAATCTCAATACCCTTGCTTCAGCAAATGATAGTGGCCTCGATAGAGCGGTTTTTGTCAGACGAAAACAGCAGAGGGCGGTATGCCGATACGCTTGAAGAAATGATTGACATTATTATGAACGGAATAAAGAGGCGAGAAGATGAAGTATAGCTTATGTGATAATTGGGAATTCACTTCGGAGTGGAGCAGCGATTTCCTAAATGGCAAAGGAGCCGCTCAGGCTGTGAGACTGCCTCATACCTGCAGAGAGCTGCCGCTGCACTGCATTGATCATGCGGACTATCAGATGCTTTGCGGGTATCGAAGAACACTTGACATCCCGGAGGAGATGAGGGGCAAGAGGCTGTTTTTGCAGCTCGACGGCGCGGCGCACATAGCGACGGTATATGTAAACGGTCAGGAGGCGGCAACCCATCGCTGCGGGTATACCGCTTTCAGGGTAGAGCTTACCGGGCTTGTGAGCTTCGGCAAATCAAATCTTCTGGCGGTAAAGCTCGATACAAGCGAAAATCCCGAAATTCCGCCTTTTGGATTTGTAGTGGACTATCTTACATATGGCGGATTGTATCGCGAAGCATGGCTCGACGTGCGGGAAAACGCATATATTTCCGATATATTTGTCGCCACTCCCACACTCACCACGGCAGATGTTAAGGTATCCGTGGATAACGCCGGCGCTGATGCAAAAATCGAGGTTTCTATTCTGGATGATTCTGGAAAAACAGTATGGGCAGGCGATGAGGGTAAGATAAGTTTGCCCGACGCAAAGCCGTGGAATACCGATTGTCCCCGGCTTTACCGCTGCTGCGTCCGGCTTCTTGCGGCTGACGGACGTTTGCTTGACTGTCAGGAAACAACATTCGGCTTCCGCACTGCTGAGTTTAAGGCGGACGGCTTTTATCTCAACGGTAAGAAAACATTTTTGCGCGGCTTAAACCGGCATCAAAGCTTTCCTTATGTGGGCTATGCCGCTCCTGAGGCTCTTCAGCGCGAGGATGCCCGCATTTTAAAGGAAGAGCTTAGCTGCAACGCCGTCCGCACAAGTCACTATCCCCAGAGCCAATATTTTATAGATGAATGTGACAGGCGGGGCTTGCTGGTGTTTACCGAGCTCCCCGGCTGGCAGCACATCGGAAATGACAAGTGGAAGGATCAGGCGTGTGAAAACCTTGAGGAAATGATTTTGCAATATCGGAATCACCCTTCAATAGTACTGTGGGGAGTGCGAATCAACGAAAGCCAGGATGATGATGAGTTTTACACCCGCACAAACGAAATAGCTCATAAGCTCGATCCAAGCCGTCAGACCTCGGGAGTGCGTTATCTGGAAAAAAGCCGGCTGTTAGAGGACGTTTATGCCTTTAACGATTTCTCGCACGATGGAAAAGCGCCGGGCGTCAAGCCGAAAAAGGCTATCACCCCGGATATGAGCAAGGCACTGCTTGTGTCCGAATGCAACGGACATATGTATCCCACCAAGCCTTATGACACATGGGAAAAGCGGCAGGAACACGCTATGCGCCATATAAGAGTGCAGAATGCGGCTCTTGCGGAACACGCAGGGTGCTTTGGCTGGTGTATGTTTGACTATCCCACCCATAAGGACTTCGGCTCGGGCGACCGTATCTGCTATCATGGGGTGATGGACGCATTCCGCAACCCAAAGCTTGCCGCAGCGGCTTACGCAAGTCAGGGCGACAGCTCCCCGGTGCTGGAGGTAGGTTCCTCTATGGATATCGGAGACTACCCGGGCGGACAATTGGGGCAGGTATATGTCTTCTCAAATGCCGACGAGGTCAGGCTGTATAAAAACGATATGTTTGTAACACGCCTGAGCCGCAGTAGCAAATGGGCGCTCAAGCACCCGCCATTTGAAGTGAATGACACCATCGGAGAGCTTTTGGAAACGCAGGAGGGCTTTTCACGCTCAAAAGCCAAGCTGCTCCGTCAATGCCTGCTGGCGGCGGGAAAATACGGTTTGGCAGGACTTCCGCTGTCATATAAACTAAAAATGCTGTGGTGCATGGCGAGGTATGGTTTGAAATTTAAAGACGGCGTAGATCTTTACGGAAAATATGTTGCCAACTGGGGCGGCGAGTCCACAAGCTGGCGTTTTGAGGGGATAAAGGATGGCAAGACCGCGCGGGTTGTTACCTGCCGTCCCTCCGCAAAACTTCATCTTGAAGTGAAAGCCAATCACACAAAGCTTTGCGAAAGAGCAAGCTATGATATGGCAGCCGTTAGAATCCGCATCTTAGACGAAAACGGAAATCCTGAGCCCTATGCGCAGCTTCCGGTTAGCTTTAGCGTATCAGGTGCGGCAGAGCTGGCAGGACCATCTGTCTGCACTGCCGAGGGCGGTATGTGCGGAACCTACATACGCACATCGGGAACACCGGGGACCGCCACTCTCACTATTCATACAGAACAAACCGAGGATATTATTTTGAAATTTAATATTACAGTCAGGGAGGAAAAACTATGGAACTAACACTAAAGCAAAAAGCCGCCTACGGAATAGGCGCAGTCGGCAAGGATATGGTTTATGCTTTGTCCGCATCATATGCAATGTATTTTTATCAGGATGTACTGGGTCTGGGCGCAACATTTGTGGGCTTGATACTGATGATAGCCCGTATATTCGACGCTGTGAACGATCCATTTATGGGCGTTGTCGTTGCCAAAACCCGCAGCCGCTGGGGACGGTTCCGCCCGTGGCTGTTTTCGGGAACTATCCTCAATGCAGTGGTGCTGTATGCCCTGTTTGCCGCCCCCGATTTAAGCGAGGCGGGACTTATGGTGTACTTTACCATAGTATATATTCTCTGGGGCGTAACCTATACCATGATGGACATTCCCTATTGGTCGATGATTCCTGCCGTTACAAAAACCTCCGCTGAGCGTGAAAACCTGTCCGTAGTAGGACGCACCTGCGCCGGAGTGGGCAGCGCACTTATTGCCATGTTCACCATGCTGCTGGTAGGCGCTTTAGGCGGCGACAGCGAGAGAACGGGATTCCGCTGGGTAGCTCTTATTGTTGCGGCGATCTTTGTCGTTTCAGAGGTACTGTGCTGTATTTTCTTTAAGGAAAAGTCCCAGACAAAAATGCAGACCGCCGGCGTTAAGGATATGTTCAAAGCTCTTTTCCGCAACGATCAGGCTTTGGTGGTGGTTTTAAGCATAGTGCTTATCAACTCCGCTTTGTATCTGACATCTAATTTCGTTATTTATTTCTTTAAATATGACTTCGGCGGCGTGAACTGGAAGGGCGATTACACCATGTTCTCAACAGTCGGAGGAGCGGCACAGATACTTGGTATGATGGTGCTGTATCCCTTACTGAGAAAGAAGCTTTCCAGCACGCAGGTGTTCACCGTAAGCCTGTTCACGGCTATCGGAGCATATGCTCTGCTGCTTGCAGAATGTCTGCTCGGATTCTCAGCCAGCCTGCCGCTGCTGCTTATCCCCGGCGTGCTGATTTTCGCCTGCAACGGAATGCTGTCGGTGCTTACCACCCTGTTTTTATCCAACAGCGTAGACTACGGACAGCTTAAAACCGGACGGCGGGAGGAAAGCGTTATATTCTCAATGCAGACGTTCGTCGTCAAGGCGGCTTCGGGCGTGGCTGTATTCCTCGCCGGAATAGGGCTTGACCTGATAGGCTTGCAGGGAAATACCGACGAAGCCGGACCTATCGCGGCGCAGAGTGATGCAACCCTTTTGGGACTGCGGCTGATGATGACTATTCTGCCTATGATAGTGCTGTTTGTCGCGCTGCTGCTGTTCCGCAAAAAATTCAAGCTGACCGATGAAAGAGTAACTCAGATTGCCGAGGAGCTTAAGCAGAAGGAGAATATCAATGAGTAAGCTCAGCTGGCATATTGAAGCAGGCGGACAGCAGCTTGAAGGAACGTCGGATACCTCGCAGGGCATTGTGCGCATTTATGCCGACGTCCCTGCGGGGACAATCGGGAAAATAACCGCCGTTTTGCATCACACTATGAACGAGGACGAACGGCTGTTTATGAACGGATATCAGACGTGGACATACTGCCCGGAATACAAAAAGCAGGACAGGCAGCGAGGAATATCTCATTTGCCGAAACTTTTGGTAGACAAATATTCCTTTGACCGCTACGGCGACTATCACTTTGTGGATTATCCCAAAAAGCGCGGGAGGTTTCACGGCTTTTCCTACTGCTATTTCCGGCGCGGGGAGAGATTCAGCCTTATAGCTTCCTTGGATGAGCGCATGGGATATACGATATTCAGATATGACAGCGACAAGGGACTGCTTACCATCGGGCGCGACTGCGAGGGCGTGGAACATAAGGGCGGAAAGCTGAACGCATTCGACCTCTATTTTGCGCAGGGAAACGAAAGAGAGGTCTTTGACGGCTGGTTTGCCGCAATTGGTATAAGTCCGAGAACCGCTAAGCCTCTTGCGGGATATTCAAGCTGGTATAATCGCTATGAGGATATCACTCAGAATACCATCGTTTCCGATTTGAACGGCTGCAAGGCCCTTATGCGTAAAGGTGATCTGTTTCAGGTAGACGACGGCTGGGAACCCCATGTGGGCGACTGGCTTGAGCCGGATGCCGTCAAGTTCCCCGGCGATATGAAGGAAATCGTGGATAATATACATTCCTGCGGGTTTTTGGCAGGACTTTGGCTGGCTCCCTTTGTATGTGAAAAGAACTCCGCAATATTCAGAGAACACCCCGACTGGATGTTTAAGGTGAATGGTCAGCCGTGGAAATGCGGCAGTAACTGGAGCGGATTTTACGCTTTGGATATCGATAATCCCGAGGTTCAGGATTATCTGCATATGGTATTTGACCGTGTTCTGAACCTATGGGGCTATGACTTGGTAAAATTAGATTTTCTCTATGGCGCCGCTCCTTTCGGCACAAAGACCGAGAGCCGTGCGGGAAGAATGATGCGCGCCATGGAGCTTCTTCGGCAGTGGTGCGGGGATAAGCTGATATTGGGCTGCGGAGTACCGGTAATGCCCGCCTTCGGGCTTGTGGACTACTGCCGTGTAAGCTGTGATGTTGGTCTGGATTGGGACGACAAGTGGTTTATGCGTCTGATGCACAGAGAGCGTGTTTCCACCAAGCAGGCAATCGAGAACACTGTTTTCCGCAGACAGCTTAATAACAGAGCTTATCTTAGCGATCCCGATGTCTTTTTCCTCCGTGAGGAGAACATAAGGCTAACACACGAACAAAAAATCAAGCTTGCCCAAGTGAACGCTTTATTAGGCGGGGTACTGCTCACCTCGGACGACCCTTCAAAGTACAGCCCCGAAGCGGTGAAGCAGTATAAGGATTTATTTGCGCTTCGCAATGCCGAGAACATCCGTGTTAATGCGGATAATGGGCTGTCTGTTAGTTATATCCTGAACGGAGAAGAGCATCAGGTGGAGCTGTGATAGCTTTTTATTGGGGAAGTCGCATTACATTGATTTATTCCATGCCGTGTTCATATAATGCGTGAAATGATCCAAGATATTTCAAAGGCAAATTGCTTTTGGCAAGCAGTAGTGAGAATATGTGAAAAATAAGGCGGTATCTGCAAAAAAGCAGATACCGCTGTTTTGTTGAAAAGTTACAATAAAGTCTGTTAAAAAAGGTACACTTTAATTACCATTCATAAAAATAGATAAACAGAGCAAATTTTTAGGCATAATCCTAAATTTATTGCGATTTTATTCTATCACATTACCGAAATATTGTCAATACCTAAGTGGTAATTAAAGTGTACTTTAGTTACCAGCAGACAAGTTTTTAGGGGATTAGGAGGAGAATAATGAAACGATTTTTCAGCGCACTTTTATCATTGGTTTTGGCGATTGGATTGCTGGGTTATTTGCCGGTTCAGGTGTATGCGGTTGACATCACCAATTACGTATTAACTTACCCTGTTACTCAAGGTCATAATCGGCTTAGTCGGGGATATTCAACCGCTACTGGTCATTATGCAATAGACATTAGTCCCAAACCAGACTCATCTTCAAATAAAGATGATGTAGCAGTTATGGCTGTATATGATGGAGTAGTAATAAAAGTATTTACTGGTTGCAGAAACTGGAGCGGGTTTGGTAGTGTGAATTGTAAAGATGCAGGCAACTGCAACCCAAGTGGAGGTTATGTAGAGAAAAGTGGTGACACTTATCATTTTTGCAATGATGGGTTTGGAAACGGAGTGATAATTTATCACCCAGCCACAAAGACATATTCAGCTTATGCACATATGCGGGATAGCATTACCGTAAATGTTGGTGATAATGTTGTAGCAGGACAACTAATTGGTTACATGGGAAGCTACGGCTGTTCAAACGGTAAGCATCTTCATTTTGAAATGGTGAATACCACAGCATCTTCACCTTCAATAAATGATTATTGGAAAAACTATAATAAACATAATTTTGTCAATACAAATCCATATGGTGACATTACAGTAACAAGTACCGCTCAGAGAAATCCTGATAATATTTATTACAATTTCGTTGATATGCCAATCGTAGTAGAGAATCCAAACCCAGGGGACACCGGCAATATCACTACTTCTTGGGAAGTGTATAGTAATGAAGCTAAAACCGGTGACACTTGGATTAGACCTGCGGTCAAGTGTACAATGAATGTAACAACCGAAAAAGTATCAAAGGTTGTTATGTACATATACAACAAAGACATGAGCAAGCAATTGCTTAAGGTTACAGAGAGCAACTTAAGCCTTAGCGGTAAGTATTATTATTTCACATCATATTTCTATTCAAACAAAAAAGACACCGCCAGCAATTTAACGTGGGAACCTTCTAACGCTGTTACGTTATGTTCTGGAACAACATATAAGTACAAATTTGTAGCAACGGTGTCAGGTAAAGATTACGAAAGTCCTGTATTTGAGATGAGCACTACAGGTACTGAAAGTCATAATTGGAATTCTGGTTCTGTAACCAAGCAACCGACTTGTACTGCAACCGGCGTTAAGACTTACACCTGCCGCACCTGTGGAGTAACCAAAACTGAATCAATAGCTGCCAAGGGTCATACCCCCGGTCCAGCGGCTACCTGTTTATCTGCTCAGACGTGCACAGTATGCGGAGTTCAGCTTGCAAGTTCAACTTGGCACAAATTTGACAGCGGAACAATAACCAAACGGCCGACCTGTATGGAAGAAGGCATAAGGACTTATACTTGCATATACTGCGGTCACACTGAGACGGAACCTGTATCCCGCAGCAATAGTCATACCCCAGGCGCGGAGGCAACCTGCACATCGCCCCAGAAGTGTATAGACTGCGGAGAACAGCTTGCACCGCCAACTGGGCACAACTTTGACAATGGAATAATAATCAAAGAGCCGACCTGCTTGGAAGATGGCATTAAAATCTTCACCTGCTCATCATGTGGTACTACGAGAACAGAACCTGTTTATGGCAGGGGTCATATTCGCGGCGAGGCAGCAACCTGCACAGCCCCTCAGACCTGTACAGTCTGCGGAACACAGCTTGCGCCGCCATTGGGACACAACTATTCGGGAAGCTACTATTACAGCGCTCACCCGCACGAGGAATATCAGAAGTGCACCCGCTGCAACGCAGAAAAGAAAACCGGCAACACCAAAAAGGTTGATGGCTGCAGCATATGCTACCCGATTGTAACCTTCACCATCACCTACAACGCCAACGGCGGCGCAGACGCACCTTCACCTCAGACAAAGGAAAGCGGCAAGGCACTGACATTATCATCTACTGAGCCAACAAGGCAGGGCTATACCTTCCTTGGCTGGGCGACAAGCTCCGGCGCTTCAAGCGCGCAGTATAATGCAGGAAGCTCGTTTACTGTTGATGCCAATACTACGCTTTATGCGGTTTGGAGGAAGGATGAGGTTATTACCTCAGATGTTAATTTTGAACTAAGCAGTGCAAATGCAGTACCCGGAAGCACAGTAGAGCTTACTTTAAAGGTTGCTGGAACAACAAAGGTAGACCTTTTAACCGTATATAATATTTTGTATGATAAATCTGTGCTTGAGTTCCAGGGTGTAAGCGAATATGGTGACCTTGTTAAAAAGTGTGCGCTTCCAGACAACGCTTTTGATGATAGCAATATGTCGTTTACAATGGGATATGCTGATTCAACTACAGCAAGCGGAACGATTGCAGTTCTTAAGTTCAAGGTAAAGGATAACGCACCGGAAAAGGATATAATCATATCTTATGAAGCAGTGGCTACAAAGGACAGATTGCCTGTTGAAAGCTCGGTTAAAACCTCGGTAGTATCAATCAGTAAGTGGCTTTCAGGCGATTTCAACGAAGATGGCAAAATAAACATGAAGGATGCCGTGTATTTCATCGGCTGGGTAGGAGCACCGTTTTTGCCGCAGTTCCAGATTAATCATTCGTTCAATGCAGACTTCAACAAAGACGGTAAAATTAATATGAAAGACGCTGTGTATTTCATTGGCTGGGTAGGGGCTCCGTTCCTACCGCAATTCAAAATAGACTGGTAAAGGAGAATAAGTATGAATAGGATTAAAAAATGTTTAATGGTAGTTTTAGCATTGTGTTTAATCACAGCAAGCGCAGTTAACTGTTTCGCTCTTGAAGAGGTTTTGGGACCAGTTAAATTCAGCGTTTCCGGAGCAACAGCCAGTATCGGTGAAACTTTTAAGGTGAAAGTTTCCGTATCCGGGAACGTGGAAATTGACCAACTGTATGTTTTAGAATTTACATATGACGAATCATGCGTTGAGTATGTTGGAGCTATAACTGATAGTGCACTCATTAAATCTTGCGCTACTCCGGACAATGCCTATACTCCGGAGACAAAAATACTTGTACTTGGTTATGCGTCCCCTATTATACCAAATGGTGAGATGATAACATATGAATTTAGAGTAAAGCCTGGATGTGAGGTAATGAATACTGAAATATCTTTTCAGTGTCTTGCCACTTCAAACCGTGAGACGGTAACATCGCAAATAATACCCGCCGTAATCACCATCACCTGCCCCCACACCAACAAAACCCTGACCCCTGCCAAGAATTCCGACTGCAAAGAGCAGGGCAACAACGCCTACTACACCTGCACCGACTGCGGAGCAATCTTGAAGGATGATGGCAAGACTGAAACAACTATTGAGGCAGAAAAGCGTCCAATTGGTGAGCATACATTTGTAAAGCACGATAAGGTTGAGCCTGACCATAAAAATTCAGGCATGGCTGAATACTATACCTGCTCAGTATGCTCGAAGATATTCGATTCTGCCAAGAAGGAAGCTTCAAGCACCGAAGGCTTTGAGATTCCACCGATTCCTCACACCTTCGGCGATGAGTGGAAGTTTGACGAAACCAATCACTGGCACGAATGCGAGTGTGGCGAAAAGACACCAGCTGAAGCTCATACCACTAAAGAAGTTATAGATACCCCTCCCGATGAGGATAATTACGGCATCGGGCATGACGAGTGCGAGGTCTGCGGCTACGTTACAAATGAGGGCAAGTTAATCCCTCCTCTGAAGCATGAGCATACAATAGAAAAGGTTGATGCTAAGGCTGCAACCTGCGCCGCAGAAGGTAATATCGAGCATTACACCTGCACCAAGTGCCACAAGAACTTCTCTGACGAAGCCGGAGAGAATGAAATCAAAGATGTTTTCACTCCCAAGGACCCCGATAACCATACCGGCGAAACCAAGGTTGTAGGCGATTTTGCTCCCACCTGCAAGGATTACGGCTATACCGGTGATACCGTCTGTGCCGGATGCGAGGCTGTTATTGAAAAGGGCAAAGAAATCGAACCCACCGAAGACCACAAGAACACCGAGGTAAGAGACGCCACAGAGCCTAACTGCAAGGATGAAGGCTACACCGGCGACACATACTGCAAGGACTGCGGCAAAAAGCTTAAGGACGGCGAAGTCATTCCCCCTAATGACACCTTTCACGGTACTATGGAACATCACGAAAAAGTGGCTGCTACCTGTATTAATACCGGTAATGTTGAGTATTGGCATTGCACTAAGTGTGATAGGAATTATTCGGACGAAAAGGGCACACTCGAAATAAAAGATACCGTTCTTCCCATCGACCCCACCAACCACGTTAACACCGAAATCCGCAATGCAAGACCCGCAACCTGCGTATCTACCGGCAACTCCGGAGATACTTACTGCACCGACTGCGGAATCCTTGTCACAGCGGGAACCGTTACTTCTGTTGACCCCAACGCACATAACTATGTAAACAACGTTTGTACATACTGCGGCAATGTTCGTGTGGTATACCGCCCAACAACATATATGTATATCGACGATTACAGCCACCTTGCATCAGGAATAAAGGAAAGACACGTTCCTGATTCAATGACTATGCACACAGACGGCGAGTATGAGTGGCACTATTGTATGTACTGCCAGCACGAATACGGCAAGGTTCCCGTGGTCAATATCGACGTTGATGACACTATAGACATAGCAGTAGACGATCCGGTTCAGTCCGGCGACGATGAGACTATCCCGGATGTTCCGGTTACAGAACCGGAACCCTCCGAGCCTGTTCAGGATAACAATCCTCCTACTGGCATAGCTGTCGCTTTGCTGCCTTTGGCTTTGGCGGTCGGAGCTGTGGCTATCATCAGGAAAAAATAGCATTATAAATTGCAAAATAAAAATTGATACAATTACCTTAAAGTAGTCACATGAAAAATAAGTATCCGTTTGTTAAAAAACGATACAAAAATCGTGCACAAAATCACTTTCGACATAAATAACAACGTAAAACATAAATACGGCTTACCACCGAGTAATCCCTCGGCAGGTAAGCCGCCTTTTTACACCGCTCCAATAAACCTGTCTAACTTTATCTTTTAATAAGATTTACAAAAAGAATCGCTGTTCCCAAAACGGTCAGGATGATTCCCACGGCGCGGTTGAGCGTTTTTGCGCTGGCTTTGTTTGCAAACAAAGCGGCAATTCTTGCCCAAAGAAGGGTAAATGCCACACATAATGCAAGACACCATAAATCGGGTGCACCGCCGATGGCAAAATGGCTGACAGCGCCGGTCAGTGCAGTGAATGTCATAATAAAGACGCTCGTGCCGACAGCAGTCTTTAATTCATAGCCTAAAATGCTCGTCAGGAGCAGGAGCATCATCATTCCGCCGCCTGCGCCGACAAAACCGCAGATGAGCCCTACGATTGTGCCGCAGATGATTGACTGGATCACACGCTTTTTCGCGCTTACATCCGCCATTTTTTCCTTTGGCGTCATGACTGGCTTGACAATGAATTTGATTCCCAATAGCATCGTCATAATAACAGAGAAGCCGCCCATTGTTTTGTTGGGAACAATGCTGGCAGCCCAACTGCCCACGAAGGTGAACGCCAATACCGTTGCCATCATGACAAGCCCATTGCGAATATCGAGATTTTTGTTTTTTCCATACGTATATGCGCTCACTGCGCTTGCCAGTACATCGCTCGCAAGAGCTATTCCCACCGCCTCATAAGCAGGCATATCCAAAAACGTAATCAACATGGGACTAATGACGGCGGCAGCGCTCATTCCTGCAAACCCCGTGCCGAGTCCTGCTCCGATTCCGGCTATAAAACAGACTAAAACCTTAATCAGCGTACTCATCTTACGTGTTCCTCCATATAACGCTTTATATTTTTTTCCATTTGCTCAATGCCGGAATGAATCTGCTGCCGTTCCTTTTTTGAAAGACCGTCCATAATAATGTCCGCAAAAACGGTTTGCCGCTTCTGACCCTCTCGAACGACGTTGTTTGCGGCCTCGGTCAGTTTCAGATGAACCCGCCGTTTATCTTCCGATTCCGTTGCTTTTACAATATAGCCGTTTGCCTCCAACGACTTAAGAGAAGTGGATACATGGGATTTTGCCAGAAAACGTATATCCGATATTTCAGCGGCTGTATCATATTTTGGATTGTTGGCTAAAAACAAAAGAATATCCAGCTCCGTCCGTGTGACGTTATAGCTTTGACATACCGGTTCCACACACATGGCGTAGAGGGAACGCATCGATGTCTGGATATCCCAAAGATTTGTCAGTGTCATGCTATGTACCTCCTATAATTAGTTCTAAACAGAACGTTCTGTTTAGAACTAATTATATTTCAAAAATTGAATTTTGTCAATAGGGAGATAGAAATTTGACAGCCATCGGCAGGCAATGGCTGTCTGCAAGACCCCTCGGAGAGCGCACATACCATCGCAGGATGGTATGTGCGTAATGAGAAAATCTCGTTGAATGGTTTTAGGCATTTTCGCCCTTGCCAGTACCCTCATCATTAGCCACCTCTCTTTCAGATTTTGCAATCACACTAACACTCTTTTCAGAACTTTATTTTTTCACAATTTCAATTTCTTGATTTTGGGTAACAAAAAAGGTGGTCATGGTTTTTATAATTTCCATGCCACCTTTAGGTGTTCAATATTAAATTAAAATGCTCCGTAGAACTGGAATTTTCGTGTGCGTTAACAATTGGAATTTGAACATTCATAATCCATAGGTTATCGCATACTTACTTTATCTCATCTTTTCTATGACATCCTTTATAAGCTCCACATTCTTCTCTTCACTTGTTTTTAGTTCCTGTATTATCTTAATAATCTCCGGATAGCATTCCTTATTCACCGGTTCAAACAAGTTATTCCATCCCTCGGTGTCACCTTCCAAGATATCAAACATTAATTTGTGGTACAAACCAACTGTTACTCGAAATGCTTCTATGAGCTCTTCCAACGCTTCACTCGGCTGTTCCTTATGCATCTCTTCCAAGTACAGTAATAATGCACCCTTCCTCTCGTAATAAATTCCGATGCAGTATTTGAAGCCAAAGGAATCCAGTCGATTCTCCCGTACCGCTTCCACAATAGTATCATATACCCCAAAACCATAAGTACGCCCGGAATCATCCTGGGATGTCTGCATTCCCTCTACATACAGCTGAAGAGCGTTCCAATAAGCCCGATTCCAATCCACCTCATGTACCGCTTCCGGAATTTCACAATACAACACCGGTGCCCATTCAAATGTTTTACCTAAATTATTATATAGCACCGGCATACTGGTATTCGTATTTTTATTCCCGATTCCTTTCGGGAAGAAAACCTTGTCCTCATCATTGTAACCGTATATTACGCCAAACTCACCAGTATCAATGCCCCACACTACGCTTGCTTTATTGTCCTCAATACCTTTCTTGATTGCCTTAATTGCTTCCTCTTGTCTTGCAGAATACTCCTCTACCTCCGGTGCAGCATAATACTTCTTTGTCTGAACTCCGATTCGCTCCATAAAATCAGTATGTTGTTCCATCCAGTCATAATCCGTAATCGGTAGCGAACTGCAATTTGCATCCACACAAAACCGGGCTGCAATTCCCGTTACACTTAGGAATCTCTGAAAGGTATACTCCTTATTCCACATTCCACAGTGTTCCAGTACACTCATCATACTGATTGCATAGGTATTCCACGCAGAAAACACCTCAATGTCCAAACTCTTTTTTGCCATAGCAAACGCCTCCTTTTTCTTTATATTCCTATTATATCACAGGAGGTATGACATATGATGTCACAGCAACGACATCAGTTGAGATAGCCTTTCCTTCATATGTTCTCTCAACCAATTAGGCTTACTAATCTTAAAATCTAAGTGACTGGCAATCAGCACGCTGATAAACACATCCGGGTCAAAAAAAGCATAGGTATACTTCTCCCCCTCTACTTTCCCACAAAGAAAATAGTCTAACGGTACCGTAGAAGTTCTACCTCCGACCATCTCTATTTCCGCAAAATAAGGCTCCTTTATCATGGTTCTGTTTTTGTCGATCTCAGATGTGGATATTTTAGACAAAATGTCCGCTTGCCCTTTATATTTGCCGTAACCGAACGTCCCAAGAGTACGATTTTGTTCCGCAAGTAACCGCACAATCTCTTTCTCTCCTTCTGACAAAAAGAAACTTGGCAAAACATACTCTTTTTCATATCGATATCCGCGCTTTTTTGCACAGTACACCAACGGTGCATACATAGAATCCCTCATATACTCAATATCCCGCTGTGCCTGCCGTAACGAAATTTCAAAATTCTCCGCTAACGCTCCGGCATTCGGATATTTTTCTCCATTAACTCTGTTATGAAACCAAACAATTCTTTGATATGCTGAAATAAGAACACCTCCCTTTATATCATATTTTCACTTTTTTCATTTTACCACTAAACTCGCTCAATGACCTCTCTAATCCGATGCGCCATGGTCAATGCTTCATCTATGCTTTGTACATATGTTGACCATATAGTATTCATATTGGGAGTGGATAACTGATGTTTAATATGCTATAATATCACTTCGGGGTTATTATAGCATATTAAATTTTATTTGTCCACTCCTATAGAAATATTCGAAAGCTATATGAAAACTCGTACGATCGCGAAGGTCAGCATAATAAAGCCTGTAATAATCCAAAAAAATAAGCGCCCGCTTGCCTGGACGCTTATTTTCATGTATCCTCAGAATTAAAGCCAACTCTTATACTTATTCTACGTTAAAAAGTGTCTGTAAAATCGCCGCAAAACCCATCGTATAGCGGTTTTGTGGCGATTTTACAGCAACACTTTTACGTAGAATTAGTATTATCCATCTGCAAATCAGAATCAGGGGATAATCGCACAATAATTTCTGTTATCGCAAAGCCTTTTATTCCGCTTTACTTAAGTATATCCGCATTCTGCAAAGTCTCAATATTATGCGCCTTCAATGCCTGCTCTGCATGGGCGTTGTCGTCCACGCGCAGGACAACATATGCGCAGTTCTGGGCTGCGGCGGTAAAGGCATACATATACTCGATGTTGATGTTCGCTTCTGCCAATGCGCTCAATATCTCAGCGAGCGAGCCGGATTCGTCCTGCATTTCAACAGCTAAAACCTCGGTAACGGTAACCAATGAATCCGCAGACAAAACCTCTTTTGCCTTTTCGGTATCCGAAACTATCAGTCTTAAAATGCCGAAATCCGTTGTTTCCGCAAGGCTCATCGCGCGGATGTTGATGTCAGCCTCCGCAATTGCCTTAACAGCCTGCGAAATTTTGTTAGGCTTGTTCTCTAAAAATACCGATAACTGCCTGATTGCCATTATAGTCACTGCCTTTCTTTATATTATTTCAATCATAATTTAATCGTGAAGCTTGCGCTTGTCGATTACACGGACAGCCTTTCCTTCGCTTCTCACGATGGATTTAGGAGGAACCAAGTGCACCTTGGGACCGATTCCGAGCATGGTGCGCATTGCCGCTTCGAGGGATTTTTCCTGCCTCTGGGTTTCTGAAACCATATCCGAGAATTTCTCCGGTGGGATTTCAACGTTGATGTCAAGGGTGTCGCTGTTGTTGACTCTGTCGACCATGATCTGGTAGTTGGGAGCATAGCCTTCCTTTAAAAGAACGGTTTCAATCTGGCTCGGGAAGACGTTTACGCCGCGGATGATAAGCATATCGTCGCTTCTTCCCATCGGCTTGGACATCTTAACGTGTGTTCTTCCGCAGGAGCATTTCTTGCGGGTGAGTACGCAGATATCGCGAGTTCTGTATCTCAGCAGCGGGAAGGCTTCTTTGTCGAGCGAGGTGAACACCAGCTCACCCTTTTCGCCCTCGGGCAGAACCTCGCCGGTTTCGGGGTCGATGATTTCGGCGTAGAAGTGATCCTCATTGATGTGCATACCGCTCTGTTCCTCGCACTCAAAGGACACGCCGGGGCCGCTTGTTTCGGTAAGCCCGTAGATGTCATACGCCTTGATGCCAAGGCTCTTCTCGATGCCTCGCCTCATTTCTTCTGTCCAAGGCTCTGCACCGAAGATTCCGGCTTTCAGCTTGTTATCCTCCGGCTTGTAGCCCATCTCCGCCAAGGATTCGCCTATGTATGCGGCATAAGAGGGGGTGCAGCAAAGGATAGTCGAGCCAAGATCCATCATGAACTGAATCTGCCGCTCGGTGTTGCCGGACGACATCGGCAATGTCAAACAGCCGACCTTATGCGAGCCGCCGTTGAGCCCGGGTCCACCCGTGAACAGACCGTAGCCGTAGCAGACCTGGCAGACATCCTCGTTAGTGCCGCCTGCGGCGACGATTGCTCTGGCGCAGCACTCTTCCCAGATGTCGATATCTTCCTGTGTGTAGAAAGCAACAACCCTTTTGCCGGTAGTGCCGGAGGTCGACTGGATTCTTACGCAGTTTTTAAGGTCTGTGCCCAAAAGACCATAGGGATAAGCTTCCCTTAAATCAGCTTTGGAGAGGAACGGAAGCTTCTTAATATCGTCAACACTCTTTATATCCTCCGGCTTAACGCCCTTTTTGTCCATCAAATCACGGTAGTAGGGAACATTCTGATAAACGTGCTGCACCTGCTTGACTATTTTTTCGTTCTGAATGCGAAGTATTTCCTCCCTCGAGGCGGTTTCAATTTCTGGCTGATAGTATTTAGCCATCAAAAAATCTCCCTTCAAAATTTATTCGCATAATTATGCTATATTCATTTCACTGTAGGCTTAAATCAGTATTGCATCCAAGCTCAAACGCCTTGATATTTACTTCCACAAACTGCGGCTTAACGCACTTTTTAATGGCTTCGAGCCACTTTTCATGGGGAATATCGAAGTATTTCGAGAGCCGCCCCATAAGTACTATGTTGACCGATTTAGCGTTGCCCGCCTCGGTGGCAAGGCTTAAAGCGTCAATCGCGTCGACGTTCGCGCCCTTGCCGGAAAGCTCCGAAAGGACGTTTTCGGGATATACAGCGTCCCCGGTGATAACCGGCATGGGGTCGATTGTCTGGGTATTCACAACTATTGTTCCGCCCTTTTTAAGACACTTAGCGTGCCGTGCGGCCTCCAGTCTTTCAAATGAGACGATAAAGTCGGCCTCGCCCTCGGATATAACCGGGGAATAAACCTTATCGCCGAAGCGGACATATGTAACTACCGAGCCGCCGCGCTGGCTCATTCCGTGAACCTCGCTTACCTTGACGTCGTAGCCTTCGTCGGTCAGAAGCGCGCCAAGCAGCTTGCTTGCAAGAAGGCTTCCCTGACCGCCTACGCCGACTATCATTACGTTCTTAACAGACATCATACTTCCCCCTTTCCTATAGCTCCAAGCTTGCACATCTGTGTGCATATGCCGCAGCCTACGCACTGCGTGAAGTCGATATGTGCCTTGCCGTCCTTAATGCTTATGGCAGGGCAGCCTATCTTCATGCACATTTTGCAGCCCACGCACTTTGTGGTATCTACCCTTACAGGCGGCTTGGGCTTAACCTGTTTTAATAGCATACACGGTCTGCGGGATATGATTACAGATGGTGCCTCGACTGCAATCTCTTCTAAAATTGCCTCTTCACATTCTTTTAGATTATATGGGTCAACCACCCTTACCCGCTCGATTCCTACCGCATGGCAGAGCTTTTCAAGATTAACAGCCGCTGCAGGCTCGCCCTTGATGTTATAGCCGGTGGTGGGGTTGTGCTGATGACCGGTCATGCCGGTGATGGAGTTGTCAAGGATAATAACGGTTGAATTCGAGCTGTTGTATGCGATGTTTATAAGACCGGTAACTCCGGAATGCATAAACGTAGAATCTCCGATAACGCAGACGGTTTTCTTCTCGGTTTCCTTGCCGCCGACCTTGTTAAAGCCGTGGATTCCCGAAACAGAAGCGCCCATGCAAAGCACGGAATCGATGGCAAACAGTGGGGCAGATGCGCCCAAGGTGTAGCATCCTATATCGCCCAAAACGGTGATTTTGTTCTTGGCGAGGGTGTAGAACAGCCCTCTGTGCGGACATCCCGCGCACATAATCGGCGGGCGGACAGGTATTGGGCTGTCGGCCGATATGCTTTCGGGCTGAGCCATGCCGAAAGCCGCGCGGATAGTAGACTGATTGAACTCGCCGGTTATCGGGAAAAGCTCTTTGCCGGTGCAGTCAATGCCAAGCGCCTTTACATGGGCTTCGATAACGCCGTCAAGCTCCTCGATAACATAGAGCTTTTTGACCGAGGCGGCAAAATCCCTTATCAGCTTTTCGGGAAGCGGGTTTACAAGCCCTAATTTCAGCACCGGAACGCTGTCCCCGAAGACCTCTTTAACATAAAGATAGCAGGTTCCCGAACAGATGATGCCGATATCGTCGGTTTCTCCCTTTTCTATGCGGTTAAACTCGCAGCTTTCGCCAAGCTCGCGCAGTTTAGCGGTGCGCCCCTCGACAAACGGATGGCGGCGTATGGCGTTTGCGGGCGCCATTACAAACTTCTGGGGATTCTTTTTGTATGGGATAAGCTCGTGCTCCTCACGCTCGCAAAGCTCAACTGCGCCCTGAGTGTGGGCGATTCTTGTGCACATTCTTATGATAACCGGGGTGTCGTATTCCTCGGATATCTCGTAAGCGCGCTTAACAAACTCTTTTGCCTCGGCAGAATCAGAAGGCTCGAGCATTGGAACCTTTGCCGCTATGGCATAATGGCGTGAATCCTGCTCGTTCTGGCTGGAGTGCATTGCAGGGTCGTCAGCAACGAACAGCACCATTCCGCCGTTTACGCCGGTATAAGACAACGTGAAAAGCGGGTCTGCGGCGACATTAAGTCCAACGTGCTTCATGGCACAGGCCGAACGTGCCCCCCGCAGGGAAGCTCCAAATGCGGCTTCGGTGGCAACCTTTTCATTCGGCGCCCATTCGCAGTAGATTTCATCATATTTTGCGGCAAATTCGGTGATCTCCGTGGAGGGGGTGCCGGGGTAGCTTGAAACAAGCTTAACTCCTGCCTCATACAAGCCGCGGGCTATCGCCTCGTTGCCTAACATCAATTTTTCCAAAGCTATCTTTCCTTTCTTATTTGCCAAGGCTGTCGGTTATTTCAACAGTCTTGGTAGTATTATAACATTCAAACATACTTTCAGTGTTTTCAGGGATGGATTTTTTAGTCAAAAGACTTACTATCGGAACGATAATCAGTCCGCCGACCATTGCGAAAACGCCGGAGTAAAGCGAGTTTGTGAAGACAAAGCCGATTACCGGGATTCCGGATACATCAATCAGCTTAAGCGATACCAAAAGCTGGATGATCTCAAGTCCAACGCCGTATACAAAGGATACCGCAACCGCCGCCTTTGTGGTTTTCTTATAGTAAAGACCATAGAGGAAGGGCGCTAAGAACGCACCTGCTAAAGCTCCCCAGGAAACGCCCATCATCTGAGCGATGAACATATTCTTGGATTTCGCCTGGAAGATCGCAATAGCCGCCGAGATGATTACGAAAACGACGATAAACAGCCGCATTATAAGCATCTTTTTCTTTTCTTCCATCTTCTTTTTTGACAATGGTTCGATAAAATCGAGGGTGATGGTAGAACCGCTTGTCAAAACAAGTGATGAAAGGGTGGACATCGAAGCCGAGAGAACCAGCACTATAACTATTCCTATTACAATTGGGGAGAGGGTAGAGAGCATTGCGGGGATAACGGCGTCGAAGCCCTCGGCTTGTACGTCGATATCATAAAGTCTGCCAAAGCCGCCTAAGAAGTAGCAGCCGCCGGCGACGATTATCGCAAAAAGCGTAGAGATAACTGTGCCCTTTTTAATGGAATCCTCATTCTTGATGGCATAGAACTTTCCGACCATCTGGGGCAGACCCCAAGTGCCCAGAGATGTGAGCATTACTACAAAGAACAGGAAAGTCGGGTTGGGGCCTAAGAAGGAGGAATATGCACCGGCCCAGCCGGCGTCGCCCTCAACAGCGGCAAGCGATTTCATTGCCTGCAAAAGTCCGCCGTTGTCGGCAAGTACCGAGCCTATTACCATTACAATGCCGAAAAGCATTATAATTCCCTGAATGAAGTCGTTGATAGCTGTAGCCATGTATCCGCCGATAAGCACGTACACGCCGGTGAGAACTGCCATCACGATAACGCAGACGGAGTAATCGACAAAGTCAAACGCCATCGAAAACAGTCTTGAAAGGCCGTTGTAGAGTGAGGCGGTGTAGGGAATCAGGAATACAAAGGTAATAACCGAAGCCGCGACCTTAAGCGGCTTGGACTGGAAGCGCTCGCCGAAAAAGTCGGGCATGGTCTTGCAGGAAAGGTGCTGGGTCATGATTCTTGTTCTTCTGCCAAGAATGCTCCACGCCAGAAGCGAGCCGATAAAGGCATTGCCCAAGCCTATCCAAGTCGAAGCAAGGCCGAAGTTCCAGCCGAACTGTCCGGCATAGCCGACGAATATAACCGCCGAAAAGTATGAGGTTCCGAAAGCGAATGCGCTCAGCCATGGGCCTACCGAGCGTGAGCCAAGGATAAATCCGTTGACGTCTTTAGCGTGCTTGCGTGAATGGATTCCGATGCCTATCATCAGTGTGAAAAAGCAGATAATCAGCACCAGAGAAATGATCATTGTCATAGCTTTTCTTCTTTCCTAATAATGTCAGTCTTTTATCTGATCGATAACGAAGTGTTCTGCACCGTACATTTTGCGCAGCTTGGGCTTCTCGATTTTACCGGTGGGATTGCGGGGAACGTCCGCAAATATTATCTTTCTCGGACGCTTGTAGCGGGGAAGACCCTTGCAGAATTCGTTGATTTCATCCTCGGTGCAGGTGTAGCCATCTTTAATCTGGATGATGGCTGTGGCAATCTCGCCGAGGCGCTCATCCGGGATGCCTATAACTGCAACGTCGCTGATTTTGTCAAAGCCGTGCAGGAAGTTTTCAATCTGAACGGGGTAGAGGTTTTCGCCGCCGGTTATGATAACGTCCTTCTTGCGGTCGACCAAGAAGACGAAGCCGTCCTCGTCCTGCATGGCCATGTCGCCGGTGTAAAGCCAACCGTCCTTAAGGGACTTTGCGGTAGCTTCGGGGTCGTTGTAGTAGCAGACCATAACGCCGTCGCCTTTAAGTATAAGCTCGCCGACATCCCCCTGCTTAACAGGTGCGCCGTCCTCGTTTACAATGTCTATCTGCCAGCCGTAGCCTGCAACGCCTATAGCTCCGACCTTACGTATATTCTCAACTCCGAGATGGACAGCGCCGGGACCTGTGGATTCGGACAGACCGTAGTTGGTGTCATACTGATGGTTGGGGAAGTATTCCAGCCAGTGCTTTATAAGCGCCTGAGGAACGGGCTGTGCGCCGATGTGCATAAGCCGCCACTGCGAAAGCTCGTAGTCCGAAAGGCTGATCTTGCCCGCGTCGATGGCGTTCAGGATGTCCTGTGCCCACGGAACCAGCAGCCAGACTATGGTGCATTTCTCCTTGGAAACAGCGTCTAATATGAACTCGGGACGTGTGCCTTTAAGCAATACCGCCTTAGAGCCGCTCACCAGCGAGCCGAACCAGTGCATTTTTGCGCCGGTGTGATAAAGTGGAGGTATGCATAAGAATACATCGTCGTGGGTCTGCGAATGGTGCTTCTGCTCGACGATGGCCGAGTGGTAAAGAGCCTTGTGCTTGTGCAGTATCGCTTTGGGGAAGCCTGTTGTGCCGGAGGAGAAGTATATCGCGGCGTAATCCTCCGATGTGATATCTAAATTGGGGCTTTCGCTTCCGAAGTCCGCAGTAAGGGTCATATAGCTTTCGGCGAAGGACGGACAGCCGTCACCCACATACAAAAGCAGGCGGTTCTGGGATATATCGTCCGCAATCTCCTCAACTCGGCCTATAAATTCGGGGCCGAAGACGAGCATATCGACCTCGGCAAGCTCCAAGCAGTACTTGATTTCATCCGACGAATAGCGGAAGTTTAAGGGAACGGCTATTGCGCCTGTCTTTAACACGCCGAAGTAGATTGGGAGCCATTCAAGGCAGTTCATAAGAAGTATTGCAACCTTGTCGCCTCTGCCGATTCCGCGGCTTAAAAGAGCGTTTGCAAAGCGGCTTGCCTTTTCGTTGAATACGCCCCAGGTAATTTCACGGCGGTAGCTTGTCCTTACTGTTGGCTGAACAAGCTCGTATTCGCGCCAGGTAAGGCGGCGGTTGTCGCTGATTTCGGGATTGATTTCGACAAGCGCCGTTTCGTCCCTGAAATCGCGGCTGTTTCTTTCGAGTAAGTCAATAATTGTCATACTGCACGTACTGATTTCCTGTAATATGGAAATCAGTATACCCCTTTCATGATTATTAAAAAAAGACTTTATTATTTTACAAAACTGTGCTATAATGCTTTCCGGACCTAAATCAATCTTAAAGAAAAGGAAGATAGAAATGATAATAGATTTCCACACGCACTCATTCCCGGATAAAATCGCGGCGAAAGCCGTTGCATCGCTTGCTCAGAAGGCGAATATACCGCCCTACCGCGATGGCACTCTATCCTCACTCTGCGAATCGATGAAAAAAGCCGGAGTTGACTATTCGGTGGTTCTTCCGGTTGCGACAAGCCCCAAGCAGGTTGAGTCTATCAACCGTCTGGCGGCGGAGCTTAACTTAAAGAACGGCATTATCTATGCGGGAGCGATTCACCCTGACTGCGAAAACATCCCCGAAATCCTTGACGGAATAAAGGCGGCAGGGCTTTTCGGAATCAAAATACATCCCGACTATCAGGGGGTATATTTCGACGACCCGCGATACATCTATATAATGGGCGAGGCGGCAAGGCGAAACCTTATAACAGTCACCCACGCGGGGCTCGACCTTGGCTATCCCGATGATATCCACTGCACCCCGGACAGGGTTTTAAACGTCCTTGAAAAGCTTAGCGGCATAATTGACAACAAGCTTGTGCTTGCTCATTTAGGAGGATGTGACGCCGCAGACGAAGTTATAGAAAAGCTCTGCGGCAAGCCGATTTACATGGATATGTCATTTGTGACAGACAAATTCCCCGCAGAAGCAAAAAGAATAATCCTTGCCCACGGCGCGGACAAAATTCTGTTTGCAACCGATTCGCCATGGTCAGATCAGGCAGAATATGTAAAGCTTATGCCTACGCTTGGCTTTGACGATGAAACACTTGAAAAAATCCTTCACAAAAACGCGGAAATGCTTTTTGGGTTTACAGATTTAACGTTTTAACGCACTTGCAATATTATATCATACCATAATAATAAAATCAACCTATATTTAAAATTTTCGTCTAAAACTACACCAAAAGCGGGCACAAAATCGCTCGGCAATGCATTTTGCACCCGCTTTTCATACGAGAATTAGTATAATAAGCCTGAACAATTAAGATGGCTGATAATATGAAGCTTGCAATAACAAAAAATAATAAGCGCCCGTTCACTCGGACGCTTATTTTATGTATCCTCACTGCTAT